>Ga0208242_100726_pt1 | contig 13615 bp, 13 predicted proteins | sample SubbioAug_CSW13A_FD_184825 | JGI IMG/M metagenome (GOLD analysis project Ga0208242, IMG submission 184825) | Serpentinite rock and fluid subsurface biosphere microbial communities from McLaughlin Reserve, California, USA - CR12Aug_CSW13A (SPAdes) | ecosystem: Environmental > Terrestrial > Deep... | reverse complement strand
CAGGCGGGGATCATAGCCGATCGCCTGGCCCTTGGCCGCGGCGCTCTCCAGATAGGCGGGCACGCCGCCCTCCACCAGATCGCGGATCTCGAACAGGCTTTCGTCCACCTGATCGCGGACCTGCAGGGTGTAGCGGCCATCGACGAAGACGGCGGCCTTGTCCTTCAGGATCACCGCCGCCCCGGCCGAGCCGGTGAAGCCTGTCGCCCAGGCCAGCCGGTCATTGGCTTCGGGGAGATATTCGTTCTGGTGCTCGTCCTCGTGGGGGACAAGGAAGCCATCCAGCTTCTGCTCGGCCATGGCCTGGCGGATCAGGGGCAGGTGGCGGGCGCCAAAGGCGCGCTCGGTGGTCTCATCAAAGGTCTGGCGCATGGACTAGAAATAAGCCCGGCCGCGCCTGAGCGCCATGGGGATCATGCAGGCTCAGGCATAGGCGATCAGCCGCCCAAGCGCGCCGACGCACAGCCAGATCGACAGGGAGCCCACGGCCATCAGCCGGCCGGCCAGGGGCGGATCTGCCTCCCAGCTGGCCATCCGCCTGCGCCACAACCATCGGAACAGCACAGCGTGAACCAGACCCAGGGCGATCAACGCCATCTTGGCGCGAAAGATGTCGGAGCCGACCATTGGCCCCGCGTCAGCGGCGAACATCACCGATCCGCTGGCGGCGAGCAGAATGAGGCCTGCCACCGCCCATGGCGTCAACGCTCTGACGAGGGGCTCGACAGGAAGGCCGCGCCACAGCCCCGCCAGTCTCAAATCAACAACGCCGATGCCGCCGACCAGCAGGACGAGGCCCAGCAGGTGCGCCACATTGGCGACCGGATAGGCCACGGCTGACCCGCGGGCCCATTGGCCGAGCGCCGAGGCCTCCAGCAGAGCGGCCAGGGCCTCCAAGGCTCAGCGCAGCTCGACGGTCTTCCCGGCCGCCGTGATCCGTTCCAGCCGAAGCTCGGCCGTCCCGTCCCGGCGGGCATAGCCCTCCAGGGTCACGACCTTGCCAGGCCCCAGCATGTCGCGGGTCAGGCCGCGGGCCTCCATGCGCGACACAGGCGCCAGGATGACGTCCCAGGTCTTGCCCTCGTGGGCGACCTTGGCCATCCCATGGGGATTGCCCCAGGTCACATCGGTCAGAGGCGCGGTCACCCGGACGGTCTCGGTGGCGTCATAGGAACTCCAGCCATGGTGGGCGAGGCCGGCGGCGGGGGCGGCGGCCATCGCCAGGGCGGCGGCGGCGATCATCAGGGTCTTGCGCATGACGGGCTCCGGGTCTGGGGATTTCAGGATAACGCGGATCGGGGTGGCGCCAGATCAAGGACCTGTGAGGGCCTAGAGCCGGCGATAGATCATGGTGGAGCCGTCTTCCAGCTTGCCCCGCAGACCCGCCCAGGCGCCGGCGGAGTCGTACCAGTTGTCGATCTCGGCCTCTCCTCGCAGGGTCCAGCGGGTGGCGGGGATGGACTGGCCATTGGCCAGCTCGACGTTGTCCTGGCCCGCCCGGGCGGCGCGGATCCGCATCAGCTTGCCCAGTTGCGGATTGAATAGCGGGCGGTTGAAGGCCGCGGTGTTCCAGTGGGTGAGCGGCGCGGCCGAGGCCGGCGCGCTCAGCCGCCCCCCCGGTCCTTCAATACTCACGCCGCCGGCCGAGGCCTCGGCCCGGACCTGCTCGACCTTGCCGTTGGTTTCGGTGCGGGTGGTCAGGCTCGCAAACCGGTCACCCTGCCAACGCTCCGTCGCGGTATGGGCGTAGCGGAAGATGGGCACCGGGCCGAGCCTCACCCGCATCTCCACCTCGGTGCTGACGCTCAAGCGGCCGCCTGCGCTGGTGAACCGCATCACATGCTCGCCCACCTTGTCCTTGCCGCGATAGACGGCGAAGGCCAGCCGGCCATTGGCAGGCGCAGCGGCGAAGGCGGCAGGCGCGGCCAGCGCGCCAAGGCCCCCGGCGAGAAGGCCGCGGCGGCTCAGGGTCATCAGTTCAGGCAGGGTCACGTCAAGGTCTCCGCAGATTGCGCCATCAGGCGGACTATCGATGGTACGGCGGGGAGGCGCCTAGGGATGCCGGGCTTGAGCCTCCGCCAACCCTAGCAAGGGCGCACGAAAAAGGGGCGGCCCATGGGACCGCCCCGATCATCGTAACGTCGGGCCGATTTACATACCGGTCCGGTCGGCGGCGTCCTGAGCGGCTTCGGCCGTGTTGTCGGCGGCCTCTTCGGTGGCCGCAGCGGTGCGGTCGGCGGCGGCCGCGGCGCTGTCAGCCACGCTGTCGGCGGCGGCGCGCGAGCTCTCGGCGGCCTCGGCTGCGGCGTTCTGGGCGCTGGCTGCGGCGTTTTCGACCATGGCTTCAGCCCGGCCGGTGTCGCGGGCCATCTCCAGATCAGCGGCGTCATCGCCGCTGTTGCCGAAGATGAAGAACATGCCGACCAGGGCGACGATGGCGACGATGCCGGCAACCCACCAGCCGGCCGAGCCGCCGCTCTTGTGGACAACCTCGCGCTGGACCGGGGGCGGATCGCGACGGTCAGTATTGGGATCGTAGGTCATGCTTCTCTCCTCAGGGCAGACCGGCTTGGCCGTGTCTGGCTGCGGAGGAGAACGTCGGTAGATCAGGCCGGTTCCGCCGGGTCAGCTCCGCCTCAGCACAAGGGTCGACCAGGCGTCGCGGTTCAGGCGGGTGACCAGAACAAACCCGCGGGAGCGATAGGCCGCCAGAACCCGGCGCGCCTGGGAGCGCAGCAGGCCTGAGAGGATGGCCACGCCGCCGGGGCGCAGGGCGCCTTTGATGTCCTGGGACAGCATGACCAGGGGCGCGGCCAGGATGTTGGCGAAGACCAGATCATAAGGGGCATGCGCCCGGACCAGCCGGTGGCCAAGGCCCGAGGCGTGGACGAAGCGGGCGCGGGCCTGGTTGAGGATCGCGTTCTCTCGGGCGATGCGCACCGAGGGGCGGTCGATGTCGGTGCCCACGGCCACCGGCGAGCCCGTCTTGGCCGCGGCGATGGCCAGGACGCCCGTGCCGGCGCCCACGTCCAGCACGCGATTGAAACGGCCGCGCTTCAGCAGGGCGTCATAGGCCAGCAGGCAGCCCACCGTGGTGCCATGGTGCCCGGTGCCGAACGCCGCGCCGGCCTCGATCCTCAGATTGACCGCATTGGGGGGCGCGAGGCCCCGGTCATGCGCGCCATAGATGAAGAAGCGCCCGGCTCGCACCGGCGGCAGGCCCGACAGGGCCATGGCCAGCCAGTCGGCGTCCGCCAGCACTTCGGTGGAGACCACGAGCCCCCCGTGGCCCTCAAGCACCTCCCGGAGGGAGTCGGCCTCGGCCTGTTCGGTGGGAAAGGCGTCGATGCGCCAGACGTCGCGGTCCTCATCCTCCTCGAGGATGGAATAGGTCACCGCCTCCAGGCCCGGATGGGCGTCGATGGTCTCGGCGGCGGCTTCGGCGACCTTTCGCGGTCCCCGGGCGATGATCTGAACAGCGTCGTGCGTCATGCGCCTCCTCTAGAGGCGCAGGATCGAGATGGCGAGAGGCAAGGCTCAGGGGGCGTCGAGGGTCGCCACTTCCATGGGCGCTGCGGACACAGGGGTCGGCGCATCGGCGCGGTGAACGATCTGGGGGCCCAGCACGGCCTCCTCGAAGGTGATGTCGGGCTTGAACGCCGCGCCCATCAACAGGCCGCTGGCCGCCGCCAGGGTGATACCGTGAAACAGAGCCTTCATATGCGCCTCCTTGCGCCGGCTTAAGCGCGTGAGGCCGCAGACGGTTTCACACGCGCGGACCTCAGGCCGGCGCCAGCCCCCGACGGCCGAACACCGGCACGCGGTCGGGCGTCGACCAGTCCAGCCGATCCTCCGGCTCAGGCGCCGCAGCCGACCTGGCCCTTGAGACCGAACGTGGCGCACGCGCGGCGCTATGCGCCCCGACAGGCAGGGGACCCAGCAGCCGCCCCATGGCCGTCACCGCCAGCACCCAGGGCAGGCTGTTGTGGGCCAGGATGAAGCTCTCCGAGAAGATCTGCAGGGTGAAGACAGCCAGCATCATCACCGCCCAGTTGGCGTCGCCGGTGCGACCTTGGCGGACCAGGGCGGCGAGGGCGGCGGCGCCCAGCGCCAGGGCGAAGAGGGCCACGCCGACCGCGCCCAGCTGCACCAGCAGGTCCATCCAGCCGCTATGGGCGGTGGGCACGGTCCAGCCGAGCTGATGGCGGATCCACTTGGCGGGGCTAGAGTCCTCGGTCCAGAAGGCGGCGAACCCATAGCCCTGCAGGGGCCGAGCCTCGGCGGCGGCCATCACCGCGCTCCAGATGTCGGTGCGGCCGGTCAGGGAGGCGTCCTTGCCCAGGGCCTCGAACAGGATGTCGGGGGCCAGAGCGTAGAGCCCGCCCATCACCCCGCCGAGGGTGACGCCGAGCCAGATCAGCGCCACTGCCGCCGCCGGGCCGCGATTCATCAGGGTCAGGCCGGCTCCAAGGCCGAGCGCCAGCGCCAGGGCCAGCAGGGAGGTCTTGGACTGGGTCATGATGATCAGACCGATGCAAATCGCCAGGGTTCCGACCCACAGGAGCCTTCGGCGTGGGCTCAGGGCGGCGGCGGCGGCGCAGGTCAGGGCGCCATAGACCATGGTCGCGCCCATCTGGTTCTTCTCGTACCAGAGCCCCCGCCAGGCGCCGGCGTTGACGTCCGAATGCACGCCGAGGCTGGGCATGGCCAGGGATACAGCGTAGCTGCCGACGGCCAGGATCAGGAAGCTCGCAGCCATCAATTCGGCCAGGGTGCGGCCATCATAGCGGGCCACCAGGTAGAGGCCAAACAGGGTCGAGGCCGCCACCGCGACGGCCCGACGCTGGGAGACGCCGGGATCGATGGACCAGGTCACCGACAGGGCCGCCCACAGAACCAGCGCCCCGAGCAGCAGGGCGGGGAACCACATGCGAACCATCTGCGGCGCACGCAGCAGGGCGAGCGCCCCGGCGGCCGCATAGACGGGCAGCCACATGAGCCGCAGGATCGCATTGGAGTCGCCGCCGGTCTGCTCGGGGTCGAGGACAGGTCCGATCAGGGCGTTGGACATCATCAGGATGAGGCCCAGGGTCACCAGGCCTTCCATCAGCCGTATCGCCGTGAGCCGGTCTGACCGCGCGTCCATGCCCTGCCTGTGCCGATCTGGTCCAGGCGGACGCCTGGGACGGAGATTCACGGTCAAGCTTGCAAGCTGCGGCCCATCGCCTGCGCACCCTCGGCGGCCTTGGCGTGTTAGGCTTCACAGGAAGGAGGAGTCAGATGAGCAAGTACAAACCCCTGTCCGAGCGCCTGTCGCAGCACGCAGCCGACCGCTGGAGCGTGAGCTTCGCCGAGCTGGAAGAGGTCCTGGGCTTCCCCCTGCCCAAGAGCGCCCGGGAACAGAACGCCTGGTGGCGGGGCGGGGAGAAGCCGCATCACAGCGCCTGGACCGAACCGGGCTGGCGGGTGCTCGATCTGGATCGCGAAGCGGAGACTGTCGTGTTTGGCCGCGATCAGGACGCGACGGCCGCCTCGGCCGCGTCCGCCGCCGGACTGCCGGCGCCGAATGCTCCCGAGGCGAAACCGACCCAGGCCGCCAAGCGGGTCATGCCCGCCGCCGTGGTGGGTGGGGCTGCGGCCCTGCTGGCCGGCGGCGTCGCGGTGCTGGCGGGCTTCCTGGCGCGGCGCAAGGGCGAACCCTGGCGTTGAGGGGCGGTCAGGCGGCGGGGGCCTTCTCGACGAAGGAGTCGATGACCTTCTTGTCGCCGGCCTTGTCGAAGGCGACGGTGAGCTTGTTGCCCTCGATGGTGCGGACCTGGCCGTAGCCGAACTTTTGGTGAAACACCCGGTCGCCCTTGGCGAACCCGCTGCTGGAAGCGGAGGGATCCGAGACCGCCACGAGGCGGCCCTCGCCCTCGATCACCTGCTGCCGGCCGGGATGGCTGCCCTGATAGCCGCGGTCCTGGGCGCGACGCCAGCCGGGCGAGGAATAGCCTGAACCGAAGCTGGGGCTCTCGTCCCAGCGGCTGCCGTGCTGCTGCATGCCTGGGCCGCCGCCGTAATAGCCGGTGTCCGACGCGGCCTCCACATGGGCGATCGGCAGCTCGTCGACGAAGCGTGAGGGCAGTTGGCTGGTCCAGCGGCCATAGACCTGGCGGTTGGCGGCGAACGAAACGTGGGCCTGCTCGCGGGCCCGCGTGATCCCCACATAGGCCAGGCGCCGTTCCTCCTCGAGACCCTTCTCGCCGCTCTCGTCCATGGAGCGCTGCGAGGGGAAAACGCCTTCTTCCCAGCCGGGCAGGAAGACCAGGGGGAACTCCAGGCCCTTGGCCGAGTGCAGGGTCATGATCTGCACGGCGTCCTCGCCAGCCCCCCGGTCGAGGTCCATCACCAGGGAGACGTGCTCGAGATAGGCGCCGAGCGTCTCGAAATTCCCCATGGACTGGACCAGCTCTTTGAGGTTTTCCAGGCGGGTCTGGGCGGTCGGCGTCTTGTCCAGGCGCAGGGCGTCGGTATAGCCGCTCTCCTCCAGCACCATCTCGGTCAGCCGGCTGTGGTGCTGGGTCTCGCCCTGCGCCCGCCAGCGGTCGAGATCGCGCAGGAAGTTGGCCAGCGAGGTGCGGGTGCGCGCCGCCAACTCGTCGGTCAGCACGATCTGCCGCGCGGCTGTGGCGGCCGAGACGCCGTTCAGCCGGGCGATCTGCAGCAGCTTCTGGACGGTGGTCTCACCGATTCCGCGCTTGGGGACATTGACGATCCGCTCAAAGGCCAGGTCGTCGTCCTCGGACTGGATCAGCCGCAGATAGGCATGCGCATCGCGGATCTCGGCACGCTCGAAGAAGCGCGGGCCCCCCACCACCGTGTAAGGGATCTGCAGCAGAACGAACCGCTCTTCAAAGGCGCGCATCTGGAACGAGGCGCGCACCAGGATGGCCATATCCTTGTAGGGGCGCGGATCGCGCTCGGTCGTTCCCTTGCGGGCGCGCTCGATCTCGTCGGCGATCAGCCGGCTCTCGGCCTCGCCGTCCCAGACCCCGCGGACCACCACCTTCTCGCCGCCGTCGGCCTCGGTCCACAGGGTCTTGCCCAGGCGCGACTTGTTGGTGGCGATCAGCCCTGAGGCCGCCCCCAGAATGTGGCTGGTGGAGCGGTAGTTGCGCTCCAGCCGGATAACTTTCGACCCCGGAAAATCCCGCTCGAAGCGCAGGATGTTGTCCACCTCGGCGCCGCGCCAGCCATAGATCGACTGGTCGTCATCGCCGACGCAGCAGACGTTCTGGCGCTTCTGGGCCAGCAGGCGCAGCCACAGATACTGGGCCACATTGGTGTCCTGGTACTCGTCCACCAGGATGAATTTGAAGCGGTCGTGATGCTCGGCCAGCACGTCGGGCTGCGAGGTGAAGATGGTGATGTTGTGCAGCAATAGGTCGCCGAAGTCGCAGGCGTTCAGCACCCGCAGCCGCTCCTGATAGAGCCGATAGAGCGCCTGGCCGCGGTTGTTGGCAAAGGCCGCGCCCTCGGCCGGCGGCAGGCGGTCGGGCGTCCAGCCGCGGTTCTTCCAGTGGTCGATCAGGCCGGCCAGGGCCTTGGCCGTCCAGCGCTTGGAATCGATGTTCTCGGCTTCCAGCAGCTGCTTGAGCAGCCGCTCCTGATCGTCGGTGTCGAGAATGGTGTAGCTGGACTTCAGGCCCACCAGCTCGGCGTGGCGGCGCAGGATCTGGGCGGCGACGGAGTGGAAGGTGCCCAGCCATCGCAGGCCCTCGGCCTGGGGGCCGATGATGGCGGCGATCCGCTCGCGCATCTCCCGGGCGGCCTTGTTGGTGAAGGTGACGGCCAACAGCTCCCAGGGCTTGGCGCGGCCCGTGGCCAGGATGTGGGCCAGCCGCGTCGTCAGCACCCGGGTCTTGCCGGTGCCGGCCCCGGCCAGGACGAGGACGGGACCCTCAACCGTCTCCACGGCTTCCCGCTGCTCGGGGTTCAGGCCTTGCAGATAGCCGGGCGCATGACCCGGCCCGCCCACGCGGGCGAGGTCGCTGATTTTCGGGGCGGGGACGGGAACTGATTCAGGCGCAGGCATGAGAACGTATGTAGCACACGCTGGCGCCGGCTTAAGGCCCTCAGGCCAGCATCCAGTCCCCCAATGTGGATGAGGTCACCCCCACCAGGATCATCTGGGCGCCGCCGACCATGCTGATCACCGTATCGGCGCCTGAGAAGCCGAGGGTCCAGCTCGTGCCAGGATCAAAGCGCACCCGGTCGCCCTCGGCGCTGTTGAAGTCCAGCACCCGGTCGATCCCGGCCTCGCCGAAGGTGTTGAAGATGTCTGCGCCAGGACCGCCGCTGATCGTATCATTGCCCCGGTCGCCGGAAATCCAGTCGTTGCCCGGTCCGCCGTAGAGAACATCGTCCCCCTGGCCGCCGCGGATCAGGTCGTTCCCGTCTCCGCCATACCCGGTGTCATTGCCGAGATTGCCATAGACGATGTCGTCCCCGGCCTCGCCATGCAGCAGATCCTGGTCCTTGCCGCCCACCACCCAGTCATCGCCGCCGCCGCCCCACAGGGTGTCGTTTCCGACGTTGCCGTGCATGTCGTCGAAGTCGCGCCCGCCCCAGATCTGGTCGGCGCCGTCCATCCCGCGCAGGAAGCCGCGCCCATCGCCGCCGCGGATCAGGTTGTCGGCGCTGTTGCCCAGGATCGTGTCGGCGCCCGGCCCGGCGATGACGTTCTCGATGACGGTGTTGTGGGCGATCCCCAGATTGTCGGTCCAGGTATAGGTCTCGGGCTTCAGGATGTGCTCGTTGAAGAACGCCTGCGCCCACGGAAAGCGAACCAGCATCTCGGCGATCTGCGCCTGGGCTGAAAACTGGGCGATGGAGGAATAGGCCCCCGGCGTCAGGTCGATCACCGACCCCCGGCTGTGGTTCGACAGGTCGAAGGTGTCGATCCCGCCCGCGTCGTAGATGGCCTGGAAGAAGGGCCGGTTCGGATCCCAGCTGTAGGTGGTGTCGCCAGCCCCGGTGGCCGGATCGGCGCCGTAGCGCGCCTGGATGGCCATGATGTCGAACACCATCGGGGTCTCGGGGGACACCCGGGTGGGCGTGATCCTCACCCCCGTTGCCGTTGACACCGCCTGCCAGTGCAGGCTGTCCACAGCCTCAGTATAGGACATCAGAGTGTAGCGCTTGGTGTCATAGGCGGCGGGAAGGGTAGGGCCGTCCTCGAACGGGTGCTTCAGGCCCAGAGCGTGACCCAGTTCGTGGATCGTGGCGCTGTAGTCGAAGCCGCCGACGGCGAAGTCGGCCCCAGCCTTCTCATGGCTGATCCAGATATCGCCCATATAGGGCTGGCCAGACCCGCCAAAGCTGGGTGGAAAATAGGCGAAGCCCCAGGAGGTCTCGCCGTCGTCATCGTCGTCCACGGCGTCGACATCGGTGAAGGCCACCCGGATCTGCCCGGGCGCGGACAGATCGTCTGTCTGGACGAACCGGCTGGCGATCAACCGGTCCCAGGTCTCCACGGCCGCGGCGAACCGCAGACCCTGGGCGCTGTTCAGCACGCCATAGCCCGGAACCGTCGGCTCATCTCCCGTTCCGTAGCCAGGCCAGGTCGAACCTTCCCGCGGGATGCTGTAGGTGATGGTCGAGCCGCCCCACCACCGGGTGGCGGTGAGCAGGCTGGCGATAATGGTGCTGGCGTCGGGGGCGGCCATGAGCGCTCACGCGTGAGAACAGAACGACTTCAATAGCCTAGGATCGGGCGCGAGCCCGTAACGAATTGATAACGCCCCCGACCGGTCACCAGGAATTGACCGTCGGCTTGAACCCGATGAGGCCCCGATCCATGCCTGACATGCCGCCCCCGATGGTGTCCGAGGTCCAGGTCACCGCGCCGCGCCTGGCGCCCAGTCCCGCCGACCTCGCCTTTTCCATCGTTCGGGTGGGGCCAGATGATCTGGCGCGCAGTCCGCGCCTGGATGAAGCCCTGCGGGCCGAGCCCGGCGTCTCGCTCTTCCGGCGGACGGGCAGCGAGGTGGCCAATCCGACCATCCAGGGTCTGTCCCTGCGGGCCATCGCCCCATCGGGCGCCGGCCGCACCCTGGTGACCCTGGACGGCGCGCCGCAGAACGATCCCTTTGGCGGCTGGGTCATCTGGTCGGCCCTGCCGCCCGAAGGCCTGGCCGGCGCCGATATCGTCAAGGGGGCCGGCGCCGGACCCTATGGCGCCGGCGCCCTGACCGGCGTGGTGGCCTTGCAGGAGCTCGAGCCCCAGGCCGGCCTCTCGGCCCTGGACCTGTCGGTGGCGGAGTACGGGACCTATCGCGGGGCCGCCGCCTTCGGGACAGATAACCTGATGGTGGTGGTCTCAGGCCTCAGCCAGGAGGGGTATGTGCCTGTCCGTGGCGCCGGACGTGGGGGCGTTGATCAGGCCGCGGGCCTCGACCAGGTCTCGGCTGCTGCGCGGCTGCAGGGGCAGGTGGCCGGCGTCAACGCCGCTTTCCGACTTTCGGCCTTTGAAGAACGCCGCGGCGGCGGGGTGGAGGGGGTCAGCTCCGAGGCCAGCGGCGGCGGGGCCACCCTGTCGCTCGCCCAACCCTCGGCGACCGACGCCGGGGGCTGGCGGCTGCAGGCCTGGCTGCGGACCAGCGACCTGAAGAACCGCTTCGCCGCAGTGGAGGCTGATCGCTCAGCCAGCCGCCCGGCGGCGCAACAACTGGCCACGCCGGCGCTAGGCTATGGCCTGAACGCCGTCTGGCGGGCGGTGAACGGGCCCTGGGCCTGGGAGGTCGGCGCCGATCTGCGGGTGAGCGACGGCGAGACCCGGGAGTTCTTCCGCGACCTGGGCGCCGGCTTCACCCGCGGTCGGGTGGCCGGCGGGCGCACCCAGGTGGGCGGCCTCTATGGGGAAGCCACCCGGGTCGGAGAGCGGCTGCTGCTCACCGGCGGCGTCCGCATCGACGGCTGGGAGGCCAGCGAGGCCCGTCGGATCGAGCGTGACCTGGCTGGCGGCGCCGTCCTGCTGGACTCCCGCGCCCCCGACCGCAGCGGCACGACGCCCACGGGCCGGCTTGGCCTGCGGTTCGAGCTCACCGAGGCGATCCATCTGCGTGCCGCGGCCTATTCGGGCTTCCGGCCGCCGACTCTCAACGAACTGCACCGGCCGTTCCGGGTCGGCAACGATATCACCGAGGCCAACCCTGCCCTCGAACCGGAGCAGCTCTATGGGGCTGAGGCGGCTGTCGGCGGGCAGGGCGCCTTCGCCTGGTCGGCAGGCGTCTTCTTCAATCGTCTCGAAGATCCGATCACCAATGTGACCATCGGTCAGGGGCCGAGGACCTTCCCCATCGCCGGGTTTGTGCCGGCCGGCGGCGTGCTGCGCCAGCGCCAGAACGCCGGGGTCATCGAGGCCTGGGGGGTGGAGGTCTCCGCCGACCGCGACTTCGGCGCCTGGGCGGTTCGCTTCGATGCGGTGGCCACACAGGCGGAGGTCGACGGCGGCTCGGCTGCGCCGCAGCTGAACGGCCTGCGCCCGGCCCAGACCCCGGAGTTCGCCGCCACCCTGGGTCTCGACTGGAGCGCCAGCGAGCGCCTGCGTCTGTCAGGCCAGGTCCGGCACGAAGGGCAGCGCTATGAGGACGACCTCAACAGCCGAAGTCTGGCGGCGGCCACCACCCTTGATCTGCGGGTGGCGTGGAAGACCGGTCCCGACGCCGAACTCTACCTGGCGGGCGACAACCTCCTGGACGCGGACGTCGAGGCCGGGGTGAGCGGCGATGGGCTCATCACCCTGGCTGCGCCGCGCATCGTGCGGATCGGCTACAGCCTGCGTCGCTAGGTCCCCACAGGGGCGGATTGGCGGTGTGTCGCGTCGCCAATCCGCCTCGTTTGCGCGTCCGAGGATCGACGGCCCTAGTTGGCGGCAGGCGCCACGCCGTTGGCCTGCATCGCCTGGCCGATCCGGGCGCGAAGCTCGGCGTCATTCTGGGCGGCCTGGGCGATCTGGTTGTATTCCTGCGGCGTCAGACCAGCCTGCTCCACCGCCTGGCTCATCTCGGCGGCGGCCTTCTGCTGGACCTCGGTCCGCGCGGGCCCTTCGGGGGCGGCCTGGATTTCGGCGCCGTACTTCTGGTTCAGGCTGCTGACCTGGTTCATGGCCAGGGCGAAGCTGTTCACCTTCTCATCGGTGATCTCGCCGGCCGCCTGCGGCGCGGCTTGCTGTTGAGGCGCTGGTGCGGGCGCGGTCTGCTGCGCCTGGGCGGCGGTGGCCCCGAGGGCGAAGACGGCGGCGGAGGCGGCGAGGGTGGTGAGCGTCATGCGCATGGCGGTGTCCTTTCCGGTTTTTGACTGAGCCGGTAGCCCGTCGGGCGAGAAACTTCGCTATTCGAAATATATAGTCAATGTACCGGGGCGAAATTGGGCGAAATGGTCACAAACGCCGCCAACTCTAGCCCATATTTATTCGAAGAACGAATAACCCTTGCTGGCGCGTTGCGTCAGACCGCCCTCCGCAAAGAGCTTGGCTGTAGCCAGCGGCTCATGTATCGGCCATCTCAGATAACGCGGATCGATTAGAGGGATTCATGCTGGGTGTTCTGGCGGCTGTAAGTCTCGGCGCCCAAGCCTGCGGGCCCGTCCAGGCCATGGCGGCCTCGGTCCTTGGGCAGCCCGGTGAGGTCACTGTCGGATCTGTTGGCTATCCGGGGACGGCCGACGCGCCGGGCTGCGTCCTCCAGGTTCACGGGAATTCACAGATGGGGTCGAGCTTCGCCTCGGTGGCGGCGAAGCTGGATCAGGCGATTCTCGGGGCGGGCTGGACGCGGGACATCAATGCTGACGCCGACGGACCTGAGGGCACGGCCGCGGGATACATTCGCCCCGGGGAGCAACTGGCAGTCTCAGTGAACCAGACGGGGCGGGGGGCGGCGCTGGCCTTCACGGTGGTGCTGGGGCTTCGATCAGCCGCAGGGGCGACCACAACCCTGTCTGAGCCCGGCGCAACGCCCCTTGACCCGGCCTGCCTGTCCAGCACCGCCTGGGCGGTCGATCCGGCCGGCGACCGGATTCAGGTCTTCGGGTGTCGTCCCGTGGCCGACATTCCCCCGCCTGACGCGGACGGTTTCACCACATTCCAGCGCCCTGCCGTCGACGGTCTGGACGGGGGCTTCACCCGGGTGAAGCCCAATCCGGATGCGCCGAGCGGCCAGATTTCGTTTGTGGTGCAGGACAATACAGGCGGCAGCTTTACCGCCCAGGCCACCGTCACGGGCGTGCTGGGCGAGGATGGATACATGGCGGCCGAGGGTTTGACCGTGCAGTAGGCGCGGGAGGTCGCAGCTTCTAAAGGGGGGGTGAACATGCTTGCAGTTCTGGCGATGATCCTGGCGGCTGGGGCCGCCGCTGAACCCTATTATGAGGGCGTCGCACGTGACGCCTTTGCCGCCTGGTCATTCACCTCGGAGGAGATCGCGTTCTCGGGCGCTACGCGAACGACCTCTGTGCAAACGCTTTACGACACCCCCACGCCCTTCAATGGCATTTCGACCCCCGTGGCCTATTCGATCCACACGGTGGGTTTCGACTGCGCGGCGAAGACGGCGGCGTTTCTCAACGGGACCAA
>Ga0208242_100724_pt1 | contig 13683 bp, 10 predicted proteins | sample SubbioAug_CSW13A_FD_184825 | JGI IMG/M metagenome (GOLD analysis project Ga0208242, IMG submission 184825) | Serpentinite rock and fluid subsurface biosphere microbial communities from McLaughlin Reserve, California, USA - CR12Aug_CSW13A (SPAdes) | ecosystem: Environmental > Terrestrial > Deep... | reverse complement strand
CATCGCATCCTGGGGCTGAATTAGGTCCCAAGGGTTTGGCTGTTCGCCAATTAAAGCGGTACGTGAGCTGGGTTCAGAACGTCGTGAGACAGTTCGGTCCCTATCTGTCATGGGCGTAGGAGAATTGCAGAGAGCTGTCCCTAGTACGAGAGGACCGGGATGGACAGACCTCTGGTGTACCAGTTGTTCTGCCAAGGGCACTGCTGGGTAGCTATGTCTGGACGGGATAAGCGCTGAAAGCATCTAAGCGCGAAGCCCCCTTTAAGATAAGTTCTCCCGCTCGGAAAACGAGGTAAGACCCCAGAGAGAAGATCTGGTTGATAGGCCGGGTGTGTAAAGACAGTAATGTCAAAGCTTACCGGTACTAATAGGTCGAGGGCTTGACCTTACAAAATGATACTTTTTGCAGATCGCTGTGCAGTTTTGAGAGAACTTTCTGGCGGAAATGGCGGAGGGGTCACACCCGTTCCCATTCCGAACACGGCCGTTAAGCCCTCCAGCGCCGATGGTACTTGGGACGTTGGTCCCTGGGAGAGTAGGTCTCCGCCAGACTAATTTTAAAGCAGCGCACCTTTCACTATGAGGGGTGCGTTTTGTTTCTCCTTCGTCACTCTCCCAGGGACCGGTCCCTGGCGGCGAATGCTACAAAATGTGCTGATCCGGAATTAGTTGCTATGAAGAGATTCTGTTCTTCGGCGATGTTGGCTACTGTAACTCCGTTCGTTACACTCACTGGGTTAGGCCCCGGCGAATGCTACAAAATGTGCTGACCCGGAGATGGCTGCTATGAAGAGATTCTGTTCTTCGGCGAAGTTGGCTACTATAACTCCGCTTCGCTGGGTTAGGCCGACAGTAGGTCTCCGCCAGACTAATTTTTATATTTTAAGAGGCGCACCTTTCATTATGATGGGTGCGTCTTTTTTATACCGCACTTCCCCAAGGATGCTAATTGGCAGGAGTAGGCTTTACAACACTGTTATTCGTTTAGTATCTCGACAGCCTTATCAATAGCTGCACGCAATTTTGTTTCTGAGATTGCGCCAGCCTTATAAACAACAATCTTTTCGTCCGCTGTAAATAATCTGTTGGGTCTGATATTGCTGTCTAGATTTAAGCTGCCTTCGCGAAAATCATCAGTCATCAGGGACACCGAGTACGCATCCTTTACCTCTTTGCTAGTTATTTGGCAAAGAATCAAATCGTCACTTTTCAGTCCGGCTAAAACCAAGGCGGGTCTGCGCTTACTGTAAGACAAGTCGGAAAATGGGAACGGGATGACAACAACGTCCCCTTTTACAAATTTGCCCATGCTTCATCCTCCTCCTGGCTTAACCAATCCTTGCTTAAGCTGCTTTCACTTGCCAAAAGCAGTTCTTTCTTTTTAGCAAACTCTTTTTTTCTGGCAGTATCAACTGTTTCTTTTATTTTTTCACTGCTTAGGAACTGGTTAATGGCAGTCCGGACAATATTAGAAAAGTCATAAAGATCCACCCCTAAGTTTTCATTTAAACCCTTAACAGCTAATTCCAAGTCCTCAATAATTTTCTTTTCAAGTTTTATCGTTTTAGTAATCATTGTTAATCCACCATCCCATAACATATTACTATATATTTCATTATAATACATAACATCTGAAGATAGTTAGGTGATTGGCAGCGCAATGCCAAAATATTTGGCTGCCACCCAAACAGCACATTCTTCTCCACAAATAGCACAGCAATTTTCCTTGTGCATTGCGCCGAGCATGGCTCTCGCCTTTTCCGGATCAATCGAAAGGCTTATCTGCCGCTCCAAGTTTGAAGTAACACGGGCAAGAGCCATTTGCATATCTCTTTCCCATGCTTTTTTGTTGCCCTTTGCTAAGTCTGCCGCGTGAGCCGCAATTCGTGCTGCGATTGCGCCGTCTTTTACATCTTGTTCGGTAGGAAGGCCAAGGTGTTCTGCCGGGGTGACATAGCAGAGAAAATCTGCTCCGGAAGCACCGGCAAGAGCACCACCGATAGCCGCAGTAATGTGGTCATAACCTGGGGCTATATCCGTCGCTAAATTGCCGAGAATAAAATATGGCGCACCGTGACATATTCGCTTCTGCAGCAGCATGGTAGACTCGATATGATTCATGGGAACATGACCCGGCCCTTCCACCATGACTTGCACACCAACCGCCTGCGCACGAGCAACCAGCTCACCCGCAACGATTAGTCCTTCCAGTTGCGCGCTGTCTAAAGAATCGGCTGTTGATCCGGGGCGGATGGCATCACCCATACTTAAAGTAATATCATACGTTTTTAAAATCTCCAATAAGCGGTCGAATTGCTCATAAAGCGGATTCTCCTGATCATTATGGAGCATCCAGCCGGTCAAAAATGCTCCTCCCCGGCTGACCACATCGGTGACACGGCCGGTGTATTGCAGCCGTTTGAGCACGTCAAAATTAAGCGCTGAATGGATTGCCATAAAATCAATACCGTCGGCTGCCTGTTTTTCGATCGTAGTAAACATATCTTCGGCCGTCATCTTGACAATACTGCCGCGTCTTTCAATAGCTTCAATAGCTGCCTGATAGATAGGTACGCTTCCAACTGGAATATTTGCTTTGCTGAGGATTAAGCGCCGCATACCATCAATATTGCCGCCGGTACTGAGGTCCATCATTGCATCGCAACCGGTCGATTCCACGCCGGCTAATTTCCTTTCTTCCATCGCCCAGTCTGTCCGGTCGCTTGAGGTTCCAATTAAAGCATTCACTTTTATACGTAAACCCTGACCTATTCCACTATAGTTGAATTGCTTCCGTTTAATGTTTCTCGGTATAACTATTGTTCCTTCTGCCAGTCCTCTTCTGATCACATCAACGTGGACGCTTTCTCGGTCTGCAACCCATTCCATTTCCGGAGTAATCTCACCGGAGCGTGCTGCTAATACTAATGTCATTTTTTCACCCCACTTCTAACAAATTTGCTTTGCAACGCCTAAATATGCAGAGACTACATCCATCGCGCAATATTTGCCGCACATAGCACATCCTTTGGATGATTCTTCGCTTCTGGTTTTTCTCATAAACGCCGCTCTTTGGGGATCGATTGCCAGTTCAATTTGTTTTTGCCAGTCTAATTTTTTCCTGGCTTTAGAAAGCTCCAAGTCCCAATCTGCTGCTCCAGGTAAGCCTTTTGCCAGATCAGCAGCGTGAGCAGCTATCAGGGCTGCTACCACACCTTCCCGTACTTGGCCTAGATCAGGCAGGCAGACGTGCTCCGTTGCAGTAACGTAACAAAGGAATTCCGCTCCAGCCCAAGCACTGATAGCGCCGCCGATCGCAGCGCTGATGTGGTCATAGCCGATAGAAATATCGGTAACCACAGGGCCAAACACAAAATATGGCGCGCCCTTGCAGAGGCTCTTTTGCAGCATAACGGTAGCTTTTAACAGCTGCAGCGGAACATGTCCCGGTCCTTTCACCATCACTTGAACGTCCGCTTCACGTGCGCGCCGAACCAGTTCGCCTAACACAACTAATTCTTGCACCTGTGCCCCGTCAAGCGAATCAGCCAAACAACCTGGTCGCATCCCATCGGCCAAGCTGACCGTAACATCATGTTTGCGGGCAATTTCTAAAATTCGGTCGTAATGTTCATAAAGCGGATTCTCCCTACCGTTATGGATCATCCAGCCAATCAGATGAGAGCCTCCGTAGCTGACCAAGGGGTCGATGCGCCCTTCCTGTTTGGCACGCTCTACAATGTTCATGGTGGTTCCACAATGCAGAGCCAGAAAATCTACGCCTGCGGCAGCCTGTCGCTCAATCACTTCAAAGAGGTCAGCTTCCTGCATTCTTAAAGATGAACCGTATTTCTGCGCTGCCTCAGCCACAGCCTGATATAGGGGCAGTGTGCCGACGGGTGTTGGAGTAGTAATAAGAGTTTGTTTTCGCATGGCATTAATATCGCCGCTGACACTTAAGTCCATAATGGAGTGGGTGCCTGCTTCTACGGCTGCCTGGATTTTAGCTGTTTCAGAGGCAATACTTCCGTTACTTCCGTGGATGCCGACACTGGCACTTACTTTAGTTTTGAGACCGGCTCCAATGCCTATCGGCTTGATATTCTTGCGATTTTTATTGCGCGGGATCACAATATTTCCCGCTGCAACACCTTCAACCACAAACTTTAAAGAAACATTTTCCTCTGCTGCTACTTGCTCCATCTCCGGCGTGCTCTTCCCTTTTCGTGCATAACACATCAGTGTCATAGCAAAACCTCCCTTATAAAGTTCTTAAACAAAAATTCTTAGATATAATAAAAAAGTCCACGCATCAGAGCGTGGACTTTTCCATCATCCATTCGCATTTCATCCCACCTCGGGAAGAAATTACTATTATAGGCAGGTCTCCTGACTTGGGGTCATTACTTATTGCCACCTTCCCCCGAAAACGGAGTGGTTTTGGCAACAGCTATCCCTACACAGTGGCGGGTCCGTCCGGGAATTTCACCCGGTTCCCTATTCTCCTTCGCGGGCACCTATAATGTATTATTTTCTTTATGGCGATATTCTAATAGAATTTTTCTTTTGTGTCAATCTGTGCATTGCCTTCATAAAGGGTTCATAAACCTGCTGCGGGGACTTTACAGCAGTCAACTAGGTGCGTTATGATGTAGGGAAGCGTTTTGTGAGTTAAAATAGTCAAACTAAATTGGAGGTTAAAATGTCAGAGAAAATAAGAGTAGGAATTGTTGGCTACGGTAATTTGGGTCGTGGTGTGGAGGCGGCTTTAAAATTAAATACTGACATGGAATTGGTGGCTGTCTTTACCAGGCGTGCCCCAGCTGCCCTCAAGATTCACAGCCAGAGCGTCGAGGTGGTAGCAGTTGACGATGCCGGTGAATTTGTTAATCGGCTTGACGTGCTGATTTTATGTGGTGGTTCGGCCACTGATTTGCCTGAACAAGGGCCTTATTTTGCCCGCTTATTTAACACAGTAGATAGTTTCGATACTCATGCAAAAATACCCGAATACTATGCGGCAGTAAATAAGGCTGCTAAGGAGAGCGGCAAAACGGCAGCCATTTGTATCGGCTGGGATCCGGGGCTTTTCTCTTTGAACAGGATGGTAGCCGAAGCTATTTTGCCCGATGGCAAAGAATATACCTTCTGGGGTCGTGGCGTCAGCCAGGGACATTCCGACGCCATTAGAAGGGTTCCGGGAGTTAAAAACGGGATCCAGTACACTATTCCTGTGGATAAGGCAATAGAAAAAGTAAGAAAAGGGGAAAATCCTCTGCTGGCAACGAAGGAGAAACATCTCCGCCAGTGTTTTGTTGTAGCTGAAGAAGGTGCCGACAGAGAGCAAATCGCGGCAGAAATCAAGGCTATGCCGAATTATTTTGCTGAGTATGAAACAACGGTTACATTTATAAGCGAGGATGAGTTAAGGGAAAATCACTCGGGCATGCCGCATGGCGGCTTTGTGATTCGCAGCGGCCGGACGGGATTTACTGCAGAAACGAGCCAGATTGTGGAGTTTTCCTTAAAATTAGAGAGTAATCCAGAATTTACGGCTAGCGTACTGGTAGCTTATGCAAGAGCTGTGGTTCGTCTAAATCGTGAAGGGCAAACCGGTGCAAAAACTGTCTTTGATGTTCCGCCGGGCTATTTATCTGCCAGAGCAGCAGAAGATTTGCGCAGGGATTTGCTATAATGAACTTCTATAAAACTCTGCAAATCTGAAAAGTTAACATAAAAATAACATATTCTTTACTTAAGCCGCCCTCTTTCTTAACATAACTAGGGTATGATTTTAATGACGAGAGAGAGGGGCGGAGAAGGATGACGGCATCGCTTGCAGCCAACTATAATCAAGATTATAGTCTGAAGGAAAGCTGTGCTGTCCGTGTTTTAAACGATGAAATTACCGCTGAGATGATTGATAATTGTTTGGATAAGGCGACATCTGAAATTAACGGTTTCTTTGTTTTGTTGGAACAAAAGATGCAGCAGATGATTACAGCCGAAAATTTTTCCGGCGCAACGGCTATTTCATGCTTGACGCAATTAAATTTCCAGGCGGTGCTGGCGGAGAGGATAAACTCTTTATTTAGCTCTATGTTAATAACCCGCTTTGGTTGCGTCCAGACAAGTAATCCGATTGTTTATAGCAACGATATTTTGCCTCCTGCTAATTATTTTTTGGCTGCCGACAGTGAGCGTCGGAGAACTAGTTGCATACAAAGGTTGGCGGCTATGTTGGCGGAAATGAGTATAGAGCATGCCATAGAAACCTTTTTTACAGGACAGATGAGCAGAAATATCTGCAAACGTTTGAATCTGGCTGGCGCTCTGACTAGGATGTTGATGGATAAAGCAATGCAGGATAACTATCTTTCGGAAACAGTGATTGAAATACGGGGTTGGCTGGAATGCGCCCGCATAGCGGTTTTGCGACAAACAAAAAAGCAAATTGTGAACACGTTTTATCAGTTGCACGACAAATATTTTGGCTAATTTTCCAAAAGCTTTCTCAAAAGATTTTAGTATAATAATTCTCCCGAGGGGTACCTTTTTAAATATACCTCATCGGGAGGATTTTATTTTGCGCCAGATGCTATATGTTCATAGATTGCCTGGAAGGTTACGGCTAGAGGTGCCGGCGCTCAAGCATAAGATAATACTGTCTGGTCAGGTTGCAGACAGTTTGCAGCAGATGGCGGGAGTAAGACGCTGCGTGGCAAATCCGCTTACCGGCAAAGTACTAATCATTTTTGATGAGCAGCAAATCAGGTATGCCGATATTATTTTGGCGATTGACAGCTTGCTTCCCAAGGTATCGGCAGAGCCTGCCGGACAGTCGCCTCCGCTTGTTGTGCAAAAAAGAGCAGGCTCGTTAATTTGCGGTAGGCCTTTGTTAAATCTGGCTTTGTGTGGTGCAGCCGCAGCCGCGCTGCTTTTAAGTCGCAGGAACGGTCATGCTTTTGCAAGCTCCCAGTTGCTGCGAAATAGCGCTGCCGTCGCTACAGTGGCAACTACGTACCCGTTATTTTCACGTGGGCTGAGGCGCTTTTTGGAGAGTAAGCATCTAAACTATGATTTGCTAACGGGAGCTGTGGTATTTTCTTTATTAGTGATGCGCAAAAATGTCTTGGGATTGGCGATTAGCGCGCTTGTAAACACCACAGAACTTATACGGCAGTATAATCTTAACAGTGTACGTCTCCGGATTAGGGAAATGTCTGCGTTAATTCCACAGACAGCTTGGTTGGTGCTTCACGAAAGGGAAGAAGCGGTTGCTGTTCATCTATTGAGGGAGGGAGATATTGTTGCGGTGCATGCCGGTGAGGTCATTCCGGTGGACGGTTTGATTATTGACGGCAAAGCCGTGATTGATGCCAGTAGGATTACAGGGTCTCCTTACCCCACCATGATGCAAGTGGGCGATGAAGTATTGGCAGGCTGTCAAATTTCTGAAGGAGCAGCACAGATTGAAGTTCAGCGTGTGGGTTCCGCTACCTTTCTAGCGCAAATGGCGAGCGAGGTTTCTTCTAAGCTTGACAGAAGGCATAACGAAAAAGGCATTGAACAAATACTTTCATTTACTGTCTTGCTCGCGGCCGCAAGCTATCTCTTTACCGGAAATCTCAATCGCAGTATTGCTATATTGCTTGCGGCAGCTCCGACAGTGCTTGATCTTGCTATGCCAACCGCTTATATGCCGTTTATTGTTCATGCGATGGAAGAGGGAATTTATTTCAGAGATGAGGAGACAATTGCCGCTATTGCAGAAGCAAATACGGTGATATTTGACAAGACGGGGACATTAACTATTCCTCAGTCTGAAATATGCGAAATTGAACTGATTGATCCTGAATATACAAGAGAAAAATTATTGCAGCTTGCTGCGTTGGCCGAACAGGGAGTTCGTCATCCGGTTGCCTTGGCGATACGGAAAGAAGCGGCTCAAGTGAAAACCGGTCCTGCTATGTTAGCAAAAAAGATTGCCTACTCGCCCGGACTGGGAGTTCAGGCAAGCGTTCGGGGGCAGCAGATCCTGATTGGCAATATGCGTTTAATGGAACAGGAACGGATTGATTTATCCAAGAGCCGAGGCAGAGCCAGACGGCTTTGTCACATGGGCCTAATTCCTGTTTACATAGCGGTTGACGGTCAAATCCGTGGCATTTTTGGGGTCAGGGACGTAATGAAAAAAGAAAGTCTGGAGGCGATTAATCAACTTCGTCTTGCAGGAATAAGAGAGTTTAGCATCATCAGCGGTGATAGGCAGGAAAATACCGAGCAACTGGCAAGTGAGTTGGAGATTAGTGTAAGCCTTGGCAGTCTGCTGCCTGAGGAGAAAGCATCATTTGTCAAACAGATGAAACAGGAACGGCGAAGAAAAGTGGTGATGGTAGGAGATGGAGTCAACGATAGTCTGGCGATGACAGCTTCTGATGTGGGTGTGGCATTGGGGTGTGTTGCCATTCCTTCAGCCGCCTGCGCCGGCAGCATTATTATAGCCTCAGAAGATCCCCGCAAGGTTGCTCGGGCGCTGCGTCTTGCGCGGAGCGCCCGGGAAATGGCACGGCAGAGTACGGCTCTGGCTACTGCTCTTTCTGTCGCCGGCCTGTCACTTGGCACAGTAGGGCTGCTAACGCCTGCAACAGCAGGTATCCTTGCTAATGTGGGTGTTTTGGCAGTAATTGCCAATCCGGCAGCATATGCTCTGCGGCACAGGTATAGAAGAAGCAGGCTGGACAAAAATATGATGGCCGAAATAGCCTGTACGTTAAGCGAAGATCTTCAAGAGCTGCCTGCTTGGCACACAGTAAAAGGCGTGAGGGTTTTGGAATTACTGCGTTCCCCTCACTCCGGTTTGTCGGCTGCAGAGCGAGCGCTGCGTTTGGAAATGCACGGGAAAAACATTTTACAGATTGATCGTAAGACTTCTCTATGGGCGTTGTTTCTTCAGCCGTTTCGTGATTTTATGGTGCGGCTGCTGCTTGGTGCAAGTATCGCCTCGGTATTGGTTGGCGAAGTTGCTGATGCGCTCATTATTGGCGGTATTATTCTGTTGGAAGCATCTCTGGGAGTCATTCAGGGTTATCGAGCCGAAAAATCTTTAAAAGCACTTCGGGAGATGTCGGCACCGGGTGCCGTAGTGCTGGAGGACGGCTGTTACAAAACGATACAGGCTATTGACCTTGTGCCGGGAGATATAATCATGCTGGAAGCCGGCGACCAAGTTCCTGCAGATGCCAGATTGCTGGAGGCAGTTGATTTTGAAGTTGAGGAAGCAAGCTTGACGGGCGAAGCGGAACCTGTCCGCAAAGAGCCGCATGCAGCATCTCAATTTGCTTCTATTCCTGCTGAACGATTAAATATGGTGTTTATGGGAACAAGTGTATCAAGAGGGCGGGCGAAAGCTGTAGTTGTCGCAACGGGAATGAATACTCAAATGGGACAGGTGGCTAAAATGTTGCAGGAGGCGGAAGATGAGCTAACGCCGCTGCAAATTCAGCTCGATACTTTAGGAAAAAAAATTACAGTCGGGTGTGTTGCCGCCTGTGGTTTAGTGGTAGCTATCGGTCTTTTGCGTGGAAGGCCATTTTTGGAAATGATCCGTACGGGCGTTAGTTTGGCAGTCGGAGCCATACCGGAAGGATTGCCGGCGGTCGTTACAATAGCAATGGCATTTGGTGTGCACAGAATGGTCAAAAAAAATACTGTTGTTCGCAAGTTAAGCGCTGTTGAAACGCTCGGAAGCACGACAGTGATTTGTGCGGACAAAACCGGTACGTTAACCAAAAATGAGATGACTGTGACAAATATCGCGGGATATGGGCGGCACTGGCATGTTAGCGGGGAAGGATATTTGCCCGATGGACAGATTTGCAGCTTAGGTGGTGCAGTTGACTTGGCAGAGGATGAAGCTCTGCGTAAAATTCTAAGTATTGCCACGCTGTGTAATAATGCTGATTATGATGCTGAAAACGCGAGTATTCAGGGTGATCCTACGGAAGCGGCGTTATTGGTTGTCGCTGCCAAAGCCGGATTCCCCTGGTCAGAAAACAGGGAAGTGTTCTGTCGGGAAAAAGAATTTGCTTTTGATTCGAACCGCAAACTTATGTCCGTAATTTGCCGCGACACACAGGGAACGGCAACACTTTACGCAAAAGGTGCCCCCGGCAGCATTTTAGGCAGTTGCACTCACTTGTATAACAACGGAGAAGTCTCTTGCTTGGGTGAGAAGGAGCGTGAAGAAATACAGCTTGTAACCAATCTTTTGGCAGGACGCGCACTGCGTGTACTGGCAATGGCTTACAGGCCGTTATCAGCAGAAGATGACGCAATAGATTCCTCTGCGGAAAAAGATTTAATTTTTGCTGGTTTAGTCGGTATGGCAGATCCGCCCAAGCCGGGGGTACGCGAGGCTGTAGACAAATGCCGCCGCGCAGGTGTCAAAGTTATAATGATTACCGGCGATCATTCTGCTACCGCTATGGCTATTGCCGAACAGTTGGGCATTTTGCATCAGGGCAGCATGCTTAGCGGAAGGGAAATTGAAATTATGAGCGAAGATGCGCTGTGTGATTGTATAGAGGAAATTGAGGTTTGTGCTCGTACTACCCCGGAGCATAAGCTGCGCATAGTGAGGGCTTTGAAGCGGAAAGGCCATGTAGTAGCCATGACGGGTGACGGTGTCAACGATGCGCCGGCTGTTAAAGAAGCCGATGTGGGTATTGCCATGGGTTTAAATGGCACGGAAGTGACAAAAGGTGCGGCGTCTCTTGTTCTGACAGATGATAATTTTGTCACGATTGTAGCGGCGCTGGAGGAAGGACGAGCCGTAGGAGACAATATCCGCGACACAATTCGCTATATCTTGCCGGGAAATTTGGGTGTGATTCTGACGATTATCGGCTCATCATTGACAGGGCTGCCTTTGCCGCTCATCCCCAGTCAGATTCTCTTTGTCAATTTAATTACCGAAAGCATACCGGCACTTGCTCTGGGAGCCAAACCTCCTGCAAGAGGTGTTTTAGACCAGCCTCCACGTAAGCCCGGCAACAGTATTATTTCAAACGGCCTACAAAACCGGATTCTTGTGCGCGGCATTTTAACCGGTCTAACAAGTTTTGCCCTTTTCAGACTGGCAGGCAGCGACATTGCCCGCGCCCGCACAATGGCTTTTGCCAATCTTGTAACAAGCCAAGTCTTCAATTTGTTAAAATGTCAAAGCGGCAACAGTGAAAAAAATCCCTACCTATTGCCTACTGCCGGTGCGTCTCTCGCTTTAACTCTGGCAACAATGTATCTCCCTTTTATCAGGCCGCTTTTTCAGACAATTCCTTTGGGGGTTAAGGATTGGGCTATGTTGACGGCCGTTTCTCTGCTGATTAATAAAGCCGAAGATATATGGGCATTCATTGAGCAGCCTGGAATGGCAACCCAGTCCGGTTTGCAGATAAAAAACCCGACGCTGATTTGAGGTAGCGCCGGGCTTTTTTTTTGTGGTGCAGAATGTCTATTTCATTGTTTATCTTCCTTGGGTACGTTCTTTTTCACATTTTTAATTTCTTTGCCTTCTTCGATATCAGTTTTCACCGTGCCGCTCTTTGATGAACTGTGATCGCCTATACTGCTGCCGATACCGGCGCCGATAACGCTGCCGATGCCGCCTCCCACAGCCGCCCCCATGCCTCCGCCAAGGTTCCCGCCTAAACCGGCACCGACGGCTCCGCCTGCACCGGCTCCCAGAATTGTGCCTCTTTCCATTTGCTGCGTTTCCATCATCGATTTCTGATTTCTTGCCTCTGCCACAATATCTTCCCAATTCTCGCGCATCTCATGTCCGATCGCAACTCCTGCAGCCGACATTTGCATTGCACCACGTGTCACCGCTACTGCAGTGCCTCTGACTGCTTGTTTGAGCGTCGGAGCAGTCATGACAATAGCGGATCCGGCAAGTAAAAGTCCAAGCGGGGATGTCTTTTCTATTGTTTTTGCGATAGATCTAAAAAACCTCATTTGGTGTCCTCCTTGCATGGATAGGTGTTTTTTAAATAGTATCGCCTTTTCCTAAAAAGGTTATGCAAAGAGTTAAGCGGCTTTATCGCTTTTTCGGATAAAAGAGCGTATAAAATTTAATGGCACGGATAACATATTGTTTAAAACTGTTGAAGGGTGAGGATGTTGGCTATTAACAGACGGAGAAAACGTCGTGCAAGAACTGCTGTGTCAAGCGAGTTTTATACGGAAAAATTACTGTCACCGGAAATGAAAGGGTTTGCGTTGGGACTGGGTGTAGGCATAATTTCAATGGCTGTCTTCCCGCAGGTGCGGGAACGGGTTGCTTCTGTGACTGAAGGTGCAGCTCAAGGGGTAAAAGATTTGAGTAATCATTTCAGTCGTATTGCACAGAACTTAAAAGAAGGGTTGGAGGAGATAGTGGCGGAAGCGAAGTTTGAAGAGATGAAGGGAGCTATCGAAAAAGAGATTATAAGTCAGGGATAATAGAAGCTTAGGGAATGAGGAGATTAATGGAAAGCAAAGTAACAGTACTGAAAATAAAGCTTGTTGAAGCACTTAATATTTTACGGGAGGCTGTGGAGATTAGCCTGGAGATTAAGGCTTTAGGAACTGCCGAGCAACAAGAGGCAAACGGATTATGGAGCTTGTTTCTGCAAGAATTCTTTGGCTATATTAAAAAGCGTAGCTGTGAAACAAAAAAAAATCTATTGGCTGGGGTGCGCTTTCCCCGTCTATAAGAACTCAGGCTTAAATGTCTGAGTTTTTATAATTTATTGTGAATTGCCGCGCTCTAATCGTAACATCTGTTGTTGTGAAGGAGGTATTTTACTGTTTTTTTGAGGAAAAATTATATTTGACGAGTCCAGAGAAATGTGTTACTATGAAAAAGTCGCTCTGGGGCGCAGCATTTGTCAGTCAGTGGCGCTTTTTTCCAAGAAAAGGATGATTGACACAGCCGCCTGTTTGTGATAAACTATAATTCCTGGCTGCGGAGGCAACAGGAAGACAATGTTCAGAGTGGGATGTTCTTTGAAAACTAAACAGGAAACGCCATGCGAAGTAAGCATTATTAAGATGATGCAAATAAATTGTTTTGTCAAGGCAAGAGTAGGCCTTTTTGGGCAGACTTTTGAACCGGATGAACGAAGTAAGATTTAGTTGAGCCAAACAATCAACTCCTAAGAACAGACTGACCGGAGATAAGCGGAGCTAACTGCAAAGGAAGCGCTTGCTATCTTTTGGGCAGTGTGGGATATTTTTTGGAGAGTTTGATCCTGGCTCAGGACGAACGCTGGCGGCGTGCTTAACACATGCAAGTCGAACGGAGTGTTTCAAAAAGCTTGCTTTTTGCAACACTCAGTGGCGCACGGGTGAGTAACACGTGGGCAACCTGCCCGGAAGACTGGGATAACACCTCGAAAGGGGTGCTAATACCGGATACCTTCACGGAGTCGCATGACTTTGTGCAGAAAGAAATTCGCTTCCGGATGGGCCCGCGTCCCATTAGCTAGTTGGCGAGGTAACGGCTCACCAAGGCGACGATGGGTAGCTGGTCTGAGAGGACGATCAGCCACACTGGAACTGAGACACGGTCCAGACTCCTACGGGAGGCAGCAGTGGGGAATCTTGCGCAATGGGCGAAAGCCTGACGCAGCAACGCCGCGT
>Ga0208242_100720_pt1 | contig 13761 bp, 8 predicted proteins | sample SubbioAug_CSW13A_FD_184825 | JGI IMG/M metagenome (GOLD analysis project Ga0208242, IMG submission 184825) | Serpentinite rock and fluid subsurface biosphere microbial communities from McLaughlin Reserve, California, USA - CR12Aug_CSW13A (SPAdes) | ecosystem: Environmental > Terrestrial > Deep... | reverse complement strand
CCAACATTGGTTTCAAGTTCTTTCTCTAGACGCTCTCTTAAATTACGAGATGTGACATATTTTCCACTCAAGCCTGCAAAGGGTGATGTGTTCACCAACATATGCATGGATAAGGTTGGTTCAGCAATTTCAATCATTGGAAGACTTTGAGGGTGTGCTATGTCTGAAATGGTATCCCCAATACGGACATCACTGATTCCTGAGATGACCACGATGTCCCCTGCACTGGCTGAATCCACACTGACACGCTTTAATCCTTCTAACACGAAAAGTTCCTTAATGGATACTTTTTTAATGACGCCTTGTTTGGAGACATTCATTTGTGTGTAAGGTTTAATGACCCCTGATCTTAAACGACCAATCCCAACACGACCAATGTAGTCATCATAATCCAAAGCTGTCACTTGAAGTAAACATGGATCAGTTTCATTGACTGGATAGGGTTGTACATGATCTAATAGCGTATCAATTAAAGGTTGAATGGAAGTACTCTCATCCTCTAGTGAGGTTTTAATGATCCCTTGTTTCGCAATGCCATAAAGGATGGGAAAATCAAGTTGGGTTTCATTCGCATGAAGGTTTAAAAACAAGTCATACACCATGTCAATAACTTCATTGACACGTGCTTCTTTCTTATCAATCTTATTGATAAGAAGAATCGGATTTAGTCCTTTCTTAAGTGCTGTCGATAGCACAAAACGTGTTTGAGGCATAGGTCCTTCAGCACTGTCCACCAGTAGGATAACCGTATCCACAGTATCAATGATACGTTCCACTTCACTCGAGAAGTCCGCATGACCTGGGGTATCCACGATGTTGATTTTTACATCCCCAACTCGAATGGAACAATTTTTAGACGTAATGGTAATACCACGTTCACGCTCAAGATCATTGGAATCCATGATCTGCGTTTCAGTGAGTTGATGTTTGTTGAGAGCATGACCATACTTTAAGAGCGCATCTACCAGGGTACTTTTCCCGGCATCAACGTGGGCGATCACGGCAATGTTAATAATTGATGTCATCATAACACCTTCTTTCCATAAAAAAACCCTGAAGCTTTCAGGGTAGAAACCCAAAAGGAGTGATATTCCCTGATTGCTCAGGTGGGTCGTCTATGAATGTGTTTAGGATTCTTACACTCGTGCAAGCTTTCAACACCCACATTCAAATCAACATCCCTATCATTTAGTGTTGGAAATAGTATAACCTTTTGGGCATCTTTATTATACCATACTTTTTTTAAACTCACATTACTTTGATTGAATAGCAATGTGAAGCTCATTCATCTGTTTTTCACTCACAGGACTCGGAGCGCTGGTAAGTGGACAACGCGCAGAGGCATTTTTTGGAAAGGCAATCACATCACGAATGCTTGACGCATTGGTGAGTACCATGACAAGACGATCTAAACCAAAGGCAATCCCACCATGAGGTGGCGTACCATAGTTAAATGCATCCACAAAGAATCCAAAACGGGTTTCAATTTGCTCTTGGGTAAATCCTAAGAGCTTAAACACATCACTTTGCATTTGTGAGGAATAAATCCGCTGTGATCCCCCTGCAATTTCATAACCATTGCATACCAAGTCATAGGCATTGGCCAATGCTTCAAAAGGTTTGTCAATGAAGGAATCCATGTAGGCATCTTGAGGACGGGTAAATGGATGATGACGAGCAATGATCTCCCCTGTCTCAGGATCAGCTTCAAACATAGGGAAATCCACAATCCAAACAAATTCAAATTGGTTTGGATCAAAGGTGTGATATTGAAGACCTAAATGTAGTCTTAATGCTCCCATGGCTGTACAGGCTTGTTCCCATTCTCCCATAAGCGCAAAGACTCCATCCCCTTCTTGAAGTTGGCATGTGTTAATCAGTGATGTGATTTCTTCTTCACTCATCAGTTTCACAGCACTTCCAGATAATGTCTTGTCTGTGTATTTAAAGTGGACTAAATGATTTGCCCCATACTTTTTGACTAAAGCCGTTAAAGCATCCACTTCTTTACGAGTATACACTGCACCTTGAGGAACCACAAGTGCTTTAATGCTTTGTTTTTCACTGCGACCACTAAAAAGAGCAAACTCAGTGTCACTAAACACGTCATTAAGTGTCAGTAATGGCCATTTGAATCTTAAGTCTGGTTTATCACTGCCATACACATCCATCGCTTCATGAAAACTCATGCGTCTAAAAGGTGTTTTAAGTTCTTGTTTAAGGGCTTTTGAGAAAATGGAATGCATGATTCCTTCAATATGAACAAAGAATTCATCCGCATCCATGAAACTCGCTTCAATGTCCACTTGTGTGAAGTCAAGTTGACGGTCTGCACGCAAGTCTTCATCTCTGAAACAACGAGCCACTTGATAGTAACGCTCAAAACCTGAAATCATGAGCAGTTGTTTAAAGATTTGCGGTGATTGCGCTAAGGCATAGAATTCTCCCGCATGCACTCGTGATGGGACAAGGTATTCACGTGATCCTTCAGGAGTGGATTTAGTGAGCATTGGTGTTTCCACATCAATGAAGTCATGATCATCCAAATACTCTCTCATCGCACGCACAATCTTTGCACGCATAAACAGTTTTTCTTGCATCACAGGACGTCTTAAGTCCAAATAGCGATACTGCATGCGTGTGTCTTCAAGTGCATCAGTTTCATCTGCAATGATCATCGGTGTGGTTTGAGCGGTAGAGACGATGGTTATTTTTGAAGCAATGACTTCAATTTCACCTGTAGCTAGATGTGGATTGACCTCTTTGCGAGCCACAATCTCTCCTTCTACGGACAAGATAAACTCATTTCTTACATCCTTGATTAAAGGGGCAAGGTTTTCATTAACGACAATTTGAACAATCCCGGTTTTATCACGCAAGTCAATAAACACCAGTTGGCCAAAATTGCGTCGTTTCGCCACCCATCCTACAGCGGTAATGGTTTGTCCAATCATGCTCGCATTGAACTGGGCATGATGGTAAGGTTTCATGTTCATACGGTTCTCCTAATGGTCACAGTGTTCGTGACCGTGTGATAATAAATGATCGATATGATCCACAAGATTGCCCCACTCAACATCCTTGGATGTGGCAAAACCTGCTTGTTTAACATTAAAGATGCCTTTTTGATAGTGCTCTTCACTCACAAAGACAAGCACACGCGCTTTGGAGCGTTCAACGGCTTTAAAGAGTGAATTCTTGCTTCTGTTGGCTAAATCGTATTCCACTTTAAAGCCTTGAGATCTTAGGTAAAGTGCTACGTTTTGTACACGGGCATCATCTTGAGTTAAGGATAAGACATACACATCCACGTCATCACTCACATCAAATTCAACACCTTCAGCTTCAGCAGCCACCAATAAGCGCTCAAGCCCCATTCCAAATCCAACCCCTGATCTGGATGGTCCACCAAAGTACTCCACCAAATTATCATAGCGTCCGCCACCAAAAATAGTGCTTTGCGAACCCATGCTTGCGGAAGTAGATACCACTTCAAAGACCGTCTCTGAGTAATAATCTAACCCTCGAACCAGACGATCACTGACTTCCCATTCAATCCCTAGGGCAGTGAGTTGTTCACAAACGCGATCAAAGTATGTTTTAGATTCAATGGATAAGACACTGTGTAAGGAAGGCGCACTAATCATCGCCTCATGATGGGTATCCACTTTACAATCAAGAAGTCTTAGTGGGTTTTGATCATATCGGCGTTGACAGTCTTCGCATAACTCATGGACATGAGGTTTAAAGTGATCTTTGAGTAACGTTCGATAAGCATCACGTGTCACTTGATCTCCTAATGTGTTAATGAGTACTTTGCATTCCTTAAGTCCTAGTTCTTGAATGAAACTGACGCCTAAATAAATGATTTCCGCATCCATTAGAGGATTTTTTGCTCCTAAGTACTCCACCCCAAATTGGTGGTGAATACGCATGCGTCCTTTTTGAGGACGCTCATAGCGAAAATTTGGTCCTAGATAATAAAACTTAGACACGATTTCAGGATCAGCATAAAGCTTATGTTGCACATAAGCACGAAGCAAACCTGCAGTCCCTTCAGGACGAAGTGTGAGTGAGCGACCTCCACGGTCTTCAAAGGTGTACATTTCCTTGTTGACCATATCACTGGAATCGTTACCTCGTTTAAACACTTCGGTGTGTTCAAAGATGGGTGTTCTCACTAACTTTAAATGGTACACGCTCGCAAAAGCACGAATAAGTTCTTCTAGCATTTCCCATTTCTTGTTTTCTTCATAAAAGATGTCTTGGGTGCCTCGTGGCGACTGAAAATTGGACATAGTTGTTCTCCTTGAAACTAAAAAAAGCATCCCTAAGGACGCTTTGTGCGCGGTACCACCTTAGTTCATCACAGTGTGATGCAACTTCACCTGATAACGGGTGGTCCCGATACTCTCTACTAAGTTCAAAAGTATACTTCAAGTGTGTCCCTAAACGTTGCTTCGCAAGTGTTTCACCAACCCACTTGTCTCTTTAACCACAAACGTTTATTCTCACTCTCATTAGAATTGCTTATATTATAGCGAGGTTTGTGTCATTACGCAAGATTAACGTGTAACACGATCCACACTAATGACAGAACCGACTTTTCTTAAGTTCACCATAAGGACTTGCAAATGATTGGCATCATCCACATTGACCTTTAAGGTGGTGGTGGCGGTGACTTTATCATCGTTAACCACAGAATTGACCGATTGGATAGTGGCCTTGTATTGAGAAACAATGGTCACTAAATCAGTAAGCAAATAACTACGATCATTCGCTAAGATGGAGAGTTCCACTTCATACTTGCCCTTATCAAAGGTTTCATCCCACATGACTTCAATGAGTCGTTTGTGTTCATTGATGATGTTTGGACAATCACTGCGATGCACTTTAACACCTTGACCTTTAGTGATGTAACCTTGAATTGGATCACCATACACCGGTTTACAGCACTGCGCTAAGGTAATCATCATGGTATCCACACCCGCCACTTTAATGCCTGATTTGGAAATGGTCTTTTTAGGTGGGGCTGGTTTAAACAAGCGTCCTAATCCTAAATCAAGGATGTTTTTGCGCTGATCCACCAGTTTTTCAAACAAGGCAGAAGTAGTCAGTGATTTCGCCGCTAAAGCGTAATAACATTCATCCATGGTCTTAAGATTAAACTGATGAAGCACACTTTCAACTTTGGCTCGTGTCACTAAATCGGAGTTTTCCAATCCTCGTTTTCGAACTTCATCTTTAAAGATTTGCTCCCCTTTAGTGATGGTGGATTTTCGTTCTGCTTCTTCTTTTTTAAGTAAGAAGTTGCGAATTTTCACGCGGGCATGAGAGGTCTTTACAAACTTCAACCAATCTTCACTTGGACCATTGGATTGTTTAGAAGTACGGATTTGTACCACATCCCCAGTTTTCAGTTGAGTATTGATGGGTAGTAAGACACCATTGATAATGGCACCAATGGTAGAATGTCCCACATCAGTATGAATGCGATAGGCAAAGTCAATCGGTGTAGAACCATTAGGTAAGTCGATCACACGCCCTTTAGGGGTCATGACATACACATTGGCTTCAAAGATATCTTTTTGCACTGCTTCCATGTATTCTTGAGCATCATCATCTATGTCTGAAGACAATAATCCAAAGTCTTTAAACCATGATAAACGCTCTTCAATTTCTTTTTGATCTTTATCTTTAGAAATACCTTCTTTGTATCGCCAATGGGCTGCAACCCCTTTTTCCGCAATCGCATCCATACTCTCAGTACGGATTTGCACTTCAAAGATATGGCCATCATCCCCCACTATCGTGGTGTGCAAGGACTGATACATGTTCATTTTTGGCATCGCAATATAATCTTTGAGACGACCAGGGATTGGTCGATACGTGGCATGAATGTAGCCTAAGACTTCATAGCAGTTCACGGAATCATCTGCAACGATACGAATGGCTAGTAAATCAAGGATTTCATCAAAACGTTTATTTTTTAAAGTCATTTTCTTGTATATGGAATACAAGTGTTTGGATCGTCCAAAAATTCGATGATTAAGACCATGTTCATTCAGCAATTTTGATATGTCTGAAATCATATCTGTGACTTGTTTATCACGTTCTGTTTTGCGCATTTCCACTAATCGTGCAACTTCATAGTATTTTTCAGGATACAAATAGTGGAAACTTAAGTCTTCCAGTTCATTTTTAATTTCAGAGATCCCTAATCGATGGGCAATTGGAGCATACACATCTAAGGTTTCAGCTGCAATCTTGCGCTGTTTCTCAATGCTTTGATAACTGAGGGTACGCATGTTATGAAGTCGATCAACCAACTTCACTAAGATGACGCGAATGTCTTTCGCCATCGCAATAAAAATCTTGCGATGATTGGCAGCTAAGTATTCTTTTTCATCTTTAAATGAAAGATTTCCAATTTTGGTGACAGACTCAACAATGGTGGCAATATCACTGGAAAACTCTTTTTTGAGTTCGTCTTTACTGACACCACAATCTTCGACCGTATCATGAAGTAAACCAGCACAAATCGTGGAAGGACCCACACGCAACTCAGCAAGTAAAATGGCCACTTCAATGACATGGGTGACATAAGGTTCCCCACTCTTGCGCATTTGTCCTTCATGTTTTTCAATCGCAAAAAGCACAGCCTTGTCAATCAAGGCTATGTCTTTTTCACTTACAATGTATTGTAAGACTTGCGCTTTTAAAGCATCTTTGAGTTGGGCAACACGCACATGCATTGTGCACCTCCATCGCACCTCTAATAGGTCAATGATGTAAAGACAGGGACTCCAGAAAGCTTATCACGACCATGAAGATCAGCAAGTTCAATAAGGAATGCACAGCCAACCACATGACCACCCAATTGGTGCACCAGTTTAATGGTAGCTTCTACTGTTCCTCCTGTCGCAAGAAGATCATCCACAATGAGGACTTTTTGTCCTGGTTGAATCGCATCTTTATGAATATGAAGCTCGTTGCTACCATATTCTAAATCATATTTGAAACTCACCGTTTCTCGTGGAAGCTTGCCTGGTTTACGTACAGGAACAAACCCAGTGTTTAAGGCTACCGCCACAGGACATCCAAAGATGAATCCACGTGATTCTGGTCCAACAATGATTTGAGCATCCACTTCTTTCGCAAATGCAATCATTTCATCGGTCGCATATTTAAATGCGTCACCATTCCCCATTAATGGGGTAATGTCTCTAAAGAGAATCCCAGCTTGTGGGAAATCTTGTATCTCAGCAATGTAATCTTTTAAGTTCATAACGTCCTCCAGGATAGGTGTATTATACACTAATTTGTGTCTTCATGACACGGTTTGAATGCAGATAATGTGAATTGAATGGATTTTGATCCCATGTAGGTGTTGATGCCTAAGGTGCCTTCAATGTCAATCATTTGATTGGGTTGAAGTGATGCAAAATCAGGATCAAAGGCGAAAATATCAAGCAAGCCACTTCGTGTAAACACCATGGCTTTGCTCATTCCACCCTTGAGTGGTGTGATTGTTTTGATCTTGACTCCTTTAATGAGTAAGGTTGGCTTTTCCCAACCAATACCAAATGGACGACAACGTTCAAACTCAATGACACCTTCTAAGGTGATGAGTGAAGGATCCACTTCAATCACATTAGACTCATCACTCAATGGAGTGATGTGCTTCATGTCTTCTAAAATATGGGCTTTGAGTGTATCAAAATGCTCGTGTGCGACTTCCATCCCTGCTGCTTTACCATGCCCCCCAAAATGCATGAGTAGGTGTTGATAAGGTTGAAATAAGTCCACTAGATGCACATTGGTTGAGCGCATTGACCCTTTAATGGAATCATCTTTTTTCACGCCCACAAACACATTGGTTTGTTTTAAACGCATGATTTGATTCGCAATCAGTCCTACGATGCCTTCATGGAAATCATCAGATACGATGAACAAGAAACCATTTGAATCACTTACATGCTCTAAGGCTTGAAGTGCCATGGTTTTAGTGAGGGTTTTGCGTTGTTCATTGATGGATTCGACTTGGGTTGCGTATTGAATCATTGCGGTGATGTCATTGGATAACAAATAGTTGACCATGGTATTCGCGTTGGCTAACTCAGACATACGTCCAATCGCATTGATTTTAGGAATAAGTTGAAAACTCAACTCTTCTTCATTCACACTTTGTTTCTTTAAAAGAAGTGCAAAGGGGGTGATCAAAGCTTTATTCATGGACTCAATCGCTTTCACCACAAGATAGCGATTGAAGTGATGCAAAGGCATCATGTCCGCAATGGTCGCACACCCTGCTAACTGAATCATGAAATCAGAATCTTGGTTTAAAGCCAATGCAAGTAAATACACTAAACCACTGGTACACATGGACGCATACACAGGATCTAGGTATTGAGGATGAAGCAGTGCATCGACGTTGACTGGTGCAGTGATGGTATGATGATCAATCACAATCACTTTCTTTTCATGACGCTTAAGAAGATCAATGGCATCAAAGGAACTGACTCCATTATCCACACAGATGAAGAGATCATACCCCTTGGATAAAGCTTGTGACGCAATGTCTATTTTCAACCCATAACCTTCTTTAGTACGATGAGGGATATAGTATCCGACATTAAGATTGAGTGCTCTGCATAGTGTCACCATCATGGCTGTTGAACACAACCCATCCGCATCATAATCACCAGCGATAAAAACTTTGAGTTCTTTTTCTTGTGCTTCTTTAAGATGTGCCATAATGGTGTGTAAAACTTCTATTGAAGACACATCAAAAGCAACAGGTTCAAGTAAACATGTTGCATCTTGAGTTTGAAGCATCTTTTCTTTAAGAAAAGAGGCTAGAGGGGTGAATGTTGGTGGCAATGTAATGTTCATAAATAAGAAAAAGGGAGAAACTCCCTTTAATCGTTGATACCCATAATGGTCATTTCATCAAGTTCTTCTTTTTTACGAGCTTTGACTTTCTTTGCTCTAGGTTTGCGATGTTGTTTGAGCCATAACCATACCATCGCCGCTACGAAGATGGAGGAATACGCCCCAGCAATCAGTCCAAAGACCATCGCAATGTTAAAGTTGAAAATCTCACGACTTCCTAAGAAGAGTAATGCTAAGATTGGAAGAACGGTTGTGAAGGTATTGAATAAACTTCTAAAGAAGGTTTCCGCAATCGCTTCATTGACAATCGCAACATAATCCTTAAGATGAATCACAGGTTTAGGGAAGGTCTGAAGTGTGTAGCGAATTCTATCAAAGACCACAATCGTGTCATCCACAGAATAACCAATGATGGCTAAAATAACCGCAATGAGTTCAATGTTGAATTCAAGTCTAAAGATTGCGAATAATGCGAAGACAATTCCAACGTCATGCAAGAGTGCAACAATGGTTCCAATCGCATAATCGATTTCAAATCTAAAGCTGATGTAGGCTAACATGAGTAACCATGCCACCACTGATAAGATGAGGGCTGATAAAGCAAGCTCACGACCTACTACCGGTGTTACTACGATATCATTGGCTGGATGTCCATACTCACGCAAGATGAAAGCTTTTAATGCTTGTAAGTTTTCACTGCTTTCAGTTTCACGTGTGGTGACATAAGCAGTGTCATCCCCTGCAAACTGAACACGAATGTTGTCATAACCAAACTGAGCAAACTGAGTACGAATGGTATCCGTGTCAAATCCAGAGTCAGACGTCATGGTGATCTTAGTCCCTGACGCAAAGTCGACCCCAAAGTTAAGGAACTCACCATTAGTAATCCAATTGAATGATCCAAACAAACCACCGGTGAGTAAAATAATGAGTGAAGCTAAGATGAACTTACGAGAGATCTTAACAAAGTTAATCTTCTCAAAGCCACCGAAATACTTGCGTTCTTCCCCTAATGAAAGGTTAGGAACCATGTCTTTTTTAATTTTAAATAAGGTTAAGTTAGTGAATTTTCCTGATTTCACCAGTGAGTTGATGAGGAATCGAGTTAAGACCACGTTAACGATAAGGGTTGTTAGAACCGTCACCATGAGCATGGTTGCGAATCCTTTAATGGACCCTGTTCCTAAAAGATACATCACTGTCGCTGAAATAAACGTAGTGAACTGGCTATCAAAAATGGTCCAGAAGGATAAACGATGTCCTTCATCAACCGCAGTTTCTAAACGTTTTCCTAAGTATAGTTGATCTTTAATTCGCTCAAAGGTAACGACGTTGGCATCCACCGTCATCCCTACCCCTAAGAGCAAGGCTGCAATACCTGGTAAAGTATATACACCACCCAAAGCATTGTACATCGTGAAGACCACTAAAATATAAAGCATCAACATGAAGGCTGCAATGATACCAGGTACATGATAAACCACCACCATTGACAACATGACTGCTAAGGCCCCAATAGCTCCTGCCATGATGGTTTTTTCAAACGCTTCAAGACCAAATTCAGCACTCACCACGTTGGAGAAAATTTCATTCATACGAACAGGAAGAGAACCCGAGTTAATGAGATCTGCAAGTTCACGCGCGGAAGACTCTGAGAATCCCCCTTCAATAACAACATCACTTCTGAAACCTTGACGAACCGTCGCGGCAGAAATGTATTTTGGACTTGCTTCTGAAGCTTCAGCACGATAGGAATCCCCTTCTTGGAAATCCAACCAAATCACAAGCAAGTTATTACCTGCTGAAAGTTTAGAAATCTTATCGGTAATCTCGAAAAATTTATCTTTATCACGAATACGCAGTGATACCACTGGTCGACCACTATCAAAAGACAGCGACGCTCCACCTTCTTCTAAGATGCTTGCATCCGCCAATAAATTATCATTCACATCACGGAACTCAAGGTTCACGGAAGCAGAAATAATACGACGTGCCGTGTCTTGATCACTGACACCCGCCAATTGAACGCGAATACGATTATCACCTTCAATGATAATTTGTGGTTCTGAAACCCCTAAAACGTCAACACGTTTTGAAACTGCGCGTGCAACGGCACTCATGGATGGAATAGAAGAACTGTCATTAAGTGGTGTCACTTCATACACAATTTCAAATCCACCTTGTAAGTCTAATCCAAGCGTCATGTCTTCACGAACTGATGGTCCTAATGTTACCACAAGTAACACAATGGCCAATAAAGTTGTAAAGAACAACGTTAATCTCAATTTTTTCACGTTCATACGTTGCCTCCAAGTAAATCATCATAATCTTTGAGGTGAGAATTCACCCCTTGTTTAATTGCCTGATGCATCAGCACCTTAACAACATCCTCTAATGTGCAATCAAAGATATCTTTAACCGCTTCATGGATGTGCATGGGAGGGTGATGTTTCCATTTAATGGCGCATGTTAAAGCGACATCGGATGCACTCACCTGGTGAGCCCCATCATGACATAAAGCATTTGCTTTCAATAGAAGAGCGAGTGTGACTCGCTTGTCGTTGTTGTAATTCATACTAACCTCACCACTTGCCTCATTATTATAAAGGAAATTCAGACAAATGTGTATCTTTTTTACTACGGTTGCGCTAAGGTGTTTACCATATCCTTAAATTGATCTCCACGATCTTCAAAGTTTTTGAATTGATCATAACTTGCACAGGCTGGACTTAAGACAATAGTCTCTCCTGCTTGTGCAAGAGCCAAGGATTGATGTAATGCTTCTTGCATGGTATCGACCACAATTGCATCTTCAAACAATGCTTTTAAATGATGTTTGGTTTGTCCAAACACAACGAGTGATTTGATTTTATCCTTGTATTCCAATAATAGATCAAATGGTAAATGTTTATCATACCCTCCCGCAAGCAGATGGATGGGTTGTTTGAAGGCTTTTAACGCAATGATGGTGGCTTCCACATTGGTGGCCTTAGAGTCATTGAATACCTTCACACCCTTGATGGTGTTCACATATTCAATACGATGAGCCACTCCTTTAAATGATTGGATGGCTTTGGATAGCTTCATGGGTTCAACACCCACCACAATCGCCATGGCTGCTGCCATCATGATATTAAATAAATTATGATCACCTTCAAGTTGGACTTCTTCCTTATTAAAGATGACACGTCCATTCATGATGACTTTATTTCCCATGACCATGATATCCGCATCCTTAGTAAGGGATATGGTAAGTACTTTACACTTTAAGTGTGATGGGAGTGTTTTAACCACATTTTCATCATCAAGGTTCAAGATAAAGGTCTCATGTTCATTCAAGTTACTTGCGATACGCCATTTGGCTTGATAATACGTGTCTTCTGAATCAAAGACATCCAAATGATCGGGAGTAAGATTTAAAATCGTTGCTACTTTTGGTTTGAAGGTATGAGTATCCAGAAGCTGAAAAGCTGCAATCTCACATGCCACAAACATGGGTTCATGGGGATGTTCTAAGACCACTGTCGATAAAGGAAGTCCATTGTTACCAGCCGCAATACCATATGGAAGACATGTTTTAAAAATATGGCCTAAAGCTTCTGTAGTGGTCGTTTTACCATTGGTTCCAGTGATGGCTGCGATGGTGTAATGTGGGACAAAGAAAGAAGCAAACTCAATTTCATTGTATAAATGTTGTTTTACAGCACATTTTTGAATGAAAGGATGGGTATATGGAATGCCAGGGTTTTTAATGATCACATCAAAGTCATGGTTAAGAATGGTTTCATCAAAACCTTGATCAATGATGGATAATGATGGATGAGTGAACGGAACATGCTCAAGCTTGGATTCATCCATAAGGATGACCTCATAACCTTTTGCACAGGCCAGTTTTGCGGCCGCAAAACCACTGCGAGCACCTCCTAAAATAAGCGCTTTAAGTGCCATACTAAAAGCCTCCGATGAAGTAAGTTAATAGGCCCACTCCTAAACTGAGTGCTCCAAAAACATAAAACATCAACACCACATTCACATCCTTCATGCCTTTTAACACAAATGCATAATGAATCGGGGTGTAAGAGAACACACGACGTTTAAAGACACGAACAGCCACTTGTTGAATGATGACACAGATGACTTCAATCAAATAGACGGCATACAAGAGTATGAAAATAACTTCTTGATTTAAAATCATACCTAACATGATGAGTGCTCCACCTAAACCATAGCTTCCTACATCTCCCATGAATATTTTAGCTGGAGAGAAGTTAAAGACCAAGAAAGCCAAAATTGAACCCAATAATGCGAAGATAAACGTTAAGGCATACGAGGTTTGATTGAGTGATAACGCTGCCAATCCACCAAGCACAAACATGGCTAATCCTGCGGATAAGCCATCCATTCCATCGGTGATGTTAAAAGCATTGATGCTACCTACAATCATGAAAACACGCATAGGAATAGTAAACCATAAAGGTAAAGAAAGTGAAAAAGAAAAGAAAGGAATGGGGGTTGCATCCAAAGTAAACCATACAAAAGATAGCGCAAAAAGAGTTTGAAGCACTAAACGAGTTTTTCCTGATAAACCATCATTTTTCCCCTCTTTGATGATTTTAATGTCATCCACAAGACCAATGCTTGCGAAAAGCAACGTGTGAATGATCACGCTTAAAAGTTTGAAATCAAGGTTTGAACCACCCACAAACAGGGTAACTCCTGTTGCCACAAGCAAAAAAACCACACCACCAAAAATAGGAGTACGCTCTTTTTGTTTATACGATTCAATTGCATATTCACTGACGTGTTGAGTGACGCTTTTTTGTTTGAGTGCAGCGATGAAATAAGGATAAATCATCCATGCTAATC
>Ga0208242_100718_pt1 | contig 13815 bp, 12 predicted proteins | sample SubbioAug_CSW13A_FD_184825 | JGI IMG/M metagenome (GOLD analysis project Ga0208242, IMG submission 184825) | Serpentinite rock and fluid subsurface biosphere microbial communities from McLaughlin Reserve, California, USA - CR12Aug_CSW13A (SPAdes) | ecosystem: Environmental > Terrestrial > Deep... | reverse complement strand
CCCGCCTGCGGCGCTGGGTGCATGCAGCCGTACACCGCCGCTGGTGGGTCATTGCCGCCACGGCAGGCGCCTTTGTGCTCGCCGTGGGTGGCATGGCGTGGGTGCAGCAGCAGTTCTTTCCAACGGCATCCAGGCCCGAGTTGCTGGTGGAACTGCGCTTGCGCGAGGGCGCAGCATTCAGCGCCACCGAAGCAGAGGTGCGCAAGCTGGAGCAGGTGTTGAAGCAAGACCCGGATGTCAGCTTCTTCACGGCCTACACCGGCGCCGGCTCTCCGCGCTTTTACCTGTCGCTGGCCCCTGAGCTGCCCAACCCGGGCTATGCCCAGTTCGTCATCATGACCCGCGACCTGGATGCGCGCGAAGCCGTGCGCGCGCGGCTGCTCGCATTGTTTCAGGCCAACGAACAGTTCCCCAGCCTGCGCGGCCGGGTGGCGCGGCTGGAGTTTGGCCCGCCCGTGGGCTTTCCCGTTCAGTTCCGCGTGGTCGGGCCCGATGCGGACGAGGTCAGGCGCATCGCCGAGCAGGTTCGGGGCGAGATGGCGCGCAGCACCCTGATTCGGGATGTCCAGCTCGACTGGGGTGAGCAGGTGCGTGTGCAACGCGTGGTGGTTGATCAGGAGAAGGTCGCCCAACTGGGCTTGGCCAGCTCAGACGTGGCCCAGTTGGTCCAGACCGTGTTGCAAGGTGCGCCGGTCACTCAGATGCGCCGCGGTGAAGAGCTGGTCGACGTGGTGGTGCGCGCCGTGCCCACCGAGCGCCTGAACCTGGACCGGCTGCAGGACATCCAGCTCATCGGGCCGCAAGGCGGATCGGTCAGTCTGGCGCAGGTGGCACGCCTGGAGGCCGGCTTCGACGACCCGGTGATGCAGCGGCGCAACCGGGAGACCACCATCACCGTGCGCGCCGACCTGGTCGACGGGATACAAGGGCCAGATGCATCCGGCAAGATTCAGCCCACGCTGCAACCCATTGTGGACAAACTTCCCCTGGGCTATCGCATTGAAGCGGGCGGCGCCATCGAAGAGAGCAGCAAGGCCAACCAGGCGCTGTTTGCCGTCTTCCCGGTCATGTTGCTGGCCACCTTGTTCTTCTTGATGGTTCAGGTTCAGAGCTTCTCCAGGATGTGGCTGGTGTTTCTGACCGCACCGCTGGGCATCATCGGGGTGGTGCCGGCACTGCTTGCCTTCCAGGCGCCATTCGGTTTTGTGGCACTGCTCGGTGTGATTGCCCTCGGGGGCATGATCATGCGCAACGCACTGATCCTGGTCGACCAGATCGATCAGGACATCCTGGCGGGTGCCACGCCGTGGGATGCGATTGTCGAGGCCACCGTGCGCCGATCTCGGCCGGTCGTGCTCACCGCTGCAGCCGCCATTCTGGCAATGATCCCGCTGAGCCGCAGCGTGTTCTGGGGGCCAATGGCCATCGCCATCATGGGCGGTTTGCTGGTGGCCACCGCCCTCACCCTCGTCTTTGTGCCCGCCTTGTACGCCGCGTGGTTCAAGGTTCGATTCACCCCTGCTCAAACGGAGCCCACCTGATGTTGCGCATCACGCCTGTTCGCGCGTTTCTGCTCGCATGGATCGGTGGTGTGGTCAGCTTTGCTGCCCACGCACAAACAGACAAACCGCTCATCTGTGTCTGGGACATCCTGGGCAAGTCTGGCGACGTCTACAACCTGATGCAGGACCACAGCCTGCACATGGCCCGTTTGGGCATGCCGGTCGAGTTGCGCGCCTACACGGACGAACGCATCGCCGTCGAGGACTACCGCGCTGGCCAATGTGTCGGCCTGGTGGCCACTGGTTTTCGGATTCGGGGTTTCAATGCGTTCACTGGCTCTGTCGACAGCATGGGCTCGGCCCTGGTCTTGCGCGACGGCAAGGTCGACATGCCCGGAAGCTACGAGGTGGTTCGCCGCACGGTCGCTGCACTGAGCAGCCCGCAGGCAGCCCGATTGGTGCGTGAGGGCGCCCATGAAGTGGGCGGTTTGCTGCCTGTTGGTGCCGCATACCCCATGCTGAAGGACCGCACCACCACACGCGTCGACCAGCTTGCGGGCAAGCGCATCGGTGTCTTTGATCAGGATCGCCCACAGGCCCTGCTTATCCAGCAACTGGGCGCGCAGGCGGTGTCGGTGGACATTGCCAACGTTGGCAGCAAGTTCAACAACGGCTTGGTGGATGTCATTCACTTGCCTGCCATCACCTACAAACCATTCGAGCTTGCCAAGGGCATGGGAACGCAGGGAGCCGTGGTCCGTGTCCCGGCCATGTTCCCGACGGTGCAACTGGTTTTCTACGCCGAGCGTCTGCCCAATGGGTTCGGTGAGGCCTCGCGGCTGTTCTGGCTGTCACAGTTTGATCGGCAGCTTCAGATCATCGCGCGATCAGAGGCCGCCATCCCTGCCAGGGTCTGGCTGGATCTTCCCAGTGACGTGCTGCCCGCTTACGCGGACGCACTCCGGCAAGGCCGCATCGCGGGTGCGCAGCAAGGCCTGTACGCCAAGCGAACCTTGAATCTGTTGAAGAAGGTCAGGTGTTCGGTTGCGCCGGAGAGCGCAGAGTGCGCCACGGTGAACGAGGTGGATTAGGCCTTGCCAGCCTGCAGCATGGCGCGGACGCGTTCCATCACGTAAGCAGGCACCTGCTCCTGCACGCCCTTGGCCAGATCCATGTGTGCCATGGTGCTGGATTGCAGGATGCTGGACAGGCCATGCATGGTCGACCAGATCAGCATGGCATCCAGATCCACCTGCGCCCGGGCAGCGGGCGCGTTCCCATGGATGCTTTTGAGATCGGTGCGCAGGATGTTGAACGCATGCAGCGCGTCTTGCACAAGGCCGACTTCCTCTGCCTGAGCAGGCCAAGGTGTGCTGAACATCAGGCGGTACTCAAGCGGCCGCTCAAGCGCAAACTGCAGATAGCGTGAGCCCAGGCAGTTGAGATCCTGCTGGGGCCCTTCCTGCTTCTCGCGGTTGTCAAGAAAACGGGCGAAGTCCTGAAAGCACTCGCGGATGACCTCTGCCAGGAGATGATCCCGGGATGGGAAATGCCGATAAGGCGCTTGATGCGACACGCCGAGCCGGCGCGCCACTTCACGCAGGCTCAGGTGCTCCAGACCCCGTTCAGCGATGGTCTCTCTTGCGGCGCGCAGGCAAGCCGTCTTCAGACCGGTCTCGCCGTCGTTTTTCTGGTCCATGCCCCATTATCTTCTTCAATGCGGGGCCCCGAAAGCCTGGGCACATCGCTTGCCGCAAGACGTGCCCGCAGCGACCCTCCCCTTCTTCGCATGACCGAGCAAAAATGGCCGCAGCACCTGTGGATCGTCCGACACGGCCAGAGCGCAGGCAATGTGGCGCGCGACCAGGCCGAACAGGCCGGTCTGCCGCTGATCGACATCGCCACGCGCGACATGGACACGCCCCTGTCTGCCCTGGGTGAGCAGCAGGCGCGTGCCCTGGGGCATTGGTTTGGCATGCTGCCTGAGGCACAGCGGCCCACCGTGGTGATGTGCTCGCCCTATGTGCGCGCCCTTCAGACAGCGCGCCTGGTGGTGGAGGCCGGACAACTCGGTGCGGGCCCTGCAGGGCTGCAGATCGCACGCGATGAACGCCTGCGCGAGAAAGAGTTCGGCATCCTGGATCGGCTGACCCGTCTGGGCATCCAGCAACGCTACCCCGAGCTGAGCGAGCAGCGCACGCATGTGGGCAAGTTCTACTTTCGGCCGCCCGGCGGCGAGAGTTGGTGCGATGTCATCCTGCGGCTGCGCCAGGTGCTGGAGACCATCACGCGCGAACACGCCCGCGAGAGCGTGCTGATCGTCGGGCACCAGGTCATCGTCAACTGTTTTCGCTACCTGCTGGATCGCATGGACGAGCAGACCATTCTTGACACCGACCGCCAGGCCGATGTGCCGAACTGCAGCGTGACGCACTACGCGTTTGACCCGCAGGCTGGCCGCAAGGGCAAGCTGTGTCTGTGCGAGGCGAACTTCGTGGCGCCCCTCGTGCACGAAGGCACGCCGGTCACGTCCGAGAAAGACGTCCCTGGAGCGCCCAAATCATGAACCCGACCGTGCACCACCTGGATGTCGACACGCTGCGTGACTGGCCACTGCCCATTCCAGCCGACGACGAGGACAAGGAAGCCCGCGGCCGTGCGCTGGTGATCGCGGGTTGCCCCGAGACACCGGGCGCAGCCATCCTGGCCGCCCATGCGGCGCTGCGGGCCGGCGTCGGCAAGCTCACGCTGGTCACGGTGGCGTCTGTCGCATCCGGCATTGCATTGGCGGTGCCCGAGGCGCGGGTGATTGCCATGCCGGATGACATGGCGGCATGGCCGGCTTCACCCCGGATGGCTGCCGTGACGGATCTTGCCCGCCGCGCGCAAGGCGTGTTGATCGGCCCCGGCATGACGGAAGGCGAGGCCACGCTGGACGTGGTCGACGCGCTGCTGCCGCATTGTCGTGAGGCGGGCGTGGTGCTGGATGCAGCTGCCATGGCCGTCGTCGTGCGCCGCCCTGTTTCGCAGCCCGTTCTGCTGACGCCCCATGCGGGCGAGATGGCCCACCTGACGGGTGTCAGTAAAGCGGCGTTGCGAGCGGCCCCCGATGCCAGCGCGCGGGCGGCAGCCGCACGATGGGGCGCCGTGGTCGCGCTCAAGGGCGCCCGGACGCTGATCGCCACGCCGGAAGGCGAGGCCTGGGCGCACCAGGGTGGCAACATCGGCCTGGCCGTCTCGGGCTCGGGCGACACGGTCTCGGGGTTGATGGCGGGCTTGCTGGCCCGTGGCGCGTCACTGGTTCAGGCGGCCGCGTGGGCGGTGTTCCTGCACGCCAGTGCGGGCGACCAGCTGGCGCGCCGCTGGGGCCTGCTGGGCTACCTGGCGCGCGAGATCCCGGATGAGGTGCCGGGCCTGATGGCGCAGTTCATGCCGCCATCGGACACCGCACATTGATGAGGCGCCGGGTGTTTGCTACGCTGTGGCGCATCCGCCTGAGCCCCTTCCCCACCCAAGGACACCGGCGGCCGTTTTGGCAGACAGGCGCCCCTGCAGGCAACATGCCGACAGTTTGACCCCTCACGAGTACTGCCATGACCCAGGCGTTTGGCTTTCAGTTCGACAACACCTACGCCCGTGACCTGACCGATTGCTACGTGCCGTGGCAGCCGGCTGCGGTGCCGGTGCCCGCGTTGCTGTTTTTCAATGCGGGGCTGGCCGATGAGCTGAACCTGGATGTGGACGCGCTGAAGAGCGAGCAGGGCGCCGCCCTGTGGGCGGGCAACCTGGTGCCGGCCGGCGCCCAGCCATTGGCCCAGGCCTATGCCGGCCACCAGTTCGGACACTTCTCGCCCCGGCTGGGCGATGGCCGTGCGCTGTTGCTCGGTGAGGTGGTGGATCGCCATGGCGTGCGGCGCGACATTGCGTTCAAGGGCTCGGGGGCCACGCCGTTTTCGCGGGGGGGCGATGGCAAGGCGGCCGTGGGCCCCATGCTGCGCGAGGTGCTGATCGGCGAGGCCATGCACGCCCTGGGCATCCCCACCACACGTGCGCTGGCCGTGGCCGGCACGGGCGAGCATGTCTTTCGCGAGCGCGCCATGCCGGGCGCCGTGTTGACCCGGGTCGCCGCCAGCCACCTGCGCGTGGGCACCATGGCTTATTTCGGTGCCCGCCGCGAGCTCGACAACCTGCGCAAGGTGGCCGACTACGCCATCGCGCGACATGATCCGGATCTGGCGGGCACGCCCACCCGTTACCTGGATCTGTTGCAGCGTGTGGCCCACCGCCAGGCCGTGTTGATCTCGCAGTGGATGAACGTCGGCTTCATTCACGGTGTGATGAACACCGACAACATGACGCTGTCGGGCGAGACCATCGACTACGGCCCCTGTGCCTTCATGGAGGCCTACGACCCGCAAACGGTGTTCAGCTCGGTTGACCAGGGGGGGCGCTATGCCTACGGCAACCAGCCGGGCATCGCACAGTGGAACCTGGCCCGTCTGGCAGAAGCCCTGCTGCCTGTCATCGCCGATGACCTGACCGAACCCAGCATCAACCGCGCAATCGAGCAGGTCATGGTGGTGATCGAAGCCTTCCCCGGCTGGTACGAGGCAGCGCAACTGCGCGGCCTGCAGGCCAAGCTGGGCTTGAGCAGCCTGGGCACCGAGCAGGACCAGGCCGACGCCGAACTGGCGGACGCCTGGCTGGATTTGCTGCGCCTGCAGAAGATGGACTTCACGCTGGCCTGGCGCCGCCTGGCCGATGCGGCCGAAGGCCGGGCCGAGCCACTGCAGGACTTGTGCGCCCAAGCCGATGCGCTGGACGCCTGGCTGGGCCGTTGGCAGGCGCGGCTTGCCCTGGAAGCCGCCGACGCGGCCGCACGGGTGGCGCGCGCAGGCCAGATGCGGCAGGTCAACCCTTTCGTCATCCCCCGCAACCACCGGGTGGAAGAAGCGCTGGCGGCCGCCACCAACAAGGGCGACATGGCCCCCTTCGAGCGCCTGTTGGCCGCGCTGCGCACGCCGTATCTCGAAACCCCCGAGCTGACACCCTATGGCGAGCCCGCCCCGGCGGCCGTCACGGCCTGCTACCAGACCTTCTGCGGCACCTGATCCGCGCGCGCTTTACGCGTGCATCACGGACTTGGCCGCCTCGACGAGGAAGCTGCTTCTACTCATCCCGTGAGACTTTGCGTACTCGTCGATGCGCGCCAACACCAAGCGCGGGACGGTGATGTTGATCTTCTCTGCAGGACCGAGGTACTTCTCGACCGGCACATCCACGATGGCCCATACCCAGCCCGCATACTCTGGATCTGCCTGATGGACTGCCAACGGGCGAGCGACGGGGATGTCAATGCCGTCTTCGATCATGATCTCAACATGCTGGTCGATGGCTTGCCGAGCGTTCTCCATGGCCTCATCCATGGTGTCGCCGGCCGAGAAGCAGCCTGGCAGATCGGGCACAGAGACCCCCCATGCGGTGGACTCGGTGCCGGGCTCAATCGCAATGACGAATTTCATGGTCGGATCCTTTCAGCGCAGGCCAGCTTGCTTGAGCAGCTTATGAAGCAAGCCAACTCCCAAGTCTTTCTTGGGGTGAGGAACACTGATGTGTCCCGGCTTCCTGGGGTGCACAAAAACATGGTGACTCCCCTTGGCGCCTCGCAGGACCCAACCATCCGCTTCTAGCTGTCTGATCAGGTCCTTGCTGTTCATGGTGGGTATTGTACCCACCGCGGGTGTTTTCGCAACCGCGTGCCTCGGTAGACCGCCTCAGTCAGCCGGCATGCGCGCCAGCGCCGCCACGGCTTGCGCCAGGCCTGCCAGGATCCGATCGGCCACCTCGGCGTGAAAGCCCGCCGGCAAGCTTTGCCGCACCGTGTCGATCACGCGCGGTGTGTCGGTCAGCACCTGGGCGATCAGCGCTTCGGCCCCCTCCGGCACGCCGAGCTTGCGCGACGTGTGATTGAAGTGGCGGCGCTGGATCTCTTGCACACGGTAATGGCGGTTGCGGCCCATCAGTGCCATGGCCAGGCGGATGTCATGCGCCGACCACTGGCCCGCACCGGCGCCCATCACCGGATACGCCGACATCACGTCGTACAGCCGCGTCAGCTGGAAGCGCCCGCGTGGCAGAAGCTGGATGCTGAAATTCTTGGCGTGGCCGTCGGGCGCGCGCAGCAGCCAGAACAGCAATTGCGCCATCAGCACCGTGCGCACATCTGCCTCGGCATTCACCGACTGGCGCAGCGTGGTGCACAGGTGGCCCAGCCCGGGCCCACCGTCGCTTTCGTACTTCTGCCAGGGTGACACCCCCGCCACCTGACAGAAGTCTTCTTGCGGCAGGCGCATGAGCCAGTCACCCGTGGGGGCCAGCCGCCGGTCGAACCGCTCGACCACGAGCACCCGTTGTGTGCCGAAGGTGGCGATCTCGGCCTGGGCCACCGGCAGCCCATAGGCTTGCAGGATCTGCAGGCACAGCCACTCGTTGTCGACCGAGGTGCTGAAATCTGCGCCACGACCGCCCACCAGCCCCATGGGCAGCTTGAGGATGTGGGTGGTGGGCGTGCTGCCATGCGGCCGCTGCCAGCGCCCTTGCCACCACAGCAGTGCCGTCTTCTCTTGCGCGCCGGCCAGCGAGATGCGGAAGTCGTCTTCGGGGCGCAGCGCCAGGGTTGCGGGCGTGCGCACCGCATCGACCAGGTGCTGCGCGATCTCGGCCTCGCTCATGGACGTGGCCTCGACGCGGTTGACGACGGGTGGGGGTGCGTCGTCATCCAGCAGTTGCACGGCGCCGACGCAATCTCGGCCGATGGCCTTGAGCAGGTCGAACGCATGGGTCGAGCCCGTGTGGTGACGCTCGGCCACGCGCCGACGGATGGCGTCGCTGTCGGGCAGCAGGTTGTCGAAGTAGTGCAGCACCCGCGGGCCCTTGAGCGGGCTGTTTTCTGGCGTGAAAGGCAGCGACAACGACAGGGGCCGGCCAATGTCGGCCGTCACCCATGCCGGATCGTACTGCAGCTCGGTTTCGCCACGGGCCGTGAGCGTCCAACGCGCCACGCGCATGCCGTTGGCCCAGATGCCCAGGCTGCGGCTGTGTGAAGGGCGCCCCATGTCACCAGGCGGGTGCGTCGGCCGCAGCGCCTGCCCCAGCAGTCGGCGTGGCTTCGCGTGCGCCCACCGACAGCTCCAGCCTCAGCGTGGCGCACCAGGCCATGAGCTGGTCAAGGCTCAGGTCGCCGGGGTGCAGCTCAAGGTAGGACACCCGGCTCTGGCTGAGCCCGATGCGCTCGGCCAAGGCCGCCTGGCTGATCCGGCGGGCCTTGCGGGCCGACACCAGCGTGGGGCCCAGTTGTTCAGCAGTCAGCAGAGGAAGCGGCGAGGCAGGCATGGTTTGACCCGTTGAACAGGTAAAACCATTTTATTTGCATAGATGGTAAAAGTCAATTAACTGCTTTCCAGTTACTTTGGGGCGCAGATGCTGCCTGTTTCAAGGCCACCTGGGGTGCGAAGTTGGCGCACCCGGCTGGCAACACGGTGCCGCTGACCAACAGGGCGCCATGGCGGTAAAGCGCATGGCGGCTGGCCTGCGGCGCCAGCTTCACGACCCAGACGCGCTGTCGCGGGTCGCTGCCCACGATGCGTGCGTCGTGGGCTGGCAAGGCCTGCAACCATTGTGCCGCGCTGATGTCGGGGCGCAAGATCACGGTGGCTGTGTCGCTCGCGCGGGGCCAACCCGCCGCCACGCCGGCGCCCACCGTCAAGGCCACCACCCATCCCGTCAGCGCCGAGCCCGCAAAGCCCCGGTACTGGCGCCGTCGCCACATGAAATGGGCCAGCAGCAGCGGCAGCCCCCCGAACACGGCCAGCCAACCCAGATCCCACCACAGCGGCTCAGGAACATCCATGCGCACCCGATGCAAACCCAGCAGCCAGTGCATCAGCACCGCATCGACCGCGTGCCACACGCCAAAGCCCACCAGGAACATGGGCAGGAACGTGCCCCACGTGCGTTGTGCGTACACCGAGCCATGCCGGCTCACCAGCAGGTACAGGCCCAGCAAGCCGATCAGGTACATCGCCGCGTGAAACAGCCCGTCGGCCAGGATCTGCGCCTCCACCGTGGCCCACGCGTCCGCCCGCACCGCGCTCAGCACGTGGTGCCACTGCAGGATCTGGTGCAGCACGATGCCATCGAAGAAACCGCCCAGGCTGAAGCCCAGGAGCGCCGCGGCCGTGCCCATGCGTCGTGCAGACATGCTCTGTGACCTCCTGGCGTGAGCGAGGCAAGTCGGATGCCCGCGCGGGGTGATGCGGCACGGGGATTGCCCAGGGTTTGCATGCGCTGATGGAACCACCATGCCCAAGCTTCTGTTTGACCACACCCTGGACCTGTTGGCCGACCCCTACCGCTACATCTCGCGGCAGTGCCGAAGACGGCAGACCGAGGGGTTTCAAGCGCGGCTGCTGGGGCAGCGCACGCTGTGCCTGACGGGCCCCCGTGCGGCCGAGTTGTTCTATGACGCGCGCTACTTTGAACGCCGTGGCGCGGCGCCCGAGCCCTTGAAGGCCACCTTGTTTGGCAAGGGGGTGGTGCAGGGCCTGGATGGCCAGGCGCACCACAGCCGCAAGAGCCTGTTCATGGCCATGATGGGGCCCGCCTCGCTTGCCTCCCTGGCATCCTGGTTGGAGTTGGGCTGGACCCAGTGCGCGCGGCAATGGCCCCAACGCGGGCGCTTCAGCCTGTACGAGGCCACCCAGCCTGTGTTGACGCGCGCCGCCTGCAACTGGCTGGGCATCTCGCTGCCCGATGAGCGCTTGATGACCTGCACTCGCTGGCTGGTGTCGATGTACGACGATGCGGCCTCACCAGGGTGGCGTCATCTCCGCGCACGCTGGTCGCGTCACCGGGCAGAAAACTGGCTGACCGATGTCGTGCACGAGGCCCGCGCCCAGCCCGCTCAGGCGTCCAAGAGTTGGTTGATGGCGTTTGCCTTGCTGGAAGACGAGCGGGGCCGCTTGCTGCCGGCCCGTACCGTGGCCGCCGAATTGCTCAATGCGCTGCGCCCGCTGGTGGCCGTGTCGGTCTTTGTGGTCTTTGCCGCCCATGCCATGGCCATGCGGCCCCATTGGCGCCCGCGCCTCAAGGATGACGACGAGCGCATGGCCGACGCCTTTGTGCAGGAGGTGCGCCGCCACTACCCGTTTTTTCCGATGGTGGTGGCGCGCGCGCGGCGCAGTTTTCAGTGGGAAGGCCTTCAGATCCGCAAAGGCCAGCGCGCCCTTCTGGACCTGTACGGCACCAACCACGACAGCCGTGTCTGGCGCCATCCCGAGCTGTTTCAGCCCGAGCGGTTCCTGGGTCAGGAGCCCACGCTCTTTCAGTTCATCCCGCAGGGGGGTGGGCAAGCCCTTGCGGGGCACCGCTGCCCGGGTGAAGCTGCGACCGTGCTCATCATGAAGTCGGCCATCCGCTTTCTGACGTGGATCGAGTACAGCGTGCCCCCGCAGAACCTGCGCATTGACCTGCAGCGGCTGCCTGCCATGCCGGTGGACGGTCTGCAGATCGAGCAGGTGCATGTCGGCATCCACGAGCGCATCTGTCAGGTGGCCTGACGCGCGGCCTGAGCCCTCAGCCCGCGTGCGCGGCCGTCGAACCCGTTACGCTCAGGCGCGCAGCCGCCATCTGGATCCGCGCCAGCGCCTGTTCGGTTTCGGTCAATTCGTCGGCAATACGGTCAATGTGGCGGCTGTTCCAGGGTGATTGTGCATAGGCCTGTTCCAGCGCCTGGCGCAGTTGTCGGTGGCGTTGTTGCAGTTCCTCTGGGCTCATGTACATCGGGTCGCTCCTGCATGGTGGCGCCCTTGCGGGCTTTCCCTGGGCCCAGCAAGTGACGTGCCCAAGGGGCTTCGGCACACCGGTTGCCGACGGAGGCAACCTCATTTCCTGGAGCCTCTTGTGAACGGCCCTCTTCCCGTCTCGGCCTTGCCGACTTCCGATTCCGCAACAGGTCTTCCACGCCCCCATCCCCACCCTGCCGGTTTTGACTACCTGGTCGTGGGTGCCGGCTTTGCGGGTGCCGTCATGGCTGAAAGGCTGGCCTCGCAACGCGACTGCAAGGTGCTCGTGGTGGAGCGTCGCGCCACGCTGGGCGGCAACGCCCACGATCGGCATGACGACGCGGGCGTGCTCGTCCACCCTTACGGGCCGCACATCTTTCACACCAACTCGGCTGACGTGTTCGATTACCTGTCGCAGTTCACCGCCTGGCGCCCTTATGAACACCGGGTGCGCGCCAGCGTCGATGGGCAGCATCTGCCCATGCCCATCAACCTCGACACCGTCAACCGCCTTTACGGCTTGCAGCTCAGCAGCCACGAGTTGCCAGCGTTCTTTCAGCAACACGCCGAGCCCTGCTCGCCCGTTCGCACCTCCGAGGACGCCGTGGTCAGCCAGATCGGGCGCGACCTCTACAACAAGTTCTTCCGCGGCTACACGCGCAAGCAGTGGGGGCTGGATCCATCCGAGCTGGATGCCAGTGTCACAGCCCGTGTGCCCACGCGCACCAGCCGCGACGACCGTTACTTCACCGACACCCATCAAGCCATGCCGCTGCACGGCTACACCCGGATGTTCGAGCGCATGCTGGCCCATCCCAACATCAAGGTGATGCTCAACACCGATTACCGCGAGATCCAGCACCTGGTGCCCTGGCGCCACATGGTCTACACCGGCCCGATCGACGCCTTCTTCGATTACCGCCATGGCCGGTTGCCCTATCGCAGCCTGCGTTTCGAGCACGTGACTTTGCCGCAGGAACGTTTCCAGGAGGTGGGCACAGTCAACTATCCGAACGAGCACGCCTACACCCGCGTGACCGAGTTCAAGCACCTGACCGGGCAGCGTCACCACCAGACCTCGCTGGTCTACGAATACCCGCAGGCCGAAGGCGAGCCCTACTACCCCATTCCCAGGCCCGACAACGCGGCGCTGTATCGGCGGTACCGCGACGAAGCCGACCAGCTGTCCCATGTGACCTTCGTCGGGCGGCTGGCTTCCTACCAGTACTACAACATGGACCAGGTGGTGGCCCAGGCGCTCAAGACCTTCCGGCAGTTGAGCACACGCCATGAGGCCCAGGGGCAGCTGTGCCTCGCCGAGCCGGCCGCGCGCGCATGAGCCCGCTGGCCTTGTGGGTGGGCCCCGAGGCCACGGTCAACCGCGTGGGCGATGTCTGGTATGACCAGCTTGCACGCAGTGGCTTCGCGCACCGGCTGGACGACCTTGATCGCCTGGCGGCCACCGGTGCGCAGGCCGTGCGCTTTCCGCTTTTGTGGGAGCGCGCCGTTGCTGGCGAGCACGGCCCCGACTGGCAGTGGGCCGACGCGCGCATGGCCCGGCTGAAAGCGCTGGGCCTTCGCCCCATTGTCGGACTGGTTCACCACGGCAGCGGGCCCGCCGGCACGCACCTGCTGGATCCGGACTTTCCGTCTCGCCTCGCCCGCTACGCCCGCGCGGTGGCGCAGCGCTACCCCTGGGTGACCGACTACACCCCGATCAACGAGCCGCTGACCACCGCCCGCTTCAGTGCCCTGTATGGCATCTGGTATCCGCATGCGCGCAGCGACCAGGCGTTCGTGCAGGCCTTGCTCAACCAGGTGATGGCCACCCTGACCGCCATGCGCGCGATACGCCGCATCCAGCCGCAGGCCCGGCTCATCCAGACCGACGACCTGGGGCACACCACGGGCACGCCCCTCTTGCAGTACCAGGTTGATTTCGACAACGAGCGGCGCTGGCTGGGCTTTGACCTGTTGATGGGCCGTGTGGACGCCCAGCATCCTTTGTGGTCTTACCTGGTGTATGCCGGGGCGTCGCCCCAGGTGCTGAATGCGCTGCGTGCGCAGGCCTGCCCACCCGATGTCATCGGCATCAACACCTACCTGACCAGTGAGCGCTTTCTGGATCACCGCCTGTCGCGCTACCCGGCCGCGCTGCACGGCGGCAACGGGCGCCACGCCTATGTCGACGTCGAGGCCGTGCGGGTGCTGGGGCAATTCGATGGCGGCCCGAAGGCACGCTTGCGCGAGGCTGCCCAGCGCTACGGCAAACCGGTGGCGCTGACCGAAGCGCACCTGGGTTGCACACGCGACGAGCAACTGCGCTGGCTGGCCGAGGCCTGGGACGGCGCACAGGCCTTGCGCGAGCAGGGGCTGCCCATACTGGCCGTGACCGCATGGTCTGCGTTTGGCGCGCACGACTGGCGCAGTCTGCTCACCCGCAACGAGGGCCACTACGAGCCTGGCCTGTG
>Ga0208242_100715_pt1 | contig 13948 bp, 10 predicted proteins | sample SubbioAug_CSW13A_FD_184825 | JGI IMG/M metagenome (GOLD analysis project Ga0208242, IMG submission 184825) | Serpentinite rock and fluid subsurface biosphere microbial communities from McLaughlin Reserve, California, USA - CR12Aug_CSW13A (SPAdes) | ecosystem: Environmental > Terrestrial > Deep... | reverse complement strand
GCTGGCCGTGGCGGTCGTCCTGGTGGGCGCGCTGCTGGCCGCCACCACCGGCGTGGTTGCCGCCGCCGTGATCTCGATGGGCCTGATCTCGCTGCCCATCATGCTTCGCTACGGCTACAACCGCTCGATCGCGACGGGTACCATCACCGCCTCGGGGACGTTGGCGCAGGCCCTGCCACCTTCGCTGGTGCTCATCGTGCTGGCAGACCAGCTGGGGCGTTCGGTGGGTGACATGTATGCCGGCGCGCTGATCCCAGGGCTCCTGCTGGTCGGTCTCTACATCGTCTTCATTGCTGGTGTGGCCCTGTTCCGTCCATCGTGGGTGCCTTCGTTGCCGCCTGAGGCTCGTATCTACAACGAGCCCAGCGGCGCCAGCGGACACCGCTCGCTATTGGCGTTGCTGCTGCTGGCGGCTGTGGTGGGCTACGCCTGGGCGATCAACCACGAAGCACTGGTCAACCCCATGACGGGGCGTGAAGGTGCCGCGCCCGGCGACGAGGTGGTCATCTTCTCGGTGGCGATTGCGTCCTTGACGGCGCTGGTGCTGGCGATGGTCAACCGCGTGGCCCGGCTGGGCTTGCTGTCTCGGCTGGCCGAACGCGTCACTTTTGTGCTCATTCCCCCGTTGATTTTGATATTCCTGGTGCTCGGTACCATCTTTCTGGGTATGGCCACGCCAACCGAAGGCGGTGCCATGGGGGCCGTGGGGGCACTGATCATGGCGGCGTCCCGCCGGCGCCTGAACAGTTCGCTCTTGATGCAGGCGATGGAAAACGCCACGAAGCTGACCATCTTCGTGATGTTCATCCTCATCGGATCCACCGTGTTCAGTTTCACCTTCAACGCGGCCGATGGCCACATCTGGGTGGAGCACCTGTTCGACAAACTCCCTGGCGGCCAGTTGGGCTTCCTGATTTTCGTGAACCTGCTGGTCTTCGTGCTTGGGTTCTTCATCGACTTCTTCGAGATCGCCTTCATCGTCATCCCGCTGCTGGCGCCGGTGGCCGAAAAGATGGGCATTGACCTGGTGTGGTTCGGCATCATCATTGCGATGAACCTGCAGACCTCGTTCCTGACGCCACCGTTTGGGTTTGCGCTGTTCTACCTGCGCAGCGTGGCGGCCCGCGAAGACTACACGGACCGGGTGACGCGCCAACGCATCCCAGCCGTCACCACGACGCAGATCTACAAGGGTTCTATCGCCTTCATCATCTTGCAGGTCATCATGGTGGCTGCCATCATTGCCTTCCCCGGTCTCGTGACAGGCAACCTCGGCGAGAAAGCCCATGTGGACGAGTCCGCGGTGATGGACATGTTGGAGCAGACCCGTTCCGACGACTCCTGGGGCACGTCCGAAGAGCCAGAAAACCAGGAGCCTGTGGCCGACGAGACGCCCGCAGCAGAGCAGGAGGTTGACCCGGTCAAGGCCATAGAGGACGCTGCCAAGCAGGGGCAGTGAGGTGTGGAACATGGTGCAATATCGGTGCAGGGAGGGTGAGCGGTGCAGATAGACGTCAAGGTGCTGGATGCACGGCTCAAAGACCAGCCGCCCGCCTACGCCACGCCCGGTAGCGCAGGCTTGGACCTGCGCGCCTGCCTGGATGCGCCGCTGACACTGGCGCCGAATGCCTGGCAACTGGTGCCCACGGGGTTGGCCATTCACCTGGCCGACCCCGGTTACGCAGCGCTCATCTTGCCGCGCTCGGGCCTGGGCCACAAGCATGGCATCGTGCTAGGCAACCTGGTGGGCCTGATCGACAGCGACTACCAGGGCCAGCTCATGGTCAGTGCGTGGAACCGCAGCGACGTGGCATTCACCATCGAGCCCATGGAGCGCATTGCGCAACTGGTGATCGTGCCGGTGGTGCAGGCCCGCTTCAATGTGGTGGACGATTTCGACACCACCACCGCCCGTGGTGCGGGCGGGTACGGCTCCACCGGCAGGGGCTGAGCCCCAGGGGGAGTCAGGCGTTGGGGCCGAGGCGGAAGAAGCCCGCCCCCAGCGTGCCGCGCCCCACTTCTTCCAGCGTGGCTTCGCGCACGGCGTGCACCTTGAGCGTGAGCCGCAGTGCGATGCCAGCCAGCGGGTGGTTGGCGTCGAGCACGACGTGCTCAGGGTAGATTTCACTCACAAAGTAGAGCCGATCGGCCGGTGCGGAGGGCGTGCAGCCCGGTGGCAGGCCTTCGAACGCCATGCCCGGCTCCAGTTCGGCCGGGAAACAGGTGCGTGGCTCAAGGTACAGCAGCTGGTCGTCGAAGTCGCCAAAGGCTTGTTCTGGCTCCAGGTGCAGCTCCATCACGTCACCGGCCTGGTGGTCTTGCAGGCTTTCGTCGATCTTGGCAAGCAGGTCCTGACCGCCCACCAGGAATTCGGTCGGTTCGTCGAGTTCGTCCAGCACTTCGCCCAGAGTGTCCTTCAGTGTCCAGGTCAGTGCGACGACGCATTGCGGGGTGATTTTCATCGCACAATTGTCCCATGACTCGCCAGCCCTCCACATCCTCGCTCCCCGCTCCAGACCGCCCGCTGACTCTGCTGGGTGGCATGACACCGGCCCAATTCATGCGCCGGCATTGGCAAAAAAAGCCGCTCCTGATCCGGCAGGCCATTCCGGGCTTCCAGGCCTTGCTCAGCCGCCAGGAGCTGTTTGGGCTCGCGGGGCGCGACGGCGTGGAATCCCGGCTCATCGAGCAACTTGGCGGAGGCGAGTGGCGCCTGCGCCATGGCCCGTTTGCCCGTACCGCGCTGCCGCCCCTGAAGCGGGCCGGCTGGACCTTGCTGGTGCAAGGGGTGGACCTGCACGTGGACCCGGTGCATGCGTTGATGCAGGGCTTTCGCTTTGTACCTGATGCGAGGCTGGACGACCTGATGATTTCCTGGGCCAGCGAAGGCGGCGGGGTGGGGCCGCACTTTGACAGCTACGACGTGTTCCTGCTGCAGGCCAGTGGCCGGCGCCGCTGGCGCATTGGCCGCCAGCGCGACCTCAGCCTGCAGGACGGGGTGCCGCTGAAAATCCTGCAGCATTTCGAGGCCGAGGAAGAGTGGGTGCTGGAGCCTGGCGACATGCTTTACCTGCCGCCGCGCTGGGCGCACGACGGGGTGGCCGAGGGAGGGGAGTGCATGACCTATTCGGTCGGCTTCCGCGCCCCGCAGCGTGGTGGCTTGGCCGGCGAACTGGCGCAGCGCCTGGCCGACGAGCACGAGGACGAGGCGCTGTACCGCGACCCGCAGCAGGCCGCCACCGACCAACCGGCGGCCGTGCCGGCCGGCTTGCTGGCGTTTGCGCGCGAGGGCTTGCAGCGCCTGTTGGCAGACGACACGGCGCTGGGCTGCGCCCTGGGTGAAGTTCTCACCGAGCCAAAGCCGAACGTCTGGTTTGACGAGCCGTCGGATGCCTGGGCCGCCGGTGCGGTGCGGCTGGACCGCCGCACCCGCATGCTCTACGATGAGCGGCACATCTTCATCAACGGCGAGGCCTTCCGTGCCGGTGGACGTGACGCGCGGCTGATGCGTGCGCTGGCCGACCAGCGACGGCTGGAGGCCGCAGCGGTGCGGCGCGCCAGCCCCGAAGCGCAAGCGCTGCTCGCAGACTGGTTCGACGCCGGTTGGCTGCACGCCGATACCGAGGCACATGACTGACATGGATACGCCCGAATCGCCCTGGTCCGAAGGCCGTTTTGATGGTCGCGAGGCATTTCGCCAGTCGTTGCGCGACGCACTGGCCCATGTGCGACTCCACCAGTTGCCCTGGATGTTCTGGAGCGATCCGGATTTCGAGGATTGGCCGCTGGAAGAGCGCGATTTCGTGGAGCAGCTCCAGGCCTGGGCCCTGCAGGGCGGCCGCTTGCGCATGCTGGCCAGCGATTTCCGTGGCGTACAGCGGCGGGCGGCGCGTTTCGTGGTGTGGCGCAAGCAGTGGGACCACCGGTTTGAAGCGCGCGCCAGCGGACGTGCCCGGGTGGCCGAGACGCCGGGGGTGTTGCTCACGCCCGACCGGATGCTGTGGCGACTGGTGCCCGAGCGCCAGGTGTTCGTGGTGACCGCCGACCGGCCCCAGCGCACCCAGATGAGCGGCCAGCTCGAATCGCTCTGGCAGCAGTCGGTGGGGGCCTTCCCTGCGACCACGCTCGGCCTGTGACCCCCACGTGGAAATCGATGTTGCTCTGAAGCAACACAGTGACAGTCAATTGAAAAAAAATGTGCCTAGGGTTAACCCGGGAACTTTTGCGGATTATGATGCGCTCCGAGCTGGTGCATGTCTAGGTCAACGTGGTGCATTGGTTCCGCTGCATTTGTCCGTCGGGATAACAAATGCGGCGCAGGCAACCCGTCCCGGATCCTATACTTTGCAAACTCAAATGAACAAGTCCCTCCTGATCGCTGCTCTGATGGCCGCTGGTATCCTGGCCGCTTGCGGCAAGAAAGAAGAAGCCGCCGCTCCTGCCGTTGAAACCCCGGCTCCCGCTGCTGCCCCTGCCGCCGACGCAGCTCCTGCCGCTCCGGCCGACGCTGCTGCTGCCCCCGCTGCTGACGCTGCCGCCCCGGCTGCTCCTGCTGCTGACGCCGCTCCGGCCGAAGAAAAGAAGCAGTAATCCTTCGGGGTTCATTGCTCAAAAGCCGCCCCGCGACAGCCGGGCGGCTTTTTGTTTGGATGTCCCAGCGGCGTGCTGGGTATGTCAGGCCTGTGTCAGCCGAGACTCAGGCCAATTTTTTGACCAGCACCTTGCTGCGCCGGTCCCAGTTGTACTTGCGTTTGCGGGCCTCGGGCAGCCAGTCGGCATCCACCGGCTGGAAGCCGCGCTTGATGAACCAGTGCATGGTGCGGGTGGTGAGCACGAAGATGCTCTCCAGGCCCATGTAGCGGGCGCGTTGTTCGATGCGCTTGAGGATTTTTTCGCCGTCGCCCTGGCCCTGCGCCTGGGGAGAGACGGTCAGCGCGGCCATTTCCGCCGTCTTGGCTTCCGGGTAGGCGTACAAGGCGGCGCAGGCAAAGATCACGCCGTCGTGCTCGATGATGGTGTAGTTGGCGACGTCACGTTCGATCTCGGTGCGGCTGCGCTTGACCAGCGTGCCGTCTTTCTCGAACGGCTCGATCAGTTGCAGGATGCCGCCGACGTCGTCGGGCGTGGCTTCGCGCAGGCTTTCGAGCTTTTCGTCCACCACCATGGTGCCGATCCCGTCGTGCACGTACACCTCCAGCAGCAGTGAGCCGTCCACCGCAAACGGGATGATGTGGCTGCGCTCCACTCCGGCCTTGCAGGCCTTGACGCAGTGCTGCAGGTAGAAGCCGACGTCGGTGGGCAGGTGGCTGGGGGGCAGTTCGGCCAGGATCTTTTCGGCTTGGGCCAGCGGCAGTTCGGTGTCGATGGGGTTGTCTTCGCCTTCGGGCTGGTGCGGGTCCATGCGGATGCCGGGCACCTCGGTCACGAACAGCAGCTTGTCGGCCTGCAGCGCAATGGCGACGCTCGTGGCCACTTCTTCCATGCTCAGGTTGAAGGCCTCTCCGGTGGGCGAAAAACCGAACGGCGACAGCAGCACCATGGCGCCCATGTCCAGCGTGCGCATGATGCCGGCCACGTCCACCTTGCGCACCAGGCCGGAATGCTGGAAGTCGATGCCGTCCACAATGCCCACCGGGCGCGCCGTGATGAAGTTGCCCGAGATCACGCGCACCGTGGCGCCGGCCATGGGGGTGTTGGGCAGGCCCTGGCTGAACGCGGCCTCGATCTCGTAGCGCAACTGCCCGGCGGCCTCCTGGGCGCAGTCCAGAGCCACCTCGTCGGTGATGCGGATGCCGTTGTGGTACCGCGCTTCGTGCCCCTTGGCGCGCAGTTGCTCGTTCACCTGGGGGCGAAAGCCGTGCACCAGCACCACGCGCACGCCCATGCTCTGGATGAGGGCCAGGTCCTGCGCCAGGTTGGGCAGCTTGCCCGCCGCGATGGCCTCGCCCGGGATGCCCACCACAAACGTCTGGTTGCGGAACTTGTGGATGTAGGGCGCGACCGAGCGGAACCAGGGCACGAAGGTGAAGTTGAAGACCGTGGACATGGGCAATGGTGGATGCAGCGGCGCCGGCACAGGACGCACACCCCTAGGATAATCGCATGCCTGGCTTTTTCCCGTATCCGCCCACCTTCCACGCACCTTGACCGCCGCCACTTTGAAGATCGAGTTCCCCGAATCCCTGCCCGTCTCCGGCAAGCGCCACGAGATCGAGGCCGCCCTGCGCGAGCACCAGGTCATCATCGTGTGCGGCGAAACGGGCTCTGGCAAAACCACCCAGTTGCCCAAGATCGCGCTGGCCATGGGGCGTGGGCGTCTGAATGCGCCACACGGTGAACGCGGGCAGTTGATTGGCCACACCCAGCCCCGGCGCATTGCCGCCAGCTCGGTGGCCAGCCGCATTGCCGAAGAACTCCACACCCCGCTGGGCGAGGTGGTGGGCTACAAGGTGCGCTTTCACGACCGGCTGAGCAAGAGCGCCTCGGTCAAGCTGATGACCGACGGCATCCTGCTGGCCGAAACGCAGACCGACCCGCTGCTGAAGGCCTACGACACGCTCATCATCGACGAGGCGCACGAACGCAGCCTCAACATCGACTTCCTGCTGGGCTACATCAAGCAGATCCTGCCGCGCCGGCCGGATTTGAAGGTCATCGTCACCTCCGCCACCATCGACGCCGACCGCTTCGCGCAGCACTTTGCTTCAAGGAAGGGCCCCGCGCCGGTGCTGATGGTGTCGGGTCGCACCTACCCGGTGGAGGTGCGCTACCGCCCCTTCGAGGAAAGCCGGGACTTTGACCTGAACGACGCCATCGCCGACGGGGTGGACGAACTCTGGCGCGGCGGCGCCCATGGGGGCGACATCCTCGTCTTTCTGCCCGGTGAGCGCGAAATCCGCGAGGCGGCCGACCACCTGCGCAAGCACTTGAGCCACCAGCCGGTGCTGCGCAATGCCGAGGTACTGCCCCTGTTCGCGCGCCTCAGCCAGGCCGAGCAAGACCGCATCTTCCACCCCGGTCGCGAGCGACGCATCGTGCTGGCCACCAACGTGGCCGAAACCTCGCTCACCGTGCCGGGCATCCGCTACGTGATTGACGCGGGCACGGCGCGCGTCAAGCGCTACAGCCTGCGCAGCAAGGTGGAGCAGTTGCTGGTGGAGCCTGTGAGCCAGGCGGCGGCCAACCAGCGTGCGGGCCGCTGCGGTCGCGTGGCCGACGGCATCTGCATCCGCCTGTACGACGAGGCCGACTTCAACGCCCGCCCGCGCTTCACCGACCCCGAAATCCTGCGCTCGTCGCTGGCGGCGGTGATCTTGCGCATGAAGTCGCTGCACCTGGGGCACGTGGAAGACTTCCCCTTCCTGGAGGCACCGTCGCGCCGCGCCATCACCGACGGCTACCAACTGCTGCAGGAACTGGGTGCGGTGGACGAGGCCAACGAGCTCACCAAGCTCGGTGGCGAGCTGGCCAAGCTGCCGCTGGACCCGCGCGTGGGCCGCATGATTCTGGAGGCGCGCGAACGGCAGGCGCTGGACGAGGTGCTGGTGATAGCCAGCGCGCTGAGCGTGCAGGACGTGCGCGAACGCCCCATGGAGGCGCAGGCGCAGGCCGACCAGGCGCATGCCAAGTTTGACGACGAGAAAAGCGAGTTCACCAGTTACCTCAAGCTCTGGCAATGGCTGGAAACGTCGCGCGGGGGCAAACCGAAAGGCGCGTTGGCCACGCCAGCCGGCCAGCCCCACGCCGAGCACAAGCTCAGCAACCGCCAGTACGAGGCCTTGCTGCGCCAGAACTACATCAGCGTGCGCCGCGTGCGGGAGTGGCGCGACATCCACAGCCAGCTCCACACCGTGGTGGCCGAACATGGCTGGAAGCTCAACACGCTGCCTGCCAGCTACGAGCAACTGCACCTGTCCATGCTGTCCGGCCTGCTGGGCAACATCGGTTGCAAGCACGACACCGAAGACGTCTACCTGGGCGCCCGCGGCATCAAGTTCCACCGCCACCCCGGGGCGCACCTCAGCAAGAAGCCCGGGCGCTGGATCGTTTGTGCCGAGCTGGTGGAAACCGCCCGCCTGTTCGGACGGGGCATTGCCGCCATCGAGCCGCAGTGGCTGGAGCAGGTGGGGGCGCACCTGCTGAAGAAGCAGATGCTCGACCCCCACTGGGAAAAGAAGGCCGCCGAGGTGGTGGCGCTGGAGCGTGCCACGCTCTATGGCTTGGTCATCTACAGCCAGCGCCGCGTCCACTACGGCCGCGTGGACCCCGCTGGCGCGCGCGAAATCTTCATCCGCGAGGCCCTGGTAGGCGCCCTGCACGACGACACCTGGCCCGCCGAAAGCGTGAGCCGCCTGCCGTTCCTGGGCGCCAACCGCAAGCTCATCGCACAGGTGCAGGAACTGGAGCACAAGTCCCGCAGGCAAGACGTGCTGGTGGACGACGAGCTCATCTACGCCTTCTACGACAGCCAGTTGCCCGCCGACATTTGCAGCGGCCGCGAGCTGGAACGCTGGTACCGCCATACCGTGCGTGAGCAGCCCCAGTTGCTGCGCCTGACGCGCGAGGAATTGATGCGCCACGAGGCGGCGGGCATCACCACGCAGGCCTTCCCCAAGGTCATCAAGCTCGGTGGTGTGGACTGCGCCGCCACGTATTTGCACGAACCCGGTGACCCCAAGGACGGGCTCACCGTGACCGTGCCGCTGTTCGTGCTCAACCAGGTGCAGGAAGACCGCTGCGAATGGCTGGTGCCCGGCATGCTGAAGGACAAGATCCAGGCCCTGCTGAAGAGCCTGCCGCAAAAGCCGCGCGCGCGTCTGGTGCCGCTGCCCGACAGCGCCGAAAAGCTGGCCGCGCTGCTGAGCGCGCCCGAACGCTGGGCGCAGGGTGCATTGACCGATGCGCTGCTGGCCGAGGTGAGGCAGATGACGGGGCTGGACGTGAAGCGGGCCGACTTCAAACTCGACATGCTGCAGCCCCACCACTTCATGAACCTGCGCGTGGTGGACGAACACGGCAGGCAGTTGGGCCAGAACCGCAACCTGCCTGCGCTCAAGGCAGAGTGGGGCGTGAAAGCACGCGGTGCGTTCCAGGCCCTGGCGGGATTGCGTTTGCAGGGCGGTGCGGTGGCGCAACAGCCAGTGCCTGCGCAGGCGGCGCCGAGCGCGGGGGCTGTGACGGGCCCGTCCAAAGGCGGCGCCAGTGCGCCCGCCGCTGCCGCTGCAAAAGGCAACCCTGCGCCAGGCCCGTCAGCACCTGCAAACACCGGGGTGGCGTCTGACGCCAACGCCCCGCTGGACGGCGCGCAACGCTATACAGCCTGGACCTTTGGTGAGATGCCCGAGCTGCTCGAAATCCGCCAGCGTGGCCAGACGCTCATTGGCTTTCCAGCCCTGGTGGACCAGGGCGATGCGGTGGCCATCGAGGTGTTCGACGACCCGGCCGTGGCTGCCAGCAAACACCGCGTCGGCCTGCGCCGCCTGTTTGCCCTGCAGGTGCGCGACGCCCTCAAGTACCTGGAAAAGAACATCCCCGAGTTGCAGAAGATGGCCGTGGCCTACATGCCGTTGGGCACGCTGGAGGAGTTGCGCACCCAGATCATCGACGTGGCCCTGGAGCGTGCCTTCCTGCTGGAGCCCCTGCCCACCACCGAATCGGCCTTCCGCCAGCGCCTGGACGAAGGGCGAGGACGTCTCACCCTCATTGCCAACGAGGTGGCACGCCTGTCGCTCAGCATCCTCCAGGAGTACGCAGCGGCCACGCGCAAGGTGAAGGACAGCAAGGGCGCCACCGATGCCGTGGCCGACATCCAGCAGCAGCTGCAGCGGCTGTGCCCCAAGCGCTTCATTGCCGACACGCCCTGGACGCAGCTGCAGCACCTGCCGCGCTACCTCAAGGCCATCGTGCTGCGGCTGGACAAATGGCGCGCCGACAGCGCCCGCGATGCGGCCCGCCTGAGCGAACTGCGTCCGCTGGAGCAAAAGTTCTGGCGACTGGTGGCCGAACGCAAGGGCACCCTGGACAGCCGCCTCACAGAGTTCCGCTGGCTGCTGGAGGAGTGGCGCGTGAGCCTGTTTGCGCAGGAGCTGCGCACGCCGCAACCGGTCAGCCTCAAGCGGCTGGAGCGGGCCTGGGGGCAACTGCAGGGCGGGTGAGCGTCAGCGTGCCACCGTTCGCCACACCTGCACGGCGAACAGCAGTACGCCTACGGCCACCAGCACCGAAGCCAGACCGAGCAGCGGGTCAACGGCGGTGAAGCCGACCAATTTGGCCGCCAGGGAGGCCAACATCACCGGCAGTGCCAGGTTGTAGAGCCAGAACTGGACGAGGGCCAGCTTCCCTTGCGAGGTGGCCGGCCAGAGGCGGTTCACCACCGCAAACAGCCCCATCGACACCCAGCCCAGCAGGTTGATGTGGGCGTGCGCCGGGCTCAGGGTGAAGTCACCGCTGGCACCCATGCCCACACCGAGCACCACCCCCACCGCAAAATAGACCACTGCAATGCGCAGCCACACCGCGCTTTTCAGATTGAGGTTCATGACGGCTCTCCTGAACATGGAGTTGTCAGTGGCGCATGCCTTGAACATGCCTGTTCCGTCCCGCCCCGTCCCAGCGGCATTGTCGACCTGGTGTCGCAGGGGGTCAACCCGGACACCAGTGGGGGCATTCAGAGCCGGGCCAACCGTTCCAGCGCCAGCTGCAGGGTGTCGTCTTTTTTGGCGAAGCAGAAGCGCACCACGCGCTGGTCAAAGCCATCGCCATAGAACGCCGACAGCGGGATGGCCGCCACGCCCACTTCGCGGGTCAGCCACTGGCAAAAATCGGCTTCATTCAGGTCGCGCTCCGGCACGGCCAGTTCGCGGTAGTCCACGCACTGGAAGTAGGTGCCCTCGCTGGGCAGCAGCCGAAAGCGCGTGCGCGCCAGGCCGGCGCGGAACAGGTCGCGCTTGGCGGCGTAGAACGCTGGCAGGTGGAGGTAGGGGGCCGGGTCGGCCATGTAGGCGGCCAGGCCATGCTGCATGGGGGTGTTCACGGTGAACACGTTGAACTGGTGCACTTTGCGGAATTCGGCCATCAGCGGCGCCGGGGCCACCACGTAGCCCACCTTCCAGCCGGTCACGTGGTAGGTCTTGCCAAAGCTGCTCACGATGAAGGCGCGTGCCGCCAACCCAGGGTAGCGCGCCGCACTTTCGTGCGGCTGGCCGTCGTAGACCATGTGCTCATACACCTCGTCGCTGATCAACAGCACGTCGGTAGGGGCGAGCAGGTCTTGCAGGCGCAGCATGTCTTCATGCCGCCACACCGTGCCACTGGGGTTGTGTGGGCTGTTGACAATGAGGGCCCGGGTGCGCGGTGTGAGGGCGGCGGCGATGCGGTCGAAGTCGGGCCGGAAGGTGCCCGGCGTGAGGGGCACACGCACCACCACGCCGCCCGCCAGCTCGATGTTGGGCACGTAGCTGTCGTAGCAGGGCTCCAGCACGATCACCTCGTCACCGGGGTGCACCACTGCCAGGATCGCCGTGAGGATGGCCTGGGTGGCACCGGCGGTCACGGTCACCTCGGTGCCGCTGTCGTAGCGCCGGCCGTAGAGCGCGGCCACCTTGTCGGCAATGGCCTGGCGCAGGGCGGGAATACCCGCCATGGGGGGGTACTGGTTGTGCCCGGCCCGCATTGCTTCGTTGACCGCGTCGAGCAGGCGCGGGTCGCAATCGAAGTCCGGAAAGCCCTGGCCTAGGTTGACCGCACCGGTTTCGGCGGCGAGCGCGGACATGACGGTGAAGATGGTGGTGCCCACGTGGGGCAGGCGGCTGCGCACCGCCGGGGTGCGCGGGGAGAGGGCGTCGCTCATGGAGGTCAGAGGTCGTAATCCGGACCATGCCCCTGCATGGCCTTCTGGATGAGGTCGCGCGAGAGCCGGTCGCTCAGGAACTCGGCAAAGCGCAGCACGAACTGGCGCAGGTAGGCGCCTCGCTTGAAGGCCACGCGGGCCACGTTCTGCCCAAACAGGTGGCCGGCGGGCCGGGCCACGAGGTCGGGGTTGCGTTCTTCGCCCTGCATGGCCATTTCGGCCACGATGCCCACACCCATGCCCAGCTTCACGTAGGTCTTGATCACGTCGGAATCGATCGCCTCCAGCACGATGTTGGGCTTGAGCTGGCGCAGGCCAAAGGCCTGGTCGATGCGGGTGCGGCCGGTGAACGAGGGGTGGTAGGTGATCAGCGGCACCTGGGCCAGGTCCTCCAGCCCGATGCGCTCCTTGTCCAGCAGCGGGTGGGCAAACGGCAGCACCAGCACGTGCTGCCAGTCGTAGCAGGGCAGGGTGATGAGTTCTTCGTACTGCGTGAGCGATTCCGTCGCTACGCCGATGTCGGCCACGTCGTCGAGCAGCATCTGCGCCACCTGGGCGGGCGAGCCCTGGTGCAGGCTGATCGCCACCTTGGGGTAGGCGGTGCGCAGCTTGGCCACCGGGCCCGGCAGCACATAGCGCGCCTGGGTGTGGGTGGTCGCGATGCTGAGGGTGCCGCTGTCTTGGGCCGAGTATTGCTCGCCGATGCGTTTGAGGTTGTTGACCTCGCGCATGATGATCTCGATGCTTTTGAGCACCTGTAGGCCGGGCTCGGTGACGCGTTTGATGCGCTTGCCGTGGCGGGTGAAGATGTCCACGCCCAGCTCGTCTTCGAGCTCGATGATCGCCTTGGAGACGCCCGGCTGCGAGGTGTGCAGGGCTTTGGCGGCTTCGGTCAGGTTGAGGTTGCGCCGCACGGCCTCCTGCACGAAGCGGAATTGGTGCAGGTTCATGCTGGGTTCTCCAGGGCCAGTTCGGCCAGCAGCTGCGTCAGCCGCGGGTCTTCACCGGCGGTGGGCAGGCGGGTGAAGCGCACCTGGGGGTGCTGCTGGCGCAACTGGTCCATCAGCAGGGGCAGGTCTTCGCGCGCGTGTTTGCCCATGCCAAAAAACAGCGGCAGCACGCGCAGGTCGGTGGCACCGTTGCGGATCAGCGAGGCCGCGGCGTCGGGCAGGCTGGGTTCGCACAATTCCAGGTAGGCGCAGCATGCGGCCGTGCCTGGGTCGCGCTGGGCTATGGCCGACGCCACCGCTTCGACCGGCTCCCGCCACAGGGGGTCGCGGGAGCCATGGGCAAACACGATCACCGCACGCATGAAGTACCTACCGTTTCAAGACCAGCCAGCCGAACGCACCCAGCGAGGCCAGCGAATACAACAAAGAGGGCGCTGCGGCCGCCAGCCAGGGTTGCCAGTCGCGCAGGTTGCCGATGTAGCCGAACACGTTGTTCAGCAGGAAGAAGCTGATGCCGATCATCACGCCGGCAAACACATAGGCGGCCAGGCCGCTGGCGCGGAAGTGCAGGTAGGCAAATGGCAGCGCCAGCACCACCATCACCAGGCAGCTCAAGGGGTAGAACACCTTGCGCCAGAACTCGATCTGGTAGCGCTGCGCGGTCTGGTTGTTGGCTTCCAGGTGCTGGATGTAGGCGAACAGGTCGACCGTGCGCATGCGCTCGGGTTTGAGCAGCGCCACCGACACCATGTCGGCGCTGATGCCGGTTGGCCATTCCAGCGCGGGCAACCGCTCGTGCACGGCGGTGGCCTGCTGGGCGTCTCGCAGGTCGAAACGGCGGCGTTCGACGTCTTGCAACAACCACACTCCCGCGCCGCTGTCGATCGACCCCTGACCCGCGTACACGGTGGCCGTGATGCGGCCGTCGCGGTCGAACGCGAAGATGCGCACCCCTTCCAGCTGGCCACTCGCGTCCATGGCGCGCACGTTGACCGAATACTGCGCGTCGTCCTGCCGTTCCTTGAGCCAGGCCCCGGTCTGGCCGACGCTGATGCGGCCCTGGAACTGGGCTTTGAGCAGCTGGCCGGTGCGGTCGGCCAGCGGCGCGAGGTAGTCACCGATGGCAAATGTCAGCGCCACGAACACGGCG
>Ga0208242_100714_pt1 | contig 13950 bp, 8 predicted proteins | sample SubbioAug_CSW13A_FD_184825 | JGI IMG/M metagenome (GOLD analysis project Ga0208242, IMG submission 184825) | Serpentinite rock and fluid subsurface biosphere microbial communities from McLaughlin Reserve, California, USA - CR12Aug_CSW13A (SPAdes) | ecosystem: Environmental > Terrestrial > Deep... | reverse complement strand
GGCTGGCCAAGCACCCGCGATTCAACATGCACTTCACGCCGACCTCGGCATCGTGGCTGAACATGGTCGAGCGCTTCTTCCGCGACATCTCCGAAAACCGTCTGCGCCGCGGTGTGTTCACCAGCGTGCCCGAACTCGTCGCTGCTATCGATGAGTACGTTGCTCATCACAACACCAACCCCAAGCCGTTCATCTGGACCAAGAGCGCTCGCGATATCCTGCAGAAGGTCATTCGCGCCAATCGTCACTTAAGTTCCAAAAAGAATGGAACACTGCACTAGCTTGTCGAAGCCCTTCTACAGGCCCATAGCGAACGGCTTCTACTTCATGGGGCCGGAGCAATAGAAACGGCAGTTGGACAGGCCCGAGTGGGCTGTCAGGGGTTGTGCTGGCAAGGCGCGACGACGCCGCTGACTGCTGCCAGCAAGCAGGAGCAACGCGGCCAGCGCACGGCCTGACGGCTCAAACGGGTCTGTAGCGCCGTCACCCGCAAGGTGAGCGCCGCCGTGGTCAACAACGTCCATGTTCATGGGCCTTTTCAGCGGAAAGAGCGCGGTCAACTGCCGTTTCTAAGATCATAGGAGGGACCCCTGCCACACCACCCGGCATGCGGGTCCGCACCGGGCGGGCGCAAGGGTTTAGGTCGTCAGCGTTGTTGTCACAACCGACCCGACGCCCAGGCTTGCCTTGTCTTGGTTCGGCGGGACTGCTTGCTCTAATCCCTCTGATTCCTTTCCGCCACGGCCTTTCCGGCTGCACCCTGTCCACCACTCTGGCCAGCTTCGCTGAAGCGAACATTTGGGGCACTTCACGTCAGGGAGGGGTGCGCCCTGCCGGGCGCACCCAAAAAAAAGCCCCCGAACGGATGGTCGGGGGCTTTTGAGCGTCAGGCGGTGAGCCTGTTGGCCGGAGTCGCTTTATTCAGCGGTGTCGCTGGACCCGGACACATCGGCATGTTCGGCCTGGTCCGCAGCCAGCGACAGGGCGTCGGCATCGGCAATGGCACGGCGCTCGTCGTCGTCCATCTTTTCCTTGACCTTGCGCGCTTCGTGATACGCCATGCCGGTACCGGCCGGGATCAGGCGACCCACGATCACGTTTTCCTTCAGGCCACGCAGCTCGTCGCGCTTGCCCATGATGGCCGCTTCGGTCAGCACGCGGGTGGTTTCCTGGAAGGAGGCCGCGGAGATGAACGAGTCGGTCGACAGGGATGCCTTGGTGATACCCAGCAACACGTTGCTGTAGGTCGCCGGGATCTTGCCTTCGGCGCGCAGGGCATCGTTGGTGTTGAGGATCTCCGAGCGCTCGACCTGCTCACCGGCGATGTAGGTGGAATCGCCCACGGCGTCGACGATCACGCGGCGCAGCATCTGGCGAACGATCACCTCGATGTGCTTGTCGTTGATCTTCACACCCTGCAGGCGGTAAACGTCCTGCACTTCGTCCACGATGTAACGCGACAAGGCTTCAATACCCAGCAGACGCAAGATGTCTTGCGGATCAGCCGGGCCGTCCACGACGCTCTCGCCCTTGTTGACCACCTGGCCTTCGTGCACCAGGATGTTCTTTTCCTTCGGGATGAGGTCGTCCCAGACCTTGCCTTCGGGATCGGTGATCTGCAGGCGAACCTTGCCTTTGGTTTCCTTGCCGAACGACACGGTACCGGTCATCTCGGCGAGCATGCCTTTGTCCTTCGGCGAACGGGCTTCGAACAACTCGGCCACACGCGGCAAACCACCGGTGATGTCGCGCGTCTTCTGGCCTTCAACCGGGATGCGGGCGAGCACGTGGCCCGGGCCAACGTCCTGACCGTCACGCACTTCGAGCAGGGAGCCGATGGGGAACCCCACCGTCACCGAGTGGTCGGTGCCGGGAATCTTCACTTCGTTGCCCTGCGCGTCCAGCAGCTTGACCAGCGGACGCACCACCTTGGTCGAACCGCGGTGCTTCGGATCGATCACCACCAGCGAGGACAAGCCGGTCACGTCGTTGACCTGCTTGGCGACCGTCAGACCCTCTTCCACATTCTCGAACTTCACCAGACCGGCAAATTCCGTGATGATGGGTCGGGTCAGCGGATCCCAGTTCGCCAGTACGGCGCCGGCCTTGATGGCCTGGTCGGCCTTGACGGCGAGGATGGCACCGTAAGGCACCTTGTGGCGCTCACGCTCGCGACCAATGTCGTCGTGGATGATGATTTCGCCGGAACGGGAAATCACCACCAGCTCGCCCTTGGTGTTGGTCACGTAACGCATCGTGGCGTTGAAACCGACCGAGCCAGCCGACTTGGCTTCCACGCTGGAAGCCACGGCCGCACGCGATGCAGCGCCGCCGATGTGGAAGGTGCGCATGGTCAGCTGGGTACCCGGCTCACCGATCGACTGGGCAGCGATCACACCGACAGCCTCGCCAATGTTCACCAGCCCGCCACGACCCAGGTCGCGACCGTAGCACTTGGCACAGATGCCGAAGCGGGTTTCGCAGGTCAGCGCGGTGCGGACCTTGACTTCGTCCACACCGGCGGCTTCGAGCTCGTCCAGCATGTCTTCGTCCATCATCTGGCCGGCGGGCACCATGACAGCACGGGTCTCTGGGTGGATCACTTCCTCGGCCGTGGTGCGGCCCAGAATGCGGTCGCGCAGCGACTCAATCACTTCACCACCTTCAACAATGGCGCGCATGACCGTGCCGTTGGTGGTGCCGCAGTCCTGGTGGTTGACCACCAAGTCTTGCGTCACGTCCACCAGACGGCGGGTCAGGTAACCTGAGTTGGCCGTCTTCAACGCCGTGTCGGCCAAGCCCTTGCGAGCGCCGTGCGTGGAGATGAAGTACTGCAACACGTTCAGGCCTTCACGGAAGTTCGCCGTGATGGGGGTTTCAATGATGGAGCCGTCGGGCTTGGCCATCAGGCCCCGCATGCCGGCGAGCTGACGAATCTGCGCCGCTGAACCGCGGGCACCCGAGTCGGCCATCATGTAGATGGAGTTGAACGACTCCTGGTCCACCTCGTTGCCGTGACGATCGATCGTCTTTTGCTTGGCCAGCTGGGCCATCATCACCTTGGAGATCTCGTCGCCGGCCTTGCCCCAGATGTCCACCACCTTGTTGTAGCGCTCGCCTGCGGTCACCAGACCGGATGCGTACTGCTGGGCGATCTCTTTCACTTCTTTCTCGGAGCGCTCGATGATGGCGGGCTTCTCCTTGGGCACCAGCATGTCATCCACCGCGATCGAGATACCCGCGCGCGTGGCCAGACGGAAACCGTTTTGCAACAGCTTGTCGGCGAACACGACGGTTTCTTTCAGACCGCACTTGCGGAACGCGGTGTTGATCAGCTTGGAGATCTCCTTCTTCTTCAGCGGCTTGTTCAGCACGTCGAAGGGCAGGCCCTTGGGCAAGATCTCGGACAGCAGCGCACGGCCCACGGTGGTGTCCACCAGGGAAATGAACGGCGTGAAGGTGCCCGTGGCCTTGTCCAGCGTGTATTGCTGCAGCCGCACGCTGATCTTGGCGGTGATTTCCACCGCGTCGTTGTCCAGCGCGCGTTGCAGCTCGGCCAGATCGGCAAAGATCATGCCCTCGCCCTTGGCGTTGATGCGGTCGCGGGTGGCGTAGTACAGACCCAGCACCACGTCTTGCGACGGCACGATGGACGGTTCGCCAGAAGCCGGGAACAGGATGTTGTTCGACGCCAGCATCAGCGTGCGCGCTTCGATCTGCGCTTCCACCGACAGCGGCACGTGAACGGCCATCTGGTCACCGTCGAAGTCGGCGTTGAAAGCCGCGCAAACGAGCGGGTGCAGCTGGATCGCCTTGCCTTCGATCAGGATGGGCTCAAACGCCTGGATACCCAGACGGTGCAGCGTGGGTGCGCGGTTCAGCATCACCGGGTGCTCTTTGATCACCTCTTCCAGGATGTCCCACACCACGGGCGTGCCGGCTTCCACTTCTTTCTTGGCGGCCTTGATGGTGGTGGCAATGCCACGCTGCTCCAGCTGGGCGAAGATGAAGGGCTTGAACAATTCGAGGGCCATCAGCTTGGGCAAGCCGCACTGGTGCAGCTTGAGCGTTGGACCCACCACGATGACCGAGCGGCCCGAATAGTCGACGCGCTTGCCCAGCAAGTTCTGACGGAAACGACCGCTCTTGCCCTTGATCATGTCGGCCAGCGACTTGAGCGCGCGCTTGTTGGCACCGGTCATGGCCTTGCCGCGGCGGCCGTTGTCCAGCAAGGAGTCCACGGCTTCCTGCAGCATGCGCTTTTCGTTGCGCGCGATGATCTCAGGGGCCTTCAACTCCAGCAGGCGGCGCAGGCGGCTGTTGCGGTTGATGACGCGGCGGTACAGGTCGTTCAGGTCGGAAGTCGCGAAGCGACCGCCGTCCAGCGGCACCAGCGGACGCAGGTCCGGTGGCAACACGGGCAGCACGTCCAGCACCATCCACTCGGGCTTGATACCCGACTTCTTGAAGGCTTCCAGCACCTTCAGGCGCTTGGCGTTCTTCTTGATCTTGAGTTCGGAACCGGTCAGGTCGTTGCGCAGCTTGTCGATCTCGATTTCGAGGTCGATGGCCTGCAGCAACTCCTTGATGCCTTCGGCGCCCATCTTGGCAATGAATTCGTCACCGAATTCCTTGCGCTTGGCATCAAAGTCGTCCTCGGTCATGATCGCGAATTTCTTCAGCGGGGTCATTCCTGGGTCCACCACCACGTACGCTTCAAAGTACAGCACGCGCTCAATATCGCGCAGCGTCATGTCCAGAATCAGACCCAGACGCGAAGGCAGCGACTTCAGGAACCAGATGTGGGCGCAAGGTGCGGCCAGATCGATGTGACCCATGCGGTCGCGACGCACCTTGGTTTGCGTGACTTCAACGCCGCACTTCTCGCAGATCACACCGCGGTGCTTCAGGCGCTTGTACTTGCCGCACAGGCATTCGTAGTCCTTGATGGGACCAAAAATCTTGGCGCAGAACAGGCCGTCACGCTCAGGCTTGAAGGTGCGGTAATTAATGGTTTCGGGTTTTTTGACTTCGCCAAATGACCACGAACGGATTTTCTCGGGCGACGCCAAGCCGATGCGGATCGCATCGAAATGTTCGTCGGGCGTGAACTGCTTGAACAGGTCGAGCAAGGACTTCATTTGAATTTCCTTAATGAAACAGAGACAACGAAAGCAGAACGAAGTGACTTAACCAAGAACTCCGCGGAACCGGCTTTGCCGGGCCGCAGGAGTTGTCCCCCTGGGGGGAAGCCGCAAAGCGGCGCAGGGGGGGGGGGGGTTAGCCGCGTTCCAATTCGATGTCGATACCCAGCGAACGGATTTCCTTGACCAGCACGTTGAACGACTCGGGCATGCCCGCTTCGATCGAGTGCTCGCCCTTGACGATGCTTTCGTAGACCTTGGTGCGGCCCTGCACGTCGTCGGACTTCACGGTGAGCATTTCCTGCAGGATGTAGGAAGCGCCATAGGCTTCGAGCGCCCACACCTCCATCTCGCCGAAACGCTGACCACCGAACTGCGCCTTGCCGCCCAGCGGCTGCTGCGTGACCAGCGAGTAAGGGCCGGTGGAACGCGCGTGCATCTTGTCGTCAACCAGGTGGTGCAGCTTCAGGAAGTGCATGTAGCCCACGGTGGTCTTGCGCTCGAAAGCGTCACCGGTGCGGCCGTCGTACAACTGCGCCTGCGTGCGGGTCTCGGTCAGGCCTTTCCTGGCGGCAATGTCGTCCGGGTAGGCCAGCTTGAGCATGGCGCGGATCTCGTCTTCCGAAGCACCGTCAAACACCGGCGTGGCAAACGGCACGCCGCTGGTCAGGTTCTGGGCCATCTCGAACACATCGGTGTCGCTCAGGTCGGACAGGTGCTCCTTCTTGCCGGCCTGGTTGTAGATGGTGTCGAGGAACGCGCGCAGCTCGGTGGCTTTCGCCTCGGCCTGCAGCATGTCGCCAATGCGCTGGCCCAGCCCTTTGGCGGCCCAGCCCAGGTGGACCTCCAGCACCTGGCCCACGTTCATGCGCGAAGGCACGCCCAGCGGGTTGAGCACGATGTCGGCAGGGGTGCCGTCGGCCATGTAAGGCATGTCTTCGACCGGAACGATCTTGGACACCACACCTTTGTTACCGTGGCGGCCGGCCATCTTGTCGCCGGGCTGCAGGCGGCGCTTCACAGCCAGGTACACCTTGACCATCTTGAGCACGCCCGCGGGCAACTCGTCCCCCTGCGTGAGCTTCTTGCGCTTTTCTTCAAAAGCCAGGTCGAAGCTGTGGCGCGTCTGCTCCATCGAGTTTTTGATGGACTCCAACTGGGCAGCCACGTCGTCTTCCGATGGACGGATGTCGAACCAGTGGTACTTCTCGACGTCGTCCAGATAGGCCTTGTCGATTTTGGTGCCCTTGGCCAGCTTCTTGGGGCCGCCATTGGCGACTTTGCCGATGAGCAGCTTCTCGATACGGTCAAAGGCGTCAGCTTCCACAATGCGCAGCTGGTCGTTCAGGTCCAGGCGGTAGCGCTTGAGCTCGTCGTCGATGATCTGCTGGGCGCGCTTATCGCGCGTGATGCCTTCACGGGTGAACACCTGCACGTCGATCACGGTGCCTTGCGAACCCTGACCCACGCGCAGCGAGGTGTCTTTCACGTCGCTGGCTTTTTCACCGAAGATGGCGCGCAGCAGCTTTTCTTCTGGCGTCAGCGTGGTCTCGCCCTTGGGCGTGACCTTGCCCACCAGCACATCGCCGGGCAGCACTTCCGCGCCCACGTAGATGATGCCGGAGTCGTCCAGGCGGTTGAGCTGCAGCTCGGCCAGGTTGGGAATGTCGCGGGTGATTTCTTCCGCGCCCAGCTTGGTGTCGCGCGCCATCACCACCAGTTCCTCGATGTGGATCGAGGTGTAGCGGTCTTCGGCCACCACGCGCTCGGAGATCAGGATCGAATCTTCGAAGTTGTAGCCGTTCCAGGGCATGAAGGCGATCAGCATGTTCTGGCCGATCGAGATTTCACCCAGGTCGGTCGAAGCGCCGTCGGCGATCACGTCACCCTTGCCCAGCTTGTCGCCCTTTTTAACGATCGGACGCTGGTGGATGTTGGTGTTCTGGTTGGAACGCTGGTATTTGATGAGGTTGTAGATGTCCACGCCCACTTCACCGGCCACCGCTTCCGCGTCGTTCACGCGGATCACGATGCGGGTGGCATCGACGTGGTCAACCACGCCACCGCGCTTGGCGGTCACCACGGTGCCGGAGTCGATCGCGGCGACGCGCTCGATACCGGTGCCCACCAGCGGCTTTTCAGGACGCAGCACGGGCACAGCCTGGCGCGACATGTTGGCACCCATCAACGCGCGGTTTGCGTCGTCGTGCTCCAGGAAGGGCACCAGCGAAGCCGCCACCGACACGATCTGCGCCGGCGACACGTCCATGTACTGGATGGTGTCGGCGGGCGTCAGGATCGATTCGCCTTTTTCACGGGCGGAGATCAGGTCACCGGTCAGGCGGCCTTCGGCGTCCAGCGTGGCGTTGGCCTGCGCAATGACGTACTTGCCTTCTTCGATGGCCGACAAATAGTCGATCTGGTTCGTCACCTTGGCATCGACCACCCGGCGGTACGGGGTCTCAATGAAACCGTACTCGTTCAGGCGGGCGTACAGGGCCAGCGAGTTGATCAGACCAATGTTGGGACCTTCAGGCGTTTCGATGGGGCACACACGACCGTAGTGGGTCACGTGCACGTCACGCACCTCAAAGCCGGCACGCTCGCGCGTCAGACCGCCCGGGCCCAGGGCCGACACGCGGCGCTTGTGGGTGATCTCGGCCAGCGGGTTGGTCTGGTCCATGAACTGGGACAGTTGCGAGGCGCCGAAGAACTCTTTCAGGGCCGCAGAAATGGGCTTGGAGTTGATCAGGTCGTGCGGCATCAGCGGCTCTTGCTCGGCTTGGCCCAGACGCTCCTTCACGGCCTTTTCGATACGCGCCAGACCGGTGCGGTACTGGTTTTCGGCCAGTTCGCCGACACAGCGCACGCGGCGGTTGCCCAGGTGGTCGATGTCATCGACTTCGCCGCGACCGTTGCGCAGGTCCACCAGAATCTTGACCACGGCCAGGATGTCTTCGTTGGACAGCACCATGGGGCCCGTCGACTCGTCGCGGCCGGCACGGGCGTTGAACTTCATGCGGCCCACGCGCGACAGGTCGTACGTGTCGGGGTTGTAGAACAGGCGGTGGAACAGCGCCTGCACCGCGTCTTCGGTGGGCGGCTCGCCTGGGCGCATCATGCGGTAGATCGCCACACGGGCGGCAAACTCGTCAGCGGTTTCGTCACTGCGCAGGGTCTGCGAAATGTAGGCGCCCTGGTCGAGTTCGTTGGTGTAGAGGCACTGCAGATCCTGCACACCCGCGGTGCGCAGCTTTTTCAGCAGGGCTTCGGTCAGCTCATCGTTGGCCTTGGCAATGATTTCACCGGTGTCGGCGTCCACAATGTTGCGGGCGACCACACGGCCGATCATGAAGTCTTCCGGCACGCTGATGTGCGTGGTGCCCGACTGCTCCAACTCGCGGGTGTGGCGCACGGTGATGCGCTTGTCCTTGGCCACCACGACCTTGCCCGACTTGTCGGTGATGTCAAAGCGGGCCACTTCACCACGCAGGCGCTCGGGCACGAAAGCCATCTGGGCACCGCTGTCCATCAGGCGGAAGTGGTCGTTGACAAAGAAGTTGGCCAGGATGGTTTCCGGCGTCAGGCCAATGGCCTTGAGCAGGATGGTGACCGGCATCTTGCGGCGGCGGTCGACGCGGAAGAACAAGATGTCTTTCGGGTCGAATTCGAAGTCCAGCCAGGAACCGCGGTAAGGAATGATGCGGGCCGAAAACAGCAGCTTGCCCGAACTGTGGGTCTTGCCCTTGTCGTGCTCAAAAAACACACCGGGCGAGCGGTGCAGCTGCGACACGATGACACGCTCGGTGCCGTTGATGATGAAAGAACCTTTGTCGGTCATCAGGGGCACTTCGCCCATGTAGACCTCCTGCTCTTTCACCTCCTTGATCACCTTCGACTGGTTGGTCGACGACTCACGGTCGTAAATGATCAGCTGCACGCGGGCGCGTACGGCGGAGGCAAAGGTCAGGCCACGGGTCTGGCATTCGCGCACGTCAAACGCTGGCTTGGCCAGGTTGTACTCCACGAACTTCATCTCGACAAAACCGTTGTGCGAGACGATAGGGAACGCGGCTTCAAACGCAGCCTGAAGGCCCTCGTTGGTGCGTTTTTTGGGGGCCGAATCCGCCTGCAGGAACGCGGTGTAAGCGTCCTTCTGCATCTGCAAGAGGTAAGGGATCGCGATGACGGTTTCGCGGGTGCCAAAACTCTTTCGGATGCGTTTGCGTTCGGTGTATGAATAATTCGATGCTGAGGCCATGAGATCTCCGGGCTTGAGGTCTGCGGCGACTGTCTTGCCTACCGGGCGCATCAAACGCTCGGTGACATGCTTGGTGGCTGGCCTCTACCAACCATTGGCGGACGGCCTGTGCATTGCACACAGGCCCGAACCAAGTCGTCTTCTGCAGTCGGGGTCAGAAGACACTCAAAAATACTTTTTGGACGTTTGTCACAAGCCTGCAGCCTGACAAAAACCGATCCAGAAGCCCATTTTTGGGTGCGCTCTGAAAGCACCAAAGGCTGGAGGCTCTTTCGAGCGCTCCAGCCCCTGAAGGGAACCGAATTACTTCAGTTCGGCCTTGGCACCGGCTTCCACCAGTTTCTTCACGGCGGCTTCGGCGTCGGCCTTGGCAATGCCTTCTTTCACGTTCTTGGGTGCGCCGTCGACCAGGTCTTTGGCTTCTTTCAGGCCCAGACCGGTGATTTCGCGAACGGCCTTGATGACCGACACCTTTTGTGCGCCGGCTTCGAGCAGAACGACGTTGAATTCGGTCTTCTCTTCAGCAGCGGCAGCGGCACCGCCACCAGCAGCGGCAGGAGCGGCCATGGCGGCAGCGCTCACGCCAAACTTCTCTTCGATGGCTTTCACCAGGTCGTTGAGTTCCATGACCGTCATGCTGTCCAGCGCGGTCAAAAATGCGTCTTTATCGAATGCCATCTTGATTTCCTAACAATTGGTTTAAACGAGCGTGCCGCGCATCAAGCAGCGGCAGCGTCTTCTGCCGGTGCGGCGGTCTCGGCTGCAAGTTCTGCAGCCGCTTCTGCCGGTGCGGCAGCGCCTTCGCCTTTTTTCGCCGCCAGCGCGCCCAGCACAACGGCCGTACGCGACATGGGCGACATCAGCAAGCCACACAGCTGTGCCAGCAGCACTTCTTTCGAAGGGATGCTGGCGAGCTTCTTAACGCCCTCGACGTCCAGGACTTTTCCACCGTAGACACCACCGCGAATCACCAGCTTGTCGTTGGTTTTCGCGAATTCAGCCACCACTTTCGCGGCAGCCACAGCATCTTCAGAGAAGCCATAGATCAACGGACCGGTCATCTGGTCTGCGGCCACTTCAAATGCGCTGCCAGCCACCGCACGGCGGGCCAGGGTGTTTTTCAACACGCTCAGGCTGACACCGTTGCTGCGGGCTGTGACGCGCAGTTTGTCCATGTTCGCGACCGTGATGCCACGGTATTCCGCCATCACGAGCGTTTGAGCTTTAGCGGCGAGGCTGGTCACTTCGGAAATGACCGCTTCCTTCTCACTGCGATTCAGACTCAAGGTCTACTCCTTAAATGTGCTTGCGGCCCAACGGCCTTCAGCACGCCTCATTGCAGCGACCAACTGTTTCGGGAACCTTGTTCCATCTGCAGCGGGATCGCCATCTGCGTTGGCTTGTCACAATTAAGTCGGACCGCGCCCCGAGGGGCACCGCCCGACACCAACGGTCTTGGATGGCTCCATGACGAGGCAGCAACGCCACCTCACCACAGACCCACCACACCCGGGCGCCACGTCCCAAGACGGGCACCCGAATTTTCTTCAAGCGATCAGGCCGAGATGGATTGCATGTCGACGCGAACGCCCACACCCATGGTCGACGAAACCGCCACCTTGCGCAGGTACACACCCTTGCTGGTTGCAGGCTTGGCTTTGGTCAGCGCGTCCAGCAGGGCCACCAGGTTGCCCTGGAGCTTGTCGCTGTCGAACGAACGGCGGCCAATGGTGCCGTGCACGATACCGGCTTTGTCCACACGGAACTGCACCTGGCCAGCCTTGGCGTTGCGTACCGCTTGAGCGACGTCAGGCGTCACGGTACCCACCTTGGGGTTGGGCATCAGGCCACGTGGGCCCAGGATCTGACCCAGGGTACCCACCACACGCATGGCGTCCGGCGAAGCGATGACCACGTCGAAGTCCATCTTGCCAGCCTTGATGTCGGCGGCCAGATCGTCCATACCAACGATGTCGGCACCAGCGGCCTTGGCTTCTTCGGCCTTGGCACCTTGGGCAAACACGGCCACGCGCTTGGTCTTGCCGGTGCCGTTGGGCATCACGACAGCGCCGCGAACCACCTGGTCCGACTTCTTGGCGTCCACGCCGAGCTGGATCGCCACGTCGATGGACTCGTCAAACTTGGCGTTGGCGCATTCCTTGATGATGGCCAGCGCGTCGGTCAGCGTGTACAGCTTCATGCTGTCGACCTTGCCGGCAAAGGCTTTCTGTTTTTTGGTCAGCTTGGACATTTACACACCCTCCACAATCACGCCCATCGAGCGGGCCGAACCGGCGATGGTGCGCACAGCGGCGTCCACATCGGCAGCGGTCATGTCTTTCATTTTGACCTTGGCGATCTCTTCGAGCTGAGCTCGGGTGATCTTGCCAACCTTCTGCTTGTTCGGCACGGGCGAGCCCTTGTCGAGCTTGATGGCCTTCTTGATCAGGGTCGTCGCTGGCGGCGTCTTGATGATGAAGGTGAAGCTCTTGTCTGCAAAGGCCGTGATCACCACAGGCAATGGCAGGCCCGGCTCAACGCCTTGGGTCTGGGCGTTGAACGCCTTGCAGAACTCCATGATGTTCAGACCGCGCTGACCCAGCGCTGGACCGATTGGAGGGGATGGGTTGGCCTTACCAGCTGGCACTTGCAGCTTGATGAAACCGACGATTTTTTTCGCCATGGTTTTGCTCCTGCGAGTCCAAGCGGCTGCAAACTGCAGCCTCCTCGCGGCTTTCGGCCCGAATCAGAAAAATCCCAACCTCCGCTTCGGGCCGACCCTGGCGGTGGTTGCTGCCCCGGCCTCACGCCACGGCAGTTTAAAAATGGGTCAGGTCTTCTCGACCTGGCTGAACTCCAGCTCCACAGGCGTCGCACGACCAAAAATGGTCACCGACACGCGCATCTTGTTCTTCTCGTAGTTGACTTCTTCGACCGTGCCATTAAAGTCCGTGAACGGGCCTTCTTTGACGCGGACGTATTCGCCCACCACGAACTCCACCTTGTGACGAGGCTTGTCGGTGCCTTCCTGCATCTGGTTGACGATTTTCTGAACGTCTTCCTCGGAAATCGGCGCCGGACGGTTCTTGGCGCCACCCACAAAGCCAGTCACCTTGTTGGTGTGCTTCACCAAATGCCAGGTGTCGTCGTCCATCACCATTTCCACCAGCACATAGCCAGGAAAGAACTTGCGCTCGGTGGTGCGGCGCTGGCCATTCTTCATCTCGACCACCTCTTCAGTGGGCACGAGGATGCGGCCAAACTTGTCTTGCATGCCAGCGCGGTTGATGCGCTCGACGATATTGCGCTCAGCAGCTTTTTCCATACCCGAATAGGCATGCACCACATACCAGCGCATACCCTCTGCGGCCACCCCGTCGGTCACAGGGCTGCTTTGTTGATCGCTCATTATTTTCTCCAGCCCAGGATCAGGTCGTAGAACAACCATTCCAGGGTCTTGTCGGTCAGCCAGAGGAACAGCGCCATCACGAAGACAAACGCAAACACATAGGCTGTCATCTGAATCGCTTCCTTGCGCGCGGGCCAGACCACCTTTTTGGTTTCACGCCATGCATCGCGGCCAAACGCCAGCAACTGCTTGCCCGACTCGGACACGCCGAACACCACAGCCGCCGCGACCAAAGCCACAAGCAGGGCACCCCACTGCGCCAGAGCGCCCTGGGAAGACAAGAGGTAAAACGCAACAAAACCGACGAGCACCAAGGCCACGGCGGCAACCAGTTTGGCTTTGTCAGCACTGGTGTTGACGGTTTGAACTTCGGAAGTGGCCATGAGAATCCAGACGATGCATTACAAAATTTCGCGCCACCGAAGCCAGAAGCTTGAGACACGCAAGCCCACCAGAGGTCACGACGACTTCGGTGGGCTTGTTAACCACAAAACAGAAGGAATCAAATTCCCGCTTGGTCCTGTTTGGTGGCAGGGGCAGTAGGAATCGAACCTACAACCTTCGGTTTTGGAGACCGACGCTCTGCCAATTGAGCTATACCCCTACTGGCTATACCCTTCTGATGGCCAATCAGGCAATGATCTTGGCAACCACACCGGCGCCGACGGTACGACCGCCTTCACGGATGGCGAAGCGCAGGCCTTCTTCCATGGCGATGGGGTTGATCAGCTTGACGGTGATCGACACGTTGTCACCAGGCATCACCATCTCTTTGCCTTCTGGCAGCTCGATGGCACCGGTCACGTCCGTCGTGCGGAAGTAGAACTGCGGACGGTAGTTGTTGAAGAACGGCGTGTGACGGCCACCCTCGTCTTTGGACAAGACATAGATCTCGCCGGTGAAATGGGTGTGTGGCTTGATCGAGCCGGGCTTGCACAGCACCTGGCCGCGCTGCACGTCTTCGCGCTTGGTACCGCGCAACAGGATACCGACGTTGTCGCCCGCCTGACCCTGGTCCAGCAGCTTGCGGAACATTTCCACGCCGGTGCAGGTGGTCTTTTGGGTGTCAGCGATACCGACGATTTCGATTTCTTCGCCGACCTTGACAATACCGCGCTCGATACGGCCGGTCACCA
>Ga0208242_100713_pt1 | contig 13962 bp, 10 predicted proteins | sample SubbioAug_CSW13A_FD_184825 | JGI IMG/M metagenome (GOLD analysis project Ga0208242, IMG submission 184825) | Serpentinite rock and fluid subsurface biosphere microbial communities from McLaughlin Reserve, California, USA - CR12Aug_CSW13A (SPAdes) | ecosystem: Environmental > Terrestrial > Deep... | reverse complement strand
ACAATCTTATACCAAGCTCCTTCATCCCATGTGTATAAAGATGCTAACAGTGGAGTAAGAGAAGTGGATAAGATGTTCATTCGATTGGATGAAGTGGTTAAAAGCAAAGCGGATGTTGAAACATTAGGTATTCAAAATGGAGATATCATTGCGATTGATCCAAAAACCACCATTACTTCCAGTGGATTCATTAAATCTCGATTCTTAGATGATAAGATCTCAGTCGCCATCTTAATGTCAATCCTTAAAGAAATGCATCGAACCCAACAACGACCACAGTTTGATACGACCTTCATTATTTCTACCTATGAGGAAGTTGGACATGGTACAGCTTGGATTCCATCCACCATTACAGAAATGATTGCAGTGGATATGGGATGCATTGGTGAGGATTTGGCTTGTACTGAGTATGATGTCTCCATATGTGCAAAAGACTCTTCAGGACCTTATGATCGTCATATGACCACGCATCTTAAATCTTTAGCCGTCGAAAAGTCACTTAATCATGTATTGGATATCTATCCAATGTATGGTTCGGATGTCTCAGCAGCATTAAGAGGAGGAGCAAACATTAAAGGGGCTTTAATAGGTCCTGGTGTTATGGCATCTCATGGTATGGAGCGTACCCATGCGGATGCTGTTGAAGCGACGTATGAATTATTGAAATCCTATCTTAACCTAACATGATAAGGTCACTTATCATGTTTTTCACATAATTAAAGACAAATGAATGGACAACCCATTTGAATAATTTGGTATGATACTCCTATGATATTTTTAACACTATTGCTTGTTGTGGTGGTGGGTGTCTTCTTAATTACACCAACCCCTAATCGAGGTCAATATCGATGGCTCAGACAACACCATGCTCATCGTGGATTTCATGATGATCTCTACCCAGAAAATTCTGCTGGAGCTTTTCAGCAAGCCGTTGAGTTAGGGTTTGGCATTGAATGTGATGTAAGACTATCCAAAGATCATGTTCCTATTATGATTCATGATGCTACTTTGAATCGATTAGCTAAGCGTGATGAAGCTGTTCATGATTTGATGTATGAAGAACTGAAACAGATACCAATCTCTAACTCTACTCAAACCTTTACTGATTTGTCAACGTTACTACACCTTACCAAAGGACAAGTGCCTCTAATGATTGAGATTAAACCCAATCATCAAGCTCGGAAAAGTGTGGATGTGGTTTATGATCTATTGGCACATTATGAAGGGAATGTAAGTGTCATCTCGTTTGATCCTAGAATTGTGAAAATGTGCAAGAACAAAAAGATGAAACATATTCCTGTGGGTCAATTGATCGAGGTTCATTTTAAAAATAGAACACTCCCATTCTTTCAAAGAGTACTTCTTACCATGAACGCTTATCAGAGATGGACGCAAGCGGACTTTATTTCTGTACATAGAGATCTGATGCCATTCTTTCAATGGATGACATGGTTGAAAGTAGACGTTGGTGTGTGGACCATCCGTAGTCCACATCTCTTGAAGAAATGTAATAATCATAATATTGCGGTATTAGAAAAAGAGGCATTAGCATGAATTGGTTGTTGAAGTTAATTACACATAAGATCGACATCAAAGATCCTACACCATCAAGCATGGTGAAAAAGACATTTAAAATTGCTTGGCCAAGTGCAACTGAGGCTTTCCTCATTAGTATCATTGGTGCTGTTGACATGATGATGGTAGGGCGATTAGGTGAATCTGCTATTGCGGCAGTAGGAATTACCAATCAACCCAAGTTTATTCTTTTATCCATGTTGTTTGCACTGAATGTAGGTACTACAGTTGTGATTTCACGACGTCGTGGAGAGAAAAATCATCAAGCTCTAAAAGATGTTATGAGACATTCTTTAATCATCGCATTTATCATGAGTTTAGTGTTTGCGATCATTGGAATCGTGTTTGCGAAAGAACTTGTATTGATTGCTGGAGCAAGTTCTGATTACCTTCAAACATCCATTGATTATTTTCGAGTCATTATGATTGGGAATTTCTTTTTAGGAATGTCCATGAACATCAATGCTGCTCAGCGTGGAGTGGGCAATACATTGATCGCAATGAAAACCAATCTTACCGCCAACGTGGTGAATGTCATTTTAAACTTTCTACTTATTAATGGTGTTTGGATTTTCCCGCGACTTGAAGTAGTGGGAGCGGGAATTGCAACCACAATTGGGAACTTTGTTATGTTTGTGATTGCGTTTAGATCCATTCTTGATAAAGAATCACTGTTATACCAATCTTTCAAAGATTCGTTTAAATATTCAAAGGAAATTGTTGCTTCCTTTGTTAAGTTAGGTAAACCCGCCTTAACAGAACAGATTTTTATTCGTATAGGATTTTTATTGTATGCACGAGCAGTGGCAGATTTAGGGACCACAGCTTTCGCAACCCATCAATTGGTCATGAATGTTATGGTTATTTCCTTTGCGATTGGAGATGGCTTATCAACAGCCAACTCTGCACTGATTGGACAATCGTTAGGGGCAAAGCGTCCTGATGTGGCCATGGGATATGGGAAAATAACCCAACGTATTGGTTTAACTGCAGCAATTTTGTTCAGCACATTGCTTGCGCTTAATCGAGAAAGTGTCTTATCTCTCTTTACCAATGATCAAACGATTATTGATTTAGGTGCTCCACTGATTGTTATATTGTCAGTCATTATCTTATTTCAAATTGTACAAGTCATTGTGGTTGGAGCACTTAGGGGTGCGGGTGATGTGAAATTTGTGGCAACATTATCGTTAGTCAGTGTTTCCATCGTTAGACCTGCACTGACCTATGTGTTTGCTTATGGTTTAGGTTTTGGTTTAACTGGTGCATGGATGTCGGTGCTAGTGGACCAAATCATGAGGTTTGTGATTTCGCAAGTTCGATTTAATAGTGCAACTTGGACGAAAATCAAGGTTTAGAGATGTTGTTTACATCACTAATTCTTTCACAAACTGACAATTTCACATGGTCTTTTAGTGTCTAAAGGTGTATAATTGACATGTTAAGAAGGTATCGAGGAGGAACAAATGCCTAAAAAATTCATGACTATGGATGGCAATACTGCAACCTCACACGTGGCGTACGCGTTCACTGAAGTTGCTGGTATTTATCCGATTACTCCATCATCCACGATGGCTGAGCTTGTTGATGCTTGGGCGTCACAAGGCCGTAGAAATATTTTCAACTCCGTGGTAAAAGTAGTTGAAATGCAATCAGAAGCAGGAGCTGCTGGTGTTGTGCATGGTGCGTTACAAGGTGGCACGCTCTCAACCACATTCACTGCATCTCAAGGGTTATTACTCATGATCCCAAACATGTACAAATGGGTTGGGGAGTTATTACCTGGGGTTATTCACGTATCAGCACGTTCATTAGCAACACGTGCATTGTCTATCTTTGGAGATCATCAAGACGTTTATGCTGTTCGTCAAACAGGATTTACCATGATCTCATCTCATTCCGTTCAAGAAGCCATGGATCTTGCAGGGGTTGCTCATTTAACAGCAATTCAAGCTTCTGCTCCAGTTCTACACTTCTTTGATGGTTTTAGAACATCACATGAAATTCAAAAGATTGAAGTTTTAGATTATGATGATTTAGCTAAACTCATTGATAAAGATGCATTGGCTCGTTTTAGAGCACGTGCATTAAACCCACACACTAATCCAGTGACTCGTGGTGGTGCTGAAAATGATGATATCTATTTCCAAGGACGTGAAGCACAAAACACCCATTATGAAAAATTAAGTGATGTGGTGATTCACTACATGAACGAAATCAGCAAGTTAACGGGTCGTCATTATGCTCCATTCACTTATTATGGTGCTGAAGATGCAACTCGCGTTATCATTGCGATGGGCTCTGTGACTGAAGCCACTGCTGAAGTTATTGATGAATTGAATGCTCGTGGAGAAAAAGTTGGATTAGTGAAAGTTCACTTATTCCGTCCTTTCCGTGCTGATTTACTTAAATCCGTATTACCTGCAACCGTTCAAAAAATTGCTGTCTTAGATCGTACTAAAGAAGTAGGATCACATGGACCTCTTTATCTTGATGTGCACGAAGCACTTCATGGTTTTGGAAACATTGACACTATCATTGGTGGTCGTTATGGTTTATCTTCTAAAGATACTCAACCTGGTGACATTAAAGGTGTTTATGATCACTTACTTGTTGAAAAACCGATCAATGGTTTCACCATCTCTATCGTTGATGATGTGACTTTCTTATCACTTCCAAGTGATGAAAATTTTAAAGTTAAAAATGATTACACTTCATGCTTGTTCTATGGATTAGGTTCTGATGGAACTGTTTCCGCAAATAAGAACTCCATTAAGATTATTGGTGATCATACTGATCTCTATTCTCAAGCTTATTTTGCTTATGACAGTAAAAAAGCAGGGGGAGCAACTCGCTCATTCTTACGCTTTGGTAAATCACCAATTCGTAGTACTTATTATGTCAAAGATGCTGATTTCATTTCATGTTCACTTGAATCTTATCTTTTCCGCTACGACATGCTTCGTAACTTAAAAGAAGGTGGAACATTCTTGCTTTCAACATCCACACCAGCTTCTGAAGTAGATCGTTTACTTCCTAACCGTGTTAAGAAGCAATTGGCACAGAAGAAAGCGAAAATGTATGTGATTGACGCGAATGCGATTGCTGAGTCCATCGGTATGGGACGTCGTACCAACACGATTTTACAATCATCATTCTTCGCACTCAATGAATCCATTATTCCTTACTCTGATGCTCTTTCATACATGAAAGAAATGGCTGAGAAGTCGTATGGTAAAAAAGGTGAAGAGATCGTCGACTTGAACTTCCAAGCCATTGACATGGGTAAAGAAGGATTAGTTGAAGTGAAGATTGATCCTGAATGGGCAAACATTGTTTTAGGTAATACACGTAAAACAACGGGTGATGAATACTTTGATGAGCACGTAGCAATGATTAATGGCCTTGAAGGTTATGATCTTCCAGTTTCAGCATTCACAACTGATGGACTCATTGATGGTTCAATGCGCAATAACATTACCTTCAAAGAAAAACGTACTATTGCGACTCAAGTACCTAAGTGGATTCCAGAAAACTGTATCCAATGTGGATTCTGTTCATTTGTATGTCCTCATGGAACCATTCGTACATTCTTGCTAGATGAAAATGAAATGAAGAATGCTCCTATGGAGTTTGCTACTTTACAACCTAATGGTAAAGGTGTAGAACACTTACGTTACCGTGTCATGGTTTCACCTGATAACTGTGTTGGATGTTCCTTGTGTGTTGTTGAATGTCCAGGCAAAGGTGGTCAAAAAGCCTTAGTTATGACGGATGTTAACGAGCAACTTCATGAAGCTCCATTAGCTGAATACATTTATAAACAAACGACATATAAATCTGAATACTTCCCAACAGATTCTATTAAGGGAACTCAATTCTTAATGCCTTACTTTGAAGTTTCTGGAGCTTGTGCTGGTTGTGGTGAAACACCATACTACAAACTTGTAACTCAACTTTTCGGTAGTGACATGATGATTTCTAACGCAACGGGTTGTACATCCATTTATTGTGGATCAACTCCATCCACTCCATTTGTCACTGATAAATCAGGTAAGGGACCAGCTTGGGCTAACTCCTTATTTGAAGATAATGCTGAATTTGGATTTGGTATGAAAGTGGCTCAAGAGTTTAAGGCTCGTCAACTTGTTGAACGTTTAACTGAAGCTCAGTCTTCATTTGAACCTGAACTTCAAAGTGTTGTAGCTGAATATTTAGCTGCTAAGGGTAATCGTAATGAAGAGAAAGTCATTGCTCCTCGTATGGTTGAACTCTTAAAGGCATCTAAATCAGAAGCGGCTGCTCCATTACTTGAAATGGAAAGAGACTTTATTTCTAAATCGGTTTGGATTATTGGTGGTGATGGATGGGCTTATGACATTGGATTTGGTGGATTAGACCATGTCATCGCAAATAATCTAAATGTCAATATTCTGATTCTTGATACTGAGGTGTACTCCAATACTGGTGGACAATCTTCTAAGGCGTCACAAGCAGCATCGATTGCGAAATTCGCAGCTGGTGGTAAGCCTACTGGTAAGAAGGATCTTGGTTTAATGGCTATGATGTATGGACATGTGTATGTTGCTTCCATTGCAATGGGTGCTAACCGTGTTCAAACCATTAAGGCTTTAAAAGAAGCTGAAGCTTATCAAGGACCATCTGTGGTTATCGCATACTCACCATGTATTGAACACGGTATTAAGGGTGGATTATCCAACCATCAGATCACACAAAAACTTGCTGTGGAATGTGGTTATTGGACCCTTTACAGATTCAATCCAGATGCAGAGAAACCGCTAACTGTGGATTACACTAAACCTGATTTCAGTAAGTTCCGTGACTTCGTCATGACTGAAACACGATTCAATCAACTTCCTAATGCTAACCCATTTGAAGCAGAAGCTTTACTTGAGAAGGCAGCTAGTGATGCTGAGAAACGTTTCAATCGCTTAATGAAATTAGCTAGAGACTAACATACACAAAGTCAGGGTGGACATCCACCCTGATTTTTTAAAAGGAAAGGCTACTATGAAGGTTCTTTTATACTTTGAAGGTGAAAATTTCATCGCAAAATCTGGGATTGGACGTGCATTGAAACATCAAAAGAAAGCATTGGAACTAGCTGGTGTTGAGTATACAACGGATGTGATGGATAGTTACGATATTCTACACATCAATACAGTTGGAGTCACTAGCCCTTTAGTCATTGCTCAAGCACATGCATTGGGGAAGAAAGTGGTTTATCATGCTCATAGTACTGAAGAGGATTTTCGTAATTCCTTTATCTTATCCAATCAGATTGCTCCACTGTTCAAGCAACACTTAATCAACATGTATCAGATGGCGGATGTCATCATTACGCCAACACCTTACTCAAAATCTCTATTAGAGAACTATGGACTAGAAAAACCGATTTATGCAGTTTCTAATGGGATTGATTTGTCTCGTTATTTTAAGGATGTAGAGAAAGAAAAGACGTTCAGATCTTATTTTCACTTAGGTCCTAATGATAAAGTGGTGGTTAGTGCAGGATTATACCTAAAACGTAAAGGTATTCTTGATTTCATGGAAGTCGCGAGGATGATGCCAGAAGTTACATTCATTTGGTTTGGTTCAACACCTCGTATTGCATTATCCTCTGAAGTGAAGAAAGCGATTGATGATCATCCGGTCAACGTTCGTTTACCTGGTTATTTAAAAGGCCCTGGATTTGAAGGAGCATTTTCTGGTGCGGATGCATTCTTTTTTCCCTCATTAGAAGAGACAGAGGGGATTGTTGTTCTTGAAGCATTGGCTTCTAAGCAAAAGGTTGTGGTAAGAGACATTGGTGTATACCAAGGTTGGTTGAAGCATGAATATAATTGTTTAATGGGTAAAGACAATCATGAGTTTGTATCTCATTTAAGAACCATTTTCAATCAACAATATTCCAACGAATTCATTGAAAATGCTTATCAAACAGCTCAAGATCGCAGTTTGGATAAGATTGGGGAACAGTTGAAAACGATATACCAATCATTGTGATAATCATAATTGACTTATTTGTATGATTTGATATAATACAGTCATGAAACTGAGTAAGTCAAATCTTCTACATTTTGCACTCTTTATATCTGTCATTGGAATGATGCTTTTTATCATGGCCAATGACTTTTCTTCTATCACCCGATTATTAAGCACCATTCGTCTTGGTTATGTGATTCTTATTGTTACATTGACAATACTTTATCATGTTTTGATTGGGATATCTTTGACTCGACTTGTAAGAGTCACGAATCCAACATACACATACATTGAAGGAATTAAGAATGCATTTATCGCAGCTTTCTTTCATGGTATAACTCCTGGATCCAGTGGAGGGCAAGTAGCACAAGCCATTATATTCAGTAAACAAGGGGTAAAGTCTGGCAACGCAGCAAGCATTCTTTGGTTGGAATTTATTATTCATCAAGCAGCATTAGTGATTGTAGGATTTGTCTTCTTATTTACAAAGTTTGGTATCCTAAGATTACTCAATACAACGATGCAAACACTGGTTTTCTTAGGTTTCTTTATTAATCTAATGGTGCTTCTCTTCTTATTCCTTATTGTTCAATCACCTCGTTTCAATCAATGGTTTTTAATGAAAGGACTTCAGATTCTCAAATCACTTCATTTGATCAAATCAATTGAGAAGAATCAGAAGAAAGTCATCGAATTTGTCGACCAATTCAGTGAAGCACAAGAGCTTTTTATTCATAATTTAGATGAAGTTGCTAAAGTGACGTTCATGTATATCATCAAGGTAACCTTGTTTTACTTCATTCCATACTTAGTTATCCGCTCATTTGGTATTCACTTCAGCTCCATCACATTTTTGGACATCATGGCACTTTCTGCCTTTTTAGGAATGCTTAAAGTGTTTGCTCCACTACCAGGGGGTGCAGGTGGGACTGAAGTGCTCTTTATTATTCTGTTTTCTATCTTCACCAATCAAATCGTAGCAACTTCTACGATGATAGTGTGGCGTTTTGTGTCATTTTATATGATAATGTTGATAGGATTTGTATTCTATATGACATATAAATTGAAGATGAGGTAATTATGCGAATCGGGTTATTTACAGACACATATTCTCCAGATATCAATGGTGTGGTGAGTTCTATTGTCACATTACAAGAAGGTTTACAAGAACTAGGGCATGAGGTGTTTGTGATCACGACTCATGCTAAGCTGATCACCACAAAATTTGAAGACAATGTTTTAAGATTACCTGGAATTGAAATCAAACGCATGTATGGGTATGTGCTAACGACACCTGCCCATTTTCTTGCGTACAATCATGTGAAATCAATGAATCTGGATGTGATTCACGTCCATACAGAATTCGGTGTTGGGATCTTTGGACACATCATGGGAAGTATGTTGAAGCTTCCTATCGTTTCCACCTATCATACAACCTATGAAGATTATACTCACTATGTGAATATTTTTAATTCTAAAACGGTGGAGCGATTAGCAAAGAAGACAGTGATGAAGTTATCTCGTCTTTATGGTTCTCATTGTATGGCGATTGTTTCTCCATCAGATAAGACTAAAGAGATGTTACAACGCTATCAAATTGAAACACCAATTCATGTTATTCCAACTGGACTAAATCTAGATCGTTTTAAAAAGACCTATAATAAAGCAGAGAAAGAAGCTTTCAGAGAAAAGATAGGTGCATCCAGTGACGATTACATTATCACTTATGTTGGTCGTATTGCTAAAGAAAAGAGCATTGATGTTGTCATTGATGGAATGTGTGAACTAACAAAAATCAATAAAAAGGTTAAATTCTTAGTAGTTGGGTCAGGTCCAGAGCTTGAGGAACTTCAACTTCAAACAGAACGTCATCATCTTAATAATTTCATTATTTTCTATGGAAAAGTTCCTAATCAAATGGTTGCGGAAATCTATGGATTATCAGATATGTTTGTTTCTGCTTCATTAACGGAAACACAGGGTCTCACATTCATTGAAGCATTAGCTTCAGGGTTACCTGTGTTTGCTCGCAAAGATGATGTATTAGAAGAGCTTGTGTTTGAAGATCAAACAGGTTATTATTTTGCGAATGCACAAGAATTTGCTGAGAAGGTCCATGTGTTCACTACCCTTAGTGATGAAAAGAAGAAGCACATTGAAGATAATGCTCACAAAGTTGTGGAGAAGTTTGACCGATTAAGTTTTGCTAAGAAAGTGACTCAAACTTATGAGTTAGCAATCAAACGATATTTCTCAACGTACTATGTTGATAATATTACTGTCAAAAATGATATTTCAGAAGTGGAGCTTATTTCAAAATTTGAGAAGAGCAAAGTCAAAATCTTCCCTGAGTTGATCAAGCAACTTAAACTAAAGAAGGGATCTATTGTGAACAAAGACACTTATCAAAGATTTGAAGATGATCAAAAGATTGTTGAAGCATTTGAGAAATGCGTTAAGAAAATTGCTTTTAAAGATCGTACCAGAAAAGAAATATTTGATTTCTTACATGAATTGGGAAATTTGACAGCCACTCAAATGAATGATATTGTAGCAAAGTTAGAATCATATGGGTACATTGATGATGTTAGATATACTTCTTCAATGATTATGAACTTCCAATCACTTCTTGTTGGACAGAACAAAATCATTAAGTCTTTGCAAGATAAAGGTATTCCCTATGAAATGATTTTAAGAGTATTAAGTGAAGAAACACGACAAAACGAGTATGATCGTGCTTTGATGTTTGCAGAGAAAACAAAATCATCATTGCATGATATGCCTTTGTTGGCTAAGAAGAGTAAAATAAGAACTCGCCTTATTTCAAGAGGATTTGAACCACCATTAGCAACTGAAATTGTAAATCAATTGGATTATGATATGGATGAAACAGAAGAATTCATCATATGTCAAAATGAAGCAGCTAAACTTAAAGACAGATTAGATAGAAAGCAATTAGATCCATATAAGGCGCGTCAAACCTTACTAAGACAACTTGTAAATAAAGGTTTCAGATTTGAAACGATTCAACAAGTCATCGATGGATTCAAGGAGGATGAACGTGACTAAAATCAAACAATTCAAAGACAAAGAAAAACATGATTTACCATTACTGGTAAGTAACATTACACAAGGAGTTACCACAAAAGGGTCACCTTATTTATCCATCACATTTCAAGATAAAACAGGACAGATTGAAGGAAAGTTGTGGGATGTGAAACCTGAGCAGTTACAAATCATCAAGCAAGGACAAATCATTCAAGTTTCATTTGAAGTGCTTAATTATCGTGAACAACTTCAACTCAAGTTATTTGATGTGAAAGCTTTAGACCAAAAAACTCAAAGCATTGATGATTTTCTTCCTGAATCCGATGTGTCTTCCCAAGAGTTGAAATTATCAATTGAAGGATTCATTGCTGAAATAAAGAATCCTGTGTATCATTCATTGGTCTCATCTATTGTTAAGGAAGTAGGATATGATTTTTATGAATATCCTGCAGCAAGCAAGAACCATCATGAGTACAAAGGTGGATTAGCAAGTCATGTGGTTAGCATGATACTTCTTGCTAAAGAAGTGTTGCGGTTGTATCCAACACTTGATTATGATTTATTGATGAGTGGAATTCTACTTCATGATATTGGTAAGACAGTGGAACTTTCTGGACCAATTCTAACTGAATACACAACAGTAGGGCGACTACTCGGCCATATCTCAATAGTGAATGCGATGATTTATCATCATGCAAAGGTATTAGGTGTAGATAATACAGAAGAAACGATGCTTCTTCAACACATGGTTTTATCACATCATGGCCAGTATGAATATGGATCACCTGTGCTTCCATTAGTACCAGAAGCTGAGATTCTTCATTTAATTGATAATCTTGATGCTAGAATGAATATGTTTAATAAAGCTATGGAAAACACGGAAGAAGGAACATTTACTGCTAGAGTCTTTAGTTTAGAGAACCGTACCTTCTATAAGAAAAAAGGATAGTAAAAACACCCTTGAGTTTAATCTCAAGGGTGTTTTCTTTATAACTTAATGTCTTTATGCAATGAGAATAAATCCAATTGCTCTTTAACTTCTTTGAAGGAATCAAACAAAGTAGGTTCTAAATGATAACGTGGGATAATATGAAAGTGAGTATGTAGTACCGTTTGTCCTGATGATTCATGAACATTACTCACAATATTGTAACCTGTTGCTTTAAGCGTCTTATCATAATGAGATGTAATCTGCTTAATGGCATCAAAGCAAGCTTCAATGTCTTGAGAGGAAGCTTGTAAAGCATGATCTGAATGGTTCTTAGGAACTACAAGCGTATGACCTTTACTCATAGGAAAGATATCTAGAAATGCGTATATTTTATCGTCTTCATAAACCTTATAGGATGGAATCTCTTGTTGTATGATTTTACAAAATAAGCACATTGTTTTCTCCTTTATAAAAGCCGCATTTAGCGGCTTGGTAAAAATTGTGATTGACTTCCGTTTTTAATGGCGTTGTATACATTGATATCGTAGATAGCAAATCCAGCAGTTTTAAACTCAGCTAACCACATTGTATCGATTAATGTGGAGACTGCAGAAAGTGATGTAATCATCTCCTCTTGGAATCGTGATGGGATAGCTTCAATGACTTCAACGATATAGAATTTTCCATTAGTGTCTTTAATTACTTCTTGTGTTAATAAAGGACCATTAGCATCTTTTAATACAGTTTTGATGGAATTAGGAAGTGTGCTATCACGATGGTATGTTGCAAGTTGTCCAAAGAAATCAAGGGAAGTTGTATTGGCTTTTCCTAATTCTTCAGTGTTGCCACCAGCTTTGATTGCTTCAAGTACTTCTTTTGCATCTTCTTCTACTGCAAACTCAATGATTCTTGCACGACGAGGGAAATAAGTTGCGATAACAAAGTCTGTGTTGTCTTCAATGTACTTCTTCATCATTGCATTTTGCTGAGCTAAAGGGATCAATGCACGTTCAACATAATCCTCTTCAGAAGTATAACCAAGTTGTCTTAAACCAGCCAAGAAATCATCTTTTAGAATATCTTTCATGACCACTAAGTCAGCCTCAGCCTTTTCTCTAATCTCGTCAGTAATTTCAACTTTAGCGTTACGAATAACGTTTTTTGCCATATTGATAATTAAAGTTGAAGTATCACTGCTTGTCATGAATTGATACATTTCACCTTGGGTGATGACTGTATCTCCAATTTCAAGAACTTTGGTGTTAGGAGCAGAAAGTTTTGCGACGGCATCACTGCATCCTGCAAGGGCTATAAGAAGTGAAAATAAAACTATGAGTTTTTTCATTTTATTCATCTCCTTCTTCATCTTCACTCACAAGTGAGTTAAAATAATCAATAAAACGTTGCTCAAATTCAGCATTACCGAATGTTAATCCTAAGGACTGACCCTTTTCCCAAATCAGTTGCTGTTGGGCATTAGGGAACAATGCTACCATACGACTTAAGAATTGTTCATCTTTAACGATGTCTTCTTTGCTCAAAGAATCAAGACGAATAATGTGATATCCAAAGGTTGTTTTTACCCAAGCAGATAGTTGTCCTTCTTCAGTCAGTTGAAGAGCAGCTGCTAAGAATTCAGGAACAAACTGAGTCGTTGAGTCCATTAAGCCTAACTTACCATTAAGTGCTGCTGAGTTTGTGTCATCAGAATACTCTTTCGCTAAGGCTGCAAAGTCTTCACCAGCTGCAAGTTTTTCTTTGACAGTGTCAAGTTTAGTTTGCTCAGCCTCAGTAGGTTGATTTGGATTAGTCATACGAACTAAGATGTGACTAATAATACGTGGTTTTCTCTCAGTTAAAAATTTGTTGTATTGTGCGTCTTCACTGAAGTAGGTTGTTAGCATATCTTCAAGCATCAATGCACTTTCAAAGAAAAGGTGCATATCACTGATTTTGCTAATTCCTACAGCTCTTAAAGCTTCCAATAAATAAGACTCATAGTCATTACCATAATAGTCTTTAAAACTATTGATGGTTGACTCAGCTTGTAAACGAGCATCAGTGATAATGTCATCAGTACGATTACCAACTTGGTTAAGTACTGCTCTTTCAAAGAGTTGATAAACTGCTTGAATACCAAACTGGCGTTCTAATTCCAAATAGTATTCGTCTGCTGTAATCGCTTGTCCATTAATTTCAAAGACGATATCTTTACCATTAACAGTTTTACCTGGTAATAAGTCTTTAGTTTGTTCAAAGGCGAAAAATGCGGTAGCACCTATGAACAAAATACCGATTAGAACAATGAACCAATTTTTCTTAATAAAATTGATCATGTAGACCTCCTTGTATGCCACATAATTATAATTTAACCACCTCTAAAATGCAATTGAACATGAATG
>Ga0208242_100712_pt1 | contig 13995 bp, 15 predicted proteins | sample SubbioAug_CSW13A_FD_184825 | JGI IMG/M metagenome (GOLD analysis project Ga0208242, IMG submission 184825) | Serpentinite rock and fluid subsurface biosphere microbial communities from McLaughlin Reserve, California, USA - CR12Aug_CSW13A (SPAdes) | ecosystem: Environmental > Terrestrial > Deep... | reverse complement strand
GGGCCCCTGATTGTGCAGCCCCGCGATCGGCGCCGGCGGCAGGGGCTGGTGACTGCGGGCGGCCGAGGCGCCCGGCATGGTGATCACCGCCTCACCCATGGCCTCAGCGTCGGGGATGGGGGTTTCCGAGAGTTCGAAGACTTCCTCGACCACCCCTGGACCAGATCCGTCCGCGGTAAGCGCCTCGCGCCAGCCGGGCGGGGCGGCGGCCACTACGGCCTGGGCCAATGGCAGGCGAATGACCGGCGCGCCCGCCTTGGGGTCACCGATGATCATGACCAGGGCTGTTAGGGTCAGGAGGAACAGCAGGGCCGCGCCGCTGGCGCTGATATAGGGGTTGGCGAGGGCCATGCGGACATGGCCAAGGGCGCCTGCGCCGCCGGGCTTGGGTGACGCCGTGGCCGGCGTCAGGCTCTTCTTGGAAAACTTCGCCATGGCTCGCCGAACCCTATCCTGCAGACCAGCCTAGCCCCGGTTCTGCGCGAACATGGTTAACGAACACCTTAAGCGGTCCCGGGGGAAGGCCTCAGGACGCGGATCAGTTGGCCTTGGGCGCCGTCGCCACCTTGTCGCGGCCGGCGCCGATCACCTCGGCCAGACGGGCCTCCGGCTTGGGCAGCTTGGGCGTCGCGGCGACTGAGCCGTACTTCAGCACGTCCTGCGCCCGCACCAGCTGGAAGTCCTTCTCCTCGTCGAAGGATTCCGGCGGAGCTTCGGCCGGTTCGTGGGCGCCCCGGCGAGACTGGCCCTCGCCGGCGGTCAGGGCGTTGCGCAGGGAGGCCTCGCTGAACTGGAAGGCCCGGTTGGCGATGGCCTGGGCCTCGGTCCGGCTGGCGGCCACCTCCAGGTCCGGCTCAATCCCGGTCTGCTGGATGGAACGGCCCGACGGCGTGTAATAGCGGGCCGTGGTGAGCTTCAGCGCCCCGTCCATGCCGCCACGCAGGGGGATCACGGTTTGCACCGAGCCCTTGCCGAAGCTGGTCAGCCCGACCAGTTCGGCGCGCTTGCGGTCCTGCAGGGCGCCAGCGACGATCTCGGCCGCCGAGGCCGAGCCGGTATTGATCAGCACCACGATCGGCAGACCCTCGGCGATGTCGCCGGGACGGGCGTTGTAACGTTCCACGTCGCGGGCGTTGCGGCCCCGCTGGGAGACGATCTCGCCCCCTTCCAGGAACAGGTCCGACAGGCCCACGGCCTGGTCGAGCAGGCCGCCAGGGTTGTTGCGCAGGTCGAGGATCAGCCCCTTCATCTGCGGATTGGCGGCGCGCAGTTCGGTGAAGACCCGCTCGGCCTCATCGGTGGTGCGTTCGTTGAAGGCCGAGACCCGCAGGAAGCCGTAGTCCCCCTCCATCCGCGCCACGGCGGACTTGGGCTCGATGATTTCCCGCACGACGGTCACGTCGAAGGGTTCGCTCTTTTCCCGGGCGATGCTCAGGACCACCGGCTCGCCGGGCTTGCCGCGCATCTGCTTGACCGCCTCGCTGACGGTCATGCCCAGCACGCTGGCGCCGTCCACGGCGGTGATGTAGTCGCCGGCCTTGATGCCGGCCTTGAAGGCGGGGGTGCCGTCCATGGGCGAGATCACCTTGACCACGCCATCCTCGCTGGTGACCTCGATGCCCAGACCGCCGTAGGCGCCGCGGGTCTGGTCACGCATCTCGTCGAAGCTCTCCCGGTTCAGATAGCCCGAGTGGGGGTCAAGCGAGGTGAGCATGCCGTCGATGGCCGACTCGATCAGCTTGCTCTGGTCGACGTCAGTGACGTACTGCCGCTCGACTGTGTCCAGGACATCGCCGAATAGCTCCAGCATCCGATAGGTCTGGGCCTTTGGCTGCTGGGCCGAGGCCTGGGCCTGCTGGCTCACATAGGCCATGGAGCCCGCCCCGAGGACGAAGGCCGCCGCGCCGATCATCAGATACTGCTTCATAGCCCTAGCCTTAAGGCTCCCTTTGCGGCGATTTGATGCCGCCATGCGCGTCTGTAGTCCCCACGAGCGGGTCAGCCCGCTTCTTTTTTTAGCCAGCGCGCAGGGTCCACCGGCGCGCCCTTCTCGCGGACCTCAAGATAGAGTTCCGAGGACGTTGCGCCGTCGTCGGCCATCCAGCCCACCGGCGCGCCCGCCGCCACCGTCTGCCCGACCTCGACGCTCACGCGATCGAGGCCCGCCAGAACCAGATGGTATCCACCGCTCATCCTTAAGATCAAGATGACGCCCCATCCTCGCACCGGTCCCACATACTGCACCAGCCCGGCGCCCGGACTTTGTACACGGGCGCCCCGAGCGGTGAGGATCGTCTGTCCCTGATGCCTTGCTGTTCCATGCAGGGCCTCGCCGAACTTGTGGGTCACCGGCCCCTCAGCCGGGGGCAATAGAATTTCAGGCGCTTGCAGGGGGCCGTCGAACAGACCCTCCGCCGGGGCCGTGGCGTAGCCTCGCAGGGCCGCGCCGCTCGGATCCACCGCCTCAGGCGTAGGCCTGGCCTCGGCGCGCTCGCTCTCTGCGGTGAACAGGCTCTCGCTGGCGACCGCTGCCAGGCGCCGCTGCCGGGCAAGATCGGTGGCCTCGGCGGCGTAGACCATGGCGCGGCGTTGCAGCTCCGGCGTCATGGCCTTGACGAGTATGGCGGCCCGCACCGCGTCACGGGCGTCATCGGGTTTCACAAGCAAGGCCGGCGGCGGGTCCTGGCGCAACTGCTGCAGGACCGACAGCAGGCGGGCGAGCTGGTTGTCGTTCTCGCCGCGTTCGGCGTTGAGGGCCTGCTCACGGGCGTCCAGGGTCTCCAGCCGCAGCCCGCCGGCCGGGGCGGCGACGGCGACGACGAGGCTCACGCCGGCCAGACCCATGGCCAGGATCAGCCCTGTGACAGCTCTGCCGCGCGCTTGAACCCAGGCCTCAGTCACGATGGTAGGGGCTCCCGGCCAGGATGGTGACGGCGCGATAAACCTGCTCAGCGAGCATGGCCCGGACCAGGGCGTGGGGCCAGGTCTGGGGACCAAAGGCCATCCGTCCCTGGGCCTCGCCCATCAGGGCCGGATCGAGGCCGTCCGCGCCGCCGATCACCAGGACGAGCCGCCGGGTTCCGTCATCCCGCAGGCGGGCGATCTCCTCGGCGAAGGCCCGGGAGGTCCGCGCCTGGCCATGCTCGTCACAGACCAGGACGTGGGCGTCCTTGAAATGAGGGCGCAGGGCCTCGGCCTCGGCGGCCTTGCCGGGCTTGCGGCCCTCCACCTCGACGATCTCAACCGGACCAAGGCCCAGGGCCCGGCCCGCGGCGGTGCCGCGGTCGGCATAGAGGCGCACGAGCTCGGTTTCCGGCGCGCGGGCCAGACGGCCCACCGCGAGGATCACGACCCGCAAGTCCGCCTCGTCAGGATGTGGGGACGGCGTGGCCCGAAGCGTCCAGGGACCAGATCTTCTCGATATTGTAGAAGCTGCGGACTTCGGGACGGAACAGGTGGACGATGATGTCGCCGGTGTCGATCAACACCCAGTCACAGTGCGGCATGCCCTCGACCCGGGCGCGGCCATAGCCATGCTCCTTGAGGGCGCGCAGCAGGTGATCGGCGATGGCGCCCACATGACGCTGCGACCGGCCAGAAGCCACGATCAGCCCATCGGCCACCGCACTCTTGCCCGTCAGGTCGATGACCACCACGTCCTGGGCCTGATCCTCGTCGAGGCGGCTCAGTATAAGTTGCTCCAGGGCCTCGATTCTGGCCTGGACGTCCGAGGATCCGACGGCTGAGCCGGCGGTCTCCTGCGCGCGCTGCGCGGCTTCACTATTCAGCGGGAAACTCCTCTAAAGTCCACGCAAAGACCATCATAGCACGATTGAGCGCCCCGGTCAGGGGCCATGTGCAGATGTCACAGGTCGGTGGGTCGCATCCGTTCGCGCAGGGCGGTGGAGGACTGGAAATTCAATGGCCCGCGGAGGAAGACCCAGGCTGGCGGGGCCAGGCCCGGCAGGCGGCGGGCCTGGGCCGAGGCGATCCGGTGGCGGGCGAAGCGCCGGGCGGCCGGGGAGGTCCGGCTCTTCAGGGAGATCCAGGGCCGCGAGACCACGGCCACCGGCGTCTCAGCCATGATCTGGGTCCAGCCGCGCCAGCGGTGAAAGGTCGCCAGGCTGTCGGCGCCCATGATCCAGACGAAATCGACCCCCGGAAATCGGGCCTTAAGCGCCCGCACTGTATCGATGGTGTAGCGCGAACCCAGCCGGGTCTCAGCGTCGGAGACGGCCATGCCGCGCTGCCGGGCGAAGGCCTGGGCGCCGGCCAGGCGCGTGGCCAGGGGTGCGGTCTCGTGGGCCGACTTCAGCGGATTCTGCGGTGAGACCAACCAGACCACCAGATCCAGGCCAAGCCGCCGCCGGGCGGTCTCGGCCACATGGGCGTGTCCCTCATGGGCCGGATTGAAGGAGCCCCCGAACAGGCCCACCCGCATCCCCGGCTCCAGGTGGAAGCCCAGGCGCAGGGCCCCTGGCCGACCAGCGGCGGGCAGTCGGCGGGCAGGGCCGGCGAACCACATGGCGATCGGCCTCAGCCGCGGCGGGCGGGGGTGGGCGCCCCGCCGCGATCCAGATGGATGTCGCTCTGCCGCACCCGGGCCCGGACGGTGAACACCCCGTCGCCGGCCAGCACGCCGCCCCGGGCGAACAACCGGCCGAATTCCCAGTTGGACAGGCCAAGCTCGGGCTTGTTCAGCGCATACTGGCCGTCCACCCAGCGGGTGAAGCCGTCGCCCACGAAGGGGGCGTTGAGGCTGGCGTAGAAGCGGGCCTGGGCCTCGGCGTCCTCGCTGATCAGGCTGGCGCAGAACTGCGGGCTGTAGCGGTTGAACAGGCTGATGGCGTGGCCGAGGTCATCCACGACCTTCAGGGTCAGCTCGGGCGTCTCTTCCCACTCCCATTCGCGACCCAGCTCGGCCAGCGGCAGGAGATCGACCTTGGCCTCTTCGCTCAGGCCTTCGGCGCGGGACACCTGAACCCTGGCGAGGCGCCAGGCCTGCGGCAGAACCGCCTCGTCGCCCTCGACCACATGCAGCTTCACCCCGTGGCCTCGGCGGGCGGCGGCGGCGTCGAGGGCCGAGAGGAAGATGGGGACGAGGGTCTCGGCCGCGTCGCGGGTGACGCAGAAGACGTTGAGCGTGTTGCAGACCTTGCGGTCCAGGGAATGGAAGACGGCGGCGAACAGGCGCTCTGGGTCAGCCGCGGCGTCGGCCGTCATCCAGGCGCCGCCGGTCCCATGCAGGCTGACGGGCACGCCGGCCTGCCGGGCCACGCCCCCCAGCTGGGTGACCGCAGGGCCTGAGCCGCGGGCGACCGCCAGGCCAAGCCGGGAGTCGGCGAACATGGCCCAGCCGGCGGCATGGGCCGGGGAATCCAGCAAGACTGCCGCGCCCGCGGGCAGACCGGCCTCATCCAGGGCCGGATCCAGGGCGCCCTCGACAATAGCGCGGGCTGTGCGCAGGGCGTCGGAGCCGATCCGGAAGACCACGGTGTTGCCGGCCCGCAGCACGCCTGTGGCGTCGGCGAACACATTGGGTCGGCCCTCGAAGACGAAGGCTACGACGCCGAGGGGGGCGGTCACCTGCTCCACCCGCCAGCCGTCATGGTCGACGGCGTCAATCACCCGGCCCCGGGCGGGCGCGGCGTCCCGCCAGGCCCGCAGGCCAGCGATCATGTCGTCACGCATCTGGCAGCTGAGGGCGAGGCGCGTGGTGGAACGGCCCCGGCTCTGCGCGCCGGTCAGGTCCTCGGCGTTGGCCGCGGCGATGGCGTCCCAGACGGAGTCCGTGGCCAGGCGCGCGGCGAAGGCGTCAAAAAAGGCGCTGATCTGGTCGTCGCCGATTTCCCCCATGCGGGCGAAGGCGGCCTGGGCCCGGCTGACGGCTTCCTGAGCGATGGCCTGCTCAGCGGCCGGCACATGCAACAGGTCGCCCGTGTCCTGCAGGATGATCAGCCGGTCGCCGGCCTGGAAGCGGGCGGCGAGGGCGTCGTCGACGATCGCCAGGCGATCGCCGCCATAGGGAATGGCCATGCCCGGGCTCAGCGCCGTCAGGCGCGCGCCGCGCTGGTCCTGCCTGTCTGGCCTCGCCCCGTCCATCGTCCGATCCGTCAGTTATGCTCAGGATGAGCCTTACCTAGGCCCCTTTCGGCGACCGGGCAATTCAAGGCTTGCGAGGGCGCTCGCAGCCTCAGGCGGGCGCAGGCAGCAGCACGGCCAGATCATCGGCGTGGATCACCGGGCCGGACGTATAGCCCAGCACGCCCTCGATTGCGTCGGAGCGCAGGCCGCAGATCCGCTCAGCCTCCGCGGCGTCGTAGCGCGTGAGGCCGCGGCCAATCTCCGACCCGCCCTCCAGACGGACGCTGACGGCGTCGCCCTTTCCGAAGCGTCCCTCGATTCCGCGGACCCCGGCGGCCAACAGGCTTTTGCCCGCCTGCAGCGCCCGGGCGGCGCCCTCATCCACCAGGATGGTTCCGGACGGCGAGAGCGAGCCGGCGATCCAGGCCTTGTAGGCGGCGCTGGGGGTTACGGCGGGCTCGATGATCGTAGCCTTGGCGCCGTTCTCAACGGCGCCCAGCGGGGCGGCGCGCGAGCCCAGCGTGATGAGGGTGGCGCAGCCCGCCGACTGGGCGATCCGGGCCGCGGCCAGCTTGGTGGCCATGCCGCCCGTGCCGACGCCTGCGCCGGCGTTGGCGCCCCCGGCCATGGCTTCGATCTCCGGGGTCAGCTGGGCGAGCCGGGGAATGTGGGTGGCGGCGGGGTCCCGCCGGGGATCGGCCGTGTAGAGGCCGTCGATGTCCGACAGCAGCACCAGGGCGTCGGCGCCGATCATCTGGGCGACGCGGGCGGCCAGGCGGTCATTGTCGCCGTAGCGGATCTCCTCGGTGACCACGGTGTCGTTCTCGTTGACCACCGGCACGACGCCCAGCTCCAGCAGGGTGTCCACGGTGGCGCGGGCGTTCAGCCAGCGCCGGCGGACCTCGGTGTCGTCCCGGGTCAGCAGGATCTGGGCCGCCGACAGGCCGTGGGGCTCCAGGGCCTCTTCCCAGGCGCGCATCAGGGCGGACTGACCGGCCGCGGCGGCCGCCTGCTTTTCCGGCAGGGTGAGCGCCCGGCGGGTGAGACCCAGCCGACGCCGCCCCAGGGCGACTGCGCCCGAGGACACGATCAGCACCTGCTGTCCCCGGGCCCGCAAGCGGGCGAGGTCGAGGCACAGGGCGTTCAGCCAGGCGCGGTCAGGCGTCCCGTCGGCGGCGACCAGCAGGGCCGAGCCGACCTTGACGACGATGCGGTGGGCGCCGGCGAGCGGGCTCACGGCGCCCAGCCCGGCTCGGGACCTTCCACCGCGGCCTTTTCCTCGGCCCGACGCTCGCGCACCTGGCCCCAGGCGGCCCGCAGCACCTCGGTCACCCCTTCGCCGGAAACCCCGGAGATCAGGGCCGGGGCGTGGCCGGCGGCCTCTGTCAGCTCGGCGGCCTTGGCCGCGCGGGTCTCGTCATCCAGGGCGTCGACCTTGTTGAGGGCCAGGATTTCCCGCTTGTCCTCCAGGCCCTCGCCATAGGCGGCCAACTCCTGGCGGATGGTCCGGTAGGCCTCGGCCACATCGTCCTGGGTGGCGTCCACCAGGTGGATCAGAACGGCGGTGCGCTCCACATGGCCGAGGAACCGGGTGCCGAGGCCTGCGCCTTCCGAGGCGCCTTCGATCAGGCCCGGAATGTCGGCGATGACGAAGCGCTCGTTGGTGGAGAGGTCGACAACCCCAAGATTGGGCGCGAGCGTGGTGAAGGGATAGTCGGCGATCTTCGGCTTGGCCGCCGAGACCGCCGCCAGGAAGGTGGACTTGCCGGCGTTGGGCAGGCCCACCAGGCCCACATCGGCGATCAGCTTCAGCCGCAGCCAGATCCAGCGCTCCTCGCCATCCTGGCCGGGATTGGCGTGGCGGGGCGCCTGATTGATCGGACCCTTGAACCGGTCATTGCCCCAGCCGCCATTGCCGCCTTTGAGCAGCAGCAGACGCTGGCCGGCCTGATCCATGTCGGCGATCAGGGTTTCCTTGTCCTCGTCCAGCACCTGAGTGCCCACCGGCACCTTGAGCACCACATCGGCGCCGGCGTGGCCGTGCCGGTTGCGGCCCATGCCGTGCTCGCCGGTCTCGGCCTTGAAATGCTGCTGGTAGCGGTAGTCGATCAGGGTGTTGAGGCCGTCCACCGCCTCGATCCAGACGTCGCCGCCCCGGCCGCCGTCGCCGCCGTCCGGGCCCCCGTACTCGATATACTTCTCCCGCCGGAACGAGACGGCGCCGCCGCCGCCGTTCCCTGAGCGGATATAGATCTTGCACTGGTCGAGAAATTTCATCGGCGTTCCAGGGTGGGTCCGTCCCGCCGGCGTCGGACCGGCGGGACGGGTCCCGATATCATAGATGGGGATGGGCTAGGCGAGCCAGACCATCATGCGAGTGGGCGCCGGCGCGCCCCGGGCCAGCGAATGGCGCAGGACCACGTCGCCGGTATAGAGAAAGCCGGTCTTGCACAGCACCTGGCCCGAGGCCGGGTTGTCGGCGAAGTGGCCGGCCAGCAGGTAACGCCGCTTCCAGTCCTGACCCGCCCAGACCAGGGCCGCCCCAGCCGCCTCGGTGGCCAGGCCCTGGCCCCAGTGCGGCCGGCCGAGCCAGTAGCCGAGCTCCGTGCGGCCGTCCTCGTCCGGATGAAAACCCAGCATGCCCACCAGCCCCTCGCCATCCTGCTCAATGGCGAACACGGTCTCCCGCGCCGGATCCTGGCTCGCGCAGGCCTCCAGAAAGGTCTCGGCGTCGGCCAGACTGTAGGGGTGCGGCATGCGGGTCGTCATCCGCGCCACGTCCGGATCATTGGCCAGGGCGGCGATCTTCGGCGCATCGGCGGCCCGGGGCGCGCGCAACCGTAACCGGGACGTGGCGATGACGGGCGGCCCGTCGGCTGGAATGCTCATCTGATCCTCCCGGCCCCTCTGACGGGAGCCCTTGGAAAACGAAAACGGGGAGTCCGGCGGCCGGACTCCCCGTTCGGAGTTTTCCTGTCCGGTCCGCCTCAGTGCGTGAGAGGCGGAACCGGGAGAGAGGCGGTCCGCCTATTCGGCGGCGGCCATCTCCGCCTGGACCACCGTCACATAGGTGCGGTCGTCGCGCTTGGTGATGAACTTCACCGCGCCGGTCTCAAGCGCGAAGAGGGTATGGTCGCGACCAATGCCCACATTTGCGCCCGGGTAATACTTGGTGCCGCGCTGGCGCACGATGATGTTGCCGGCCAGCACAGCTTCGCCGCCGAACTTCTTTACGCCGAGGCGACGGCCAGCCGAGTCGCGACCGTTGCGCGACGAACCGCCAGATTTCTTGTGAGCCATGGTGCTCTCCTAAACCGTGGGACGCCTATTCGGCGTCCGATTCCTTCTTGGCGGCGGCCTTCTTCGGCGCAGCCTTCTTTTCGCCCGCGTCAGCCTTGGGGGCCGCCTTGGCGGTCTTCGGCTTGGCGGCGGCCTTGGGGGCCTCGGCCTCGTCGGCGGGCTCAGCGGCGACCTTGGCCGGCTTGGCCTCGACCGGCGCGCGGACTTCGGTGCTCAGGCCGCGGGCCCGGGCGTCCAACACGGACTTCGGGGTCAGGTCGACCTCGCCGTCCCACTTGTCGGTCTTGCCGACGCCGGCGATCGAGGTGACGCGCAGGACGCTCTCGAACTGGCGATGGCCGCGGGTCCGGCGGTAGCCCTGGCGACGGATCTTCTTGAAGATCTTCACCTTCTCGCCCTTGCGGGTTTCGATCAGGGTCGCCTCGACGCTGGCGCCGTCCACCACGGGGGCGCCGAGGGTCACGGTCTCGCCGTCGCCCAGCATCAGGACGTCGCCGAACGCGACGTTCGCGCCGGGTTCGCCATCCAGCTTTTCAACCACAAGCAGGTCACCAGGTTGGACCCGGTACTGTTTGCCGCCGGTCTTGATCACCGCGTACATGGTTCGCGCCTTGGACTTGAATACAAAAAGGATTACGCCCGCGAGAAACCCCGCGGGCGAGAGCCGCGGACTTATACAGACGCAGACTGGTGAGTCAACGCAGGCCCGGGGGATTCCCGGGACTCTTCCCGCGGGGCGTGGCGCACCTCAACGGTCAGGTGGCTGAGACCGGCCAGGTCGGCCAGTTGGGCGCGGAATGTCTGGGCCGGACGCCCTTCGGGATCGTCCACCACGGCGATGGCGGCGTGGTGGCCAGGCCCCAGACGCCAGAGATGCAGGTCGATCAGCCGGACCCCCAGGGCCTCCAGCCGCCCGCGGACCTCGCCGGTCAGGCGGGGGCTCGGGGTCATGTCCAGCAACACGGCGCCGGCGCTGGTCCCCAGGGTCCAGGCGAAACGGCCCACCAGCAGGGCGCCAAGCAGCCCCGCCAGCGGATCAGCCCAGGTCCAGCCCAGCCGCCCGCCCGCCAGCAGGCCTGCGATAGAGAGTATGGAGACCACCACATCGGCGGCCAGGTGAAGATGGGCGCCGCGCAGATTGACGTCATCGTCGTCCTGGCGGTCGTGCGCGACCCGGGCCGGGCGCAGCAGCCACATGCAGAGGAGATTGACGGCCAGGACCGCCACGGCGAGCTGCGAGGCCTCATGAAAGTGGGTCTCGGCGCCGCCGCTGAAGTGGGTGAGGCTCTCGCCGGCCAGCAGCAGTGCGGTGATCCCCAGGGCGACCGCATTGGCGAAGGCCGCCAGGTAGCCCACCTTGCCTGCCCCGAAGCTGAAACGCCGGTCGGCGGCGTAGCGGCGGGCCAGCAGATAGGCGAGGCCGGCCACGCTGAGCGCGGCCACATGGGCGGCCATATGGATGCCGCCGGCCACCAAGGCCATGGAATTGAAGGCCAGGCCGCCGGCCAGCTGGGCGGTCAGGGTGAGGGCGCAGATGCCCGCCGCCAGCCAGACTCGCCGCTCGTTGCGTCCATGATCGGCGCCCAGATAGACCCGGTCGGCGCGGAAGCCGTCCAGGGGGCCTGGCGCGGGCGTCGCAGTCCTTGTCTCTTGGTCCTTGGACACTGGGGCGTTTCCGGGGCGGCGCCCCGACGTGGCGCGAACGGTGTTAGTCTATAACGTCCAGGCCCAGGTCAAGGGTGTCTTAGGCGCCGAACCGCACCCCAGCCTGTTCCCTCGGGCCGGGTCAGGGATTAGATGAGGCCCATGACCGATAAAATCCCCGTCACCGTCCTGACCGGCTATCTCGGCGCCGGCAAGACCACCCTGCTCAATCGCATCCTCAGCGAGGACCACGGCAAGCGCTATGCCGTCATCGTCAACGAGTTCGGCGAGGTGGGCATCGATAACGACCTCATCGTCGGCGCCGACGAAGAAGTCTTCGAGATGAACAATGGCTGCGTCTGCTGCACGGTGCGCGGCGACCTCATCCGCGTCCTGTCGGGCCTGATGAAGCGCAAGGGCAAGTTCGACGCCATCATCGTCGAGACCACGGGCCTGGCCGACCCAGGCCCTGTGGCCCAGACCTTCTTCGTCGATGACGACGTCCGGGCCAAGGCGCAACTGGACTCGGTGACCACGGTGGTGGACGCCAAGCACCTGCCCCTGCGCCTGGCCGACAGCCACGAGGCCGTCGAGCAGATCGCCTTCGCCGACCAGATCATCCTGAACAAGACCGACCTGGTGACCCCGGCCGAGCTGGCGGCGGTGGAGGCGCAGATCCGGCGGATCAACCCCCTGGCGCCCATCCATCGCGCCCAGCGGTCGAATGTGCCGCTGGAGGCGGTGCTGGGTCGGGGCGGCTTCGACCTGGAGCGGATCACGGGCCTGGACCCGGAATTCCTCAATCCGGCCCACGGCGAGCCTGGCCATGTGCATGACGAGTCCTGCGACCACGATCACGACCATGGGCACGACCATGGGCACGACCACCATCATGGACATGACCACGGCCACGACCATGTGGCCGAGGCCGGCATTCGCGGCGTGTCCCTGACCTTCGATCAGCCCCTGAACGGGACCCGGGTCACCAACTGGCTCAACGCCCTCCTGCAGGAGCAGGGCCCCGACATCCTGCGGGCCAAGGGCATTCTGGACGTGGCCGGCGAGGATCGCCGGCTGGTCTTCCAGGCGGTTCACATGATCCTGGAGGGCGATTTCCAACGGGACTGGCGCGAGGGCGAGCCGAGGTCCAGCAAGATGGTCTTCATCGGCCGCAATCTGGATGAGGCCCAGCTCAAGGCCGGCTTCGAGGCCTGCGCGGCCTAGCCGGCGGCCTGGACCAGACCCCAAATGAAAACGCCCGCCGGTGATCCGGCGGGCGTTCGCATGTTCAGAGCCTGTCTGGGCGCGACGTTGTCACGCCCTTGAGGATCAGGAGAGCTCTTCGTTGATCAGGGCGACCAGGAAGTAGCCATCGGTCTGCAGCTGGTTCATCACCGACATGAACTCGCCATAACGCACCGTACGGTCGGCGCGGATATAGACACGCTCTTCGGTGGGGACCGGGACGGACAGCTCAGCGGCCAGATCCGACGCCAGGGTCGCCAGGGTGGTCGGGCGCTCGCCGATGAAGATCGCGCCGCCTTCCTGCACGTTGATCAGGGTGGGCTCTTCCACCACGGTGCCGGGCGGCGGCGGGATGGCCGGCGGCAGGTCGAGCTTGATCGACACCGTCGCGGCGGGAATCGCCACCATGAAGATGATGAGGAGCACCAGCATCACGTCCACGAAGGGCGTGACGTTGATGTCGCTGTTCTGGCCGAGGTCGAACTTGGAGCCGCCCCCGCCACTCAGCTTCGCCGCCATATGCAATTCCTTCCCATAGGGTCGCGTAGGCCCGCGACCGTCCGTTTCGTCTCGACCATTCGCCTGTCGAAACGCGATTGTAAAGTCTCAAGACGCCAGCAGCCGGGGGGTTTCATGCAGTAGGACCGGGGCGGCGCCGCAACTGGCGTCGTCGGACGCCTGGATTCCTTGCATCGGCCCCCTGGGCAAGACCCGCGTTCGCCGTCTATGCAGCCCTATGCCCTATGATTTTGACGCCTATGTCTCCGCCGCCCTGTTCACCAAGTCCGGTCAGGGGGTCTTCGCCCTCGGGGATGGGACGGTCAGATTCGACACCGGCGAGGTTGTCGAGGCCCATGACGGCGCGATCCTCTGCGCCTGCCTGCACCCGTCCGGCGAAGGCGTCGTCACCGGCGGCGATGATGGTCGCCTCGTCTGGTCGCAGACTTCCGGCCCTCAGGAGATCGACGAGATCAAGGGGCGCTGGATCGACGCGGTGACCGCCAGCCCCGAGTCGGGCCTGATCGCCTTTGCGGCCGGAAAGACGGTCCATGTGCGCGACGCCGCCGACCCGGACTTCGCCCGCACCTTCGCTCACGAGTCCTCGGCGCTGGGGCTGGCTTTCGATCCCAAGGGCCGGCGTCTGGCGGTGGCGGTCTATGGCGGCGCCCACCTGTGGTTTGCGCGGATCGCCGAACAGAAGCCCACCATCCTGGCCTGGGCCGGCAGCCATATCGCGCTCGCCTGGAGCCCGGACGGCAAGTTCCTGATGTCATCAATGCAGGAAAACCAGCTGCACGGCTGGCGGGTGGCTGACGAGAAGAACATGCGGATGGGCGGCTATCCGGCCAAGGTGAAGAGCCTGGTCTTCATGTCCAAGGGGCAGTTCCTGGCCACCTCGGGGGCCCAAGGGGTGGTCATCTGGCCGTTCGGCGGATCGGCCGGGCCCATGGGCAAGGAGGCCGCGGAGGTCGGCTATGACGCCTCCACCCTGGTGGCCCAGGTGGCCGGAACGCCTGCCGGTCGTCGGGTCGCCGCAGGCCTCGAGGATGGTCGGCTCTGGATCTGCGACCTTGAGGGCCAGAAGATCGAGATGCTGAAGGCCGAAAAGGGCGCAGCCATCACCGCCCTGGCCATCTCAGCCGACGGCAAGCGCGTGGCGTGGGGCGACGAGGACGGCGCGGCCGGCATAGCCGAAGCGCCCTAGGCGCACGCCTCAGCCTT
>Ga0208242_100711_pt1 | contig 13997 bp, 17 predicted proteins | sample SubbioAug_CSW13A_FD_184825 | JGI IMG/M metagenome (GOLD analysis project Ga0208242, IMG submission 184825) | Serpentinite rock and fluid subsurface biosphere microbial communities from McLaughlin Reserve, California, USA - CR12Aug_CSW13A (SPAdes) | ecosystem: Environmental > Terrestrial > Deep... | reverse complement strand
GCAAAGTCTTCCTATACTTCCTTTTGGTCTCCCCATAGATTTTCTCCTTTCCTTTATCCTAAGAAAAAAGTAGACATGATTCAAGAATTGGTTTTTCTTGAGTGTCTACTTATACTATACTTCTTCACATATTGAAGGTTTTTGTGTTAATTCTTGAATTGAATCTAGTTTGCTTGTGAAATGTATTCCATCACTCACATTTTGGCCATAACCATAGGATGCCCATAGTGATTGTGCTTGTATGCTTTGAGCTGCAAGGGCATCATCAAGTTTATCTCCAATAATAAGAATCTTTCCTTTTAATGGGAGTTGTTTAATAATGTCAGCTTTACTTTGATAATTGAAGTCTTGAGCACATATGACATGTTCAAATCTTTTAAGAATTGGATGTTGTGCAAGAGCAATATCAACATAGTAACGTCTTGCATTGGTGAGTAAGACACATGTTTTATGTTCATTGAGCAGTTGTTCAACAACTTCACTCGCATGGGGATACCACTGAGTTTGAATGGATGAAAGATGCTCAAACATTGTCTTAGAGTACAGTGCACTTAGTTCTAAGCGCACTTCTTCTGAACCATGGGGAAGTAGTACCTTCCAAGCCTCTTTTGGATTATGACCAATAACTGATGAAATCAATGATTCACTCCAAATTTGATCAATTAGTCCTAATGAGTGTGCTCTTTCACTTAAAACTGAAAACACATATTTCACATGCTTTAAAGAATCAAAGAGGGTACCATCATAATCAAAGACAAAGGTATCAAACTGCTTATAGAACATCAAGTAAGTTAACCATTTCAATAGCAGTCATGGCAGCTTCAAAGCCTTTATTTCCTGCTTTTGTGCCTGCACGCTCAATGGCTTGCTCAATGGTATCGGTTGTTAGAACACCAAAGATTACTGGAACTTGTGATTGTAAACCTACATGTGCAACCCCTTTGGATACTTCAGAAGCAACATAATCAAAGTGTGGTGTTGATCCACGAATAACTGCCCCTAAACAGATAACACTGACATATTTCTTTGAATTAGCTAATTTACTAGCAACTAATGGAATTTCAAATGCTCCTGGGCACCATACTAAATCAATGTTTGCTTCACTGACACCATGGCGTAAAAGCGCATCTTTCGCTCCTTCATAAAGTTTTGAACCAATGAATTCATTAAATCTTCCTAACACAATCGCAAAGCGACCTTGTGGGATGGTAAGTTGTCCTTGAATAATAGCCATATTAATTTTCCTCCTTGTTGAACTCAAGCATATGCCCAAGTTTTGCTTTCTTTGTTTTTAAATACTGTTCGTTGCGATCATTGTGCGAGAGTTGAATTGGCAAACGATCGACAACTTCAATGCCATATCCTGCTAATCCCACGAGTTTACGAGGATTATTCGTCATTAAGATAAGTTTCTTAACATCTAAACTATTTAAAATTTGTGCTCCAATACCATAATCACGCATATCAGCACCAAAACCTAACGCTAGATTTGCTTCTACAGTATCAAGACCTTGATCTTGAAGTGCATAAGCACGTATTTTGTTTATCAAACCAATCCCACGACCTTCTTGACGCATGTACAATAACACTCCACGCCCTTCTTTTGCGATAAGTTTCATCGCAGCATCATACTGTTGACCACAATCACAACGTAGTGATCCAAAGGCATCGCCAGTTAAACACTCAGAATGAACACGTACAAGTACAGGTTGTCCATCACTAACATCACCCATTACAAGTGCCACGTGATGCTCTTTAGTAATGATGTTTTCAAAACCAATCATTTCAAACTCGCCATATCGTGTAGGAAGTTTTGCACTAGCAGCACGAACTACAAGATTTTCACTTTTTCTTCTGTAAGCAATCAAGTCAACAATCTTAATGATTTTTAATTGATGTTTCTCACAAAATGGGATGAGATCATCACGACGTGCCATGGTTCCATCTTCATTCATAATCTCACAAATAACACCAGCAGGTTGTAACCCTGCAAGTTTCGCAAGATCCACGGCAGATTCTGTATGACCTGCACGTTTAAGAACACCACCTTTAACTGATCTTAGTGGAAATATATGACCAGGTCTTTTAAAATCAGCAGGTGTGGCAGTTGGATCAAGTAATTGCTTGATTGTTAATGCACGCTCATAGGCAGAAATCCCTGTGGTACATGCTTTCGAGTCAACAGATACTGTAAATGCTGTTTGATAGTTATCTGTATTCTGCTCAACCATAAGATTTAGACCAACTTGAGATAAGCGAAGTTCTTCCATTGGCATACAGATCAATCCACGACCATGAGTAGCCATAAAGTTAATTGCTTCTGGTGTGACTTTTGATGCAGCCATCAGAAGATCTCCTTCATTCTCACGGTCTTCATCATCAACGACGACGACCATCTTTCCAGCTTGAATATCTAATATTGCTTCTTCTATTGTATTAAACATAATATTTCCTTTCAGGTAATGTACCCGTGTTCTTTTAAGAATGCTTCGTCAAGATTTGATTTTGCTTGTAGCGAAGGCTTAATTAACATATCAAGTTCTATGTTGACATGTGAATGTAAGGGGGCATCTAAGAGTGTAGTCCAATTAGAGGTTGTAGGAATAATCGAGACAACACATCCTAGATTGTTTACTTCTTGAATGGTGAGTGATACACCATTAATCGCAATCGATCCTTTAGGAAGCAAACCTTTATGCAGTGATGAAGGAATTTCAAATCCTAATCGAGTTGCATTACCTTGTTTTGTTCTTGACCTTAGTGTTCCAACCCCATCCACATGACCACTGACAAAGTGTCCACCAAATCTCCCATCAGCTCGCATTGCACGCTCAAGATGTACTTTTTGATTATTTGATATGGACTTGAATATGGTTGAATTAATGGTATCTTGCACAACATCAACACTGAATTGATGGTTACCAATATGTGTTACTGTTAAGCATGCACCATGGGTAGCAATTGAATCACCAAGTTTCATATCTTCTAAAATCAATGATGCTTCAATGGTGAGTGTCATCCCTTGAGGATGACGCTTAATTCCCTTAATGATACCAATTTCTTCAATTAGTCCTGTGAACATTTTGACACCACCTTTGCGTGAATAATCAAATCTTTTTTCATTGGTTTAAATCCTGTGAATTCAAGTTGAACGGCACTAGATAACTTTTCAACGCCAATCTCTCCCATAAATCCTTTAGCTAAGTGACCACCAATTAGTTTAGGGGCAATACATATGCCAACTTCATTCACGATGTTTGCCATAAAGGCAGAAGCAATAATTTCACCACCACCTTCAATGAAACAAGAATCAATACTCAGTTCTCCAAGTTCTTTCATTGCCTCAGCAAGGTCAACATGTCCGTCGCGATCTTTTACTTTAATAATCTGTGCACCACGCTGAAGGATTGCTTCTTTAATATCATCTGGCATTAAAGAGGTTGTGATTACGATGGTTTGCTTAGCAAACGCATCATTTAAGACTTTAGAATGAAGGGGAATACGACCTCGAGAATCAAAGATGATACGTTTGTGGCAACGTTCTTCTTGATCTTTAATTCTGATAGTAAGTGATGGATTATCCACAATCACAGTGTTCACACCAACAGCGATACTTGCATATTCATTTCTTAACTGATGAACATACTCAAGAGAGTCAGGAGAACTAATCCATTTAGAATCACCTGTTTTGGTTGCGATTTTTCCATCTAAAGTAATTGCTGCTTTAATCAGTACATAAGGTGTTTTTTTAGTAATATAGTGATTGAACTTTGAGTTCATCTTGATAGCATCATCTTCACATAAGCCTATGTTTACGTCAATGCCTTGATTAAGTAAATATGCAACACCGTTACCATGAACAATAGGATTAGGATCTAATGTTGCGATGACTACTTTCTTGATGTTTGCGCGTACAATCGCTTCACAACATGGTGGTTGTCTTCCATGATGAGAACATGGTTCAAGTGTGACATACATTGTTGCATCACTGACATCCTCACTAGCATTCATGAGCGCATCAACCTCAGCATGAACACCACCACAACAATGATGATATCCACTTGCAATAATTCGATCATCTTTTACAATCACACATCCTACAAGAGGATTAGGATTGGTTCGGCCTATTCCAAGTTTTGCAAGAGCAATGGCTTCATTCATATACTTTTCATTCATAGCTAGTCTCCTTTTAAACAAAAAACCTTCGAATAGCTTCGAAGGTGTTAGTGTTGAAAGAACATGAAAAAATCATGTAAACTCTCTTCTTTCATCCAGACTTTACTGTCGCTACTGAAATTACATCAGTTCCTGCACCATTGGTGCTCGCGGAGTTTAACCGCCGATCGGGAATTTCACCCTGCCCACGAAGACTTGTGATTTAGTTGTCAAGAACACTATAGCACTCTACACCAAGCGTGTCAACGTGATTACAATCATATCTAATGAAAAGAGAAGAGAGTAATGAAAAAAGAATTAAAGAGTCATTATTGAGATTAAACTATGCTAATCTTTTTAAATATCTCATGTTAATGTTTAGTCTTAAAAACAAGATGATATAATAAAAATACTGATTTAGTTAGTTGAAGGTGGGACCTATGAAAAGAAAAAAGATTAGATTAAAAAGGCTGGTTGGAGTAGTTTTATTTGTCATTATAATTGGATATGGCTTAGTCACGTTCAATATTATTCCTAAGAGATACTATTCAAATGCTGATTTTAATATTGAAACCTATATAAGTGAAAACGATAAAGATCAAGATGGGCTTGATGATCAAAAAGATATTTTACAATCAGTAAGAGAGTACATAGCCACAAAGCCTCAATATAAAAGTAAATATTATGGAACGGGCTATCCAGATGATGTATATGGTGTATGTACTGATGTAGTTGCGTATGGATTATTGGGGGCAGGGTATGATTTAAGAATACTACTTGATGAGCACGTGAAGGCAAATCGAGATTTATACAATATTGAGATCGTGGATAAAAACATTGATTTTCGAAGAGTTGTTAATCTTAGAGTATTCTTTGAACATAATGCACAGTCACTCACGACAGATATTCAAAAAATTGATGAATGGCAGGGTGGGGATATTGTTGTGTTTAGAGGTCATATTGGGATTGTTTCAGATAGAAGAAATAAGAAAGGCATACCATACATGATTCATCATGGTAGTCCTTATCAATTCTCATACGAGGAAGATGTCTTAGAAAATTATGATGATATCATTGGTCATTATCGCATTTCAAGTACTTCCAAGCTTGCGCAACCATGAGTTAACTTGTTAATAAAAAAAGGTTCTTAGAACCTTTTTTAGTTTTCAATATGACTTTTATGATTAGTCAGTGCAGTCGTGATCCAATTCACGCTCTTCCTTCATGACATGAAGGGAGTGGGAGACTTCCCATGCAATCAGTACAGAAACAATGACATGAAGCACAATGATAGCCCCAACAATGAATAAATCTTTATATTCACGAATGAGGATTAGACGCAAAATTTCGGCTCCTAGATAGAACATTAGGGCAAATGAAATACCACGACCTAAACGTATACGGATATCTGTGGAGGTTTGTTGATATTTTAGTTTCACAAATCGAGTTAATGTCATAATTGAGGAGTAGATAATAATAAGTAATCCAATAAGCTCTAAAGCAACAATCATAATTTTGGTAAAGTCTTGAACGAAATACTCAAATGCATGATAAATGGCATCAAACATTGGTGGCCTTCTTTCTTGTGAATATTCTCACATTTTTAGTATAGCACTTCAGTCTAGTTTGTAAATACTTTGTGAACTTTAAATGATTTGATATCAATATAAGTTATTTCGTATTCACTAAACTAAGTTTGTTAGCTATCTTTTTAATTTTCTAGGTGACATAGGTGATTTAATAAACAATCGACTACACTATGAGAGTTTACTCCTTTTTATTTGCAATGTATAGTGATATTTGTGAATATTTCATAATATTTAGTAAAAAAAAGAAGACTTTGGTAAGTCTTCACAAGTTAAGCGTTTTCATATTCTTTTGAGTAAACACTACAAGCATTTGGTTCACCATTAGGATCATGTTTAAGTACTTCATTAACGCACAGTTGAGCATTCATCATGACTATAGGTATACCTGCACCAAGATGAATTGATGAACCTGTATGATAGAAGTGTTGAATTCCTTTAAACTTAGGTTGTGGTCTAAAGTCATTGGATAGTCTTCGTGTTGGTGCTAAACCAAAGGTTGCTCCATAATGAGCATGGACTTCACTTTCCCAATCTTTAGGAGTGAGAATAGTCTCACTAACAATATGATCTTCTAAATTTTCAATCATGTTTTCAGAAGCAATTCGATTTAACACTACTTTTCGAAAGTTCTGGATGAATGATTTATCCCATGATTGAGTAACCCCTTTTAAACTAGGAACAGGGACTAAGATATATAATGCCTCATGATTTGCTGGCGCAAGACTAGGATCTAACTTAGATGGGACATAGAAATACATTGAAGGTGTTTTTGGAAGTGTTGCACTAAAGATATCTTTAATGTTTCCTTCGAAGTCTGAAGATAAATATGAATTATGAACATTAAGATGATCAAGTTTAAGATCAAGTCCAAGGTACATCATAAAAGCAGAGGACGAGTAGTCCATCTTTTCAAGCTTTTTGTTTGTGTAACGAGGTCGATGTTTCTCATTCTTCACAAGGTTTTTCATTGCGTAAGGAAAGTCAGTATTATTAATAACAATATCAGCACAGAAAATATCTTCACCAATGACAACCCCTTTAGCTTGACCATTGGTAATAAATATCTCATCTACTGTGGTATTCGTGATAATCTTAATTCCCATTTCATTCATGAGTTTTTCTAAACCTTGTATATACCCATACATTCCTCCCTTAAAAAACCATATTCCATAGAGTGTTTCAATCATAGGATTTGCTGAGTAATTTGAAGGACGACTATATGGAGAAATGCCAATAAATAAAGTTTGAAAACTTAATAGTTTTCTTAAATGATCACTTTGTGCAATTTTAGAAACTGAGTGAGAGGTATTATCAAAGGTTTTGAGTTTAAATCCATCCCATAAAGTTTTAGGATTAAAGATAGACGAAAGTTTATTAGAAGTCTTTTCTAAGATATGTTCATTAGAAACTACATAACGCTCATATATATCATCAATATAGCTAAGATAACCAGAAGCTTCTTTTTCATTCATTCCTTCAAAAATCTTCGCTATTTGAACAAGGTCTGTGTTAACTTCAACTTTATCTTCTAAAGAAAAATAGATATTATTTGTAGGACTTAATTGAGTCTTTGTGAAGTAGTCATTAGGATCTTTTCCAACATACTTAAATACTTCATCATATAACTCAGGCATCATCACGATAGTTGGGCCCATATCAAAGGTAAACCCATCTTTTTTAATTTGGTTTATCTTTCCTCCAATTCGCTCATTTTTTTCAATGACAGTGACATCATAGCCATGATGTTTGAGCTTAATAGCACTGACTAAACCACCAATGCCAGCCCCCACAATGATTACTTTTTTCATAAAAATGTCTCCTAAGTATATTGTAAGATAATAATGAAGGTCTATGCTATACATTTGATATGAATTTGTTAGAAGCCAATAAAGTGTGCGAATTAATCATTCAAAAATACTCTAAATCCTTTTATATGGCCTTTAAAGACTTGCCTTAAGATAAGCGGTAAGGTGTACTTTCAGTGTATGGATTTTGTCGAGAAGTTGATGATGTTTTGGATGAAAGTTATGATATTATAAATCATTATGATCTCTAAAAAGAACTTGATCATCTTCAATCAATGGATGAGTCACAACTAAAGATATGATCATTTAATAAGAAATGAACATTTATTTTAAAAGAATTAAGGATGAAGAAGCATGAAAGATTTGAAGTTTTATGATGCTGATTTACTTGTTGCAATGATACAAGCTATTGTATACTATCGAGGAATCCTTAATGCTGTACGCCCAATCAATATGATTGCATAAATCGGCGATGTAAGGTTAAGGACTTACTAGCTTTAAAAAAAGAAGTAAAAATATAGTCAAACACGTGCGAAAAGAAAGGGCACCACCACTATGAATAATATTTATGGACTCATCATTTCCTTTGTGTATATCTTTGCATTAATTGGAATTAGTACAGTTCTTTCAAATAAGAAAATTTTTGATGGAGAATCATCTCGTAAATTTATTCATATAATGGTCTCAAATTGGTGGTTTATTGCGATATTCTTTTTTGATAACGTTTGGTTTGCTGCAATAACACCAGCTGCTTTTGTTGGGATAAACTATTATTCATATAAGAATCAAACATTCAAAGCAATGGAACGTGATGGTTCTAAGAAGGATCTAGGAACAGTGTATTACGTTATTTCTTTACTTATATTAACTTTAGTGACCATGGGAAATGATTTAGAATCTATTGGAGCCATAGGTATTTTAACCTTGGGATATGGTGATGGCTTTGCAGCTGTTGTAGGTGAAAAACGTGGCAAGACTAAAATAAAGATTGGGGATCACTTTAAATCTTTAGAAGGAACCTTAATGGTTGCATTCTTTGGATTTGCAATCTCAGGCTTTGTTTTTGCCTCCACAGGAGATAGTTTCTGGATTATAAAAGCTATCCTTGTAGGGCTTGTGAGTGCATCCCTTGAACTTTATACTAAAGATGGATTTGATAATATTACATTACCTTTAGGAGCATCACTTTTAAGTTATTTGCTAATGTTGGTGTAGTATGTTACTTTTCTCATTACTTCTTAATGCGACATTAGTAATAGGCTTATATATCAAACATAAACTTACTTTGTCAGGATCAATTGCTGCATTCATTTTAGGGTTTATTGTGTTAGGCTATGGTCATCCTTTATTCTATATCTTAATGATGTTTTTCTTGTTTTCATCATTACTCATCAATAAAGTTATCTTGCGATTTATCCCAAATATCAAAGCCCCACAGAAAGATCATGAACCTCGTCGTTGGATAAATGTCTTCGCTAATGGAAGTTTACTTGGGGTAGCAAGTTTATTGTATGTGTGGCTTCCTTCTTCTTGGGTCATTGCCTTAGGTATTATTTCAATGGCTGCTTCAACTGCAGATACCTGGGCTTCTGAAATAGGTTCTTGTTCACTTCAAACACCATGGACACTCATTAAAAGACAACCCATTCAAACAGGTTTATCAGGAGGGGTAACCTGGCTAGGTTTGTATGCTTCACTTTTTGGTTCTATGTTTATTAGTGCACTATCTCTACCTAGTATCATTCAAATATTTGGGTTTAATGTTTTAAGCCTTGGACTATTTGCATTGTTTACATTAGCAGGATTTGGAGGATCACTTGTAGATTCAATCTTAGGAGAACTTTTCCAAGCTAAGTTTGAAAACGCAAGTCATGAGATTGTGGAAGTCCTTCATCACTCAACAGATAAACTTGTGTCTGGAGTTACATGGATGGACAATCACATGGTTAATTTTCTATCCAATGTGATTACTATTTCGATATTTACTCCACTATTTCAAACCATAATTCGCTAAGACCTTAACTGAAAGGTCTTTTCTTTAGGTTATATGAGTTGAGATAGTTGAATGAGCTTGTTAGAATGAATGAGTTAAGAAGGAAATTGTTATGAAATACCAAGTATTACTTTACTATCACTATACTCACATTGAAGATCCTCTAAGTTTTAAAGATGAACACCTTTTGTGGTGCAAGTCACTTAATCTATTAGGAAGAATCTATGTTACTCAAGAAGGTATAAATGGAACTGTTTCTGGAACAGTTCAAGAAACAGAATCATACATGCAAGGTCTCAAGAGTCATCCTAAGTTTGAAGGGATTGTTTTTAAAATTGATGAAGTTGAAGGACATGTTTTCAAGAAAATGAAAATTAAGATTAAGAATGAGCTTGTTAACTTCTCGCTTGAAGATGATGTTAATCCACTTGAAATCACAGGGGAATATTTAGAACCTGCACAGTTTTATGAGCGACTCAGTGACCCTGAAACAGTTGTAATTGATGCTAGAAATACCTATGAATATGACCTTGGTCATTTTAAAGGAGCGATTCGTCCTGATATTGAAACATTTAGAGAATTACCACAATGGATTAGAGAAAACAAATCACTTATCGAAGGAAAGAAAATCATTACTTATTGTACTGGTGGAGTTCGCTGTGAGAAGTTTACGGGTTGGTTAAAGCGAGAAGGATTTAGTGATGTGGCACAACTTCATGGAGGAATTGTGTCCTATTCAAAAGATCCTGTAGCTCAAGGACAATATTGGAATGGATTGTGTTATGTTTTTGATGAGCGTATTAGCGTACCCATTAACAAGGTTGAGCATGTTGTCGTTGGAAAAGACTACTTCACAGGTGAACCATGTGAGCGATACATTAATTGTGCAAATCCAGATTGTAATAAACAGATTATTTGTAGTGAAGAAAATGAGCGAGCCAATCTAGGTTCATGTTCACAAGCATGTCGAGAACATCCAAGAAATCGCTATACTATAAAACATAATTTAGGATAAGAAAAGCGAGCCTTCATAGTATGAAGACTCGCTTATTTAATTATAGATATTCCAAATCAAGACTTTGATTGAGTGTATGCACCATTAGGATATAGCGAACATTAAACACAATCAGAATGATAACCACGACTAATGCAAATATTGGAGCAATCATTAGTACATAACTCAATACACTTAAGATGGCAATCCATTTGAATAATGAATTTAATTGTTGAATCCACTTATCTGACAAATTAAACTGTGTTGTTTGTGTAATGCTTTGAGTTAAGTGTTTTAAGAAAATTAAGGACAAGACAAGATTAAGAATACCAACCGCAATTGAGAAAAACGGATTAATAGCACTTAATCCTATTAAATCTAAGACAAATGTAAATAGTGTAATAACAAATAATAGTAAAGCGTATTTTCTTGTCTCAAGAAAATGATCATTTGAAGTCTTATGTGCTAATTGAACACAAGCATTCATAATGAAGTAATAACCTATAAAAGAAGGGATAAGATTAATAATCACGTTATCTAAAGTAATATTAAAATTGATTAAAGCAAATACAAGACCTAATACTATCTTTTTCATATAGAACCTCACTAGGTCTAATGTTAGCAAGGTTTACAAGGTAACACAATATTTTATGAAGAAATATGTCACTTAAGTGGTTATTAGGATCTACTGTTCACTATATCGCTCACTAATTCCTAACATAGTTTTCTCACTTAGAACTCTCTCAGAGATTAAGGCAATCGCAAGAATCCCAAACAGATTAATAACAAAACGCGTGATGGTAAAAGCAGTCCCCATAGAAGCAAACTCAAACATCAACATTGGAATTTTAGTCGTAGACCAAGCACCCAGCATTACTAAGACATTTCTAAAAGAAGAACCTTTTTTGAGTAAAGTAAGCGCTACTGGAAATGCAGCATAAAGAGGTCCTGCTGCGACTGATCCTAATAAGAATGCAATAATTATACCTGTTCCTTTTGAATTAGGACCCATAAGCTTAATCATTTTCTCGCGTTCTACCCAAACATCAAGTAAACCGATAAGCACAAAGATTGGAGGTACAACAATGAGTAACTCAACGAGTGATCTTGCTGATCCATCAACTGCTTTATCAAATAAAGTGCTTGAGATAAAGAAAAGCACAACATACATAACAAGCATAATTAATACAGATTGATAACGTTTTAATAGAGATTTTTGCTTCATAGTATAATCCCCATAACTAGTGCTACCACAAACGAAAAGATAAAGGCTAGACCATTTCGAAGTAAGGCAGCTTTTTTACCAAAGTGTTGGATTTCTAGAGGTAATGTAACAAACCCAACCATCATGAGCGAAGAAATAAAGGCCGCAATTTGAGGAAGACCAGCACCATTATTTAGAAGTGTTGCTGCTAAAGGAAATGCAACAAATCCTGGCATTAGTGTCACGGCACCAATAAGTGAAGCAATTAATACACCTAATAGCCCTGATTCATTACCCATAATAGCGGCAATCTGAGCTGGAGATAATGCAGCCACAATAATTCCAATCACAAGAATGATTGTAAGAATTTGTGGAAGCATGGCTTCAAAGCTTTTCCAAGCTTTTTTTAGAGCAATTTGAGTTTTTGTTTTACTCTTAAAAAGTGAGAAGCCTAATAAAGAGAATGTTACAACATATAGTATTTGATTCATAATAACCTCATTTTCTAGTATACTGTGATTAATTTGTAACACTTTGTTCATAGAAAGTCAAGAGGTGTCCCTCATGATTGGTATAGATGGATGTAGAAAAGGATTTATGATTACAAGACTTGAAGATTCAGTGCTTTCATTTTCTATTGAAAGTGATCTTACTAGTTTAATAGATGAGAAAGATTTGATACTCATTGATGTTCCTTTAGGTTGTCCAAGTTCAACGTCGCAGGTTCGACCTGAACCATTGATGAGACCTTATCTTAGAAAGCGTGCATCCAGTGTTTTTAATGTACCTGCACTGCAATGTTTTAGTTTTACTCAATATGATGAAGTAAATAAGAAAAACAAAGAAATCCTAAATAAAGGTTTAAGTCGTCAATCATTTGGTATTATGCCTATCATTAAAAAAGTAAATGACTTTGTTCTTGAACATCCTTATCTAAATCTACATGAATCTCATCCAGAACTTGTCTTCACATGGATGAAGGGGAGTATATGTAATTATTCAAAGCATAAACCTGAAGGAATCCAAGAGCGTGTTGATATTCTGGTTGGCGTATTGCCTAGTATTAAAGATGCTCTAATTAATGCTTTACTGTCTTATTCAAAATCCTATCATCAAGATATTGTTGATTCATGTGCGCTCGTAGTATGTGCTTATTTAATCCAAAAGAGAGGATCATTTACAATTCCTCACGATGTTCAAAGGAATTCTCAAGGGATAGAAATGAAAATTCTACTATTTAATGATAGTTAAGGCACTTAACTTGTTTTTGATATTAAAACTATCTAAAATAGTTTTATAAACTTAAAGGAGAATGTTTATGTCAGATATCAAGTTCATTAAATTAAGAAGATTTAATCTTATTATGGGATTCTTTCATTTAGTACAAGGATTGGGAATGCTATTTCTTGCGACAATAGGGTTTGAGAGATTAGCTCGATTTACCCCAACGATCACTCAAACGTATCAATTCTTTGATACAACAACCATGAGTTTAGCAGTAGCTACAAAAGACTTGTTTGATTTACCATTTGCAATCTTAGTATCTTCTTTCTTAATCATTTCAGCATTAGCCCATTTCATCATTGTATTATCTAAAGATCGTTATGTGAATGATTTAAAACGTGGTGTGAACCAATTCAGATGGTTTGAGTATGCACTATCATCATCCGTTATGATTGTACTTATTTCAACGTTGTTTGGCATCACGGATGTTGTCACATTAATTCTAATCTTCCTCATCAATGCTTCAATGAATCTATTCGGACTTGATATGGAATTACTTAATGCAGGAGCAGATAAGAAAAATGTTAACTGGGGCCCATTTATTTGGGGTTCAGTAGCAGGATTAGCACCTTGGATTGCCATCCTCATGTACATGAGTGGTTCAAGTGCAACTCTAGATCAAATTCCTTGGTTCGTATGGGCGATTGTTGGAACATATTTCGTAGCTTTCAATACATTCCCAATTAATATGATCTTACAATATGTTGGTGTAGGAAAATGGAAAGACTATCTCTATGGAGAAAGAACGTACATTGTCTTATCATTAGCTGCTAAATCTATCTTAGCTTGGTTAGTCCTCTTTGGAGCAATGCAGCCATAAACATAACACCTGTCATTGACAGGTGTTCAGACTGTCGACAAAAGCGTCGATAGTCTTTTTTTTGTTTTCTAGGAAAAAGAGACATGATAAAATAGAAGTAACACGAGGACCCCGTTATGATTACTAAAACGAATCAGAAAGCTCATGAGATGA
>Ga0208242_100710_pt1 | contig 14032 bp, 13 predicted proteins | sample SubbioAug_CSW13A_FD_184825 | JGI IMG/M metagenome (GOLD analysis project Ga0208242, IMG submission 184825) | Serpentinite rock and fluid subsurface biosphere microbial communities from McLaughlin Reserve, California, USA - CR12Aug_CSW13A (SPAdes) | ecosystem: Environmental > Terrestrial > Deep... | reverse complement strand
CAAGGAACTGGGCGGGCTGCTCGCCGGGGTCTCGCTGGCCTCGACCGAATTCCGCGAGGCGATCAGTTCGCGACTGGCGTCCTTGCGCGACTTCCTGCTCCTGTTCTTCTTCATCGACCTTGGCGCAGCCCTGCAACTTACGACGCTGGGCGACCAGATCGGACCAGCCATCGTGCTGTCGCTGTTCGTGCTGATCGGCAACCCGCTCATCGTCCTCGCGATCATGGGCTACATGGGCTACCGCAAGCGCACGGGGTTTCTGGCTGGCCTGACCGTGGCGCAGATCTCTGAATTCTCGCTGATCTTCATGGCCATGGGCATAAGCATCGGCCATGTCGGCGGCGAGGCGATGGGGCTGGTGACGCTGGTCGGGCTCGTGACCATCGCGCTGAGCGTCTACATGATCACCTGGTCGCACAAGCTCTACCAGATCTGCGAGCCCTGGCTTGGCATCTTCGAACGCGGCCATGCGCATCGCGAAGCCACCGACACAAACGGCGCGGCTGAACCAAGGGGACATGACTTCGTCATCTTCGGGCTCGGTCGCTACGGCTGCCGCATCGGCTCGCGGTTGCGGGCGCAGGGCTACCGCGTCCTCGGCATCGACTTCGATCCCGAGGCTCTGGTGAACTGGCGACGCATGGGAATGGACACAATGTACGGCGATGCGACTGATCCGGAATTCGTGGCCCATATGGACCTGACCGGGGTGCAGGCCGTGGTTTCGGCCGTGCCGCGCGACCGGGCTGCGCTGACCGAGGCGGATCCCCAACTGGCATTGTTGCACGGCTTGCGCTCGGCGAACTACCAGGGCCGGGTGGTCCTCTCGGTGCAGAAATCCTCCGAGGCGGAAGAACTGCTGCAACAAGGCGCGAGCGTGGTCCTGATGCCCTTTGACGATGCCGCGGATCATGCCGTGCGGCAACTGACCGCAAAGGACGAGGTGGTCCCGGCCTGAGCCTGCTCAACCTGACCCACGGCCTTTCCCTCCGCCGCACCGCCATGCATGGCGGCAAACCTCCGAAGTCTGATTGGAAGGGAATGGGACCGCGTTACAATTGGAACCGCGACGCACCCTACATTGCGGCCCTGACTCCTCGCGCCATTAGGCGCATCTCAATCAAAGACTTGCGAAACAGGCCAAGACTGAATTGACCTGTTATTCTCCGGTAGGCACAGAATAAATTTTCGTCTCTGTCGAGGTGACTGTTTTTCCACTCGGGTTGATCTTGGTTTTCGTGTAAGTTACCTCGTAAGTGACACCGCTTTCGGTTTTAACCGGCTCTATCAGATCGATATCAGTGATCGGCTCGAACTCGAACCCGGCTTTTGCGCTGCCGTCGACGGTGCCGGCTGCCGCCTCAGCGTTATAGGCATCCATGACGGCTTTCTTCTCAGCCTTCTGAGTCTGCCCCTTGTTCTGTGCCCACGCCCCCGAGGCGCCAACAAAACCAAGGGCAATCGAACCGACAGCAAGGATGATCTTCCGTCCCATCATCTTCTCCTCCACAATGGAAACTCCACGCACAGAATTCCAATCGGAATTTGCGCATCATGCGTATTGAGAATTCATGCCAGGCAAGGATCATATTGATACCGGGCAGGATTCAACGCAAGTCCGGGCTGCCGGGCAGATCCAAAGATACTTAAAGGCTCCGGGGACTGTTTTTTATCTCTTTTGATATGGAGCCCGCAAATTATCCAGCCTTTGCCAGACGCGCGGTCAGACCGGCAACAATCCTTCCCTATCTGAAACGGTCATGCTAAAAACCCGTGATCCATGGCGGGGAAGCACCACGAAGGAAGGTGACATGAAAGACCGTAGCAGGGTCGCAGCCCTGCGGAATATGCTGCGGGAGATGGAAGTGGACCTGGGCCTGGAGACGCTTAGCCAGCACCAGCGCGACGTCTACTATGCGGCCTGCCTCGTCGCGGATGAGTATCACGCCGTGCAAAGCGACAAGGTCAGGCAGCATCCCCTGCTTTCGGACATGGCGCGGCCGACGTTCTACCGCGCCCTCAGCGAACTCGTGGCGCGTGGCTTCCTGCAGGCGGATGGCATCCGGAAGGATGGTCGTTATCGCGTGAAGACCTGACCAAGGGAACGGCTGGTGGATAAAGCGATCATTTCGGACTGGCTGCTTCCTCTGACGATCGTCTCTGCAACCTTCCTGGCGTCGTTCTTCCTAGTCTTCTGGCTTTTTCTGCCGCTACAGGAGGCGGTCTTTGGCCATTTTGGCAGCTTCGCCATTCTGGTCTTTCTTCCGCATGGCGTTCGGGTCCTGACCGCATGGCTTTTCGGCCTGCGTGCAAGCATTCTGATTGCGCCTGCATCGCTTGCTTCCCATGGCTACCTGTTTGGTCTTTCCGGGTTCTCCTGGCCAATGATCGGTGGCTGCATCGTCGGCATCATCTGCGCCCCGATCATTTTCTACCTGTACGGAAAGTTCTTTTCAGAAGTCAGCTATGCCCATGTCGACGCCGGCTCCTGGCTGCAGATCATCGGCCTCGGCTGCATCGCATCGATCGTCAACGGGTTCGGATCAAGCCTCTTCTACGGAACCGACATCCAATCGACCTTTGCCTATCTCCTCGGCGATACCCTTGGCCTGATCGTGTCTATGGTGATCCTGATGCTGAGTTTCCGCCTTCTGCGTTATACTCAGGCCTGACGTCGGGGGCCCCTAAAGCGTCCGGTCCAGCAGCGCCAGCCAGTTGCCATGGCACAGCTTTTCCAGGAGCGGCCGGTCGTAACCGTGCTCTGACAGTGCCTGGACCAGCCGTGGCAGGCCGGTCACATCATTGATGACGTCCGGCGTGGTGCAGCCGTCATAGTCAGAGCCGAAGCCGAGATGGTTCTCGCCAAGCCGCTCCAGCAGATAGTCCATCTGGCGCAGGATCGAGTCCCAGCCCATCTCGGCCATCTGCCGCCCGTCCGGCCGCAGGAACGAGGTCGCGAAGTTCAGCCCCACCATGCCGCCGCTGTCGCGAACCATCGCCAGTTGCCGGTCGGTCAGGTTACGCGTCGAGGGGCAGATCGCATGGGCATTGGAATGGGTAGCGACAAGGGGGGCGTCGGACAGCCGGGCCACGTCGTTGAACCCGGCCTCGTTGATGTGGCTCAGGTCCAGCATGATCCGCAGCCGGTTGCATTCGATCACCAGCCGCTTGCCGGCGTCCGTCAGCCCCGGCCCCGTGTCCGGGCTCGCAGGAAAGGCGAAGGGCACGCCATGGCCGAAGATCGTCGGTCGCGACCAGACCGGCCCGAGCGACCGGAGGCCCATCGCGTGGAACAGGTGCAGCGCATCCAGACTTTCGTCGATCGCCTCGGCCCCTTCCATATGCATGATCACCGCGATCGTGCTCTCGGCCAGGCAGGCCCTGACTTCGGGCGCCGTCCGGCAGAGCTTCAGCGCACCATCGGACGCGCGCTCCATCCACAGAAGGTGGCCCGCAGCGGCAGCGGCTGGTCCGATCGCGTCGGAAAACGGGATCGGTTCCGGCAGCGGCAGGGCGAAGGGCGGGTTCTCCATCAGCGCCTGATAGTCCGGGGCGTCATGCGCTGTCGGGGACGGGATGTAGATCGCGAAGAACCCGCCCGCAAAGCCCGAGGCCTTCATCCTTGGCAAGTCCAGATGGCCCCTGCCCTCCCCGGTCAGGAAGATCTCCTCGCGCCGGGCCGGGTTGTTCAGCAGACGAAGCAGAAGGTCGTTATGGCCATCGAAAACGGGGATCATGGGGTCGGCTCCGTGGAAGCATCCAGCATCCGGTCGGCGCTGGCGTCGAACAGGCTGCGGGCATAGGCGGTGGTCATGCGGGCGCTGGCAAGGTCGTCGCGCGTCATCTCTTCCACAGTGCGACCGTGCTGCAGGACCATGATCCGGTCGCACATATGGTCGATCACGGCCAGATCATGCGAGACCATCAGGAAGGTCAGCCCCTGTTCTTCCCGCAAACGGTTCAGCAGGTTCAGCACTTCAGCCTGGACCGAGGCATCCAGCGCGCTGGTCGGTTCATCCAGCAGCAGGATCTTCGGCCTCAGCATCAGCGCGCGGGCGATGGCGACGCGCTGGCGCTGGCCGCCCGAAAGCTGGTGGGGATAGCGGAACCGGAAGGCCGGGGGGAGGCCAACGTCGGTCAGCGCCTGCACCACGCGGGCATCGCGCCCCGGCACGCCATGGATCGCCAGAGGCTCTGACAGGGTGCGGTCGATGGTGTGGCGCGGATGGAGGCTGGCATAGGGGTCCTGAAAGACCATCTGCACCTCGGTCGAGAACGCCCGCCCGCGCGGCACCGGCACCGGCTTGCCGCCGATCCGGATGCTGCCCCCCGTCACCGGAGCCATCCCGCAGATCGCCCGCAGGATCGTGGACTTGCCAGACCCGCTTTCGCCCACCAGCCCATAGCTTTCGCGCGGCTCGACGGACAAGCTCACCCCTTCCACCGCGCGCACCTCCCGCCCCTTGGAGCGGAAGGTCACGGTCAGATCGTCAATCTCGATCAGGGCCATCGGTCAGAACCCCGCCCGGTCCAGCACCAGCAGCGGCGCGCGGGATCCCCCGATCCGGGGCAGGCAGTTCAGAAGGCCCTTGGTATAGGGATGCTGCGCCTCCATCAGATGCGCCGCCTCGATCTCCTCCACCACCAGCCCCTTGTGCATCACCAGCACCCGGTCGCAAAAGCGCGCGACGAGGCGCAGGTCGTGGCTGATGAAGATCAGCCCCATCCCCCGGTCGCGGACCAGCCCGTCAAGGATCGACAGCACCTCGGCCTGCACCGTCACGTCCAGCGCACTTGTCGGCTCATCGGCGATCAGCAGGTCGGGTTCGGGGATCAGCATCATCGCGATCATCACCCGCTGGCCCATCCCGCCGGAAAGCTCATGCGGATAGGCCTCCATCACCCGCGCGGCGTCGCGGATCTGCACCGCCTCCAGCGCGGCGATGGCCTTGGCCGTGGCATCCGACCGGCCCAGACCGTCGCGCAACCGCAGGCCCTCGGTCAGCTGACGGCCAATGGTCATCACCGGGTTCAGCGAATACTTCGGGTCCTGCATCACCATCCCGATCCGTTTGCCCCGCAGGGCCCGCATCTCGCGCTCCGAGGCATGCAGAAGGTCGCGACCGTCGAAGGTCATCGCATCCGCCTCGATCCGGCCGGGCGGGCGGACCAGACGCAGCACCGACCGCCCCGTCATCGTCTTGCCCGAGCCGGATTCGCCCACGATCCCCAGACGCTCATGCCCAAGCGTGAAGGACACGCCGCGCACCGCCTGCACCTCGCCCGTCTCGGTCGCGAAGGTGACACGCAGGTTCCTGACCTCCAGCAGGCTCATCGCGACGCACTCCGTGGATCAAGGACATCGCGCAACCCATCCCCCAACAGGTTGAAGCCAAGGCTCACGATGAAGATGGCAAGGCCCGGCATGGTGGCGACCCACCATTGCTCGAACAGGAACTTGCGGCCCGACGAGATCATCAGGCCCCATTCGGGCGTCGGCGGCAGCACGCCAAGGCCAAGGAACCCCAGCCCCGCCGCGATCAGGATGACGCCCGCCATGTCCAGCGTCACCCGGATGATGACCGAGGGCAGGCACATCGGCACCACATGCCCGGCGATGATCCGCGGGGACGAGGCACCTTGCAGCCGGATCGCGGCGATATAGTCCGAGGAGCGGACAGTCAGCGTCTCTGCCCGCGCCACCCTTGCATAGGGCGGCCAGGCGGTCAGCGCGATGGCGAGGACGGCGTTCTCGATCCCCGGCCCCAGAACCGCCACCAGCGCCAGCGCCAGGATCAGCCGGGGAAAGGCCAGGAAGATGTCGGTCAGCCGCATCAGCGTGGCATCGACCCAGCCGCCGAAATAGCCCGCCACGGTTCCGATCAAAAGGCCAAGGACCGGCGCCGTCACCGCCACCAGCGCGATGATATACAGCGTGATCCGCGCGCCAAAGATGATGCGCGACAGGATGTCCCGGCCGAAGTCGTCGGTCCCCAGCAGGTTGCCGGGGGTGCCCGGCGGCAGCAACCGACGCGACAGGTCCTGGGTCAGCGGATCATGCGGCGCGATCAGCGGCGCGAAAGCCGCCACCAGCAGCAGAAGGCCCACGATGACCAGCCCCGCCATCGCCAGCCGGTTGCGCCGGATGCGCTGCCAGGCCAGCCAGGCCTGCCCCAGCCGCGCCTGCCGTCGCGAGGCAGGATTCGGGTCGCTCAGCCAGGCCCGCAGCGCCGTCATGCCCGCGCCCTCGGATCGACCAGCCGGTACAGGATGTCGGACGCCATGTTCAGCGTCACGAAGGCCACCCCCACCACCACCGTTCCGCCCAGCACGGCCGGCATGTCGGCGGCGAAAAGTGCGTCGGTGATATAGCTGCCAAGCCCCGGCCAGGCGAAGATCGTCTCGGTCAGGACCGAACCCTCCAGCAGATAGGCATAGGACAGAGCGATCACCGTGATCAGCGGCACCGCAACGTTCTTCATCGCATGGACCCAGATCACCCGCCATTCGGGCATGCCCTTGATCCGGGCCGTGGTGATGTACTCCTGCCCCAGTTCGTTCATCATGAAGCTGCGGGTCATCCGGCTGATATAAGCCATCGAGACATAGCCGAGCAGCCCCGCCGGCAGGACGATATGGCTGACCGCATTGGCAAAGACATCCCATGCGCCGTTCAGGGCCGCGTCGACCAGGATCATCCCAGTATAGCTGGTCAGGGTGAACTGCATCATCATGTCATAGACCGGATCCAGCCGTCCGGGCCCGGCCACCCAGTCAAGCTGGCCGTAAAAGACCAGAAGCCCGATCAGACCCAGCCAGAACACCGGCATCGAATAGCCCATCAGGCCCACGACACGCACGATCTGGTCGGCGATGCTGCCGGGCCGCGTCGCGGCCAGCACACCCGCCGGGACGCCCACCAGCGTGCCGAAGATCGTGCCCAGCGTCGCCAGCTCCAGCGTGGCTGGGAAATAGCGCGCGATCTCGGCAGTTACGCTTTGCCCGGTGCGGATCGATCTGCCAAGGTCGCCCTGCACCGCATCGCGGACATAGATCAGGAACTGCTGCCACAGCGGCAGGTCCAGCCCCAGCTTCTCACGGATGGCGGCGATCTGCGCCGGGGTCGCGCGTTCGCCGACGATCGACAACACCGGGTCCGTCGGGACGATGCGCGCGATGACGAAGGTGATCAGCAACAGCCCCAGCAAGGTGATTGCCAGAGTGCCAAGTCCAAGCGCGATCTGCCCCAGAACGGGAAGCAGGCGGCGCTGCGGCGACGGTGCGGGTAGTCCTGTCATGCCGGTGTCGGGCCGCCACCTGCTCGGGCGGCGGCCCTTTCGCTTACTTGGTCACGGTCCAGTAGGACGCCGAGTCGGTCGCCCCACCGGCATAGAAGCCCGTCACGTTCGCGCGCATCGCATCCTGCCGCGCCTGCTGGAACATCAGCACGAAGGCCGAGCCATCGCGATGCCTGCGCTGGATGTCCTCATACATTGCCTTGCGCGTCTCGGTATCCTTCTCGACCACCGCGGCCTCCGTCATCGCGTGAAGCTCGCCCGGCTCCCAGGCCGTCCGCCAGGCGAGATAGCCGGTCGCGCCGGCTTCGTCGCTGTTGTCGGGGTTCATCGCGAAGGTCGAGGCATTGGTATGCGGGTCGGGATAGTCCGGGCCCCAGGTCTGGATCGTGATGTCGTGCTGGCGGGCACGATACTTGTCCAGCACCTGCGCGCCATCGCCCACGTCCAGCACCAGGTTGATGCCGGCCTGCGCGAAGGTGTTCTGCAGCGAGGTCGCTATATCCAGCCGCTCGGGATTGTTGCGCACCGTCAGGCTGACGTTCAGCGGCAGCGGCACACCCGATTCCTCCAGCAGCGCCTTGGCCTTCGCGATGTCCAGACCATAGGGCGTCTCGGTCAGCGCGCCAAGAAAGCCCTGCGGCAGGAAGGCCTGATGCACCACCCACTGCCCCTTAAGGATGCTGTCGGTCATGCCCGCATAATCGACCGCCCACCGCATTGCCTCCTGCACCTTCGGATTGGCGAGTTCCGGCTTCTTCTGGTTCAGCGCCAGATAGTAGATCTGGCCACCGACGTCGTTCTGCACGGTGATCTCGGCATTGCCGGTCAGACCCTCGATATCGGTCGGGGTCAGTTCGCGGGCAATGTCGATATCACCCTTCTCCAGAAGCAGCCGCTGCGTCGCGCCTTCGGGGATATGCTGCATGAAGATGTTCTTGATCTTCGCATCGCCCCGCCAATGGCCCTCCCGCGCCTCAAGCACATAGCCCGAGTTCGGCTTGAACGACCGCAGGACATAGGCCCCGGTTCCGGCCGAATTGGCCTTCAGCCAGGCGTTGCCCATGTCGCCCTCGACCTCGTTCGCCATCACGGTCTGCATGTCGACGATATTCGCCACGCCCGCGGTCAGGCAGTTGTAGACGAAGGAGGGCGCATAGGCCTTGTCGGTCTTCAGGGTGACGGTATCGCCCTCGAAGGTGATCATCTCATCCACATTCTCGGCCGTCAGGCCGAATTGGGTCAGGATGAAGGCGGGCGTCTTGTTCAGCTTCACGACCCGGCGCAGCGACATCGCCGCATCTTCCGCCGTCACCGGATTGCCGGAGGAAAAGGTGATGCCCGACTTCACCTTGAAGGTATAGGTCACCCCGTCATCGGCAACCGCCCAGCTTTCCGCCAGCCCGGGGACCAGCTCGCCCGGCTTGGTGGGATCAAGCTCGATCAGGGTGTCGTAGAGATTGTTGTTCAGGTCCACGCCCGAAAACTCGAACGCCTCATGCGGGTCGATCGACACGATGTCGTCGATGGCATCCGCCACCACCAGCGTATCGGCTGGCGTTGCGGCCACAAGCGCAATGGGGGCACTGCCGGCCATCAGCGCGGCAAGGGCTGCCGCACGGCCGAATCCATGCTTCGGTTGCATTGGTGTTCTCCCTGTGAGGAACGCTGAGGAGCCGACCCATGTCAGCGCCTCCGGGGATTGGAGGAAAGCGGGACGCCGAAGTCAATGGCGAACCTTGGGCGGAGGTCTTTCCCCCTGCCCCATCGGCAAAACGCCACCGGCGCCTCGACCAATAGACTCCGACCACACCCGGTTCTTTCAACGTCCGGACGCCCGTGGCCAGGCGCGGAGCCTTCCAACGACCCAGGCGCAGGCGGTCCCTCAGCTTTCCGGCAGGGTGACCCGTACCTCGGCGCGGTCCAGTGCGGCCTGGACCTCGGCGGACGGGGGACGGTCGGTCACCAGACCGTGGATCCCTTCCCAGCCACAGACCTGCACCAGGCCCGCACGGTCGAACTTGCCCGCGTCGCAGACCACCACCCGCCGCGCCGCATGGGACAGGACGGCCCGGGCGAACTCGGCCTCTTCCAGCCGATAGTCCATGACCCCCCGCTCGGCATGTAGCGCCCCGGCCGAGATCACCGCGTGATCGACCCAGAAGCGCGAGACGAACTCGATCGCCGACAGGCCAAGGGCGGCACCGCTGTCGCTGTCCAGCGCGCCCCCGGCCATATGCACCGCATTGCCGTTCACCGTGGCCAAAAGCCGCGCGATGTCGGGTGAGTTGGTGACGACCGTCAGCCGCCGGTGGTTCAGAAGCTCTCGCGCGACAAAGCTGGTGGTGGAGCCGGTGTCCAGCATCACCGACTCCCCGTCCCGGATCATCGCGGCGGCGGCGCGGGCGATGGCACGCTTCGCGCCCGCATTCTCGCGCATCCGCCGGTCGAAGGGCGCCTCCCGCACCGCGGAGGGCAGCATGATCCCACCATGCCGCCGCGTCACCGCGCCTTCGGCAACCAGCGCCGTCACATCGCGCCGTACTGTCTCCAGCGACACGTCCAGCCGTTCCGCCAGATCGTTGATCCGCAGCGCCCCGGTCTCGGCCAGAAGCCGCAGGATCTCCGTCTGACGTTGGGCCGCGATCATGGGGCTGCTCCGTTCTTGCCCGAATTTGTGGAGTTATACTCCATCTTCTCCCAAATGAATCACAAATCGGGCGCTTTCGGGCAAATTACCACAGATTCTCCTTGACCAAAGGCCAGCGGGCACAGTCCACTGACCCGGCAGAAGGCGGAGGAGACGGTGACAGAGACTTCGGCAAGACGACGGATCGAAGCCCTTGGCCTCTGGCAGGGCGAGATCCAGATCACCCCGCTGAAGGGCGGGATCAGTAACGAAAGCTGGATCGTGCAGGATGCGACCGGCCGTCACGTCGTCCGCTTCGGTGAGGATTACCCCTTCCACCACGTCGACCGCAAACGCGAAGCCATGGTGGCACGCGCCGCGGCCGAGGCGGGCTTTGCCCCCGCCCTGCGCCACGCGGCCGAAGGCGTGATGGTCACCGACTATCTCGGGGCGAAAACCTATGGCGCTGCGGATGTGCGCGCGGCCATCGGCCCGATCGCCGCCCTCCTGCGTCGCTTTCACACCGAAATGCCACGTCACATCGCGGGGCCCGGCTATTTCTTCTGGCCCTTCCATGTGGTGCGCGACTACGCCCGCACCCTGGCGCGCGACGGCAGCCGGATGGTCGCGGAACTGCCGCGCTACCTTGCCCTTGCCGATGCGCTTGAGACCGCGCAGGTCCCGCTTCCGATCGTCTTTGCCCATAACGACCTCTTGCCCGCCAACCTTCTGGACGACGGCCAGCGGCTCTGGCTCATCGACTTCGAATATGCCGGCTTCTCGACCGCGCTCTTCGACCTCGCGGGGCTCTCTTCCAACGCGGGCTTTTCGCCGGATGAAACCCAGACCCTGCTCGCCGCCTATTTCGGCACGCCCCCCGATGCCGACCTCACCCGGGCGATGGCCGCGATGCAATGCGCCTCGCTCCTGCGTGAGGCGATGTGGAGCATGGTCTCCGAACTGCACCTGAACGCCCCCGGCACCGATTACCCCGCCTACACGGCCGAGAACCTGGCGCGCATGGACGCCGCGCTTGACGCCTATCAAACCGCATATGGACGCCTGACATGACCCCCTCGCTGCCCAGCCACGCCCGCATCGTCATCATCGGCGGCGGTATCATCGGTTGTTCCACCGCCTACCACCTCGCCCGCGACCACAAGGCCGAGGTGGTGCTTCTGGAACAGGACAAGCTGACCTCGGGCTCTACCTGGCATGCGGCGGGGCTGGTCGGTCAGTTGCGGTCCTCGGCCTCGATCACGCGGGTGCTGAAGTACTCGGTCGAGCTTTACAAGCGCCTGGCCGAGGAAACGGGGCTGGAAACCGGCTGGAAGATGACCGGCTGCCTGCGGCTGGCCACCACCCCCGACCGCTGGACCGAATACCGCCGCCTCGCCACCACCGCCCGCAGCTTCGGCATGGAGATGGAACTGATCGGCCCGGAGGAGGTCAAGCGGATGTGGCCCCTGATGGACACCTCCGACCTGATCGGCGCCTCCTGGCTCCCCACCGACGGCCAGGCCAGCCCCTCGGACATCACCCAGTCGCTGGCCAAGGGCGCGCGGATGCATGGCGCGAAACTGATCGAGGGCGTCCGCGTCACCGGCCTGCGCATGGAGGGCCGCCGCATCACCGCCGTCCAGACCGACCAGGGCGAGATCGCCTGCGAGACGGTGGTGAACTGCGCCGGCCTCTGGTCGCGGCAGATCGGCGCGATGGCGGGGGTCTCCGTCCCGCTCCAGGCGGTCAAGCACCAGTATATCGTGACCGAGAAGATCGAGGGCCTCTCCTCCGACGCCCCCACCCTGCGCGACCCCGACCGCCGCACCTATTTCAAGGAAGAGGTCGGCGGTCTGGTCATGGGCGGCTATGAGCCGAACCCGATTCCCTGGGACACCGGCCTGCCGGGCAACGACGCGCCGCAGGACTGGGCCTTCCGCCTGTTCGACGACGATTACGACCATTTCGAACAGCACATGTCACAGGCCATCGCCCGCATCCCTGCGCTGGAACAGGCAGGCGTCAAGCGGATGATCAACGGGCCGGAAAGTTTCACCCCCGACGGCAACTTCATCCTCGGCGCTGCGCCCGAGGTGGACAACATGTTCGTCGGCGCGGGCTTCAACGCCTTCGGCATCGCCTCGGGCGGGGGCGCGGGCTGGGCTTTGGCCGAATGGATCATGCGCGGTGAGGCGCCGCTTGACCTCTGGCCGGTGGACATCCGCCGCTTCTCCACCCTGCACCGCGACCGCGACTGGGTCCGCGACCGCACGCTCGAGGCTTATGGCAAGCATTACACCGTGGCCTTCCCGCATGAGGAATACAGAAGCGGCCGCCCCCGCATCACCTCGCCGCTGTATCCGCGGCTCACGGCAGCCGGGGCGGTCTTCGGCTCGAAACTCGGCTGGGAACGTCCCAACTGGTTCGCCCCGCCCGGCACCACGGCCGAGGATGTCTATTCCATGGGCCGCCAGAACTGGTTTGCCCCCGTGGGTGCGGAACATGCGCATGTCCGCGAAGTGGCGGGCCTCTTCGACCAGTCCTCCTTCGCCAAATACGAACTTTCCGGGCCGGGGGCCGAGGCCGCGCTGACCCGGCTCTGCGCCAATGACATCGCGAAACCCGTGGGCCGGCTGGTCTATACCCAGATGCTGAACAGCCGCGGCGGGATCGAATGTGACCTGACGGTCGCCCGGCTGGCCGAGGACCGTTTCTACATCGTCACCGGCACCGGCTTCCGCACCCATGACCTCGCCTGGATCGCCGATCACCTGCCGCGCGACGGCTCCGCCCGGCTGCAGGACGTGACCGAAGACTGGGGCACTCTTTCACTCATGGGACCCCGCGCGCGGGATATCCTGTCGGCCGTCACCGATGCCGACATGTCCAACGCCGCCCATCCTTTCGGCCACTGCCGCGAGATCACGATCGCCGGCCACCGGGTCCGGGCCTTGCGCGTCACCTATGTCGGCGAACTCGGCTGGGAGCTCCACCTGCCCATCGCCGCCCTGGGCGAGGTCTACGACACGCTGATGGCCACCGGCCACGGCCTGCGCCCGGTGGGCTACCGCGCGCTGGAATCGCTGCGGCTGGAGAAGGGCTACCGCGCCTGGGGGGCCGACATCACCCCGAACGACACCCCCTTCGAGGCGGGCCTCGGCTGGGCGGTCAAGCTGAAGACCGGGCAGGATTTCATCGGCCGCGCCGCGCTGGCGGCCTTGGCCGACCAACCCCTGCGCCGCCGTCTCGTCTCCTTCATGGCCGAGGACCCCGACGCCGTGCTCCTCGGCCGCGAGACGATCCTGCGCGATGGAAAGCCGGTCGGCTATCTGACCAGCGGCGGCTACGGCTATACCGTCGGCCGCCCGCTTGGCCTCGGCTATGTCCGCTCAACCGACAACCAGCCCGCGCTGGACGACGGGGCACTTCTGGCCAGCCGCTACAGCCTGATCGTGGCCGGAGACGAGGTGCCCGCACGCCCGTCGCTGGTGCCGTTCCACGATCCGAAGGGCATCGCCATCAAAAGCTGAACAAGGCGCGAGACAGCGCCGACACACAGGGAGGGACCAATGGAACTGATCGGAACCGTCGTCATCTACATCATCATGGCCTGCGCCGTGGCCGGGGCATTCGCCTATATCCGCGACCCCGAAGGGGGGCTTGGCCGCGAATTCCGCGAGGGCCTTCACGCCATCGGCCCGATCTTCATCCCGGTCGCCGGTATCATGGCGGCCATCCCCTACCTGTCGCAGATCATCAGCGGCGGCGTCGGCCCGCTCTTCGCGCTGGTGGGGGCAGATCCCTCCATCGCCGCGACCACGATCATCGCCATCGACATGGGCGGCTACCAGCTTGCCGACACGCTGGCGCAAAGCCGCGAGGGCTGGCTCATGGCCTCGCTGGTGGGCTACATGGCCGGGGCGACGATCATCTTCTCGATCCCGGTCGGCCTTGCCATGCTGGACAAGCGCGACCACAAATACATGGCGCTCGGGATCATGTCGGGCATCCTCTCGGTGCCCGTGGGCGTCTTCATCGCCGCGCTGATCGTCCTCGTCACCGGCACCGCCATCCGCCCCGAGATCGCCACCACCGGCGACGCCTCGCT
>Ga0208242_100709_pt1 | contig 14107 bp, 13 predicted proteins | sample SubbioAug_CSW13A_FD_184825 | JGI IMG/M metagenome (GOLD analysis project Ga0208242, IMG submission 184825) | Serpentinite rock and fluid subsurface biosphere microbial communities from McLaughlin Reserve, California, USA - CR12Aug_CSW13A (SPAdes) | ecosystem: Environmental > Terrestrial > Deep... | reverse complement strand
AACGTTTAGGCACGGTTGCAGACTATGATCGTCCATACATTACCCTTAAACCTGAATTTGAAGCAGAACAAATTCGTGTCTTTGCGAAAATGGCCCTTTCAGGCATGATTTATAAAGGATTAAAACCAGTTTATTGGTCACCTTCTTCTGAAACTGCCTTGGCTGAAGCTGAAATTGAATACATGGATAAAAAAGACATGGCGATCTATGTTGCCTTCAATGTGCTTGAAGATCATGAGGTGGTGAAAAAGGACGATCGTTTTGTGATCTGGACCACCACGCCTTGGACCATTCCAGCCAACTTAGCCATCAGTGTGAACCCAACCATGACCTATGCTCGTGTACAAACTTCTAAAGGTGTCCTTGTAGTGCTTCATGAACTGGTTGAATCCCTCATGAAGGAATTTGATTTAGAGGAATACACCCTCTTATCCACCTTTAAAGGCAGTGATGTGGAACATGTCTTAACCCAACATCCATTGTATGATCGTACCTCCATGGTGATCTGTGGAGATCATGTCAGTGCAGAAGCAGGGACAGGCTGTGTACATACTGCACCAGGGCATGGGAATGAAGACTACATCGTGGGTCTAAAGTATGGTCTAACGCCATACTGTCCTGTGGATGAGCAAGGACGCATGATGATTGAAGCAGGGGAGTGGCTGGTGGGACAAACCACGGAAGAAGCCAATAAAACAGTCAGTGTCAGACTTGATGAAGTGGGAGCACTACTCAAGCATGAATGGTTCACTCACAGTTATCCTCATGATTGGAGAACTAAGAAACCCGTCATCTTTAGAGCAACCACCCAATGGTTTGCCTCCATTGATAAGATCAGTTCAAAACTATTATCTGAAATCGAAAAAACCACCTTCTATCCATCATGGGGACAACTGCGTCTTCATAACATCATGAAAGATCGCATTGATTGGTGTATTTCTCGCCAACGTGCGTGGGGTGTTCCAATCCCAATTCTTTACACTGAAGATGATACTCCAATTCTGGATGAAGCTGTCTTTGAACATGTGGCCTCTTTGTTTGAAAAACATGGATCCAACATCTGGTTTGAAAAAGAAGCCAGTGAATTACTCCCAGCAGGATACACCCATCCTTCATCTCCAAACAATGGGTTTAGAAAAGAGACAGACATCATGGATGTCTGGTTTGATTCGGGGTCATCACATTTAGGAGCCCTAAAACCACGTGGTTTAACCACACCGGTGGATCTTTACCTTGAAGGCAGTGATCAATACCGTGGATGGTTTAATTCTTCCCTCATTGTAGGGGTTGCTGCGCATGATCATGCCCCTTATAAAGCGGTCTTAACCCATGGTTTTGTCATGGATGGTCAAGGCAAGAAGATGAGTAAATCCTTAGGCAACGTGGTTGATCCTAATAAAGTCACCTCTACTCTTGGAGCGGATATCTTGCGTTTATGGGTATCAAGCATTGATTATACCTCTGATGTGAGAATCTCAGATGAACTACTCAAACAAACGGCTGAACTGTATCGTAAAGTGCGTAACACCTTTAGATTCATGTTAGGTAACTTGAGCCTAGAGGATTTTACCATTAAAAATAAAGTAGCTTTAGATACCTTGACTGAAGTGGATAAATACGTGCTGAATCAAGCCATCAAACTCAATGAGTTAGGCAAGAAAGCCTACTTGGAGTATGACTTCAATACCCTTATCTCTGAACTCTTTGTGTTCATGAACAACACCTTATCTGCTTATTACTTGGACTTTACGAAAGATATTCTTTACATTGAGAAGAAAAACTCACTTCGTCGTCGTCAAGTTCAAACAACCTTGCATGAAATTGTGGACATGCTTGTCCGCTTATTAGCACCTATTTTAGTGCATACCAGTGAAGAAGTATGGGATACACTTGGACTCAGTGATGAAAGTGTGCACCTCAGTGAATTTAAGAGCTTAGAACCACTTTTAACCACGTTGAGTGATGAAGAGTGGGAAATCCTCTTTGACATCCGCAGTGATGTACTCAAAGCCTTAGAAGAAGCACGTGAAGCGAAAGTGATGGGTAAATCCTTACAAGCCCATGTGACACTTCAAGTGAATGATGAGCAAAAATCGTTACTCACTCAAGCCATTGGGGATGAAGTTAAGTGTGCACAGTGGCTCATTGTCTCACAACTCAGCTTTGGTGAAGCCACTAAATCCTATGATGTCTGTGGTGTCACTGTAGCATTAGCCCAAGGTGATAGCTGTCCACGTTGTTGGAATGTAACGCCATCCGTGCATGAAGATCATTTATGTGATCGTTGTCATTCTATCCTACATGATTAAACCCAACACAGGCTTAGCCTGTGTTGTTTTTTGTCTGTCTTAAATATGGTAAGATATCTTTAATGAGGAGAATGTCTATGATCACCAGTGTCCACAATGAAACGATTCAAAACTTAAGTAAACTGCACATGAAAAAACATCGTGATCAGCTTTCACTTACCTTGGTGGATGGGGAACATCTCATCATGGAAGCGTATAAAGCGAAGGTGTTAACCCATGTGTATGGGATCAAAGATCAACCACTCCTTCATGAAGTTCCGTACACGCAAGTGAGTGACAATGTCATGCGTAAACTGTGTGCCACCACATCCCTTTCTCATTGGGTAGGTGTGGTCAAGATCATCAAAGATAGATCGCTTACGGATCATGTGTTGGTTTTGGATGGTGTACAAGATCCAGGTAATGTGGGAACCTTGCTTCGCAGTGCTTCTGCCTTTGATTTTTTAAGTGTCATTCTTTTACCAGGATGTGCAGATCCTTTCAGTCCTAAAGCCATTGCAGCGTCTCAAGGTGCACTGTTTCAATGCAAGATTCAAACCTTGAGTTTAGAAGCATTCAAGACATTATTAGAAAGGTCACCTCATCAACTCATCGTCAGTGATGTGCATGACGCTCAACGACTTGAAGACCTACCTTCCTTTCATCAGTGCATGCTTGTTTTAGGCAGTGAAGGAGCTGGAGTAAGTTCAAGTGTTCAAGCGTTAGCGGATCACAAAGTACGTATTCATACGCATCATGTGGAATCCTTGAATGTGGCCATGGCAGGATCCATTTTGATGCATGGCTTATTTTCGCGAAAAGGTTGAGAAATCATTGAAGGTATGTCATAATTAGGACGAAAATCGATGCATGAATCCGTGGTGTGAGCATGATTCTATTTAAGCGAGAAGTGATGGTGCAAGACTTCAGTGAATCACACATTATTCAATTCATAAGAGAAGTAACCCTTCCGTTGGTCACGTTATCACCACTAGAGGTGCACTCTTAAGAGTGAATCAGAATGGTACCGCGTGCAAACGTTTCTGAAGTAGAGACGTTTTTTTTATGTTAAGGAGGCAATATGTCCATAGAAACAATTCACCAAGAAGCCTTATTGGCCATTGAATCAGCCAACAGTATGGCTGCACTTAATGAAGTTCGTCAACAGTATTTATCCAAAAAGGGAAGTGTCGCTTCACTGATGAGTACGTTAAAAGAGTTAGATCCAGAAGAGCGCAAAAGCTTTGGTGCTCAAGTTAACGCCCTGAAGCAAAGCTTAGAAGCGGCATTTGAAACCGCTCAAACTCGTTTAGAAGCGATTGAATTAGCACTGAATCTAAAAAAAGAAGCCTTGGATATGACCCTTCCTGGCACAACCATTGCGAGTGGGACACTTCATCCTTTAACCATGGTCACACAAGCCATTGAAGATATCTTCTTAGGCATGGGCTATCATGTGGTGGAAGGACCTGAAGTGGAGTTGGATCTGTACAATTTTGAGCGTGCTAATATTCCTGCGAATCATCCTGCCCGTGACATGCAAGACACCTTCTACATTGATGTGGAATGGTTATTACGAACTCACACAACGGCGATTCAAACAAGAGCACTCGAAGCCAGTGCCCCTCATGTGCCACTCAAGGTCATTTGTCCTGGTAAAGTGTATCGCAAAGATGATGATGATGCGACTCACTCCCATCAATTCATGCAAATTGAAGGCTTAGTGGTAGGCGAAGGGGTGAGTATGGCTAATCTCAAACACACTTTAGAAACACTTGCCAAAGCCATGTTTGGGGAAGAGCGTAAGATTAGATTGCGTCCTTCTTACTTCCAATTCACTGAACCCAGTGTGGAAGTGGATGTATCTTGTCATATTTGTGGTGGCAAGGGTTGTGGTATATGCAAACATACCGGATGGATTGAAGTCTTAGGGGCAGGGATGGTGCATCCACATGTGCTTAAGATTGCAGGATATGATCCTGATAAAGTCAGTGGATTTGCGTTTGGATGTGGTGTGGAGCGTATTGCGATGCTGAAGTATGGGGTGGATGATATTCGTCACTTCTATACCAACGCAAAACCCTTCTTATCTGTGTTCAAACGATTTGAGTAAGGAGAAACCTCATGATTCTATCTAAACAATGGTTATCAACGCGAGTTGATTTAAGTGGCATCAGTGATGATGTTTTAGCGCATGCGCTCACGCATGCTGGATTTGAAGTAGAAGACGTGCGACCTTTGGTGGCCATCAAAGGCTGTGTGATTGGTAAGGTATTGACCTGTGTGGATCATCCAGAGTCGGATCACTTGCATCTTACAAGCGTGGATGTGGGGGATGAAGTGATTGAGATTGTGTGTGGTGCGGATAATGTGGCAGCCAATCAAATGGTCATTGTGGCTAAAGTAGGGGCCGTGTTACCACAACTCACCATCAAAGCTACCACGGTAAGGGGATATCCTTCCTTTGGGATGATTTGTTCGTATTCTGAACTTGGTCTTGATGATAAGTTTATTCCTGAAGATCAAAAAGAAGGCATTGCAACGTTAAGTGGTGACTATGAATGTGGTAGTGATGTTTTAGAAGCCTTAGGATGGGATGATACCATCTTTGATGTGTCTTTAACTCCTAATCGTGCTAATGCGAACTCACTCATTGTGATGGCGCAAGAAGTCAGTGCCATTCTTAATAAAGAGTTACTTCCTGTAGCTCATGAACTCATTGCTTATGATGTGCAAAACACACCATTAAGTATTACCTCAACTACCTCAGGATGTACACAGTTTTTAGGCCGTATCATTGAACATGTTACGATTGCTGAGTCACCTCAATGGCTTAAGAACATTCTTATGGCTTACAACATTCGCTCTGTAAACAACGTGGTGGATATATCCAATTTGGTCATGTTAGAGACAGGACATCCACTGCATTTCTATGATCGTACTTTACTTAATGAGGATCATTTAGGGGCCAGTGATGGCCACAGTGGACCTTACATGGCACTGGATGAAGCAACCTATGAGTTAACACCTCAAGATGTCTGCATTGTTTCTAAGGACGAGATCGTAGGATTAGGAGGAATCATTGGGGGAGAGAACTCCAAGATTGTACCAACCACGTCATCCATCATCATTGAAGTGGCTGATTTTGATCGTGATCGCATTAAAGCCACCTCCAAACGTCTTCAAATTCAAACCGATGCGGCTGCTCGATTTGCCAAGTTCATTGATCCCATGACCACCATGGCCACCATGGAAAGAGCCACCTACTATCTTGTCACTTTGGCTCAAGCCAAAGGCATTCATCCGATTGTCGCTTTTGCTCCATTAGCCAATGTGAGTGAAACGATCATTGATGTGTCCTTGGCATTCATTAATCAACATTGTGGAACCCACTTCAGTGTGGATCGTGTGTATCACGCCTTGGATGCTTTAGGTTTTCAACCAAGTGAAGACAATGACGTCTTCACGTGTGTGATTCCAACCCATCGTGATGACATTACCATTAAGGAAGATGTGGTGGAAGAAATCATTCGACTTATTGGTTATGATGCGATTGAAAGCATTCCTTTAGGGTTAACACAAACCTTAGGTCAACTCAATGAAACCCAGAAAATGAAGCGTCAGCTTCAACACATCCTTACTGGTATGGGTCTTCATGAAGTGATTACCTACACCTTGATGCATGAGAAAACCTTACCAGGTCCCATGGCTTCACAGCATCCCCACATGATCTTAAGTCCATTATCTGAAGATCGTAAGATGATTCGCTCACACTTGTATGCAAGCACCTTAATGAATGTGAGCAGTGCTCAGGCGTATAAAAATCCATACAACAGTTTTGAGATCTCTTCTGTGTATGACAAGTCAGGGACTAACTTACGTTTGAGTATTGCATTAACCTCACCTCTGCATTCCAATACGATTCTTAAAGAGAAAATCACACCATCGGTGTTCACATTAAAAGGAATCATTGAAACGTGTTTACTTCATTTAGGTATTCAAGGATCACGCATCAGCGTGGCATCCATGGATGAAGACAGTGTTTGGCTTCATCCATATCAAAGCGCATGGATCATGATTGATCAAAAGCGATGTGGTTATTTTGGAGTAGTTCATCCTATCAGTGCAAAAGCCTATGATGTGAAGAACACCCTCATTGGCGAACTGGATTTATCTTTTATTCTAGGATTAAAGAAAGGGAAGATTGCGTTTGAAGCTATTTCCAAGTTTCAAAGCATCACCAAAGACATTGCCTTGGTGGTGGATAAATCCACCCCTAGTGCTCATCTGATTAAAACCATTCTTAAAGCAGGAAAACCACATCTTGCCAGTGCGGTGGTGTTTGATGTGTTCTCACTCAGTGACACGCACCATTCATTAGCCTTTAACCTAGTGTTTAAAAACACTCAAGTGTACACTCAACAAGACATTGATGGGGTGATTCAATCCATCTTAAAAGCGTGTGAAAAAGAACACAACGCAACACTGCGATCATGACACGTGCCCTCATCAGTGGTGCTTCCTCAGGTCTTGGAGAAGCCTTTACCTTAGCTTTAGTCAAAGAGGGCATGGATTGTGTCATCTTTGCCCGTCGCATTGAGCTTTTAGAACAACTTCAAATGAAGTGTCATGCGATCAGAGCTAACAGTGTCATGATCTTACAACTCGATGCACGTGATACCAATGCACTCAACATCTTAGAAACCTTCATTCAATCCAATGCCTTAACTTTTGATTTGGTCATTAACAATGCAGGCTTTGGTTACATTGGGGCGTTTAAAGACATGCAAGAAAACACCATCGATGACATGATTGAAGTTAATGTGAACTTTCTTACACGCATGACCTATCGCTTACTACCTTACATGAATCCACAAGGAACCTTCCTTCATGTTTCTTCCTTAGCAGGAAGCATGAGTGGACCGTACATGAATGTGTATTATGCGACTAAAAACTATGTCAGTGCTTTCTCATTGGCGTGTGACATTGAATTCAAACCATTAGGGTTACGCTCACTGGCGTTCATTCCAGGACCAGTGCATACCCAGTTTGGTCAAGTGGCGAAAGCAGGGTCATTACCGATTTTTAATCATGTGAAGAGTCAGGATGTCAACAGTGCGATTCAAACTGCATTAAAAGGATTAAAGAAGAAACAACGTTTTATAGTCTCACATCCTGCTCATCGTATGCTATTATTTTGTGTGAAGCACTTACCTTTAGGATGGGTAGCCAACATTGTTTCCCATCTTCAACAAAAACGAACACAATAAGGAGTCAATTATGGGACGAGCATTTGAAGTTAGAAAAGCAGCCATGGCGAAAACCAGTGCTGCGAAAACCAAAGTCTATTCTAAGTTTGGAAAAGAGATTTACATTGCGGCAAAAAGTGGGGAACCTAATCCTGACATGAACCAGTCACTTCGTCGTATCATTGATAAGGCGAAATCAGCTCAAGTACCGGCAGATATTATTAAAAGAGCGATTGAAAAAGCCAAAGGCAATGATGACACTCAATACAATGAGGTCAGATACGAAGGATTTGGATCAGGAGCAGCCACCATCATCGTGGAGTGCTTAACCGACAATGTGAATCGTACGTATGCGGATGTGCGCAATGCATTCAATAAGAGCCATGGAAAACTGGGTGTCATGGGCAGTGTCATTCACACCTTTGATCATGTTGGCTTGCTTCAAGTGCCTTACCATGATGAAGAAGCGGCACTTGAAACCCTCATTGAAGCTGAAGTGGATGTGATTGATTTAGAAATTGTCAATGATGAGCTCAGTGTCAGTGTGGCACCAAGTGATTTGTATAAGGCGAAAGAAGCGTTAAGTGCCCTTATTAATCAAGATTTCACGGTCTTTGAAACCACCTACATTGCCCAAGAAAACATCACCTTAGAAGGCGATGATCTGACCCATTTTAATAAATTGTTAGGGATGTTAGAAGCACTGGATGATGTCAGTGACGTCTATCACAACGTCAATCTATGAAACGGGTGATCACTTACGGGACCTTTGATTTGCTTCACTTTGGTCACATTAAGCTTCTTCAACGGGCTAAAGCACTAGGAGATTATTTGATTGTGGCTTTATCCAGTGATGAATTCAATGCGATTAAAGGTAAACATGCATATCATCCTTATGAAGAAAGAAAAGCCATGTTAGAGGCTTTAAGGGTGGTTGATTTGGTGATTAAAGAAGACAACTGGGAGCAAAAAGTCAATGATGTTTTGTTTTACCATGTGGACACCTTTGTGATTGGAGATGATTGGGAAGGGAAGTTTGATTTTCTCAAAGAGCATTGTGAGGTGGTGTATTTACCACGTACTGAAGGCATTTCCACCACCAAGATTAAACATGATTTAGAACTAAAAAAGTAGGACCACTTGAACTGTGATCCTACTTTTTCTTATGGTCTTCCTTGACCATTGTTTTGTTTAGTCTTTAGATTCTTTCGAACACGCTCAATCTTTTCACGTGCTTCGCTTTCAAGTTGAGCTTTCATCTCTTCGTCAACGTCATCCATGTCATCTTCATCATCGATTTCATCGTTTTCTAATGCATCAAGTTCATCTTGATACGCTCTTAACTGAGTTTTAAGCTCTTCAAGTTCTGCTTCTAGCTCACTTGTGTCTTCGCCATTTCTTCTCATTTCACGAATCGTAGCTTCAAGAGCTCTCACTTCTGCGTGTACTGAGCGTTTAAGTTGAACCAAGGATTGCTGTGGATGATCTTCTTTAAGGTATTCTTTCATTGGAATCAGTGTTCCATCTTCTTGAAGTACTTTACCTTGAATGACATAAAGTCCTAATGGAACTTCCTTGCCTTCAGCTTCAAAGAGTTCTCGTAAAGTGGCTTTAATGAACACCACATTCACTTTAAATTCTTCTTCTTGATTCATCATTCTTGTTTTAATGCGTTGACCTAAGTTATCAACTGCTTCAATGATGTCTTCATCTTCTTCCTCTTCATCAAGGACAGTGGTAATGGACACGACATCACTTTCTAATGCATTCTCATCAATGAAGCCTTTTTCAATCGCATAGGCAATGATGGCTTCAATGGCTAAAGTAACATCTCCATCAAGGTATGGTCCTTTATCAAAGTCTTGTGCATCTTCATTGAGTGGGGTAATGTCAATCACTTTATCATTTTCATCCACCAAAATATCAAATGCTGGATTGATTTCTACCCTAACAATGGCGGTGTAGGCAATCGCTGGAGTAGGACGTAAACTAGGAAGCAGTGCAAACATCAACACAAGTCCTAAAGCAAAAGCCGTGGCTAATTTAAATCCGAAGTGTCGGGATGGTTGTGCTTTCTTTAATACTTTCTCTTCATTAAGAGCGTAGGTTTGGATACTTTTTTTAATTTGATTCATACAAACCCTCCTTTGCTAAGTAAGAGCAAATAAAAAGTGTTTTGGACAACACTTTTTAAAGAAATGTTTGTTTTAAGGCTTCTATGGCTTGATGAATCTTGTATTTAAGGGTAGAAGCAGGGATGTTTAAGGTTTTCGCCAGTGCGGAATAACTTAAATCATATTTGTATTTAAGAATGAGGGCTTGTTGGGTCACATGATCAAATGACGTGATTTCTTTCCAAATCAGTGCTTCAGAGATATGATTAAGCGTGTCTTCATGAAGATTTTCATGTTCATCTTCAATACTTTCCTCAAATAGGATTTGTTCCTCAATCTCACTTTTGTAAAAGCGTGAGAGTTCACTGCGAGCAATCTTGTAGGTGTAATCTTCAAGATCATGAATATCATGCCCTTTCTTAACTGCTTTAAACAACGCCATCATGATGTTTTGCATGATGTCTTGCGCATCTTCAATGCGTTTAACCTTAGAAAACACATAAATTCCGATGGGTTTCTTCAGCTGATAATAGAGTGCTTCAAAGTCTTCAGTGGAGTATCTCATAAATTAAGTGTACATCACACGACTTGTTTGTTCAATCTATTGTCAATGAAAGGATTAAAGAACATGAAACAGTGAAAAATAAACGATGAGTGTATAGAGTGTGCTGTATAAGGTGCCTAGAATAAAATATTCACCAAATTGAGTTTTAGATAGTTTACTGTATCTTGCCAAGGATTTTGCTGTAATGATGAATCCTAATGCGGTTGCGTTACCCAGAATTAGAAATCCCATGATTAAAAGTCTTTCCATGGTACCGATGAGTGCTCCTGCATTTTTGTGTTCATTATCTTCAAGTTCATCTTTTGGTTTGAAGTTTGAGAAGAGGGTATTAAATATGACATTGCTTGTTTTTGATAGTAAAAGAATGGATAGAATAGCATTGATATGCAATGAATAAGCTGCTAAGTTGAAGTTAGTTGTGAAATTGATGGAAAGATAATGAGAGATAAGGAATAGGATAATCATATGAAAGAGTTGATCAATGACAAAATGTGATTTTTTCATGGTAGGTAAACATCGTGATAGCATCACTTTTAAACAATCAATCACAATGTGAGACACAATTAAAAGATAAATAATGAAAACATTAATGCCTTGATTGGTTTGAAATATTAGAAATATCAAAGAAAACAAGAGAGTGTTCACAACAAAGTGTTTGAACATCTCAGATGAGATTAAACTCGAAAATTGAATTTTCTCATTCTCCTTTTTTTGAATAGAATCATCACTTTGAAAGTAAAAATCAACAAGTAAATGTAGAATTAGGATGAGTTTAAATATCAGCATTTAGACTTCCTCCTTTAAAAGTTCATTTATTCTTACTAATACGTGAACATAATTAAGATACCTAGAAGATTTATACTTGTTGAAAATAGTAGAAACGCTTTGGGTAAACTCATCAGCGACTTCTTTAATGACGAAACGCTCACTTAGACCATAGTTTTGTATTGAATGATGAATCACACTTCGTTGTTTGTCTGTCCAGTCCTTCTTAATTGAGTAACATAAATCCAATGAAGCATTCACACTTTCATCAATGACGTCATGAAGACTACAGACATAGATATTTGAGTAATCCATGAGTTTATTGGTCGAATGCATTTTTTTGACAGTTTCAATCGCTGTTCTTGCATTCCACCATACTTCTCCATCACTTTGAAAAGGGGATTCTGGTTCTCCAAAATCAAATGACATTGAACCAATGCCAATTCCAAATCTTAATTTTGTAGGATAGAGTTCAAACTCAATCTTGTGTATGATTTCAAAAAGAGGATTGATGTGATTAAATAATCCTTGGAATTCATCTCCAAGTGTCACTCCTATCTTTTTCTCAATATAAGTTGAATAGGTTTCATTAATGGTTTTGATGATGGTTTCTAATTTTCTTTGAACCGTTCTTCGATCAATTAACGATTTTGAAGAGACGATATCTCCAATGAGTGCATAATACATAGGTCACCTCCATGTCTTGATTCTAACATATTTTTGTATAATAATACGAAAAAAATAATAATTCGTATTATATTACGAAAAAAATAATAAATCGTATGATGATAAGAAAAAGTGAAATGGGTAGGGTAATCATCGTAAGTTAAAACATCTCAACCTTGATCACCTATGATTGATCTGTCATGAAGAATAAATAATCATCTCAATGATGATTGATTGCGATATAATGACATTAAACTATAGTTAAAGGTGCCATATGAAACATACCATGACGTATACTTCCTATTTTGATCAAGTTGTGATTCATTACAGTGTCTTTGATCATGCGACTCCTAAAGCCCTCATTGTGATGGTGCATGGTTTAGCGGAACATCGTGCTCGCTATGATAGCTTAGCCAATGTCTTGTCTTCATTAGGTTATGTGGTGTTAACTCTAGATCAGCGAGGTCATGGTCAGAGCGGGGATGCAACCACATTAGGGTATTTCAGTGATCAAGACGGTTGGATGCGTAATGTGTCTGACATCTTAGCCATTCAACACACCATTCAACATCTCTATAAACTTGACAAAGTGATCCTATTTGGGCATTCTATGGGCAGTGTGGTGGCACGAAGCCTATTGAAACATCATGGGGAAGAATACATCGGGTGCATTCTTTCAGGACTTCCAACCTTGCCATCTGCTTTATCTTTACTTCAAAGCTTTATGAAAGGGCTAGAAAAGCTTAAAGGAGCTAAAACACCTTCTTCTTTGTTTTATAAACTTAGTTTTGAAGCTTATGATAAGAAACATCAATCCACCTTTAAAAATGCATGGTTAAGTGTGGATGAAGAAAATGTGAAAGGCTACAATGAGGATCCTTGGTGTGGGTTTACCCTCACACATCGTGGAGTAGTGGATTTTATTGATGGAATGAAGGATGTATCTTCAGTTTCATCGAAGCATAATCAGTTCAAGGATAAACCAATGTGGTGTGTGGTTGGACTTAAAGATCCTAGCGCAAACCATCCAACTGATTTAGAAAAGACCATTAAACTTCTTAATAAACAAGGTTACAGTAACATCACCTTTACCATCGATCCTTTCTCCCAACATGAAGTGTTCTTTGATGTGAATGCAACCAACCTTAAACATGAACTCTTCATGTTTGTGGAATCCTTAACCTCATCTGTATCTTAAGTGAGCTTTAAAAGCAGTTTGAAAGTCATTAAGATTTAGTGTATTCTAAAACCATGAAACTTCTACTTCAAGCATTAATCGACATCTTTAACTTCTTTCATCGGCTCTTCTCTTCGTTATCTAATGAATTTGGATTAGGCATGAATGATAAAGCCCTTCACTTTTATGTGATTGGGGTGATTTTTTTCATCCTTTACTTATTCATTAACCCAATCTTTAAAAAACTAGGTCAATACAGTATTAAACTACTTTCTTTCATTTATGTCTTCACCTTAGCATTAGTGGTGAGTGTGGCGATTGAGGTTGCACAATACCAATCTCGCTCAGGTCAAATGGATCTGATGGATGTGATTTGGTCACTTTTTGGTTTCTTAGTCATCTTTTTAGGATTTGAGTTGTTAGTGGCCATCATCAAATTCATCACAAGGCAAATCAAAAAAGCAATCGCACAATCAAAACAAGCACCTCGAACATGAGGTGCTTGTGTGTTTTAGCTTACAGTGGTAAAGGTTGTATGCTTTGTCCATCAAAGATGTCGATTTTCACATCATCATGTTCCTCTACAAGCACTAGAATAAAATAGGGATCATATTTGATTTCCAAATGAGGATACTCAAGTTTTGGAATCAAGATTTTATCGTATTGACGATCTTGAGTCATCTTAAAGTATGCTTCTTTCATGCACCAGTCTTTAATGGGAGTGAAAGGGTTGAGGTTGTATTCTTTAATGAGTTGTTTAGAAGGGGGAGTGTTCTTTTCAATGTCCACTCCAATTTTCTTATCTGATATCGCAAACACCAACACATCCTCTTTATGAGCAATCGAGATGTACCGTCCATCACTTAAATAAGGTTTACGATGGTCATCATAAGATACGGTTGTATGATAACCTAATGTTTTGAAATAGGCTTCGATGAGTGGTTTTGAAAAACCATTGGGATGAAGATGGGTGGTGAGTGGGGTTAGGATAATGTTGATCATGGGAATAGTTTACCATAGGTTATGAATTTTGTGTTTTACAATGATTGAAATAAATGGTGTTAGGGTAGTCCAGTGGAAGACACAACCGGGAGTTTGACACTTCAATCAATTGATCAATTCCAAAAGTTCTCTACTAAGAGGACTTTTTTAATACTTTTTTGTCAAATTTGTAAGTTTCTGTTGTAGTACTTTACCGTACTGTGATATAATAGCGCTATATGGAGGTCCTTCTATGAGAGTTAAAAGCACAAAATCAAAAAATGCAGAGTCTCTTTATGTAA
>Ga0208242_100708_pt1 | contig 14111 bp, 13 predicted proteins | sample SubbioAug_CSW13A_FD_184825 | JGI IMG/M metagenome (GOLD analysis project Ga0208242, IMG submission 184825) | Serpentinite rock and fluid subsurface biosphere microbial communities from McLaughlin Reserve, California, USA - CR12Aug_CSW13A (SPAdes) | ecosystem: Environmental > Terrestrial > Deep... | reverse complement strand
ATCGCCTTACCGCATCACGCACACCACCATGCGCGACGCGGTCGATGCCGCCTCGGTGCGCGACATGCTGCGCGAAGCCTATGTGCTCAACCCGGATGCTGACGACACCGTTCAGCCCGGGCGCCTGGTCACCTTGCTGGCCAAGGCCGAGGCCAGCCCGGACGGGCAGGTGCGCGGCCTGCGCCACACCATGCTCAATGACTCTGACATCCACGCGACGCGGCATGCCCGCGCGGTGGTGGGCGGCGTGCTGGCCTCGCTGGTGGGCCAGACAGCCCTGTACGTCTCGGGCGGCGCAGAGCACCAGGGGCCCCCAGGTGGTGGCCCCGTGGCCGCGATCTTGCATGTGGAAAGCACACCATGAACGAACCCTTCATCGAACTGTCGGATGTCACCGTGCGCTATGGCGCACAGGCGGACAGCACCCTGGCCCTCGACCGGACCAACCTGCGCATCGACCAGGGCGACTTCATCGCGCTGGTCGGCCCCAGCGGCTGCGGCAAGTCCACCATCCTGAAACTGGTGGCTGGCTTGCTGAAACCCAGCTCGGGCGGGCTCATCGTGGGCGGCCGAGAAAGCCCGATGCAACAGCAGGCCGGTCGCGTGCGCATCGGGCTGGCGTTCCAGAACCCCACATTGCTGCCTTGGCTCAACATCCGCGACAACGTGATGATGCCGCTCAAGATCGTCGAGCCCTTCCGCAGCCAGTACGCCCGCAAGAAGAAGACCGAGTTCGCCGACAAGGCCGAGGCCCTGCTCGCCCAGGTCGGTCTCAAGGGGTTTGGCGACAAGCGGCCCTGGCAGCTGTCGGGCGGCATGCTGCAACGGGCGTCTCTGTGTCGCGCGCTGATCCACGAGCCGCAACTGTTGTTGCTCGATGAGCCCTTTGGTGCGCTCGATTCGTTCACGCGCGAAGAGCTCTGGGCCCTCACCCAGCAGCTGTGGACAGACAAGCGACCCACCGTGCTGCTGGTCACCCATGACCTGCGCGAGGCGGCCTACCTGGCCACGCGGGTGTGCGTGATGAGCGCGCGGCCCGGGCGCATCCTCGAGGACCGCACCGTGCCCTTTGCGCGCCCCCGAACGCTCGAGATGAGCTACGCCCCTGACTTTTCGGCCCTGGTCCAGGGCCTGCGGCTGCGCATTGCCGAGGCGCGCACCGTGGTCGACCCCGCCACCCCCAACCCCAGCAGGATGGCCGCATGAGCAACCTTGCCGATACCTTGTCGCCGTTGGTCCGCCAGCGCCTGCTGTCCGCGCTTGCGCTGGTCGGTTTCTTCGTTCTCTGGGAGCTGGGCTGCCGGGTCGGCGGGGTCTCTGACCTGATCCTGCCGCGCCCCACCCAGATTGGCGCCGTCTTGTTCGAGCGCCTGCCGCTGTTGTGGCCGCACGCCGTTCAGACGCTCTACACCACGCTGACAGGCTTTGCCCTGGGGGTGATGATCGGCATCCTGCTGGGCATGCTGATCGGCTCGTCCAAGACGGCCTACGACGTGGCCTACCCGCTGCTCGTGGGCTTCTCGAGCATCCCCAAGGTGGCGGTGGTGCCGATCTTCGTGGTGTGGTTCGGCTCGGGCACGGTGCCCGCCATCCTCACCTCGATGGTGATCTGCATCTTCCCGGTGGTGGTCAACGTGGCCACGGGGCTGGCCAACACCGAGCCCGAGCTGGAAGACGTGCTGCGCGTGCTGGGCGCCCGCAAGCGCGACATCTTGTGGAACGTCTCGCTGCCGCGCACGCTGCCCTACCTGTTCGCCTCGCTCAAGATCGCCATCACCCTGGCCTTTGTGGGCACCGTGCTGGCCGAGACGGTCGCCTCCAACAAGGGCATTGGCAACATGATGATGATTGCCTCGGGCAACTTCGACGTGCCCATGGTGTTTGCCGGGCTGGTGATCCTGGCCGTGCTGGGTGTGGCGCTGTATGTTGTGTCGTCGATGGTCGAGCGGCGCGTGACAGGCTGGTCGCAGCGCCAAGCAGGGGGGCTGACATGAGCGAACGCCATGACAAGCAGCCGCTGCGTGCTGTGGCGGTGTTCTGCGGCTCGAACTTCGGCTTTCATGCCGACTACGCCGCGGCCGCCACGGCCCTGGGGCAGGCCCTGGCGAGGCGCGGCATCACCCTGGTCTACGGCGGCACGCACAAGGGCCTGATGGGCGTGCTGGCCGATGCCGTGCTGGCGGAGGGCGGCCACGTGATCGGCGTCATCAACCGCCGCTTGTTTGAGCGCGGCCATCTGCACGCGGGCTTGCCCGAGCATGAGGTGGCCGCCAGCATGCGCGAGCGAAAGGCCCGAATGGCCGAGCACGCCGACGCCTTCATCGCCCTGCCGGGCGGCCTGGGCACGCTCGAGGAGCTGTTCGAGGCGGCCACGCTCACTCAGCTGGGTGACCACACCAAGCCATGCGGCGTGTTGAACACCCGCGGCTTTTACGAGCCCATGCGCGCCATGCTGGCACTGTCGGCCAGCGAGGGCTTTCTCAAGCCCGAACACCGCGACATGGTGCTGTGCGAGGCCGATCCCGACGCGCTGCTCGACGTTTTGCAAGGCTGGCAACCCCCCACCGTCACCAAGTGGATCGGTCAGCCTGGGTCATGAATCCCGTCATGCCCGGCCCCGCCATCACCAGGATCCCCTCATGCCCCGTTTGACCATGACCGCCGCAGGCATGCGCTTCGTGTTGCAGACCCACCCGGATGCACCCGAGACCGTCGCCGCCTTTCTGAAGCTGCTGCCCTACCGGCAAAAGCTCATCCATGTGCGCTGGAGCGGTGAAGGCTGCTGGATCCCGCTGGGCGACTTCGCCCTCGGCGTGGGCTTCGAGAACCACACCAGCCACCCCTCGGTGGGCGACATCCTCTTCTATCCCGGCGGCTACAGCGAAACCGAGATCATCCTGGCCTACGGCAGCTGCTGCTTTGCCAGCAAGATGGGGCAGCTCGCCGGCAACCACTTCCTCACTGTCGTCGAGGGGCGCGAGCAACTGCGCGAGCTGGGGCGCAAGGTGTTGTGGGAGGGCGCGCAAGAGGTGGTGTTCGAGCGCCTGGATTGAGGCGTCAGCCTGAGGCGATTCGGCGTCGTTTCCGCTGCCTGGATCGGTTTGTGCGAGTTAATGCACGGCGTTTGATTGATTGCGGTGAAGAAGCGGCGGCGCGGACCGATATCGCTTCATCAATGCGGCAATGCAAAAGGCTCGGCCATGACTTTCCCGCGAATGAACCTCACCGGTCGGCTGCTTGCGGCGCTCATTGGCCTCGTGCTCGGGCTCAGCGGGCTGACCGCGTATGTCTGGATGCAGCTAGAAGGTGTCGTCACAGAACTGGACGACACGGCGCACCGGCTGGTGCCTCAGCTCAGCAGGGTCAGCGCGGTGGAACTGGACGTGACACGCGTGCCGGCGCTGCTCAGACACAGCATGCTGGTGCGCGGGGACAGTGACTTGCGGGACTCGCTGGCCGAACTGCAGGCTGTGCAAAGCCACCTGAACCAAGCCTTGGCGGCTTTCGTGGGCGAGGTGCGAAGCGAGCGAGGCCACGCCCTGGCCAGCAGCCTGCAACAGCAGCTTGGCGCTTTCGAGGGCCTCACGGCGCACAACGTGGCGCTCATCCGGGCAGGCCAGAGAGACGCGGCGTTTGAGCATCTTGTCACGCATGTCTTGCCCGCCCGCGAGCGGCTGGTCCACACGCTCGATGACGCAGCAAGTTACCAAGCGTCGATCCTCGCGGGCCATGTTTTGGAAGCGGAACACCGCACGATCGCGACCGAGCGCCTGATGGTCGCTGGTTCCATGGCCATCGCTCTGGGGCTGGCAACGGTCTTGTGGGGCGTCATCCGCTACCTGCAGCGGCGGGTCCGGATGGCCACCGACGTGACGCGCGAGATTGCACAGGGCCGGCTGCGCGTCGACATCGCCCCGGGCGCCCGCGACGAGTTTCACGAACTCATGGTTTCTCTGGCCGCCATGCGCGATGCCTTGCTGCGCATCGTGCAGGAGGTGCGCAAGGGCTCTGAGGGCGTGGCCCTGGGCGCCAGCGAGATCGCAGTGGGCAACGCCGACCTTTCACAGCGCACCGAGATGCAAGCTGCCAACCTGCAACAGACGGCCGCCTCGATGGAAGAAATCGCCACCACCGTGCGGCACGGCGCTGACACCGCCACGCGGGCAGCCGAATGCGCCTTGCAGGCCCGTGAGGCAGCCCGACAAGGTGGCGCGTTGGTCGAGCAAGTGGTCAGCACCATGGGCAACATTGCCAACAGCGCGCGTCAGATTCAGGACATCACCGGCGTGATCGACGGCATTGCCTTTCAGACCAACATCCTGGCCCTCAATGCGGCGGTGGAGGCGGCCCGCGCCGGCGAGCAAGGGCGCGGCTTTGCGGTGGTCGCAGCCGAGGTGCGCATCCTGGCGCAGCGCAGCGCCACCGCCGCGCGCGAGATCAAGGGCTTGATCAGCGCCAGCAGCGAGACGGTTGCCTCGGGCAACGTGCTGGTCAACGAGGCGGGTGGCGCCATGGCCGACATCGTTGCCCGTGCCCAGGAGGTCGCCGAGCTCATCCAGGCCATCAACCAGGCGGTGGGCCAGCAGAACCAGGGGCTGGGTCAGATCGGCCAAGCCGTCAACCAGCTGGATGAAGTCACGCAGCAGAACGCCGCGCTGGTCGAGCAGGCCGCCGCTGCTTCCAGCAGCCTCAATCAGCAGGCCAATCGGCTCGTTCACGCCGTCAGGGTGTTTCAGGTTTGACGGGGTGGGCTGATCACGTGGCCTTGTCGATTTTCCGGTTCGCCTCGCCGTGTTCCTGCGGGCTGGCGCGCGGCGCTTCTTGCTCGCCGTGGGCATCCCGCTCGAACCGGAGCGCGATGAACACTGGGAAGTGGTCCGAACCCCAGTGCCGCAGCCGCCGGAACGTCACCAGCCGGAAGTGTGCCGAGTGAAAGACGTGGTCCAGCGGAAAACGCAGCCAAAACGACTTCGTGTTGAACGTGTGGAAGAAGCCGCGGCCGATGCGGGGGGCCAGCAGCCCGCTCACCGCGCAGAACAGGTCGTTCGTGCGTGACCAGGCCACGTCGTTCAGGTCGCCACAGACGATGGCGGGCGCCTGATGCCACCACGCGTCGGTTTCGGCTGTGAAGATCAGGTCGCGGTCGTTCTCTGCGATCAGGCTGACACCACCGCGATCTGCAGCCGTGGGAAATCGAAGATGCGGACCCACCAGTCATCCAGCTTGGCGAACGGCAGCAGTGTGGCCACGATCAACGGTGTGCCCAGCAGGATCAGGATGAGGTCCAGCGCGGTGACTCCTTCAGGTTGGAAGCGAGGGGCCTGTGGATGGCGATGAGCCCAGCAACCTGTGTGCCCGCCGCGCTTGTCATTAACAAGTCAGCGAGCCATCACGACCTCTCTGAGGGCGTGCGGCGGGCGCGCGTCGCTGGCGACTGGCGGCTTCGCAGCGGGAGCCGTTCGTCAGGCTGTGGTGGTTAAGTGGCTGCCGTCGGCCAGGAGCGGTCAATTGCCAGAGGTTGCTTGGTGGTGTGCGCAAGCAACATGCCCGGCTCTTGACGAGAACTCACTCTCGCTGCTTTCGTTTGAAGCCTGACTCCCGCTGACCACGCACAGCCAGAATGAAGACCACATCGATATCGTTTACGTAGTGGTACAGCGCGACGTATCCACGGGATGCTCTACCGATAACCAGCTCTCGTTTGCCGCCTTTGACCCTCCGCCCGATGAGAGGGCTATGCGACAAAATTTGGATTGCGTCGAGCACTTCGGTGATGCGCGACGCTGCGTCCGGCACTTCGAACTTCGTCAGATGTTCAATGAGTCGATCGAAGTCCTCTAGAACCTCGGGCGCAAGCTCGATCCGCGTCATGCGCCCTTTGGCTTTCGGGCAGTTGGCTTGGAAGGACGCTCACCACGCACGCGCGCGGCAACGTAGCTTTTCGCCTCGTCCCACGAGACGGTCTTCCCGGTTTCTAAAAGTCGTGTCCAGCGGGCATCCGCCAGCTCGTGGAACTCCTTTTCCTGTTCAGCCTGCTCGACGGTTCGCTCGATGGCCTCAAGGATGAATGCATGCGTCGTCGTGCCCGCGCGTTCGGCTGCCGCAGATATGCGCGCCTTCAAGTTGTCTTCGATACGGATGGTCGTTGTACTCACGGCAAACCTTTTCGTCCGTCGTGAACAAGGCGGATGAAAAAATGTAGCACAAATGCGCTACAGCCAGCAAGTGAGATGGATGCTGGTTATTGACCAACGCCGGACAATGTCGACACACCATCAGGAGCAGGCCTCCATTTCCCTGTATTGGACGCAGATCTCTATGTGCCTTCTCTTCTGGCGGGCATCTTGCAGCCCGAGCTGCTTGGTGGCGGGGCAGGGCATGAAGCTGAGAAGTGCTTGCGCCAGCCAGAGGCCGAAGACCTCTACGCCTACGCCGTTCACTGGTCGACCGAGGACCAAGAGTTCGTGGCCACCTGTACCGCGTTTCCTTCGCTGTCGTGGTTGGCCCCAACGCCAGACCTGGCGCTGCTTGGTGTCCGAAATCTGGTGAGATCAGCCCTTGCAGACCTGGCAGCGGAAGGTCGGCAGCCCCCCGTTCCCCGAGGTTGAGCCGCCCTTTAGCTGACCGTAGGAAATTCCCCTCCCAAACCCATTCCGCCCCGAGCTGCAAATTAAGATCAGCAGGTTTGGCAATCACCCTTGCCAACTTGCAGTCAACAACAAATCCAGCGCCCGGGACCCATGCTCGACGACATCAAAAAGACCCTCTGGGCCACCGCCGACAAGCTGCGCGCCAACATGGACGCCGCCGAGTACAAGCACCTGGTGCTCGGCCTCATCTTCATCAAGTACATCTCGGACACCTTCACTGCCCGCACCGCTGAACTGGCCGCGCGCCTGCGTGACCCCGACGACGAATACTTCTACGGCGACGCCAGTGACGAAGACATCGCCGCTGAGCTGGCAGACCGCGACTACTTCACCTCGGCCAACGTGTTCTGGGTGCCCGAAGCCGCGCGCTGGGAGCCCATCCGCGCCGCTGCCAAGCAGCCCACCATCGGCAAGTTCATTGACGACGCCCTGGGTCTGATCGAAGCCGAGAACCCCAAGCTCAAGGGCATCCTCGACAAGCGTTACGCCCGCGCCCAATTGCCCGACGGCAAGCTGGGCGAACTGGTCGACCTGATCTCAACCATCGGCTTCGGTACCGATGCCTCCGTGGCCAGAGACGTGCTGGGCCAGGTGTACGAATACTTCCTGGGCATGTTCGCCAGCGCCGAAGGCAAGCGGGGCGGACAGTTCTACACGCCCGCCAGCATTGTCAAGACCCTCGTGGCCGTGCTGGCCCCGCACCAAGGCAAGGTGTATGACCCGTGCTGCGGCTCAGGCGGCATGTTCGTGCAGAGCGAGAAGTTCATCGAAGCCCACGGCGGCCAGATCGGCGACGTGTCCATCTACGGGCAAGAGGCCAACCCCACCACCTGGCGCCTGGCCGCCATGAACCTGGCCATTCGCGGCATCGACTTCAACCTGGGCCGCGAACCCGCCGACACCTTCACCCGCAACCAGCACGCCGACCTGCGGGCCGACTACATCCTGGCCAACCCGCCCTTCAACATCAGCGACTGGTGGCACGGCAGCCTGGAAGGCGACCCGCGCTGGCACTACGGCGACCCACCCCAAGGCAACGCCAACTACGCCTGGTTGCAGCACATGCTGCACCACCTCAAACCCACGGGCCGCGCCGGCATCGTGCTGGCCAATGGTTCGATGAGCTCCAGCCAGAACAACGAAGGCGTGATCCGCGCCGCGATGGTAGACGCCGACGTGGTGGAGGTGATGGTGGCCCTGCCGGGGCAGCTGTTCTTCAACACCCAGATCCCGGCCTGCCTGTGGTTCCTGGCCAGGCAGAAGCAGCGCAAGGGCGAGGTGCTGTTCATCGACGCCCGCAAGCTAGGCAAGATGATTTCACGCGTACAGACGGAGCTGAACGATGCCGCCATCGCCCGCATTGCCGAGACCGTGGCCGCCTGGCGCGGCGAGGTGGCGAATTTGGGAAATGAGGGCGCCAGCATCACCACCTATGAAGACGTGCCAGGCTTTTGCCGCAGCGTGCCCTTGGCCGAGATTGCGCAGCATGGCCATGTGCTGACCCCGGGCCGCTATGTGGGTGCTGAAGCCGTGGAAGACGACGACGAGGCCTTTGCCGAGAAGATGCAAAAGCTCACAGAAAAGCTGGGCGAGCAGATGGCCAAGGGTGCGGAGCTGGATGCGCTGATTCGGCAGAAGCTGGGGGGGCTGGGGTATGAGTTCTGAGTGGTCGACGGGCAAGCTTGGCGAGTTTGTTGAGTTGAAGCGTGGGTACGACCTGCCGCAAGCTAAACGATTGCCTGGATCCGTTCCACTCGTCTCTTCCTCAGGTGTGAGTGACCAACATAACGTAGCCATGGTCAAGGGTCCGGGGGTGGTTACTGGCCGATACGGAACAATCGGGCAAGTGTTCTACGTCGAGGGTGATTTTTGGCCTCTCAACACAACGTTGTACGTGAGGGACTTCAAGGGCAATGACCGAAAGTTCATCCATTACTTTTTGAAGAGGTTGGACTTTCATGCTTACTCCGATAAGGCTGCCGTTCCTGGCGTGAATCGCAATGACCTGCATGACGCTGTTGTTTCGATTCCTCCAGTTTCTGTTCAGAATCAGATAGCAGCATTTCTTGGCGCTCTCGACGACCGTATCACCCTCCTGCGCGAAACCAACGCCACCCTCGAAGCCATCGCCCAGGCGCTGTTCAAGTCGTGGTTCGTCGATTTCGACCCCGTGCGCGCCAAGATGGCAGGCCGTGCCCCCGAAGGCATGGACGATGCCACGGCCGCGCTGTTCCCTGATGCGTTGGAAGAGACGGAGTTGGGGGTGGTGCCGAAGGGGTGGAACATCGCCCCCATAGGTTCGACATGCACTCTGGGACGCGGAGCCTCACCGAGACCGATTCAGAACTTCATGGGCGGAGATGTTCCTTGGATCAAGATTGCTGATGCAACGGCATCCGATGGTCTGTTCATCTTCGACACGAAGGAGCGGGTCAGCCAGGCTGGCGCATCGAAAAGCGTTGCTGTCAGCCCTGGTGACCTGATTCTTTCGAACAGCGCCTCGTGCGGCATTCCTGCCTTTGTGGACATCCACGGATGCATCCACGACGGATGGTTGTACTTCAGGGACTTCCAAGGTGTCAGCAAATACCTGCTCTTCTTTTGGCTGCGTCAGATATCAAGCCATCTAGTAAGCATCGCGGACGGTTCTGTTCAAAAGAACCTGAACATCGGACTGGTGTCTGCTCAACCCATATTGCTACCTGATCCGGCAGTTTTATGCGCGTTTGACGAGTTCGCACGACTCATGCTGGGGCGGGTGAAGGAAAACTGTAGGCAAGCGCTTGTCTTGGCCGATCTACGCGACACCCTGCTCCCCCGCCTCATCTCCGGCCAACTCCGCCTGCCCGAAGCCCAAGCCCAAATGGAGGCGGTCGCATGAATGAACGCATTCACATCTATTGCGATGAATCGTGTCACCTCGAAAACGATCACCTGCGCGCCATGGTGTTGGGCGCCGTGTGGTGCCCGGCCTCACACAGGCAGATGCTGGCCCGGCAGATCAAGGACCTGAAGGCATCCTTCGGCCTGCCCCCGCATTTCGAGATCAAGTGGGTCAAGGTGTCGCCAGGCCTGGTGTCGTTTTATCAAGCCTTGCTCGATCTGTTCTTCGACGAACCGCTGCTGCATTTCCGCGGCCTGGTGGTGCCCGACAAACAGGCGCTGGATCACGCCCGGTTTGCGCAAGACCATGATGGCTTCTACTACAAGCAGTGGTACACCTTGTTGAACCGTCTGATCGACCCCAGCAAGCGCTACCGCATCTTTCTGGACATCAAGGACACCAAAGGGCAAGTCAAGGTCAACAAGTTGCACGAGGTGCTCTGCAATGCCAACTACGACTTCGACCGCAATGTGATCGAGTCGGTGGAGCTGGTTCACTCGCACGATGTGCTGCTGCTGCAACTGGCAGACCTGCTGATTGGCTCTTTGTCTTACGTTCACCGAGGCCTGCACGACAGCCCGGCCAAACTGGCACTGGTGGCTCATGTGCGGCATCGCTCTGGCTTGAGCCTGGAGCAAAGCTCTCTGATGCGTGCCGACAAGTTCAACCTGTTCATCTGGAGGCCGCAGGTTTGAGTGCGCCTCCACCCTTGATGCCTTTGTCCGACTTCGGTGGGGACTGGGCGCGTTATGTAGATGCTATTTACACGGTTTACCTGGAGACGGTGGCCCATGCCGGTCTGACACTGTTCGGGTTGCCTGTGAAGGTGCGCTTCAAGCCGACGACGAAGCACAAGGGTTACGGCTTCTGGCACCTCATCTCAGAGGCGCCGACCCAAGACAACCGCAACGAGGACGATCGCACCCCTGATCTGGCTCGCTTTGAGCGCGTGCGATGGGTGGCTTGGTGCATTGCGCACGCCGAGGCCGATGGCTTCTCTTGGTGGGAGAACCAGCGCGGGCGCGAAACCCATGTGGTGATTTGGGCTGAGGCGCACGATTTTGCTGTCGTCTTGGCCAAGCGTGAAACGCAGGAAGGAACCCGGTATTGCTTGTTGAAGACGGCGTACTGTTTACGTAGCCACACCATCCGCAAGTTCACCAAGGAGCGCGACGCATTCTGGGCAGCCAGAAAAGACTGAGGCCCCTGCACACGGATGTGCAAGGGCCCCTGATACTCCTTCTACACATGGCAGATGAGCTGAGGCGGAGTCTATAACCAAATGGTGTTGCGTGTGCAAGAAGGTGGCTACACCCCCTGTTTGGGTGTGAACTATGACCGATGTCGTCGACTTGAAAGGGCGCCACGGCTGGCGCTGATCGACCGGGCGCGCGGGCGTTTAGCAATGCCTTAGCAAATGCCAAAGCCTTTAAAATTCTCAATGGAATCAAAGGGATAGGCGTTTAGCACGCCAAATGGTCCGGCCTGCGCGCCTCCTGTAGGTGACACCGACATTCAAAATTTCTTGCATTTCCTATGCACATCGGCCTTAATGTGCATAGAAATCTCAATTTTTTATACACATCAGGTCGGGTCATTCACCCATGCGCGCCGTCTTGCCGCTCGAATCGCTCAACGCCAGTCGCTTTGACACCCCCGCCATCCTCAAAAAGCTGGCCAGCGCCAGCCGCTGCCTGGCCGAACTCAAGGGCGTGGCAGCCGCGATTCCCAACCAAGGCATCCTGATCAACACCCTGGGCTTGCAGGAGGCGAAGGACAGTTCCGAAATCGAGAACATCGTCACCACCCACGACGAGCTGTTCAAGGACGATGCCGACCCCGATGCGTTTGCCAACCCCGCCGCCAAAGAGGTGTTGCGCTACCGACAGGCCTTGCGGGTGGGCTTTGAGCAAGTGCGAGCCACCGGGCTGCTCACCGCCAACCAGATCATCGCCATCCAGGCCGAGCTGGAGCGCAACAACGCCGGCTTTCGCAAGCTGCCCGGCACCGCCCTCAAGGATGGCGCAGGGCGCACGGTGTACACCCCACCTCAAGACCCAGCTGAGATCGTCGAGCTGATGCGGCAGCTGGAACGCTTCATGAATGACCCGGCGCTGTTTGATGCCGACCCGCTCATCAAGATGGCGTTGATCCACCACCAGTTTGAAAGCATCCACCCCTTCTACGATGGCAATGGCCGGACGGGGCGCATTGTCAATGTGCTGTATCTCGTCAAAGAGGGGCTGCTGGACATCCCCGTGCTCTACCTGAGCCAGCACATCGTGCGGACCAAGGCCGATTACTACCGTTTGCTGCAAACCGTGCGCGATGAAGACCGCTGGGAGGATTGGGTGCTCTACATGCTGGAGGCGGTGGAGGCCACCGCGCAGCAAACCATCCGCACCGTGCTGGCCATCAAGTCGGCGCTGATGGACTACAAGCACCGCATTCGCGCGCAGCACAGGTTCTACAGCCAGGACTTGATCAACAACCTGTTCACGCACCCGTACACGAAGATCGAGTTTGTGCAGCGCGACCTGGATGTGTCGCGGCTCACGGCCACCAAGTACCTTGACCTGCTGGCCGAGACGGGCTTTGTTCAGAAACAGAAGATCGGGCGCAGCAACTACTACATCAACCTGGCGCTGAACCAGATCTTGCAGGGCCAGTACGAGGGCAGGGCATGACCGAAGATCAACTCGAACAAGAAGCACTGAGTTGGCTCACCGAAGTCGGCTACACCCACCTGAGCGGCTACGACATCGCGCCTGATGGCGCAACGCCAGAGCGCGACAGCTTCCGCCAGGTGCTGCTGCTCCAACGCCTGCGCGATGCCATCGCCCGCCTGAACCCGCACATTCCGCAGGCGGCCCGAGAAGATGCCTTCAAGCAGGTGCAAGACCTGGGCACGCCCGTGCTGCTGTCGGCCAACCGGCACTTCCACCGCCTGCTGGTGGGCGGCGTGCCCGTGCAGTATCAAAAGGATGGCGAAACCCGTGGCGACTTCGTGCGCCTGGTGGACTGGGGCAACGCATCAGCAAACGAATGGCTGGCCATCAACCAGTTCTCGCTGAAGGGCCCGCACCACACCCGCCGCCCCGACATCATCCTGTTCCTCAACGGTCTGCCCGTGGTGGTGCTGGAGCTGAAGAACCCGGCCGACGAGAACGCCAACATCTGGAAGGCCTACGACCAGATCCAGACCTACAAGGCTCAGATCCCTGATGTGTTCCAGTACAACGAGGTGCTGGTGGTGTCAGACGGCTCTGAGGCGCTGATGGGCTCGCTGTCGAGCAACGCCGAGCGCTTCATGGCCTGGCGCACCATCGATGGCTTGACGCTCGACCCGCTGGGCCAGTTCAACGAGCTGGAAACGTTGGTGCGAGGCGCGCTGGCCCCGGCCTACCTGCTGGACTACCTGCGTTACTTCGTACTGTTCGAGGACGACGGTGGCCTGATCAAGAAGGTCGCTGGCTACCACCAGTTCCACGCGGTGCGCGCGGCCATTGACCATGTGGTGGCTGCATCTCGCCCAGGCGGCACACACAAAGGCGGTGTGGTGTGGCATACCCAAGGCAGCGGCAAGAGCATCACCATGACCTGCTTTGCGGCGCGGGTGATGCAAGAGCCCGCCATGCAGAATCCCACCATCGTGGTCATCACCGACCGCAATGACCTGGACGGTCAACTGTTCGGTGTGTTCAGCCTGGCGCAAGACCTGTTGCGTGAGCAGCCTGTGCAGGTAGAGACGCGGCAAGACCTGCGCGCCAAGCTGGCCAACCGGCCTTCGGGCGGCATCGTGTTCGCCACCATCCAGAAGTTCATGCCGGGTGAGGAGGAAGACACCTTCCCGGTGCTCTCAGACCGCAGCAACATCGTGGTGATCGCCGATGAAGCGCACCGCACGCAGTACGGCTTCGAGGCCAAGCTCAAGACAATCAAGCGCAAGGCTGCAAAGGCCGGTGAGGGCGATGCGGCGGCGTCTGCGATGACGACGGGTGAAGAAGCCAGCTCGGCCCTGCCTGCCAACTTTGTACCGCCCGCGTATGAGGTGGAGCACAAGTACCAAGCCGGCTACGCCCAACACTTGCGCGACGCCTTGCCCAACGCCACCTTCGTGGCCTTCACCGGCACACCCGTGTCCAGCGAAGACCGCGACACGCGCGCCGTGTTCGGCGACTACATCCATGTCTACGACATGCAGCAGGCCAAGGAAGATGGCGCCACCGTGGCCATCTACTACGAGAGCCGCCTGGCCAAGCTGAGCCTGAAGGAAGACGAACTGCCCCACCTCGATGAAGAGGTGGACGAGCTGGCCGAAGACGAGGAAGAAAGCACCCAGGCCAAGCTCAAAAGCCGCTGGGCTGCCCTGGAAAAGGTGGTGGGCGCCGAGCCCCGCGTTGCAGCCGTGGCGGCTGACCTGGTCAAGCACTTCGAAGAGCGCAACAAAGCGCAGAACGGCAAAGCCATGGTCGTAGCCATGAGCCGCGACATATGCGTGCACCTGTACGACGAGATCACCAAGCTGCGTCCCGATTGGCACGATGCAGACCCGGAGAAGGGCGCCGTGAAGATCG
>Ga0208242_100705_pt1 | contig 14277 bp, 12 predicted proteins | sample SubbioAug_CSW13A_FD_184825 | JGI IMG/M metagenome (GOLD analysis project Ga0208242, IMG submission 184825) | Serpentinite rock and fluid subsurface biosphere microbial communities from McLaughlin Reserve, California, USA - CR12Aug_CSW13A (SPAdes) | ecosystem: Environmental > Terrestrial > Deep... | reverse complement strand
AGAACCGCTGCAGGAACACCTCGAGCCAGCGGCCCACAGTCTCCAGATCGTACTGGTTGCGGGCCTCTGCGGGGAAGTGGGGCGGCCAGGCGCCGGACGCCGCATCCCGCCAGGCGTGCCAGGCCAGGAAGGCCACCTTCGACGGACGAAGCCCGAAGCGGGTGATGTAATAAAGGTGGAAGTCCTGCAGCTCATAGGGGCCGACGATGGCCTGGGTGGACTGGATGGCGCCTTGCGCATCGGCCGGCACCAGCTCCGGCGAGATCTCGGTGTCGAGCACAGACAGCAGGATCTGGTTGGTGTCGGCCTCGAACTGACCATGGGCGGCGACCCAGCGGATCAGGTGCTGGATGAGCGTCTTGGCCACCGAGCCGTTGACATTGTAGTGGCTCATCTGGTCGCCGACGCCATAGGTGCACCAGCCGAGCGCCAGCTCCGACAGGTCGCCGGTGCCGAGCACGATCGCTCCGCGCTGATTGGCCGCCCGGAACAGATAGTCGGTGCGCAGGCCCGCCTGCACATTCTCGAAGGTCACGTCATAGACCGGCTCGCCATCGGCGAAGGGATGCCCCAGATCGCTCAGCATCTGGCGGGCGGCAGGCGTGATGTCGATCTCCTCGGCCGCGGCCCCAATGGCCCGCATCAGGGCCCAGGCGTTGGACTTGGTGGAGTCCGAGGTGGCGAAGCCTGGCAGGGTGAAGGCCAGGATATTGGCCCGGGGCAGGGAAAGCAGATCGCAGGCCTTGGCCGCCACGATCAGGGCGTGGGTCGAATCGAGGCCCCCGGAGACGCCGATGACGATCTTCTCGGTGCGACTGGCCTTCAGGCGCTGGGCCAGCCCCTCCACCTGGATGTTGAAGGCCTCATAGCAGTCCTGGTCCAGACGGGCCGGGTCGTCGGGCACGAAGGGAAACCGGTCCAGGCGGCGCATCAGGCCCCGGTCGGCGAAGTCGGGCTGATGGGCGAAACCCACCCGCCGAAAGTCGTACTCCGGGTGGCCCTCGGCTATGGCGGCGTCATTGAAGGTCGGCGTACGCATCCGCTCCAGGCGCAGACGCTCGACATCCACATCGGCCAGGGTCAGGCCGCCCTCGCGGACAAACCGGGCGCTCTGGGCCAGGAGCACGCCCAGCTCATAAATGTCGCCCTGACCGTCCCAGGCCAGATCGGTGGTGCTCTCCCCGGGCCCGGCGGCCGCATAGAGATAGGCCCCCTGGCAGCGCACCGACTGGGAGGCGCACAGCATCGCCCGGTCCTGGGCCTTGCCCACCACCACATTGGAGGCCGACAGATTGGCCAGGATCAGGGCGCCGGCCAGGGCGCCGCGGGTCGAGGGCGGCGTCGGCGCCCAAAAATCCTCGCAGACCTCCAGGTGGAAGACGAAGTCCGCCAGATCCTCGGCGGCGAACACCAGATCGACGCCAAATGGGACCGTCTGACCGGCCAGGGTCACCTCCAGATCGGTCAGCCCTGCGCCCGGGGCGAACCACCGCTTCTCGTAATATTCCCGATAGTTGGGCAGGAAGGACTTGGGAACGACCCCCAGGATGCGCCCGCGAGAGATGGCCAGGGCGCAGTTGTAGAGCCGGCCGTTGCGCCGCACCGGCGCGCCGATGGCCAGGACCGGGCTCAGCGCCTTGCTGGCCTCGCAAATCTGCGCCACCGCCGCCTCGACAGCGTCCAGCAGGGCGTCCTGCAGATGCAGGTCATCGATCGCGTAGGCCGAGACGCACAGCTCAGGAAAGACGATCAGGTCGGCGCCCTGCTCATGGCCCCGTCGCGCCAGTTCCAGGATCGACTGGGCGTTGGCCGCCGGATCGCCCACGGCCACCCTCGGCGTCGCCACCGCGCAGCGCACGAACCCCTGGGCCTGACTGGAATAGAACCGATGCGCCATGCCGTCCCTCGACCTCTGAACCGCCCCTGATTGCCATAGATGGAGACGCGGGGCGAGGTCGCCCAAGCTTGACCGGATACGAACGCGGCGCCGGGCGTTTCATCGTCCCGCCGCTCAAGGATGACGCCCGTGACCCTGGACCCCTATCTGCTGTTTCTGTTCGGGCTGGGCGGGATCATCCTGCTGGTGGCGTGGCTGCCCCTGGCGCTGAAACGGCTGCCGCTGAGCCTGGCCATTGTCTGCGTGCTGATTGGCGTCGCGGTTTTCAGCCTTGGGGGCCTCAACTTCGACCCCGATCCGCGGACCTATGACACCCTGACCGAGCGCCTGACGGAAATGGTGGTCATCATCGCCCTCATGGGGGCCGGGGTGAAGATCGACCGGCCCATGGGGTGGCGACGGTGGGGGTCGGCCTGGAGACTGCTGGGGATCGCCATGCCGCTGACGATCCTGGCCATCGCCATTCTCGGGGTCCAGGCCTTGGGCCTGTCGCTCGCCATGTCCCTGCTTCTGGCCGCAGCGCTCGCCCCGACCGATCCCGTCCTGGCGGCGGACGTCCAGGTCGGCCCTCCAGGCTCCGGCGAGGAGGGGGAGGTCCGCTTCGCTCTGACCTCTGAAGCGGGTTTCAATGACGGCCTGGCCTTTCCCTTTGTCCACCTGGCCCTGGTCTTCGCCGCGGCCGCTGCGGCCGCGGGCGATCCCATGGCCTGGCCGAGCTCCCAGGACTGGCTCCACTGGGGGGCGATGGACTTGGTCTGGCGCATCGGCGCGGGCCTCGTCATGGGCTGGCTTCTGGGCCGCGCCATGGGATGGATCGCCTTCGACATTCCTCATGTCCGTCTGTCGGCCACCGGCGATGGTCTGATGGCCCTGGGCGCCACCTTCGTCGTCTATTCGGCGACGGAGTTCGTCCAGGGCTACGGCTTTCTGGCCGTGTTCATCGCCGCCCTGACCCTGCGGTCTCGGGAGCGGAACCACAGCTATCACCGCGCCCTGCATGACTTCGCCGAACAGGTGGAGCGGCTGCTGATCATGCTGGTCCTGGTGCTGTTCGGCGGCGCCATCGCCGCGGGCCTGCTCTCAAGTCTCACCTGGAGCGACCTGACCGTCTGCGCGGTCATCCTGCTGGTGATCCGGCCCCTCGCCGGACGGGTCTCCATGTGGGGCTCAGACCTGACCCGACGCGAAAAATGGCTGTCGGCGAGCCTCGGCATCCGGGGGATCGGCTCGTTCTTCTACATCGCCTATGGCCTCAACCACGGGGACTTCGGATCCTCCGAGCGGCTGTGGGCGATCACCGGGGCGGTGGTCCTGATGTCGGTCATCCTGCATGGCGTCGCCGCAACGCCCCTGATGGCGTGGATCGAACGCCCCGATCGGGGCGTCCGTCAGGAGGGCGAGACCGACGTTGTGACCTGAGGGCTACCCAAGATCGTAAGGCGCTGGCTCGCACTCACCGACGATCGGCGCCATATGCCGCGATGGCGGGCGTTCGGCGAATAGCGTTTCGGGAAGGCCGCCAGGGAGACCAAGACCCTTGGATCAGACGAGCCTTTCCACCGGTTCCGACGCCGCTGATCTTCACGACCTCGCCCTGCAGCGCTACGCCATGCGGCTGGGGTCGGACTATTTCATCAATATGGCCGGCGCCCTGGGGGACCTGTTCGACGGCAACCTGCTGACCGGCCTCGTCTTCCTGACCATTGCCCAGGGGTCGGTCCAGCACCTGAACCGCCCCGCCCAGTTCAACGCCATGGCCGTGGACGGCGTCTTCCCCGACGAGCTGCGCCGGCCGGTCAGCGTGCTGGGGGTCTCGCAGTTTCTCGGCCTGCCCTATGAGACGGCGCGCCGTCACACCGGGCGGCTGGAAAAGATGGGCTTCTGCCAGAAGGTCGGCGGCAAGGGCGTGGTCATCCCCGCCGAAATCCTGCGCGGGCCTGCGGTCCAGGCCCTGGTGCGGGCCAATTACGGCCATCTGCGCACCCTGCTGCAGGGTCTGCGCCGCGGCGGCGAGGGCCTGCTGCCGCCCCAGGACCCCCGCTGGACGCGGCCCGGCGATCTGGGGCCGCTCTAGAAGCGTCCGCCCATGGCCGCGGCCGCCACCCGCTGACGCAGGGCCAGGGCCGGAGACGCCGCCTGTGCCGCGGCCGCCACCGTCTCCACCCGGAATTTCGCCACCAGCGCCAGCAGGTCGGACGTCTCGCCCTTGAGGGTCTGGGTCGCCGCGGTCGACTCTTCCACCATGGCCGCGTTCTGCTGCACCACCCGATCCATCTGGTTCACCGCCACATTCACCTGGGCAAGCCCTGTGGCCTGCTCCTGGGCGCTGTGGGCGATGTCCGCCATCACCGAATCTATCTCCTCGACCCGTTGCATGATGGCGTGAAGGGCGTGCCCGGTCTGCCCAACGAGCTCCACCCCCTGCGCCACTTGCTCAGTGGAGGCGCTGATGAGAGCTTTGATCTCTTTCGCCGCCTCAGCCGAGCGCTGGGCCAGAGCCCTGACTTCGGAGGCGACCACCGCAAAGCCCCGGCCGGCGTCGCCGGCGCGGGCGGCCTCAACCCCGGCGTTCAGGGCCAACAGGTTTGTCTGGAAGGCGATCTCGTCGATCACCCCGATGATCTGGCCGATCTGGGTGGAGGACTGCTCGATCTGTCCCATAGCCGAGACCGCCCGGCCCACCACGGCGCCAGACTCCTGGGACTCCCGTTTGGCGTCGGCGATCGCGGAGTTCGCCCGACGCGCGCCCTCAGCAGTCTGACGGACCGTGGCGGTGATCTGGTCCAGCGCGGCCGCCGTCTCCTCCAGCCCCGCCGCCTGTTGTTCGGTGCGACGGGAGAGATCGTCAGAGGCCTGGGCGATCTCATCCACGCCGCCGCCAATGCCACGGGCGGCGGCGGCCACTGCGCTTATGGCCCTGCTCAGGGTGGTCACCGAGGCGTTGAAGTCGTCCCGCAGACGATCATATTCCGCGGCGAACGGGCTGTTGATATGTACAGCAAGGTCTCCGGCGGCAAGACGCTTCAACCCTGCTCCAAGGGCCTCGACCACCTCTGCCAGCCGGGCGGCCGCTTCAGCACGTTCGGCCTCACTGCGCTGCAGGTCGGCCAGGCGAGCGGTCTCGGCGGCGGCGGCCTCACCCTCCAGGCGGAGCCGCTCGATGGCGTTGGACTTGAATTGACCCACAGCCTGCGCCATCGCCCCGATCTCGTCGGCCCGGTTCTGGCCCGGGGCCTCGACCTCATGATCGCCTTCAGCAAGTCGCCGCATAGCGTGGACCATGCCGCCCAGGGGACGCGTGACGCCGAAGATCGTGATGTAGAGGGACATGATCAGCCCCATCACGCCGCCGAGACCGGCCACGCCGATGAGCATCAGGTAACGGTTTGAGGCTTCGTGCGCCGCGCGGCCCTCTTCGAGCGACACCTTGATCTGCAGGGAGGTCAGGTCGCTGATGGCGCCGCTCACCCGGTCGATCGGGACATAGAGGCTGTTGGCGGTAAACGCCTCAAGGGCAGCCTGATCGCGGCGCGTCATGATCGCCTCCAGGGCGTCGAGCACCGCATGAGCGTCGCTCATCGCCGCCTCGGCCCTGTCCTTCAGGACGACCTCGTCGGCCGTCATGGTCGTGGCGCTGTAGGCCGCCCACTCCTTTTTGATAGTCGCGCGGGCCTCGACGATGCCCTGCGCGCCTTCTTCCCAGCTGAGCTGTCCTGTCTGCACCTTCCAGCCGGCGTCGACCACGGCGACAGCGAAGGCGTCGGCCACCGCCTTCAGTTGCGCCATGGGCACGACCCGATCGGCGATCACCCGGTCTATGCGGGCCTCACCGCTCCGCAGGCCGATGAAGGCGACGACCCCCATGATGACAAGGCCGATAGCCAGGATGGAGATGACCGCCAGGAGCTTGGCGCGGATCGAACGGAGCATGCGACGATGTGTCCCAGATGTGAGACCCGCATGACGCGTTCAACCTCTTAACGAGAGATGCCGTTCACCATGGCTCGCCCACGCTTCACCGAACGTCGTTACTCGATCTGGGTATCTTAGCTGACAGGCCGCAACCCTACCGCGTTCCCAAATGGCGTCGCGGGGAAGGGTGGTGCCGCCTAGGTGACTCGAACACCTGACCTACGCATTACGAATGCGCCGCTCTACCGGCTGAGCTAAGGCGGCCCGTGGCGACGTGGCCGCGCCAGGGGCGAGGCTTACGTCCGGGCGGGCTATTTAGCGGCTCTTGGCGCGCTCGCCAAGCGCCTGCGTGGTTCACGGCGCGGGGAACAGGACGGGACCCAGGCGGGCCACCCCGAGGCCTGCGGCGATGCAGACGACCGCAAAGGCGATGAGCAGCCAGAACCGCAGGCCAAGCAGTTGTCCCGGGGGGCGGGGGGCGGGGTCGTCCTCGTCTGGATCGCCAGGCGGCGGCGGGGCGCTCACGAGGCCTCGGCCACCGGCGGGGCGGCCCGGTCGATCAGATTCAGAAGGGCTGACTCCAGAGGCACCGGCGCATAGACCCGCGGGCCGATCCGCGCCCGGGCCAGGGGCTTGGCGACGGCCTTGGACAGGCACAGGGCCCGCAGGTCCGGGGCCTGACGCCCACGCATGAGCACGGCCAGCTGGCGGGCCGCCTTCGGGGAATAGAGCAGGGCCGCCTCGGCCCGCAGCGCCTGATTGAGGGCCGCAGCCGGCGGGGTCACCGGCACCGTTTCATAGATTGGCAGGGTGCGGGAGGCGACCCCGGCCTTGGCCAGCGCCCCGGCCAGGTCGCCGGCCGGCTCGGTGGCGGCCGGATGCAGCACCAGCCCGCGAAATTCCTCGGCCCGGCTGGCGATGCCGACGGCCAGCGCGGCCACATCCCCGTCGGCCGAGAGCACCTGGCGAAAGCCCGCCGCCCGGGCGGCCTGGGCGCAGGCCGCGCCCACGGCGAAGACCGGCAGGGCGCGAACCTCGGTGAGCTGGGCGAAGACCCGCACGCCGTTGGCGCTGGTGAAGGCGAGCGCGCCCACGCCGGTGAGATCGGGCGCGGTCCCGGTGACGGGGCGCACCTCCAGAAGCGGCAGAACCAGCGGCATATGTCCCAGGGACCGCAGGCGGGCGGCGGTGGCGGTGGCGCCGGGCTCGGCCCGCGTGATCCAGATGAGGCGCCGGGGGGGTGCGGTCATGGCGCCAGCAAAGCTTGAGCCGCAGGGGCGATGCAACCCCGCAACGACCTATTCCGGCAGGATGATCGCGTCGCCGGCCTCGTCGCGGAGCTCGGCGCCCAGCTTCAGGCCAAGCTCCCGGGCCGCCACCACCGCGTCGGCGGCGCCAGTCAGATCCAGGCCCTCTTCGCGGCGGAAGCGCAGGCGGCCGTCGGGCGACAGGGCCTCGACGATCAGGAAGAGCTGGCCGGCCTTCAGGGTCGCATAGGCGCCGATGGGCGTGCGGCAGGAGCTTTCCAGGGCCGCCATGGCGCCCCGCTCGGCCGCGACGGTGGTGGTGGTGTCCATGTCGCGCAGGGCCGCGAGCCAGGGCTGCCCCTGGTCGGCCTCGCGGGTCTCGATGGCCAGGGCGCCTTGGCCCGGGGCCGGGGGGCGCTCGACGGGATCGATGAAGCTCTTGGCTGCCCCGTCGAGGCCCAGGCGCTTGAGGCCCGACAGCGCCAGGATGATGGCGTCGTATTCGCCGGCCTCCAGCTTGGCCATGCGGGTGCCGACATTGCCCCGCAGGAGCTGGACGTCGAGGTCGGGGCGGGCGTGCAGGCTCTGGGCCTGGCGGCGCAGGCTGGCGGTGCCAAGCTTGGCGCCCTTGGGCAGGTCTTCCAGGGTGCGGGCCTCGCGGCTGAGGAAGGCGTCCCGGGGGTCCTCCCGCTCGGGGATGGCGGCGATGACCAGGCCCGGGGGCAGAACCGCGGGCATGTCCTTCATGGAATGGACCGCGCAGTCGATGCGGCCGTCCAGCATCGCCTCCTCGATCTCCTTGGTGAACAGGGCCTTGCCGCCCACCTCCAGCAGGCGCCGGTCCTGGATCTGATCGCCAGAGGTGCGGATCACGATCAGGGGGGCGACCTTCTCGGCGTCCTCCGGCGCTGCGCCCAGGGCCGCAGCGATACGACGCTGCATCTGGCCGGCCTGAGCCAGGGAGAGCTGGGACCCACGAGCCCCGATGCGGACGACGGGCGGTTGCGAAGACACGGTGAGCGGTCTACCTGCGATGTGATGACTGACAGCCCGCTGCTACAGGACAGGCGCCTTGGCCGCAACCAGATGACCGATCCCACGACGCTGGGGCTCACCGTCCTGGGCCTGGAGACCAGCTGCGATGAAACCGCTGCGGCGGTCGTGCGCCTGGACGCCGAGGGCGCGGTGCAGGTGCTCTCCTCGGTGATCGCCAGCCAGATCGCCCAGCACGCCCCCTATGGCGGCGTCGTGCCCGAAATCGCCGCCCGCTCGCACGTGGAGGCCATCGACGCCATCGCCGCCCAGGCCATGGGCGAGGCCGGCCTCTCCTATGACGATCTGGACGGGGTGGCGGCCACCGCCGGGCCGGGCCTGGTGGGCGGGGTGATGGTGGGGCTGGCGTTCGGCAAGGCCGTGGCGCTGGCGAGGACCCTGCCGCTTGTGGCGGTCAACCACCTGGAGGGTCATGCGGTCTCCGCCAGACTGGGCGCGGCCGTCCCCTACCCCTTCCTGCTTCTGCTGGTCTCGGGCGGACATTGCCAGTTGCTGGAGGTGGGCGGGGTCGGCGCCTGTCGCCGCCTGGGCACCACCATGGATGATGCGGCGGGCGAGGCCTTCGACAAGATCGCCAAGACGCTGGGCCTGCCCTATCCCGGGGGGCCGGCCCTGGAAAAGCTGGCCGTCGGCGGCGATCCTGAGCGCTACGCCCTGCCGCGGGCGCGCCTGGGTCACAAGGACTGCGATTTTTCCTTTTCCGGCCTGAAGACCGCCGCGGCGAGGATCGCCGAGGGGCTGACCACGCAGGCTGAGCGCCGGGACCTGGCCGCCGCCGTCCAGACCGCCATCGCCCGCCAGCTGCGCGAACGCACCGAGCGGGCCATGGACCTCTACGCGCAAGCCCACGAGGGCGAGGCTCTGCGCTTCGTGGTCGCCGGCGGGGTGGCCGCCAACGGGACCGTCCGTGCGGTGCTGGAAGACGCCGCCCGCGCGCGGGACTTTTCCTTCACCGCCCCGCCGCTGGCCTACTGCACCGACAATGCGGCGATGATCGCGCTCGCCGGCGCCGAGCGGCTGGCGCTGGGGATCAGCGATCCCCTGGACGCCCCGGCCCGGCCCCGCTGGCCCCTCGACGCGGCCGCCGCAGCCGCCAATCCCAGCCACCTCGCCGGCCGAAAGGGCGCCAAGGCATGAGCCAGTCCATGAAACGCGCCGGGGTCATCGGCACCGGCGCCTGGGGCACGGCCCTGGCCCAGGTCTGCGTCCGCGCCGGTCTTGAAACCACCCTGTGGGCCCGCGAGCCCGAGGTGGTCGCCGCCATCGCAGAGACCGGTGAGAATAGCCTCTTCCTGCCGGGCGTCCCCCTCGATCCCGCCCTAGCTTGCACCAATGACCTGGCGAGGCTTGCCGGCTGCGACCTGATCCTGATGGTCGCGCCGGCCCAGCACCTGCGGGCCGCGCTCACCGCGTTCGCCCCCCATGCCCGGCCGGGCCTGCCGATCGTGCTGTGCGCCAAGGGGGTGGAGCAGGGCTCGCTGAAGCTGATGACCGAAGTCCTGGCCGAGACCCTGCCTGAGGCGGCGGCCGCCGTCCTGTCTGGTCCCAGCTTCGCCGGCGAAGTGGCCCGGGGCCTGCCGACGGCCGTGACGCTCGCCTGTCCCAATGAGGCCCTGGGCAGGGCGTTGGCTGAGGCCATCGCCCTGCCGGCCTTCCGCCCCTACTACGCCCCGGACATGGTCGGCGCCGAGGTGGGCGGGGCGATCAAGAATGTGCTGGCCATCGCCTGCGGCATTGTCGAGGGCCGCGGGCTGGGGCGCTCGGCCCATGCCGCGCTCATCACCCGGGGCTTTGCGGAAATGACCCGAGTGGCCGTCGCCCTCGGCGGTCAGCCGGAGACCGTGGCCGGGCTCTGCGGCCTCGGCGACCTGGTGCTCACCTGCTCAAGCCCTCAGTCGCGCAATATGAGCGTCGGCCTGGCGCTGGGGGGCGGCCAGACCCTGGAGGCGGCCCTGGCCGGCAAGCTCTCGGTGGCCGAAGGGGTGGCGTCCGCGCCCGCCGTGCGCCAACTGGCGGCCAAGCTCGCCGTGGAGACACCCATCTGCGAAGCCGTCGCCGCCATCCTGGCCGGCGAGGTCGAGGTCGATCTCGCTATCGCAAAGCTGCTTTCCCGTCCCCTCAAGGACGAACGCTAAGGACCTGGAATGACCATTTTCGTGCTGATGTGCTTCGACAAGAAGAATGCGCTGTCCGAGCGCATGGCCGTGCGCGAGGCCCACCTGGCCTATATCGGCGAGCATCTGGACCGCGTGAAGCTGGCCGGCCCGCTGCTGGACGAGGCCGGCGAGATGGCCGGATCGCTGATCCTCTATGAAGCTGAGACCCTGGCCGAGGTTCAGGCGTTCAGCGCGGCTGATCCCTACAAGTCCGCCGGCGTCTTCGAGCGGGTGGAGATCTCGGCCATGAAGATCACCCGCGGGGCCCTGGCTTGAGCGGCAACCCCGCCCGACCCCCCGCGGGAACTGATCTCTGCGCGGTTGAAGAGATCACCGAACCCGGCGCCAAGAGCTTCCGCTTCCGCGCCGAGGCGGCCATGTTCGCCGGCGTCGTGGTCCGCGTAGGCGAAGAGATCCGCGGCTATGTAGATTCCTGCCCCCACGCCGGCTGGCCGCTCTCGGCCCTGGACGACCGCTACCTGACGAGAGACGCCCGCCACATCCTCTGCGCGGGCCACGGCGCCCTGTTCACCCCGCTCACCGGTGAATGCGTCGTTGGCCCCTGTTTCGGCGAACGCCTCACCCCCTGGCCGGTGGAGCTCCGCGACGGCCGGGTGGTGACGGCCTAGGCCGCTTTCGCCAGGGCCTAGTCCTGCCCCGCCAGCTTGTCGGCCACGCGGCCGTGCACGGCTTCGGCTTCCGGGGTCATGATCTCGTCGAAGTCTGACATCTCGTAGAAGGGGCGAATCTCGATCTCGCTGGGGCCGGGCATGGGATTGGGGCAGCGCTTCACCCAGGCCACCGCCTCGTCCATGTCCTTGACCTCCCAGATCCAGTAGCCGGCCACCACCTCCTTCGTCTCGGCGAAGGGGCCGTCGATGACGGTGCGGCCTTCGCCGTCGAAGGCGACCCGCTTGCCCTGGGCGGTGGGCTTGAGGCCATCTCCGCCCTTCATGATCCCGGCTTCCACCAGCAGCTCATTGTAGCGGCCCATGGCCTCCAGCAGCTCGCCGCCGGGCATGATCCCAGCCTCGCTGTCAGCCGTCGCCTTGACGAACACCATCACTCGCATCGCCGTTCTCCTCCTGCTCATCCGAAACAAATTGATGGGAATTGTTCAAAGGACGCCGGTCGCGGCGGCAAGCCGACATCGGACGCGAGGATATTCCGCCTCAGACCTTGGTCATGGAGGCTCCGCCATCAACAAAGAAGGCCGAACCGGTGACAAAGCTGGCCTCGCTGGTGGCCAGGAACAGGGCCGCAGCGGCGATTTCCTCCGGCTGAGCGATGCGCTTTAGAGCATGCAGGCTCTCTACCAGCTTAGCGGCCTCGGGTGTCGGAGCCACCGAGCGGCCCAGAGGGGTGTCGGCTCCGCCCGAGAGCAAGGCATTGGCCCGGATGCCCTGCGGCCCATACTCCGCAGCGATCACGCGCGCGAGGCCCACCAACCCCGCCTTGGCCGCCGCATAGGCGCCCAGTCCCGGAAAGGCGCTGGCGTGACCGACGAAGCTTGACGTGAAGATCAGAGAGCCCCCGCCAGAGGTAAGCATTGCTGGGATTTGCCGGCGGGCGCCCAGGAAGGCGCTGGTCAGGTTGACGTCCAGCACCCGCCGCCAATCGGCCGTATCCATATCCGCCAGCGGCCCGACCGGCCCCGTGGCGCCGGCGTTGTTGAAGGCCACATCCAATCTGCCGAATGTTTCGAGCGCCCGGTCCACGAGGGCGTTGGTGACCGACTCCTCGCTTACATCGCCAAGTACGACCCCAGCGGCCACGCCCCGCGTGGCCAGGGTCGCCGCCAGAGCCTCAAGCGCAGGCGCGCTCCGCGCGTTCAAAACCAGTCGCGCGCCTTCGGCGCCAAAGGCCAGGGCCGCAGCCCGTCCGATACCCGAGCTTGCGCCCGTGATGATAGCCACCTTGCCCTCTAGTCGCGCCATACTCTGTCTCCATTGATTGAATGGCTGGGTCCAATGGGGGAGGCATAGGCGCAGAGGGGACTTGGGTCTGGCGCTTCCCGGACCGGCAACATGGCGGCACGATGGGCCCGCCAGACATGCGACCCTTCCTTAACGGCTTGGCGGCTATGCCATCAGAAGACCTTCGATGGAGCTTCGTCTTGGCTGATCCGATCCGCGCGCTCGCCACCCTGAACGGCCGCTTTGCGCCCCAGTTCGCCCAGACCATGCTCGGCAAGCCGCGGTCCAGCGGCGACGCGGCGGCCTTCGCCGGCCACTGTCAGACCATGGGCTTTGAGTTCACCACCGAGTGGGCCGACAACAACATCCCCTATGTGGCGCCCCTCCTGCGGGACTTCGCCGCCACCCGCGGCCAGATTCGCTATCTGGAAATCGGCGCCTATGAGGGCCGCAACCTGGCCTTCATGGACTGGCTTCTGCCGGCCAAGCTGGACGTCACGGTCATCGATCCCTGGTTCGACGAGACCCTGAACCCGGAAGAAAAATACCATGCGGTCGAGCCCCGCTTTCACCGCAACATGGGCAAGCTCGGCTTCACCGGCCTGACCACCCACAAGGGTTTCTCCACCTATGAGCTGCCCAAGATGCTGGAGCGCGGCGAGCGCTACGACCTGATCTATGTAGACGGCAGCCACACCGCCTGGGCGGTGATGGTGGACCTGGCCTATTGCGCGGCCCTGCTGGAGGTCGGCGGCATGATGGTGCTGGACGACTACTGGCATGACGAGAGCGAGATCGGCGGGCCGGGCGTCAAGCAGGCGGTCGACCGCTTCCACGGTGTCTTCCGCCACTATTTCGAGATCAGCGCGGTCTACCGCCAGGTGGCCCTGACCAAGATCGCCGAAATCCCCCGCTAGTCTTGATCCCGCACACGGGCCGCGCGGCGCCTGTTTTGCCAGCTAGAGGCGCCTGCTGTGACGCGCGCGCCTGAACTGGGTCATTTCTGGAAACCGACGTTCCGAATCCGCTGGATATCGGACGCCGCCAGGCCTATGGGAAGCGGTGACGGGGGTGGGCGCGTCAGGGAGCTGAGCGTGCTGAAGTTTCGTCGGTTTTTCGACACCGAACATCGTCATCATCACTTTGCGGGGCTGCAGGTCTTCCTGGTCGCCCTGCTGGCGGGCGGCCTGGCCGTAGCCTCGCCCTATATGGGCGGCGAGCGGACCGGGCTGCGTCTGGCCAAGCTGACCGACGGGCAGATCGACGCCGCGGCGCTGGAGCGCCTGGCCGGCGCCATGGACCCGGCCATGCGCAGTCTCGCCGACCGCTTCGCCCCGCCTGAGATCACGCCGGCCTTCGCCCGGGTCGACCGGGAGACCGGGGTGATGAACGCCCTGGACGGTGGCGCGCCGGAACCGGCCATTCTGCGCCTGCAGGACATGGACGAGGGCCAGGCCCGCCTGTGGAACGCGGCCAATCCCACATCGACCCTGCCCAATCCCGCAGCACGGCCGTTCCGCATCTCCGGCGGCTCGCTGCATCAGGCCCGCGCGCTGGATTGCCTCGCCGCCGCCGTCTATTACGAAGCCCGCTATGAGAGCCTGGACGGCCAGCGGGCCGTGGCCCAGGTGGTGCTGAACCGCGTCCGCCACCCGGCCTATCCCAATTCGGTCTGCGGCGTGGTCTTCCAGGGCTCAAACCGCACCACCGGCTGCCAGTTCACCTTCACTTGCGACGGCGCCCTGGGGCGGCCGCCGGAGGCCGAGGGCTGGACCCGCGCGCGGCAGATCGCCGAGGCCGCCCTGTCGGGCTATGTGATGAAGGGGGTCGGCAACGCGACCCACTATCACGCCAACTATGTGGCCCCCTATTGGAGCCCCAGCCTGATGAAGGTGGCCACGGTCGGCGCCCACATCTTCTATCGCTGGATGGGCGGCTGGGGTCTGCCCGGCGCCTTTGGCGGGGCCTATGGGGGCGATGAGTCCGTGGGCTTCCAGGTCGCCGCCCTGAACCGTCTGTCTGGCCCGGGCCTGGTGGAGATGGCCACCCTGGCCGAGGACATGGAGACGCTTGCCCCCAGCGGCCTCGCCGGTTCG
>Ga0208242_100702_pt1 | contig 14424 bp, 16 predicted proteins | sample SubbioAug_CSW13A_FD_184825 | JGI IMG/M metagenome (GOLD analysis project Ga0208242, IMG submission 184825) | Serpentinite rock and fluid subsurface biosphere microbial communities from McLaughlin Reserve, California, USA - CR12Aug_CSW13A (SPAdes) | ecosystem: Environmental > Terrestrial > Deep... | reverse complement strand
TCTCGCGCTCGCATTTTTTTCCGCTACGGCGGCGTCCGAAGGCTCGGCGCCCGGCGGCTCTGGCGCATAGGCGAGCGACTCGTGCCGGGCCGCCGCTCTCGACTTTCTCGTCTCATTCTTGCTCGTCTCATTCTTGGGCGAGTCGACCAGCCGCGCGATCGCGCTCGTCGCCTTCGCGTGGGGGATCCCCGGCCGAGTGGGAGGCAGGGGCGCAGACGCGAGCTTTGAACGGCGTGGCGGAGCGTCAGCTGCCGGCACTGTGCCCGAACGGCGTTCAGCGCCGTCGGCGTCCTGAAAATCGACCGTGCTTTGCAGTTCGGCCGACCTGTCATGCGCCCCCCGCCCATCGGCGCGAGCGGCGAGCGAGGCCGGACGCTGCGGTGGCAGCGGCGCTCGAACTGTTGGGAGCTTCGCGGCGGGCGGCTCTTGCTCCGGCGCTTCTGCGCCCGGCGCTGATAGGCTCGTCTCGCCACGCGGCAAATCGGACTCCGCCCGCGAAAGTTCTTTCGCGCCGTAGCGATAGGCGTCGGTCGGGGCGGCCGCCGGGCTTTGCTCTTCCATTTCGCCGCTTGTCCCGCGCGCCCGCCGCGGCGCGAGCGAAGCCCACTGCTTGCGGGTGCTGGGCGCCGGCGCAGTGATCTCGGCGTCGTCTTCTTCGCCGCCTGCGGCGCCGCCGCCAAACAGCATGGCGAAGAAGCCGCCGAACGTGCGGCGAGGCGCAACGACGTAAGCGCCGTCGCCGCGCGCCTCGATCTCGGCGCGCGCCTCTTCATAGCGCGCGAGCGGCTGGCCGTTGGACGGCAAATGCACCGTTTTGCCGTCGGGGAAGAGACGCACGAGCTCGTCGTAGTTCATGCGCGGCCAGGCCCGCACATTGCCGACGTCGAGATGGACGAAAGGCGTGCCGGCCGTCGGATAATAGCCGACGCCGCCGCGCTGCATGCGCATGCCGATTTCACGAATTTGCGACATCGGCATTCCCGGCATGGTGGTGTCCATCGCCTTGCCCAGCATGTGCTGGGAATATTTGGCGACGGCGCGCGACCGGGCGCGCAGCATGGCGTTTGTCTCTGGAGAGCGATAGGCGGAGACGACATGCACGACCTGATCGCCGGCGCCCGCATGGCGATAGGCCTCCCAGACGACATCGAAGAGGCGCGGGTCCATGTTCGTCGGCTCGTCCCGCCGCCAGTCGCGCAGGAACCAGTTCAACTGCTGAAGGACTTGGGCGTCATATTGCCCGTTGACGAGATACGTCGCCGAAATCGATTCATGCGTATGGGCGTGGTAGAGATGAATGGTTCTTGTGTCGCCATTGGCGACCGCGGTTTCGGTCACCTTTGGCGCGAGCGTCGCCAGGCAAAAGACCAAAAGGCCTAGAACTGTCGAAAGCGGAGCGGAAATCAGGCGCGCGCTGGAGCGAGGCGTCGTCAATAGCTGCTTCCCGTCCAGCTTGAAGCGCGCCTGAACCGACGTCGCCCGTGAAACTAACAAGACTTCTGGCCGTTCGGCCAGAAGACGCCTTTCGCCCTGTGGCGCAAGGCGCGGCGAAAATCCGGTGCGGAATACGCAGTTAGACGGCTTTGCCCCTCGGCGGCGTTACCGCCTGATTCCCCACCAATTCAGAGGCTAGGGCAACATCGTGGCGAAAAATTGCTCAAGCTTCGCCGCACGGTTCACGCAGCAATGTCTAGGATGGCTTCGAGAGCGGCGCGAAGAGCTTTACCCGTCACCGGCTTCTGCAGGAGAGTCCTATCTCGCAATTCAGACGGCAAGTCGCCCGCGCAATGTCCTGTCATCAGCAAAAACGGGATATTCCGTTCGGACAGAACGGAAGCAATTTTTCCGCTGGTCTCGTCGACAAGCCGGTAATCGAGCAGGGCGCAGTCCAGACGCTCCTTGTCGATGAGCCGCAATGCGGCTTCAACGGAGGGCGTGGGGCCGATGACTTCACAACCGCTGTCGTTCAATTCGCATTCAAGCATCATCGCGATGATCGATTCATCCTCGACGACGAGGACGCGCTTTCCCGCTATCGTTGAACTCGCCATGATCTCCCACGCTATTCCGGCCTCTGTTTCAAGGGAATTTCGAACGTTCCTGAAAATCCGGTCTCGCCAAAGTCATAGGCCGCGCGGCCGGAGAGCCCGTAACTCACTTCGCGATCAACGAGCGTCAGGCCAAAACCCCGCTTCTTTGGATCCGCCACACGAGGCCCGCCGTCCTCCCGCCATCTCAGGGTCAACGTCGACGTTCGATCATCCGGCGCCGCCATCAAAGACCAGTCGATGGAGACATGGCCCGAACCGTTCGACAGCGCGCCATATTTGACCGCATTGGTCGCGAGTTCATCCAGGATCATGCCAAAGCTCATCGCCACCTTGGGCGGCAGCGCGATCGATGGTCCCGAAAGGGAAAGCCGCTGACTGTCCTCGGAGAAATAGGGCGCGAGCGCCTGGCGCACCACCTCTTCCAGACTGACGGCGCCGTAGCTTTCCCGCGCCAGCAGCTCGTGACTTCTCGCCAAGGCGTAAAGTCTGGTTAGAAAGGCTTCCGACCCCTGCGTCCGAGCCAGCGTCTGTTTGGCGAGGGCCAAGACGACGGTCAGGATATTTTTTACGCGGTGATTGAGCTCGGCGACGAGTGTCTTTTGGCGATCCTCTGATCTGGCAAGGATCGTGATATCGACGAACGTCGCCACAACGCCATCGATTTTTCCTTCTGCGTCGCGGTAGGCTGTCAAACGGCAGAGAAAATGCGGCGTTCCGGCCACGTTCTGGTTCACCCGGCGCTCGATCAGCGTTCCTGTCCTCATGACGCTGTTGATGTCGTCTTGCAACTCGGGATAATCGAGCCTGATCGCGAGGTCTCCTAAAGGACGGCCTTGGTCAGTCGCAATAATATTGAAGAGGCTCGTGACCGCGGGCGTAAAGCTTCGGATCACGAGATCACGGTCAAGAAAAATCGTGGCGACGTTGGTGCTCGCGAATAAATTGGTGAGGTCGCTGTTCACGCGGTCGAGATCCTCCACCTTGGCCAGCAATTCCTGATTGACGGTCTGCAGCTCCTCGTTCAGCGACTGCAATTCCTCTTTTGTGGATTCGAGCTCTTCATTGCTCGACTGAAACTCTTCGTTGAGGGAAATAAGTTCCTCGTTAGCGGATTTCAGCTCTTCCAGCGCCGTCTCATATTCCTCGATCGTTCCTTGCAGTCTTTCGCGCGTGTCGCGCAATTCCGCTTCGATCAGCGATGCGCCAGCAGACTCCTGCGGTTGAGGGGCTTCGTTCGCATCGACCAACCCATCTTTCGCAAGTTCTTTCTCTTCGAAGGCAATGAGAAACGCGGATCGGCCATCGGCTCCGCCCGGCAGAGGTTCGACCGAAACTGAGACATGTTCGACATGATGATCAGTTTCGAATGCGATATTATCGCGTGTCGCGGCCCGTCGCGTCTCCATCGCTTCACGTAGCGCGCTGCGTAAATCGAGACGCAGCTCCTTGCGCGCCGAGGTCAGCAACTGCCGAGTCGGCACGCCATAGGGCGCTTCGAGATATTTTGCCGTCCGCGCGGAATAATGGACGATGTCGCCATCCTCATTGACGATCACATGCGGCGGTCCAAAACGATCGGCGATGCGCGCCTCCGCCGACTGCCGGGCGCCCATGCCTCCTGCCGGGACATGATCGCTTCGATGCGAGACGAAGGGAGCCGGGCGCAGGCCGTTAACGAACGTTGGCATGCGAGCCCGGGCGCCGATGTCGCGCGCTTGGAAGAGGCAGCTCGTCTTGTCGACCGGCGCAAATAATTCCGAAAAGCGGCCGACCGTTTCGGCTTTTCCAAGAAAGAGAAAGCCACCCGGTCGCAGCGCGTAATGGAGAGTCGGCAACGCCTGGCGCTGCGCATCGGCGCCGAAATAGATCAGCAGATTGCGGCAGGAGATCATGTCCATGCGCGAGAAGGGCGGATCGCGCAATATGCTGTGGACCGAGAACACGCAAAGATCGCGTACCGATTTGGCCACGACAAAACTGCCGGAGTTATTCGTAAAGAACCGCTCTCGCCGCTCGGGCGACACGCCTTTCATCAGCGCGGACGGATAACGGGCGGCGCGCGCCACTGATAACGCTCGTTCGTCGATGTCCGTCGCAAAGACCGTGACGCGCGGCGAAGCGGTTGTTTTGTCCATATGCTCGCGGAGCAGGATCGCGATCGAATAGACTTCCTCTCCGGTTGAGCAGCCCGGGACCCAAACGCGCAGCATGTCTGCGGCGCCGCGGCCCTCGAAGAGACGAGGAACAACTTCCTTCTCCAAAGCGTCGAAAGCTTCGGCGTCACGGAAGAAACTCGTTACATTGATCAAGAGATCGCGAAACAGCCGCGTCGGCTCCTCATGGTCACGTTGCAGGAACATGACGTAAGACTGAAGCGAATCGCAATGATTGATCTGCATGCGGCGATGAACGCGTCGTATGAACGTGCGCTTTTTGTAGCCGCTGAAATCGTGTCCCAGCTGTGAACGAAGAACGGCGTAGAGCATTCCGATCGACTTGGCGTCGGGATGGTCGCGTTCAGCGGCGCCGCTTTCCTCAAGCGCATCGACCAATCGGATGCTTTGCCTGTTCTCGGACAGCTTCGCGGCCATGTCCTCAACGGGGACGGCATAGTCGACGAGGCCGCTCGCGATGGCGCTGTCGGGCATGCCGGTGAAACTCGGCTTCGTGCCGTCGCTGGTCTGAGCCAGGACAAGGCCGCCCTGTTCCTTGATCGCCTTGATGCCGAGCACCCCGTCGCTGCCGCTTCCCGAGAGCACGACGCCGACTGCATAGTCCCCGCAATCTTGAGCGAGCGAACTGAAAAACACGTCGACGGGGCTGCGCTCGGCGTGGCCGGGCTCGATCTCATGGAGGCGGAGAGTCCCGCCCTCGATCGTCAGCGATGCGTTGGGCGGCAAAACATAAATGCTGTTCGGCTCAACCTGCTGGCCCTCGCTCGCGACATGGACGGTCAGGCTGGTGTGGCGCGCCAGTATGTCCGTGAGGAAGCTTTCGCGATCTGGGGCGAGGTGGGTGATAATCACAAAGGCCATGCCGAAATCGGCCGGGACCGCTTGGAAGAATTGCTCGAGGGCCCGCAGCCCCCCGGCGGAAGCGCCAATGCCAACGATGGGAAATCGGGAATCCGACGCCATAACTTCCGTTTATTGATTCGATTCAGCCCCGCGACGCGCAGTATTCGCGGCTCGATAAGAACCTCATTGCGCGAAAGAAGAACATAAAACGTATATGCCGCTCTTGCAGCTCGTGAAAAGTTTGCCGTGCTTGATTTAAAGTCGTTTCCGGAGACCAGTCACTCACGCACGGAGGCGCTCAAAGGCCGCTAATGACGGCGGTGACGCGCAACCGCGCGCGGCAGATCACAAGCGCGACTTTGTTGGACGTGGCCAAACCGCCAAGCACGACATATGGAATGCCGCTCACAGCTGCGCGAGGCCTCAGTCTACGTTGTCGCCGCTCAGTTCGAAGCCACCGTGCGCACGAGCTGTGGCCCAAGGATGGGCTGCGCTCCACTGATGAGTTGCAGATAGGCCGGAGACATCGGCGCCCGATCCTGGGCCGCGAAAACATCGGACGGCGGCCGGCGCGGGGGCAGCGGCGCGGGCTCGGGAAGCGCATTCGCTTCTTCGCCGCCGCGCGCCAACCCGGTCAGCTGTTGCCGGTCGGCGACGGCGACATGGATCGGATCGGTCCGGCCGCCTGTGCTCGCGAGGGCGGTGGCGACGGCGGACTGCACCTTCTGCGCGATGTCGCCAAAGGAGGCGAGGCTCGCGCCGGACTGCCCATCGGGCCGCGCGCTGGCGACGCTGGTCGAAGGCGCGCGCTGCTTGCGGCTTGCGATCATGGTCGGGCCGCCCTCGCAATTGCGCATGCCAAGGGCGATCAGCTCCGTCCCGGTCAATACGCGATATTCCCTGGTCAGATTGCCAAGGCGGGCCTGCACGGCGGCCGGGTAGGAGGCGAACAGCTGCGACGAGACGCCGAGGTCGACCTCCCGGTTGATGGCGTTATAGGCCTGATGAAATTTGACCTTTGCGTCTGGATAGACGCAGACGTTCGGCAGGCTCAGCGCCAGCGTGCAGGCCGAGCGGCATTCATGCAGCCTGACCTCACGGTTCTCGCGGCGATATCGTTCGGTAAGCGCTTCATAATCGCTGACCAGGCCCCCGACGTCCTTGTAGACGACGACCGGCGCCGGCATGGGGGGCGGCGACAAATAGCCCAAGACGCACCTCTACTCTACGCATGGCGGGCTTCGCTTCAGCAAACATTCACCATGTCGCGGTGAACATCGCCTTAAAGGCGCGACATCAGCCTCGGATGCCGACGCGAAGCCCTGGCGCGGGCCTTTCTTGCAGAACATTGCGGCGAAAATGGAATAGAGCAGCCGGGCGTCCGCCTGTCTTTAAGGACATTTCCCCCGTCGGCTCGACAATGGCCGTTGATTCCACCAGACGGCGGAAGTTCTGCTTGTGCAGATGTCGGCCAGCGATGGCTTCTACTGTCCGCTGCAGCTCCGTCAGCGTGAACTCCGACGCCATCAACTCGAAGATCACGGGACGATATTTCATTTTGGCGCGCAGTCTGCCCATGGCTGTGGCGAGAATGCGGCGATGATCATGGCGCATCGGGGTCCCGAGCGGCGTCAGCGGCGCCCGTTTCTCCGCCGATTCGCGACCATCGCGCAGCGCCTCCTCGAGAAGCCCGGCCTCGTAAAGAAGCTCGTAGCGCTCAAGGACGTTCTCCTCATTGAATGCGCGTCCCTTGCCGCCGAAGAGAAGATTGACCCGCACCCGGCGCGAGACGCCCGAGGAGGAGACGGCGTCCGGCGCCTCGGCCACCCAGTCCGCCAACCCGGGCGCGATCGTTTCCTCGAGCACTACGGGCGGACCTTTGCGCCAATCCTCCCAGGGAAAGAAATCATGCCAGCTCCGCCAGACGCTTGCGCGGCGATCGGCGTCGTCGCGGATGCGCGTCAACGCCAGATAGCCGACCGAGACGACGTGCGGATCGCGGTCGCCGGCGCGGGCGTGGCGTCCGCGATCGCCGAATGTATAGAGCTGTTCGACATAGCCCAGCGGAGCGCCGGTCTGCTCGGCGACCCATTCGCGCAGGCCGATCTCGAAGGTGCGATGGCGGATCGGATCGAAAGGTCCGGAGGGCAGGGCGGCGATGCTGGCCGGCCCGTCCGAGCGCGTCGTCAGGATCAAGGGCTCGTCGTCTCGAACGGCGACGATTGCGGCGGTCAGGCCGATTTCGACGGGCGGGGAAAGGGGCGCGAGCTCTTCAGCGACTCGGCTAGGCGTCGGCGAATTCCAGGGCGAAGGGCGCTCCCTCATAGCAGTCGGTCCCGCGTCCGATCGCGGCGATCGCGGCGGACATTCGCCCGTTCCGCCCGAGCCTTTCGTCGGCGAGCGCGACCATCCGTCTGTTCGGGGTCGCGGTCGGCGAGACGCGGCGCAGTTCGCGCGCGATCTCCATTTCGCTGCGACGCGGCGCTAAAGCACAGGCCGCGACAAAGGCCGCTGCGGGCGATCGGCTCACCCCAGCGTAGCAGTGTATGACGAGCGGCGCGGAGCGGTCCCATTCCTCAAGGAAAGCAAGCAGCCGATTGATATGTTCCTCGCCAGGGAGGATGTGCCCTCCCTGCGGCGCGTCGATGTCGGAGACAGCGATCCGCAAATGGCGCTCGCGGGAGATTTCGCAAGGCCGAACAAGCGACGCCCCGGCGGTAAGAATGGTGACAAGCGAGCGTGCGCCGCTTTGGCGCACCGTGTCGACCACCTTAGTCAGGGAACAGACGTACAAACGCCCATTCGGCATTTTTCTCCCCGACGTTCTTCTTCAACTTTCGTCGACCGCCCGAAACCGAGCGAGAAAACGCGCCTGCGCCTCCTCAATAGGAGCCGGGGCGAGTTCGTCAATGAAGGGCTGCGGCGGGATCGCCGGGCGGCCGAAGATGCGCTCGGCTTCGCCCCGTGTAAAGCCCGCAAGCTGCACGGCCTCAAAAAAAGCGGCGGCGCGATCGGCCTCTTTGCACAGGCGCCGCAGTGCGGGAGAGGGCGTCGGCGGCAGAGCGAAACGCAGGAGAATCGCGCCCAATATGCGGTCCTCGACGCTTTTGTATGCGTCGCCGATCACCGCCTTGAACGGGGAGATCATATCGCCGATCACATATTCCGGCGCGTCATGCAGCAGCATGTAAAGCCGCTCCGTTCGGCCGATCGCCGGGTCGAGCGCGCCTGCGACCTTTTCCACAAGCATGCTGTGTTGCGCGACCGAGAAAATATGCGCGCCGATTGTCTGACCGTTCCAGCGCGCGACGCGCGCCAGCCCATGCGCGATATCTTCGATCTCCACGTCGAGCGGCGAAGGGTCGAGCAGATCCAGGCGACGTCCGGACAACATGCGTTGCCAGGCGCGGGGCGATTCGCCGGGCGTCGGCCGCCCGCGATTTTTCGCTGGGGGAGCGCGCATCGCGTTAGCCGCCCTCGCCCCCTGCGTGGCGATGGCAGCCCGTCAGATGATCGTCCACCATGCCGACCGCCTGCATGAAGGCATAGACGATCGTCGGTCCGCAGAATTTGAAGCCACGCGCCTTGAGATCTTTGGAGAGCCGTTCGGAAAGCGGGGTTTGCGTCGGCACGTCGCTCATGCGGGTCCAATGATTGACGATCGGACGCCCGTCCACGAAAGCCCACAGATAATCCGAAAAGCCGGTCGTCGCCTCAATATCCAGCCACGCCTGCGCCGAAAGCACGGCGCCTTCGATTTTTGCGCGGTTGCGCACGATTGCATCATTGCCCATCAGCGCCGCGACGCGCTTCTGATCAAATCTCGCGATCTTTGCCGGATCGAAGCCGTCGAAGGCGGCGCGAAACGCCTCGCGCTTGCGCAGAATGGTGATCCACGAGAGGCCAGCCTGAAAGCCGTCGAGCGTCAGCTTTTCAAAGAGCGCCCGGCCGTCCCGCTCGGGCCGCCCCCACTCATTGTCGTGATAGTCGAGATAAAGCGGATCGACGCCGGGCCACGGACAGCGTTTCAGCCCGTCGCGATGGGACACGACCGCGAGTTCGCGCCAACTTGCCGGCTGTTCCCGAACGCTTGCCAAGACTCACCTTTAAAAAGCGGACGAAAAAACGCCGCGCGCTCGGGCTTTATCGCGCGTTCGGATTGCGTTCACAACCAAGTTGGGACTATCGTCGGCCCGGCGGGCGCAGATGGCGCGCGTCCTGCTTCTATTGCGCCGTCGCAGTTGTTGCGGCTCAGTTCGCGCCGTCCATCAATGGAGATTTATATGGGGATCCGTATCGCTGTTTCTTACGCTGCGGCCGGCGGCGCTCTGGCCGTCGCCGTCGCCCTCGCCGCGAGCTCAGGGGACGCGTATGCGCAAGCCAATGTATTAAAGGAATGCGGTTCGCAATATCAGGCGGCTAAGGCCGCCAACGAACTCGGCGGCCAGAGCTGGCAGGAATTTTTGAAAGCCTGTCGCGGGCGGCTGGCCGAGCAGACCAAGCCCGCCGAGGCGAAGCCCGAGACGCCGCCGCCGGCCGCCGCAGAGTCGAAGCCTACGCCGCCGCCGGTGACCGAAACCAAGCCCGTCGAGCCGACTCCTCCGCCCGCCGCGACCGAAGCGACCCCGAGCCCCAAACCCGCGACGGACCCGAAAACTGCGACGCGCGAGCGCCAGAAGAAATGCAGCGAGGAATGGAAGGCGAAAAAGGCTGAGCTCAAAAAGGCCGGTTCAAAAATCACCTGGCCAAAATATTGGAGCGAATGCAACAAGAGGCTGAAAGCCGCAGGCGAATAACATTCTTCGCGCTTTTTGTCGTCGCCCGGCGGCTCTCCGCCGGGCGTTTTTCATGCGCTCTTGCTCGGCGAAAGGCGTCGTGGCAGAGGGAATGAAGCTGATCGCTGAACGAGGGCGGGCGTTTGGATAAAACCGAGTTGCGAAAACTGCAGGCGTTCCTGCGCCGTTCGCTCGGCAATGAGGGCGTTCGCGTCACAGCGGATCCGAAGAATCCGGACGACGCCGCCGTGCATCTTGGCGAACGAAGGATCGCTTCGATCTCGGTCGACGACGAAGACGGCGATCGGTCCTTCGCCTTCGAGATGAAAATTCCCGTTGGACGCGAAGTGCTGCAGTCCTATTTGCGCAAGCTCTTCGAAAACGATCGCTTGTCGATCGTGGCGCGCGGGCGGAAAATGGATTCCGTCGAACTCAACGCCGACGGCGAATTTCTTGGCGTCATCTCCGCTGACGATCCGAAGCTGTCGAGCTTCACGCTGCAAGTCGCCATTCTCGATTTCGATCTCGAAGAAGAGTGACGCGCTGCCCGAGTCGGGGCGGGCCGTTCGATCGCTGATCGGTCCGGGGCCTTGCTTAGGCCGGACCCACGCAGTTCAAAACCCCGGCAATCGAAGCTCCGCGTGCAAACCGCCGCTGGGGCTGTCGTTGAGCTGCAGCGAGCCGCCATAGGCGGCGGCGAGATCGACGACAATCGACAGGCCGAGACCTGATCCAGGCTTGGTTTCGTCGAGACGCCGCCCACGCTGCGTCGCCGCCGCGCGCAAATGCGAAGCAAGTCCCGGCCCGTCGTCGTCGATGGTGACGCGCAGCGTCGGCCGCGACGCGCCTTCGACGCAGACGTCGATCGTCACCCGGCTCTTCGCCCATTTGCCGGCGTTGTCGAGGAGATTGCCGATCATTTCTTCGAGGTCCTGGCGCTCGCCAAGAAAGCGCAGACGCGGATCGGCGCCGCCAGAAAAAATCACGCCCTTGTCGCCATAGATTTTACTAAAGGCGCGCAGCAAGGCCTCAATCGACGGCGCAATCTGCGTCGCGGCGCCGAGCGCGCCGCCGCGCGCCGCAGCCCGCGCCCGGTCGAGATAGAAGGAGATCTGATCGCGCATGATCTGCGTCTGTTCTTGAACTTTCCCGGCAAGTTGCCCTGGCGCGGCATCGGCTTCATTGACGATGACGGAGAGCGGCGTTTTCAGCGCATGGGCGAGATTGCCGACCTGCGTGCGCGCGCGTTCGAGAATGTCGCGATTGGCGCTAATCAGCAGATTGAGCTCTTCGGCGAGCGGCGCGACTTCGCTTGGGTACGCGTCGATGATGCGCTCGCGCTCGCCGCCGCGGATCGATGCGAGTTCGCGCTGCAATTGCCTCAAAGGCCGCAAGCCGAAGCGGACCTGGAAGGCGGCGCCGATGGCGAGCGCGATCGCGAGCGCCGCGAAAGCGACGATCAGCGCGAAGCGAAAACGGGCGATTTGCTCTTCCATCTCTTCGCCGCTGCCTGCGACCTGCACGAGATAGATGCCGACGTCGCCGACGTCGATGACGCGCTCGACGATGCGCAGCCTGCGCCCGTCCGGGCCAGGCCCATAGCCGCGACGAAAGCCGCCGACCTCGGCTGCGACGCCAAGCTCTGAGAGCTTGGGCAGCGTGTTGGCGAAGAGCGAGCGCGACGCCTTTATGTCATGAGACTTGTCGTCAAGACGCGTGATCTGCCAGTACCACCCCGAGCCCGGCAATTCGAACTGAGGGTCGCCGAGCTGGCCAGGGCCGGTGCGTCCCTCCTGTCCCGACTCCGACACGTCCGCGACGATGGCGCGCAGGTAAACGTCGAGGCGACGTTCGAAGACCTCTTCCGCTTCGCTCCGGTAGTAGGCGGTAAGAAGAATGCTGGCGACGATCAGCACGACCGAACTCATCGCCGCCGCAGTCAGGAACAGACGCGCGGCGATGGAGCGAATGGAGACGAAGGAAAGGGGCATGCGCCTAGCGTCCGGCGTCCTTTGTCGGCGCGGCCGCCATGTAGCCCAACCCGCGCACGGTCTGGATGAGATCGACGCCAAGCTTTTTGCGCAATCGGCCGACGAAGACTTCGATCGTGTTCGAGTCGCGATCAAAGTCCTGATCGTATAAATGCTCGATGATTTCGCTGCGGGATACGACGCGTCCGCTGTGATGCATCAGATAGGCGAGCAGCCGGTATTCGTGCGAAGTGAGCTTCACGAACGCGCCGTCCACGACGACGCGGCCCGCCTTGGTGTCGAGTCGCACCGCGCCGCAGACGATTTCATTCGTCGCGTGGCCCGTCGCGCGGCGTAGCAGCGCGCGGATGCGCGCCAGCACCTCCTCCATGTGGAATGGTTTTGCAACATAATCATCGGCGCCGGCGTCGAAGCCTTGCACCTTGTCGCTCCAGCGGTCGCGCGCGGTGAGGATCAGCACCGGCATGTCGCGTCCCGCCGCGCGCCATTCTTCGAGAATGGTCACGCCGTCCTTTTTCGGCAGACCGATGTCGAGGACGACGGCGTCGTAGGGCTCCGTTTCGCCGAGATGGCAACCTTCCTCGCCATCGTAGGCGCGGTCCACCGCATAGCCCGACTGCTCGAGCGCACGAACGATCTGGCGGTTCAAATCCTTGTCGTCTTCAACGACCAGCAGCCGCAATGCATCCTCCCGCGTGCGAGACTCAATTGTCTGTAGAGTCAGCGCCTATAGAGCTAGAATGAGGCCGCCCGCTGAACGCGTCGACAAGAAACTTGACGATGTGGCCGTCGCGGCGCAGCAGGCTGATCTCATAAATAAGTCCTTCGCCCAATTGGCACAGTCGCGCGCCGAGCGGCTCGGCCTGCAGCCGCAGGGCGACATCCCGCATGCACCGGAAAGGATCGGCGAGTTTCTGCGCTTCCATTTTGCTGCGCGCCTGCGCCATGGTGAAGCATTGCAGCCGTGCGGGAGCGTCTTCGGCGCGGCTGGCGGCGGCCCATAGAAAATCGGCCGTCGCCGCGAGAGCGGCGACGGTGAGCGCCCGTCTCCAACAAGCTCCGGCCCGCATGCGCCTCTCCCCGCCGCATAGTCGGCCGAATGCCCTGAATGCGCAATGAATAGGTCAAGACATGCGGCCACGCGCCTCAGCTCTCCGAGGCGCGGCAGGCGTCCCGCATTTTCTTGTAGTCGACGATCATGGCGGCGAGAGGCGCGTTTTGGGGCAACGCGCGCAACTGCTTCGCCGCAATCTTCTGCTCTTGGAGAGAATAGGCGACGAGCGGCGGACAGCCGCCGCCCGTCGACTGGCATGCCGCAAGAGCCAGGCTAAAAGCGACCATGATCGAGATCTTGCGAAACATCTTCCACGCTCCTGCGCTCAACCATGATTTCGGCCTGGCGCTTGGCGGCGCGCAGATCGGACTCGGCGCGCCGCGCTTTCTCCTTAGCGGCGCCGCCGGCGACAAGTCGCGTCAACATCGCGCGCCCAAGCGCATAGGCGACGACGCCGGCGGCGGCGACGAGACCCAGCGCGATGAGCTTGGGCATTTCAGGCTGTTCCCGGCGGCGTCGAGGTGATGCTGCGCATGATCGCCATCAACGCCGCCGAACCAATGGCGATGGCTCCGGCCTTCGGATCGTTGAGGAAGGCGATCCAGTCGGTCGAGGCGAGCGCGCCGAACAGCGCGACGAGCCCGGCGGCGACATAAGTGCGATAGCCTTGCATTGGGACTCCTTTTTAGTGCCGGAAGCCGCCGGCGCGGTTTCACTTGCGGCCGAGGACTCGCGAGATGAACGACTCCATGGCGAAGGCGGGACCCGGGTCGCGCTTGCGCGTCGGCGCAATATCGTCATGACCGGCGATGGCGTTGATGCCGTAGGTCTGGCAAAGCGCCTTGGCGATATCGACAGCGACGGAGATCTGAACGGCGGGATAAATCATCCAGGGCTTTTCCCCGCCCTTGTCGAGTTTGTGCGCGAGCATCGCCACCTGGCTCGCCGGCACATTTTTTCCGTAGGCGTCGGCGAATTTTCCGTTGGCGAGCTTCGTCAACGGTCCTGCGTTCGTGAACTCTATGCCGATCGAAAAGGCGTTGCAGTTCGAGCGCCGCCTCCAAACGCTTTTGCCCGCGTGCCATGCGACGCGATTGAACGGCGCGAGCTGCGTCACCGCGCCGTCGAGATCGATGACGAGATGGGCGGAAGCTTTCGCAGTCGGATTGCACAGCCAGGAAATGGCCCCCTTCGCTGACTGAGCGGCGGTGTAATGCATGATCAGCAGCGAGGGCTTCAAAACGCCGCCGACATTGGGCGTCGGCTTTTGGGCGACGGGCTTCTCGTTTTGGTGCAGGACGTGATTCTTCACGGCGAAGGCCATGAGCCGACTCCTTCAATTTTCGTCGAACTGGAGTTTGGAAGCGCGCAACGCAGCGCGCCGCTTAGATGAATTCGAAGATGACGGCGTAGCCGGCGCCGCCTCCGCCGCCAGCGCCAGAATTCGCGCCGTTCTGCGAGGCTCCGCCGCCGCCTCCGCCGCCGCCGATGCCCCCGGCGCCTCCGGCGCCCGGCGTCGTTGCGTGAGAACCGCCG
>Ga0208242_100701_pt1 | contig 14436 bp, 11 predicted proteins | sample SubbioAug_CSW13A_FD_184825 | JGI IMG/M metagenome (GOLD analysis project Ga0208242, IMG submission 184825) | Serpentinite rock and fluid subsurface biosphere microbial communities from McLaughlin Reserve, California, USA - CR12Aug_CSW13A (SPAdes) | ecosystem: Environmental > Terrestrial > Deep... | reverse complement strand
GGACCTGCCGCAGGAGCCGGGCTGTGTGGTGCCGTGCCGCGCGGGCGGCCTGCTGCTGGCGCTGCGCGACGGCCTGTACCACCTGCCCAGCTGGAACGACCTGCCCCGCCTGATGCAGCCGGCGCCCTTCGACAGCACACGCCAGCGCTTTGCTGCCGGCGGTTGCGATGCCTGGGGCCGGTTCTGGGTAGGTACCCATGTGGATGCCGCTGACCGACCGGAGGGGGCCCTTTACTGCCTGCACACCCGCGTCACGGCCCAACCGGAGCTGGTCGTTGTGGAACGCGGCGCAGTGTCCACCGGCGCGCTGGCTTGGTCGGCCAACGGGCACCTGCTGTACTGGACCGACAGCGGCCGCCACGACATCACCAGCCACGCCATGTCGCAGCCGGGCAGCTGGCCGCCGCGCCTGGCGCCCGCCATGCCATGGGCACACTTCCCAACCAAGCCCGCGGGCTGGAACCCCGAGCTGCCGCAAGGCTACCAGGGGCGCCCGCACGGGGCCGCCCTGGACCAAGCAGGGCGCTACTGGGTGGCGATGGAAGAAGGCGCCCAGGTGCTGTGCCTGGACCCATACGGCGAAGTGCTGGCGCGCTACCCGGTTCCGGTGCAATGCCCCACGGGCCTTTGCTTTGGCGGCAGCGACCTGCGCACCCTCTACATCACCACCAGCCGACTGCACCGCAGCGCCGATGAACTGGCCCGGTTCCCCGACAGTGGCGGCGTCTTTGCCCTGGCGGTGGACGCGCCCGGCCTGCCTGTGAACCTGTACTGGGACTGATGCCACGCGTTAAAAAAATTCAAGCCGCCTGCCGAGGGTGACCGCTACCATTGCGCCCATGTCTGAAGCCCCCTCCCTGTCCGCTGCGCCCAGCGGCCCCATGCCTCCCGCCGTCGCCGGCTGGGCCGAGCAGGTCCGCGCCGCAGCCGCCCAGCACCAGCCCCTGTGCGTCGCTGGCGGTGGCAGCAAGGCGTTCTACGGCGAACCGCTGCCTGCCGGACTGCCGGTGCTCGACACCTGCGCCCACCAGGGCATCGTCTCGTACGAGCCGACCGAGCTGGTCATCATCGCGCGTTGTGGCACCCCGCTGGCCGACATCGAGGCCGCGCTGGCCGAACGGGGCCAGTGCCTGCCGTTCGAGCCGCCGCACTTCGGTCCCACCGCCACGGTGGGCGGGGCGGTGGCCAGCGGCCTCAGCGGGCCGGCGCGCGCCAGTGTCGGGTCGCTGCGCGACTTCGTGCTGGGTGCCCAGTTGCTCAACGGCCGGGGCGAGCACCTGACCTTTGGCGGGCAAGTGATGAAAAACGTGGCCGGCTACGACGTCAGTCGCCTGCTGGCCGGCAGCCTGGGCAGCCTGGGGGTGATCACCGAGGTGTCGCTGAAAGTGCTGCCAGTGGCGCCGGCCGAAGCAACGCTGTGCTTCGAGCTGCCCCAGGCCGCGGCCCTGCAGCAACTGGCCCGCTGGCGCGGCCAGCCGCTGCCGCTGAACGCCAGCTGCTGGGTGCGCGATGACACCGGCGGCACGGCCCGCGAGCTGCTGTTCGTGCGGCTGCGCGGCGCGGTGGCCGCGGTGGAGGCGGCCTGCCAGCGTATGCTGGCCGAGACGCCCGGCGAGCACCTGGACGCGGCGCAGGTGGCAGCTGACTGGCGGGCCTGCCAGGAACAGACGCTGCCCTTCTTTGCCACGCCCCCCTCGCCCGACCACGGCTTGTGGCGCCTGTCGGTGGCACCCACCAGCCCCGCACTGGACACGCCGGGCGACACCCTGGTGGAATGGCACGGCGGCCTGCGCTGGGTGTGGGCCCCGCTGGCCGAGGGAGAGCGCCTGCGCGCGCTCGCACAAGGGGCCGGCGGCCACGCCACGCTGTTCCGGGCGCCCGCCAGCCAGCCGGCGGCCAGCGGCCGTTTCACACCGCCCGCCGCCAGCTTGCAAGCCATTCAACAGCGCCTCAAGCGCGAATTCGACCCGGCCGGCGTATTCAACCCGGGCCGCTGGGGCTTCGGCCTGTAAACACACCCGCCCGAGGACCCGACATGCAGACCCACCTGGCCCCCGAATTCCAGCACACCCCCGACGGGCAGGAGGCCGAAGCCATCCTGCGCAAGTGCGTGCACTGCGGTTTTTGTACCGCCACCTGTCCCACCTACCAGCTGCTGGGCGACGAGCTCGACGGCCCGCGCGGCCGCATCTACCTGATCAAACAGGTGCTGGAAGGTGCGACCCCCACGCGCAAGACCCAGCAGCACCTCGACCGCTGCCTGACCTGCCGCAACTGCGAATCGACCTGCCCCAGTGGGGTGGATTACGGCCACCTCGTGGACATCGGTCGCAAAGTGGTGGACGCCAAGGTGCCACGCCCCGCGGCTGAGCGTGCAGTGCGCTGGCTGCTGAAGGAGGGCCTGCCCTCCCCGCTGTTTGCCCCTGCCATGCGCTTGGGCCAGGCGGTGCGCGGCCTGCTGCCCGAGACCCTGAAGGCCAAAGTGCCTCCACGGCAGGAGGCCGGCAGCTGGCCCGCGCGTGAACATGCCCGCAAGGTGCTGCTGCTGGAAGGCTGCGTGCAGCCGGCGATGATGCCCAACATCAACGCCGCCACCGCCCGCGTGCTCGACGCCGCGGGGCTGCAGACGGTCGTTGCGCCGCAAGCGGGCTGCTGCGGCGCGGTCAAGTTCCACCTCAACGACCAGGTGGGCGGCCTGGACCAGATGCGCGCCAACATCGACGCTTGGTGGCCGCTGATCGACCAGGCCCGCCCGAGCGGGGTGGGGGCCATCGTGATGAACGCCTCGGGCTGCGGCGTGACGGTGAAGGAGTACGGCCACCTGCTGCGGCACGACCCGGTTTACGCCGAGAAGGCGGCGCGGGTGAGTGCCCTGACGCGCGACCTGAGCGAGCTGCTGCCCGAGCTGGTGCCCGCGCTGCGCGAGCGACTGACCCCAAACGCCACCGGGCAGGTGCTGGCCTTTCACCCGCCCTGCACGCTGCAGCACGGGCAGCAGCTGCGCGGCGGCGTGGAACAGCACCTGGGGGCGCTGGGCTTCGAGGTGCAGGTGGCCCGCACCGAATCACACCTGTGCTGCGGCTCGGCGGGCACCTACTCGGTGCTGAACCCGGAACTGTCGAAGCAGCTGCGCGACCGCAAGCTGGGCCACCTGGGCGAGCTGGCCCCCTCCGCCATCGTGTCGGCCAACATTGGTTGCATCACCCACCTGCAAAGTGGCACCAGCACCCCGGTGCGCCACTGGGTGGAGGTGCTGGACGCGGCCCTCACGCCCGCACCGGCCACCGCCTGACGAAAGGGGCGGCCCGGTGCTCCAGGCCCTCGCCGCGCTGCTGAGCCTGCAACTGGCCGGGGAAGCGCTGGCGCGTGGGCTGGGCTGGCCGGTGCCGGGCCCGGTGGTGGGCATGGCCGTGCTGCTGCTGGCACTGGGCCTGCGACCGCGCTGGCTCGAAGCGCTCAAACCCACCGCGCACGGCCTGCTGGCCCATTTGTCGCTGCTGTTCGTGCCCGCGGGCGTGGGGGTGATGCTGCACCTGCAGCGGCTGGGCGAAGAGGCCTGGGCCATCGGCGTGGCCCTGGTGCTGAGCACCTGGATCGGCATGGCCGCAGCAGCGGCGACCGCGGTGTGGCTGATGCGCCGCCAGGAAGGCCGGCAGGAGCGCCAGCAATGAACCCCGGGCTGGACACCGCCACACTGGTCGACATCTGGGTTTACCTGTCGACCACGCCGCTGCTGGGGCTGACGGTGACGCTGCTGGTCTACACCCTGGCCTACCGGCTCTACCAGTGGGCGGGCTTCAACCCGCTGGCCAACCCGGTGGCGCTGTCCATCGTGATGCTGGGCGCGCTGCTGTGGCTGACGGCCACGCCCTACCCCACCTACTTTGCCGGCGCGCAGTTCGTGCACTTCCTGCTCGGGCCGGCCACGGTGGCGCTGGCGGTGCCACTGTACGAGCAGTGGCCACGGCTGCGGCGGCTGTGGTGGCCGCTGTCGGCGGCGCTGGTGGTCGGCACGGTGGCGGGCACCGCCAGTGCCGTCGGGTTGGCCCGCCTGCTGGGGGCGTCGCCCGCGACGCTGGCGTCGCTGGCGCCCAAGTCGGTCACCACCCCGGTGGCCATGGGCATCGCCGAGCAGCTCGGCGGCCTGCCGTCGCTGACCGCGGTGCTGGTGGTGAGCACCGGCATCGTCGGCGCGGCCACGGCGCGCTTCCTGTTCGACGCGCTGCGCATCCACGACCCGGTGGTGCGCGGCTTCGCGCTCGGCACCGCGGCGCACGGCATTGGCACCGCGCGCGCGTTCCAGGTGAGCGAAGAAAAGGGGCGCCTTTGCCGGCCTGGCCATGGGGTTGAGCGCGCTGTTCAGCGCCATCGCCTTGCCGTGGCTGGTGGCGCCGCTGCTGCGCTGGCTCGGCTGAGCCCAAGCCCCGCCAGCCTCAGCCGTGCAGGTCGTCGCGGCGGGCGATTTCCAGCAGGCGCTCCAGCTCGTGCGGGTGCACCCGCTCGTTGTGGGCGTGCCAGCGCTGGATCACCCACATCACCCCGGCGACCACCAGCCCGAACGCCGTGATGGCGCCAAAGGCCGACAGCCCCACCCCGGTGGAAAAGCTGTACAGGAAGCCCAGGCCCAGGATGCAAGCCTGTTCGTTGAAGTTCTGCACCGCGATGGAACGGCCGGCGCCCATGAGGTTGTGGCCGCGGTGCTGCAGCAGCGCGTTCATGGGCACCACCAGGAAGCCACCGAGCCCGCCGAGCAGGATGAGGAAGGGCGCGGCCAGCCACACGTTGTCGATGAAGTTCATCAGCACCACCAGCAGGCCCATGGCGATGCCCAGCGGGATGACCCGGGTCGCGTGCTCCAGCCGCATGCGCACCGAAGCCACCACCGCCCCGACCGCGGTACCGATGGCCACCACCCCCACCAGCGACGACGCCTGCGTGGTGGTGTAGCCCAGCGCCGCGGCGGCCCAGGCCAGCACGATGTAGCGCAGGTTGCCGCTCACGCCCCAGAACAGCGTGGTGGTGGACAGCGAGATCTGGCCCAGCCGGTCGCGCCAGAGCCGGCTGTTGCAGATCCAGAAATCGGGCAGCAGGGCCAGCGGGTTGCGCGGCATGTGCCGCAGCGCCGCCGCGGTGCGCGGGATGCGGGTGTTGAACCAGGCCGCCACGCCGTAGACCAGCACCAGCAGGGCGATGGCGGCTTCTGCCGGCGTGGTGATGGCCAAACCCAGGCCAGGGACGGTGAGCTCGAGCGCCAGCAGCTTGCCCGACACGAGCGGCCCCACCAGCTGCCCCCCCAGCACCACGCCCAGGATGATGGACGCGATGGTGAGCCCTTCGATCCAGCCATTGGCCTTGACCAGCTGCGACGGCGGCAGCAGCTCGGTGAGGATGCCGTACTTGGCCGGCGAGTAGGCCGCCGCCCCCAGGCCGACGATGGCATAGGCCAACAGCGGGTGCACCGAGGTCAGCATCAGCAAACAGCCCACCACCTTGATGGCGTTGCTGATGAACATCACCTGCCCCTTGGGACGGGCGTCGGCAAACGCGCCCACGAACGGGGCCAGCACCACGTAGAACAGCGCGAACATGGGCACCAGGGCCGCACTTTGCCACTCGGGTGCCTGGCGGCTGCGCAGCAGCTCCACGGCGACGACAAACAAGGCGTTGTCGGCCAGCGAGCTGAAGAACTGCGCCGTCATGATTGTGTAGAAACCGCGCTTCATGGCCATGATTTCGAATGCGTAACAGCGTGGGGCAGGCGGTTTTTGTGCAACAGTGGCGAGGGATTCGCCGGCGCAGAGACTCCAGCAATGCGCGGGTTATAGCACGGCGACGTGCGAGTTTCAGAAGCCCTGGCCATGCCAGGTTTCAGTCTTTTCAGTTCGACCCATGCCACGCCCCATTCTTGCCACCGTCCACCTGTCGGCCCTGCGCCACAACCTCGCGCGCGCCCGCCGCGCCGCCCCCGACGCGCGGGTCTGGGCGGTCGTCAAGGCCAATGCCTACGGCCACGGGATCGAGCGGGTGTTTGGCGCCCTGCGCGCCGCCGACGGTTTCGCCCTGCTCGACCTGGCCGAGGCCGAGCGGCTGCGCGCCCTGGACTGGCGCGGCCCCATCCTGCTGCTGGAAGGCGCCTTCGAGGCACGCGACCTGGAGCTGTGCTCACGCCTGAACCTGTGGCACGTGGTGCATTGCGAAGCCCAGATCGACTGGCTGAGCCGCCACAAGACACAAGTGCCGCACCGCGTGTTCCTGAAGATGAACTCGGGCATGAACCGCCTGGGCTTCACCCCCGACGCGTTTCGGGCCGCCTGGACGCGCCTCAACGCCCTGCCGCAGGTGGACGAGATCTCGCTGATGACGCATTTCAGCGACGCCGATGGCCCGCGCTTCGGGGCCGACGGCATCTCCCACCAGGTGCAGACCTTTGTGGCCGCCACCCACGACCTGCCGGGCGAGCGCAGCCTGTGCAACAGCGCGGCCACGCTGCGGCACGCGCTGTCGGTCCAACTGGGCCAGGGCGCGGCAGCCCAGGCCCTGGCGGCCGACTGGGTGCGCCCCGGGATCGCCGTCTATGGCAGCGCGCCCGACTACCCCCTGCACCACCCCGACAAGTGGGACCTTCGCCCGACGCTGACGCTGGCCAGCCGGCTGATCGCCATCCAAGACGTGCGCGCGGGCGACAGTGTGGGTTACGGTTCGAGCTACGTGGCGGCGGGGCCGATGCGCATCGGCATCGTGGCCTGCGGCTACGCCGACGGCTACCCCCGACATGCCCCCGGCAGTACCCAAGAAGGAGCGCCGGTGCTGGTGCGCGGCGTGCGCACCCGGCTGGTCGGCCGCGTCAGCATGGACATGCTGGCGGTGGACCTGACGCCGGTCGAGGCCCTGGGCGGGCCTTGCGCGCTGGGCGACGAGGTCGTACTCTGGGGCCGCAGCGCACACGGCCCGGTGCTCCCGATCGACGAAGTGGCGCGGGCCGCCGGCACCATCAGCTACGAGCTGATGTGCGCGGTGGCCCCGCGGGTGCCGTTCGCGCTGGACGACGTGGAACCATAACCCCCGGCTTGTACTCCCAGGGGTATAAAGGTATACTGATAAGTTGTAACGGAGGACCCCACCATGCCCACACCCCAGACCCTGTTTGGCACACCGTTGGCGCGCCGCGGGCTGCTGGCAGCCGCCTGGATGGCCTGGAGCCTGACCACCGGCGCCGCCCTGGCCCAGGCCCCCAGCGTACCGGTGGCCGAAGTGGCCCTGCGCCCCGTGGGAGCCGGGCTGGCCCTCGACGGCACCTTGCAGGCGGTGCAGCAAAGCACGCTGTCGGCCCAGGCCAGCGGCCGCATCGCCCAGCTGAACGTGAAAGCCGGCGACCGCGTGCGGGCCGGCCAGGTGCTGGCCGTCATCGACGACCGGCTGACCCAGGCCGGTGTGGCCCAGGCGCAGGCCGGCGTGGCGCAGGCGCAGGCCCAGCGGCTGCAGGCCGAGGCCCACCTCAAGCGCACCCGGGAACTGCACCGGCAGGGCTTCCTGTCGCAGGCCGCGCTCGACCAGGCCGAGACCCAGTACCAGGCCGCCATGGCCGGCACCGAGCAGGCGCGCGCCGGCGCCACCCAGTCCAGCCTGGCGCAGGGCTTCACCCGGCTGACCGCCCCCTACGACGGCTTTGTGCTCGCCACCCACGCCGAAGCGGGCGACCTGGCGGCCCCTGGCGTGCCAGTGCTCACGGTGTACGCGCCGCAACCACTGCGTGCGGTGGTCTACGTGCCCGCGTCGCGCGCCGGCCTGGCGCAGGGCGCCGAGCGGGTGGAGGTGCAGCTGCCCGGCGGCCAGTGGGTGGCCCCCGTGGCACGTACCCGCTTGCCTGCGGCGGACCCGGTGTCGCAGACGATCGAATGGCGGCTCGACCTGAGCCCCGAACACGCTGCCCAGCAAGTGCCTGGCCAGCAGGTGCGGGTGCGTTTCGTGGCCGGCAGCCAGGAGCGGCTGTTGGTACCCGCCAGCGCGTTGTTGCGCCGCGGCGAGCTCACCGGCGTGTACGTGGTCACCCCGGCCGGGTTCGCCCTGCGGGCGGTGCGCGCGGGCAGCGACCACGGCGAGGCCGGCGTGGAAGTGCTCTCGGGCGTGAAGGCGGGCGACCGGGTGGCGCTGGACCCGGTGCGTGCCGGGCTGGCCGGCGCCCAGGCGGCACAGTGAGGGCCACCCCATGAGCCACACCCCCACCCCAGAGACCGGCCAGACCGAAAAGCTGGGCTTCTCCGGCTCGGTGGCCCGCGCCTTTCAGGCCAACGCCATCACCCCACTGCTGGCACTGGTGGCGCTGCTGCTGGGCCTGTTCGCGGTGCTGGTGACGCCGCGCGAGGAAGAACCGCAGATCAACGTGACCATGGCCAATGTGCTCATCCCCTTCCCCGGGGCGTCGAGCGCGGACGTGGCCAAGATGGTGGCGCAGCCGGCCGAGCAGGTGCTGTCGCAGATCCACGGCATCGAGCACACCTATTCCGTGGCGCGGCCGGGCGTGGCGGTGCTGACGGTGCAGTTCCAGGTGGGCGTGCCGCGCACCGAGGCGCTGGTGCGCCTGTACGACGTGCTCAACGCCAACCAGGACTGGCTGCCCGCCGGGCTGGGCGTGCTGCCGCCCATCGTCAAGCCCAAGGGCATTGACGACGTGCCGGTGCTGGCCGCCACGCTGTGGAGCCCCGACGCCACCAGCGCCCACGACCTGGAGCGGGTGGCGCACGCGATCGAGACCGAACTGAAGCGTGTGCCCGGCACCCGCGAGGTGCAAACCATAGGCGGGCCGGGCCGGGCGGTGCAGGTGTGGCTGGACCCGACGCGCCTGCGCGAGCGCGGTGTGCCGGTGGAAGCGCTGCACCACGCCATCCGCGGGGCCAATCAGGCCATGCCCTCGGGCAGCGTGGTCAACACCCTGGACCGCGACGCCGCCCGCAGCGACATGCTGACGGTGGAAACCGGCGAATTCCTGCGCACGCCCGAGGACGTGGGCGACATCGTGGTGGGCGTGCACCAGGGCCGCCCGGTGTACCTGCGCGAAGTGGCGAAAGTCGAAGCCGGCGCCCAGTTGCCGCAGCGTTACGTGTGGTTCACCCCCGGCGTGGGCGAGGCGGCGGTGGGCGGTGCCCAGGCCGGCCAGAGCTACCCGGCGGTCACGGTCACCGTCACCAAGAAGCCGGGCGAGAACGCGGTGGACGTGGCCGCAGGCGCCCGGGCCCGACTGGCCGAGCTGCGCAACACCGTCATCCCCGACGGGGTGCAGGTCAGCATCACCCGCGACTACGGCCAGACCGCCGCCGACAAAGCCAACAAGCTGATCCAGAAACTCGCCTTTGCCACCGGCTCGGTGATTTTGCTGGTGGGCCTGGCGCTGGGCCGGCGCGAAGCGGTGATCGTGGGCGCGGCGGTGATCCTGACGCTCACAGCGACGCTGTTCGCCAGCTGGGCCTGGGGTTTCACGCTCAACCGGGTGTCGCTGTTCGCGCTCATCTTCTCCATCGGCATCCTGGTGGACGACGCCATCGTGGTGGTGGAGAACATCCACCGCCACCGCCAGCTCACGCCCGACGCGCCGCTGGCCGTCATCATCCCGCGCGCGGTGGACGAGGTGGGCGGCCCCACCATCCTGGCCACCTTCACCGTGATCGCGGCGCTGCTGCCCATGGCCTTCGTGAGCGGCCTGATGGGCCCGTACATGAGCCCGATCCCGATCAACGCCAGCATGGGCATGGCGATCTCGCTGGCCATTGCCTTCACCGTGACGCCCTGGCTAGCGCTCAAGCTGACGAAAACGGGCGAGCACGCCCACCACGGCCCCAGCAAGCTGACGAACGCGCTGCAGCACACCTTCACCCGCGTGCTCACGCCCTTCCTGCGCAGTGCGCGCAAGCGCTGGCTGATGCTGGGCGGCATCGTGGCGGCGCTGTTCCTCTCGGTGGGGTTGACCGTGGTGCAGGCGGTGGTGCTGAAGATGCTACCGTTCGACAACAAGAGCGAATTCCAGGTGGTGCTGGACATGCCCGCCGGCAGCGCGCTGGAAAACACCGCCGCCGCGCTGCAGGACATGACCGCCTACCTCGCCCAGCAGCCCGAGGTGACGAACGTGCAGGGCTACGCCGGCACCGCCAGCCCCATCACCTTCAACGGCCTGGTGCGGCAGTACTACCTGCGCGCCGACGCCGAGCAGGGCGACCTGCAGGTGAACCTGGCCGACGCCAAGCACCGCCAGGAGCAGAGCCACGCGATCGCGCAGCGCCTGCGCCCCGCGCTGGAGGCCATTGCCCAGCGCCACGGCGGCCGCATCAAGGTGGTGGAAGTGCCGCCCGGCCCGCCCGTGCTCTCGCCCATCGTGGCCGAAGTCTATGGCCCCGACGACGTCGGCCGCGCCGAGCTGGCCCGCCGCGTGGCCCAGGCCTTTGCCGACACGCCCGACATCGTCGGCATCGACACCACGCTGAAAGAAGACGCCCCACGCGTGTTCTTGCGCATCCACCGTTCGCGCGCCGAGTCGCTCGGCATCCCGGTGCAGGTGGTGGCACAGACGGTGTACACCGCCCTGTCGGGCAGCGACGCGGCCTACCTGCACGACGGCCACGCCAAGTTCGCGGTGCCGGTGCGCCTGCAACTGCCGCGCGAGGCCCAGGTGGGGCTGGACAGCGTGCTGGCCTTGCCGCTGAAAACAGCGAATGGGCGCATGGTCCCGCTGTCGGAACTGGTGACGGTGGAACGCGGCGTGATCGACCAGCCACACTTCACCAAGAACCTGCTGCCCGTGACCTACGTGGTGGGCGACATGGCCGGCGAGCTCGACTCGCCGCTGTACGGCCTGTTCGGCATCCGTGGCCAGCTAGCCAGCGCGGCCCTGCCCGGCACCGGCGCGCTGGGCGAGTACTGGATCCACCAGCCCAGCGACCCCTACCGGCAATACGCCATCAAGTGGGACGGCGAGTGGCAGATCACCTACGAGACCTTCCGCGACATGGGCGCCGCCTACGGCGTCGGGCTGATCCTGATCTACCTGCTGGTGGTGGCGCAGTTCCGCAGCTACCTCACGCCGCTCATCATCATGGCGCCGATCCCGCTGACCATCATCGGCGTGATGCCGGGCCATGCGCTGCTGGGTGCGCAGTTCACCGCCACATCCATGATCGGCATGATCGCGCTGGCCGGCATCATCGTGCGCAACTCCATCCTGCTGGTGGACTTCATCGAGCTCGAAACCGCCAAAGGCCTGCCGTTTGCCGACGCCGTGGTGCAGTCGGCCGCCGTGCGGGCCCAGCCCATCGCGCTGACCGGCATCGCCGCCATGATGGGGGCCTTCTTCATCCTGGACGACCCGATCTTCAACGGCCTGGCCGTGTCCTTGATATTCGGCATCGCCGTCTCCACCTTGCTCACACTGGTGGTGATCCCGGTGCTGTACTACGCCGTGTACCGTCGCCGCCACATGGCCGCGGTACCGACCTGACCGTTTTTTCCATCCCTGGCCTTTTGAGGAGTTTTGCCATGAACGTTGAACGCTACATCCGTGTGATCGCCGGCCTGTTCGTTTTCCTGTCGGTCGCGCTGGGCGCGCCATCGAGCCCGCTGTTCGTCAGCGAATGGTTCCTGGCCTTTACCGCCTTCGTGGGCCTGAACCTGTTCCAGTTCGGTTTCACCAACTTCTGCCCACTGGCCATCATCCTGAAGAAACTGGGCGTGCCCGAGGGTGCCCTGCCCTGCAAGGCCTGCTGAGGCGGGCGCGGCCATGTCCCTGGCGTCGCCCACCCCCCTGAAGTTCCTCATGCCCGGCTGGTTCTCGCCGGTGATGGGGCTGTGTGGGCTGGCGCTGGCCTGGCAGGCCGCGGCCCCGGCCCTGGGCGAACTCGCCACCGGTGCGGCGCTGGTGCTGTCGGGCCTGGCGCTGCTGGTGGCGCTGGGGTTGGCGGCGGCGTCGCTGCTGCGCTGGCAGCGCTACCCACAGGCGCTGGACGAGGACCTGAAGCACCCGGTGCGCCACGCCTTCGTGGCGACCGTGCCGGTGTCGCTGTTGCTGCTGGCCACCTGCGCCCAGGCGCTGGGGCTGGACGGCCCGGCAGTGCGCGGGCTGTGGTGGGCCGGCAGCGGGCTGCAGCTCTGGGCCACGCTCTGGGTGCTGGGCCGCTGGCTGGCCCCGGCGGTCGGCCCGCAGGCCGCGGCCGGTGGGCTGTGGCACGGCGTCACCCCGGTGCTGTTCGTGCCGGTGGTGGGCAATGTGGTCGCGCCGCTGGCCGGCGTGGGCTTGGGCTACGGGGCCTGGTCGTCCACGCAGTTCGGCATCGGGGCGCTGTTCTGGCCGGTGGTGTTGACGCTGGTGCTGGCGCGCCGGCTGGCCCACAGCCCGGTGCCCGATCGGCTGCTGCCCACCTGGGCCATCGCCGTGGCGCCGCCGGCCGTGATTGGCCTGGCGCTGCTGCAGTTCCAAGCGCCGGTGTGGCTGGCACAGGCGTGCTGGGGGGTGGCGCTGTTCACCCTGCTGTGGGTCGGCGCCCAAGGCAAGCGCCTCCTGGCCCAGCCGTTTGGCCTCGCGTTCTGGGCGCTGTCCTTCCCGCTGGCGGCGTTCACTGCGCTCACGCTCAGGCTGGCCGCCCTGCAGGGCCTGGCACCGATGCAGACCGCCGGCCTGCTGGTGCTGGCCGTCGCGTCGCTCGTGGTGGTGGGGCTGGCCCTGGCCACGGTGCGCGGCCTGCGCCAGGGCACGCTGCTGGCGCCCGAGCCGGTGGCCACTATCGTGCCGGCGAACAGCCCGTGAAGCCGTAACGCTCGCAGAACGGGCTGCCCCACAGCGGCAGCCAGTGCGGGTAGGCGTGGAACTGGCGCGCCACCTCGGCCAGTACCGCCTCGCGGTAGGCCGCGTAGCGGAAACCGCTGCCGTCGAGCGTGTAATAGGTCACGCCCGCCACCTCGAACTGGCCGGTGCGCACCTCGTCGAACCAGGCCTGGTGCGGCGCCGGGTCCACCGGGTCGCGGAAAAACACCCGCACGCGCTGTCCGTCCCAGGCGCGGAAGTCCACCAGCTGGTCGTCTTGCCGCGCGTGGTGCCGCCCCAAGCCGTACACCGGCACGTACTGACCGCTGTAGTACGACAGGATGGCCGCCGGGCTGTAGGCGTGCGCCATCAGGCGGGTGCCGGCGGGCAGGTCGCGCTGCAGTTCGGCCAGGATGGCCGGCACCTCGCGCAGGAACACCGCCTTCTCGTGCAACCGGGTCGTCTGCCACCAGGCCAGCGGGGCCCAGGCCACCGCGGCCACCACCAGCAGGTGCGGCAGCGACAGGGCCAGCGTCCAGCGCCAGGCGCGGCGCAGCGCCCGCGGGTCCAGCCGCAGGGCGGCCCACAACACAAACAGCGGCACAAAGCCCAGCACCCAGTGCAGCCCGATGCTGCGGCGCAAGGCCAGCAGTGCGAACACCGCCAGCGGGAAGCCCCACAATACCGCCACCACCCCGCCCATGGGCAGGGTGCGGCCGCGGGCCCGCAGCGCCTGCCAGAACAGCCAGGGGGTGCACAGGTACAGCGCCATGCCCACGTAGGCCGCGAAGGTCTGCCACTGCCAGCGGCTGCCTTCGTTGCGGTTGTACAGGTTGAACATGATGTTGGTCCAACCGTGGGTGACGTTGTAGTACAGGTTCAGCGCGATCGACGGCAGCGCGAACAGGAACATCCACGGCAAGGCCCACCAGCGGTCGCGGCGCCAGCCCAGCACGTAGGCCGCATAGGCCAGGCCCAGCAGGGCGGCAAAGTACTTGGACAGGAAGGCCAGCCCGACGAACAGGCCGGCCAGCGCGTACCAGCCCGGGCGCCCCCCGGCCGCCTCGGCGCGCAGGAAGCACCAGGCCGACAGCGCCATGAAGAACACCAGCGGCGTGTCGGTGGTGACGAGCACGAACAACCACGACCACGGCATGGCCAGGTACACCGCCCCGGCCCACCAGGCGGTCGCCTCGCGCTCGGCCGGCAGCCAGCGCCGCGCCAGGTCCACCACCCCCAGGGCGATGGCACTGGTCACCAGCAGCGTGAAAGACCGCAATGCGAGCGGGTGCTCACTCACCTGCCGCAGCACAGCCAGCAGCCAGCCCACCATGGGCGGGTGGTCCGAATAGCCCAAGGCCGGGTACACGCCCCACTGGTAGAAGAAGGCCTCGTCGCCCGTCATCGGGAAACCGGCCGCCAGCCCCACCTTCAGCATCAGCGTGAGCCAGAACATGGCCCAGAACGCGCGGCGCGCCGGCGCCAGGCCGGCATCTTGTTGCATCATGGCATTCCTTTCAGGCGTCGCTGGCCATCAGCAACACACCCAGCACGATCAGTGCGGCACCGGCCACGCGGGGCCACGACCACGGCTCCCCCAGCCAGAACACGCCGGCCAGCAGCGTGATGACGAAGCCCAGGCTCACCAGCGGGTA
>Ga0208242_100700_pt1 | contig 14451 bp, 14 predicted proteins | sample SubbioAug_CSW13A_FD_184825 | JGI IMG/M metagenome (GOLD analysis project Ga0208242, IMG submission 184825) | Serpentinite rock and fluid subsurface biosphere microbial communities from McLaughlin Reserve, California, USA - CR12Aug_CSW13A (SPAdes) | ecosystem: Environmental > Terrestrial > Deep... | reverse complement strand
GGTCGCCGTGGAACTCACCACACTTTACCGCGCCCACCGCGAGGTGGAGCACCGGCTTCAGATGGTGAACGACGCCCAGACCCATTCCATGCCGACGACGCCGGACGGGGTGGCCCGAATCGCCGCCTTCTGCGGGCAGGGCGAAGCCGACTTCCGCCGCGATCTTCTTGACCGGCTCAGCCGCACCGATGCGCTGACCGAGGGTTTCTTCTCTCCGACCGAGGTCGAGGACGGCCCCGAACTGTCGGAAAAAGCGCGCGAGATCACGCGGGGCTGGGAAAACTATCCCGCTTTGCGGTCGGACCGGGCGCAGGCGATCTTCCGCCGCCTGCGACCGCGCTTCCTGAAGGGTCTCGCCCGCGCCGCGAACCCGGACGAGGCGCTGGGCGCGCTGGACGGCTTCCTTGCGAAACTTCCCGCCGGGGTGCAGCTTTTCGCGCTGTTCGAGGCGAACCCGACGCTGATCGACCTGATCATCGACATTGCCGGATCGGCCCCGGCGCTGGCGCAATACCTCGCGCGGAACGCCGCCGTGCTGGACGGGGTGATCGGCGGCAGCTTCTGGGGCGACTGGCCGGGCTCGGCGGCGCTGCGGGCGGAACTTGCCGCCCGGATCGCCACCGCGCCCGATTATGAGGGCCGGCTCGACATGGCCCGGCGCTGGATGAAGGAATGGCACTTCCGCATCGGCGTCCACCATCTCCGGGGGCTGATTGACGGGTTCGAGGCCGGGAAGCAATATGCCGACCTTGCCGAGGCCGTGGTCCAGGTAATCTGGACCGAGGTCAGTGCGGATTTCGCCCGCAAGCACGGCGCCATGCCGGGGCGGGGCGCCGTGGTGATCGGTATGGGCTCGCTGGGCGCGGCGCGGCTGAACGCGGGCTCGGATCTCGACCTGATCGTGATCTACGATGACCAGGGGGTGGACGGTTCAGACGGCCCGCGCCCGCTGGCGACGCGGCCCTATTACGCGCGCCTGACCCAGGCGCTGGTCACCGCGCTGACGGCCCAGATGCCCGAGGGCCGGCTGTACGAGGTCGACATGCGCCTGCGCCCCTCGGGTCGGGCCGGGCCGGTGGCGACAAGCCTGTCAAGCTTCACCACCTATCAGGAAACCGAGGCCTGGACCTGGGAACACCTTGCCCTGACCCGCGCCCGGGTGCTTGCGGGCGAGCCGGCGCTGGCTGGCGAGGTGGAGACCTTCCGCCGCGCGCTTCTGCTGCGGAAGGGCCAGGGCACGCGGGTCAGGCCCGACGTGGCCGAGATGCGCGCGCGCCTAGCCGCCGCGAAACCCGCGCAGGGCGCATGGGACGCGAAGAATGGCCCCGGCCGGATCATGGATATCGAACTGGCGGCGCAGACCATCGCGCTTCTGTCGGGCAGCCCCGCGCGCAGCGTCGAACGCCAGATCGCGGCGGGAGCGGGCCGGATCATGCCGGATTCCGACGCGCAGCAGCTCGGCTCTGCCTACAGGCTGATGTGGCGCCTCCATGCGGCCGCGCGGCTTCTGAGCGAGCGCGCGCTGGATTGGCAGGCGCTGGGCGAGGGTGGCCGGGCCTTCCTGCTGCGCGAGACCGGGGTCGAGGATGCGGAACGCCTCGCGACCCATCTGGCGCGGGCAGTGGGTGAGGCGGAAGCCGCGGTGGCGCGGCTGGTGGGGATGGAAGATGGGGAGACGGGCGATGCAGCTGGCTGAGGCGGACCCGAAGGGGCTGGTGCGGGAAAGCTACCGGATCGAGGGGATCACGGCCGGGGAATGCCGGTCGATCTTCATGGACTGGGCGCTGTCGATCCCGGTCGGCGCGCCGGTGGCGGATGCGGTGCGGGTGCTGATCGCGACCTATGGCACGGCGAACCCCGACCATCCGATGACGGCAGTGCTGCACCAGGCCCTGACCGCACCCGAGGCCCCCCGCCGCCGGGGCGGCCGGGCCGCCCGGCAGGGCTACGGGGTGTAACCGGAACTCGACGCGACGTCCGGGCCGGTTTCCGTGCGAAAAGCGCTCAGGCGCTGCGGGGCAGGGCGGCGGCCTCACGGGCGAGCGTCGTGATCGCCGCCCAGTCCCCCTTGGCCATCTCCTCCTTCGGTGCGACCCAGCTGCCGCCGACGCAAAGGATGTTCTTCAGGCCGAGGTAGTCGGGCGCGATCTTCAGGCTGATCCCGCCGGTGGGGCAGAACTTCACCTGCGGGATCGGCGCGCCGATCGACTTCAGATAGGCCGCGCCCCCCGCCTGCTCGGCCGGGAAGAACTTCTGCACCGTATAGCCCTTTTCCAGAAGCACCATGATCTCGGAAGCCGTCGCGGCGCCGGGGAGAAGCGGGAGGCCAGCGTCCTCGCAGGCTGCGATGATCCGGTCGGTTGCCCCCGGCGAGACGCCGAAAGTCGCCCCCGCCGCCTTTGCGGCCTTCACATCCGCCGGGGTCAGGAGCGTCCCCGCCCCCACGACACCGCCCGGCACCTCGGCCATTGCCCGGATCGCATCCAGCGCCGCAGGCGTGCGCAGCGTCACCTCCAGCGCGGGCAGGCCGCCCGCGACCAGCGCCTCGGCCAGGGGTTTCGCATGGGCCAGATCGTCGATCACCAGGACCGGCACGACGGGGGCGAGGCGGCAGATCTCGGCGGCTTTCGCGGCTTGCTGGGCGGGGGTCATCTACGGCTCCTTCAGGCCCCGGCGTGGGGCGGGGTGGATGGTGCGGGAGCCTCCGGCGGGGATATTTTAGCAAAGATGAAAGGGCAAGTGGAATGGGGCTGGCACCCCCATCTCGGGCCGGAGAACCGGGGGAGACGGGGGGCCTTTCACCTTTGGCGGTCATCGGCGTCCCCGCCTGTACCGCCCGGTCAACCTACCCTCTGATTCCTTTCATCTTTGCTAAAATATCCCCGCCGGAGGCAGCGAGAGGTCGACCGGGCACGCCGGTCAAAGAACGAGCGCGCCGCCCGTGTCGGCGGGGCCGACGTGGCGGCGGAAGGCGGCGAAAAGCTCACGGCCGATGCCGAATTCGTTGGCCGAGAGGTCGGCAGTCACGGGCGCACGGCTGTCGAAATCCTCGGCCAGGACGGTCAGGGTGCCGGCGACCGCGTCGAGCTGCACGATGTCTCCGTCCCGCAGGCGGGCCAGCGGGCCACCCGTCGCCGCCTCGGGCGCGACATGGATCGCGGCCGGGACCTTGCCGGAGGCGCCGGACATCCGGCCATCGGTCACCAGCGCCACCTTCAGCCCCCGGTCCTGCAGGACCGAGAGCGTTGGCGTCAGGGAATGCAGTTCGGGCATTCCATTGGCCTGCGGCCCCTGGAAGCGCACCACGACCACGGTGTCGCCGGTGAACTCGCCTGCCTTGAACGCGGCCTTCACCGCATCCTGCGAATGGAACACGCGCGCCGGGGCCTCGATGATGTGCCGCTCGGGTGCCACGGCCGAGACCTTGATCACCCCGCGCCCGAGGTTCCCGGTCAGCAGCCTGAGGCCGCCCGAGGCCGCGAAGGGATCGGCTGCGGGGCGGACGATCCTGTCGTTGAGGCTGGCCGTCGGCCCGTCGCGCCAGGCCAGGCGGCCCTCGGCGAGAACGGGCTCCTGGCGGTAGGCGGCAAGGCCGTCGCCCGCCACGGTCTTGGCGTCGGGGTGCAGAAGGCCCGCGTCCAGAAGCTGGCCGATCAGGAACTGCAGTCCCCCGGCGGCGTGGAAATGGTTCACATCCGCCAGACCGTTGGGATAGACCTTGGCCATCAAGGGCACGGCTTCCGAAAGCTCGGCGAAGTCCTGCAGGTCGAGGATCACCCCGCTTGCCCGCGCCATCGCCGGCAGGTGCAGGACCAGGTTGGTCGAGCCCCCCGTGGCCATCAGCCCGACGATGCCGTTCACATAGGCGCGTTCGTCCAGGATCTCGCCCGCCGGGCGGAAATCGTTGCCAAGCGCCGTGATCGCCGCCGCGCGTTCGACCGCGGCCGAGGTCAGCGCCTCACGCAGGGGCGTGCCGGGGTTCACGAAGCTCGCGCCGGGCAGGTGGAGGCCCATGACCTCCATCAGCATCTGGTTGGTGTTGGCCGTGCCATAGAAGGTGCAGGTGCCGGGGCCGTGATAGCTGGCCATCTCGGCCGCCATCAGTTCCTCGCGGGTCGCCCGGCCCTCGGCATAGGCGTTGCGGACCTTCGACTTCTCGTCGTTCGGGATGCCCGAGGTCATCGGGCCTGCGGGCACGAAGACCGCCGGGATATGGCCGAAGGTCGCCGCCGCCATGATCAGCCCCGGCACGATCTTGTCGCAGACGCCCAGATAAAGCGCCGCGTCAAAGCAGTTGTGGCTCATCGCCACTCCCGCCGCCAAGGCGATCACGTCGCGGGAAAAGAGCGACAGCTCCATCCCCGGCTGGCCCTGCGTGACCCCGTCGCACATCGCCGGGACCCCGCCCGCGACCTGGACCGTCGCCCCCGCCCTTGCCGCCGCCGCGCGGATCAGGTCCGGGTAGCGTTCGAAGGGCTGATGCGCCGAAAGCATGTCGTTATAGGCCGTCACGATCCCCAGGTTCGGGACCTTCGCCGCCGCCAACGCGTCCTTGGCCTCGCCCATCGCGGCATAGGCATGGGCCTGGTTGCCGCAGCTCAGATGCGCGCGGACCGGGCCGTTCGACACCGCCTGCGCCATCCGCTCCAGATAGCGGGCGCGGCTCTCCCCGGACCGGGCGCGGATGCGGTCGGTGACGCGGGCGATCACGGGATGCAGGGTCATCTGGTCCTCCGGCATGGGCTCGGGCGGGATATAGCAACCTTTGTTAGCGCTAACAAGATCCCCGGCAGCGGAAAGGATAGCATCCCGGCCGGGCTTTTTTGCCAGCCGCGAAGGCGGCTTCCGGTCGCCGGGGGGATCGGCTATGGCAGGGACATGGATGACACCGCCGATCCCCGCCGCCTGCCCATTGTCCGCCTCAAGCCCAAGGCCGAGGCGCGGGCGATCCGTCATGGTTTTCCCTGGGTCTATGCCGACGAACTGGTGACCGACCGCCGGACGCAGGCCCTTGTCCCAGGGACACTGGCGGTGCTGGAGGATGGCGAGCGGCGGGCGATGGGCCTGGTCACGGTCAATCCGAAATCAAAGATCATCGCGCGGATGCTGGACCGCGACCCCGAAGCGGTGGTGGACGAAAGCTGGTTCCGCGAGCGGCTGGCCCGCGCGCTGGCGCTGCGCGAGCGGCTCTTCGACGCGCCCTTCTACCGGCTGGTCCATGCCGAGGCCGACGGGCTGCCGGGCGTGGTGATCGACCGGTTCGGCGCGGTCGCGGTGGTCCAGCCGAACGCCGCCTGGGCCGAGGCGCATCTGCCGGCACTGGTCGCAGCCTTGGTCGCGGTCACCGGCGTGGCGACGGTGGTCAAGAACGGCCAGGGCCGGGCCCGGGGGCTGGAGGGTCTGGCCGAGGAGATGGCGGTGGTCCACGGGCCCGCGCCGGCGGCTCCGGTGCCGGTGGCGATGAACGGGGCCACCTATATGGCCGATGTGATGGGCGGGCAGAAGACCGGGCTCTTCTTCGACCAGCGGCCGAACCATGCCTTCGCCGCGCGACTGGCGCGGGGCGGGCGGGTGCTGGACGTGTTCAGCCATGTCGGCGGCTTCGCACTGGCGGCGCTGGCGGGGGGCGCGGAAAGCGCGCTGGCGGTCGATGCCTCGGCCGCGGCGCTGGATCTGGCGACGAAGGGGGCAGGGGCCTCGGGCTTTGCCGAGCGGTTCGCGACACGGCAGGGCGATGCCTTCGAGGTGCTGGAGGCCCTGGGGGCGGAAGGTGCGCGGTTCGATCTGGTGATCTGCGACCCGCCGGCCTTTGCGCCCGCGAAGCCCGCGCTGGAGGCGGGGTTGCGCGCCTATGAGCGGATCGCGCGGCTCGCGGCACCGCTGGTCGCGCCGGGGGGCTATCTGGTGCTGTGCTCCTGTTCCCATGCGGCGGACCTGCAGGCCTTCCGCAACTCATCCGCCCGGGGGATCGGGCGCGGCGGGCGGCGCGGGCAGATCATCCACACCGGCTTTGCCGGGCCGGATCACCCGGTGCTGCCGCAGCTTGCCGAAAGTTCCTATCTCAAGGCGCTGGCCTTCCGGCTGGACGGGTAGGGTGGGCAATATTGCCCACCCTACGCCTGCGCTTGGCGGGCCGAAGGCCGTGCTTGATGCCTGCGTCCTTTACCCCACCGTCCTGCGCGAGATCCTGCAAGGCGCCGGGGCGGCCGGGCTTTATCAGCCGGTCTTTTCGGACCGCATCCTGCGGGAATGGGTGCTGGCGACCGCAAAGCTCGGCCCCGAGGCGCCCGCCATCGCGGCGGGCGAGGCGGCAAGCCTCCGCGCCGCCTTTCCGCGCGGGCTGGTGGCCGAGCGGAAGGATATCGAGGCGCGGCTCCTCCTGCCCGATCCGAACGACACCCATGTCCTTGCCACCGCCATCGCCAGCGGGGCGGATCTCCTTGTCACCTTCAACGCCCAGGATTTCCCCGGCCATGTGCTCGCGGCCGAGCAGATCAGCCGCCGCGATCCCGACGGGTTCCTCTGGGAACTCCACTCGCGCCACCCCGAGGCCATGGCCGGGATCATTGAGGCGGTGCGGGCCAAGGCCGAGGCGATCTCGGGCCAACCGGTTGCGCTGAAGGCGCTTCTGAAGCGGGCGCGGCTCTACCGGCTGGCAAAGGCGCTGGGAGCCTGACCGGGGGCAGTGCGGCCAGACGCGCAGCCTAGCGTCGCGCCCCGCCGGTCACGTCATGGCCGTAAAGCCAGTCGAAGCGGTTAAGCATCAGGGCAGGCGCGACGCGGCCCAGAAGGCGCAGGCCGGTATGGCCGATCATGCGGGACAGGCCATCCAGGTGATAGGCCCGCGCATTGGTGCTGGCCGCCGCCACGATCCGCGTCGTGCGCGGCTTGCGCAGCGCCTGATAGGCGACCAAAGCCGCGGCCGGGCTGTCGTGTCGCGCGAGGCAATCAGCCAGCACCCAGGCGTCCTCCAGCCCCATGCTGGCGCCTTGCGCGAGGAAGGGCAGCGTCGGATGTGCCGCGTCGCCCAGGATCGCCACGCCCCTTGGATCGACCCAGTTTCCCGCCACCTGATGCCGGAACAGCCCCCAGAGCCAGGGGTCCTCCACCCGGTCGAGCCAGCCGCGCACCCGGGGCGAAAACCCGTCGAAGGCCAGCCGCAGGTCCATGCTGTCGTCGCGCAGGGTCCAACTTTCCTCAGCCCATTTCGCACGTTCCTCGACCGCGACGATGTTGCGCAAGGTTCCGCCCCGCAGCGGATAGCTCACCAGATGCCGGCCGGGGCCCATATGGACCTCGGCCACCGCGGCCGCGCCGGGTTCGCCCGGGATCACCGCGCGCCAGGCGACCTGGCCGGTGAAGAACGGCTCTTCCGGCCCGTTCAGCGCCGCGCGCACCCTGGAATGAAGCCCGTCCGCCCCGATCAGGAGCCCGGCCTCCAGCCGCTCTCCGCCCTCCAGCTCCAGCGCCGGACGCGGGCCGGACAGGTCCACCGCCGCCACCCGCGCCAGTAGCCGCAGCGTGACCCCGGCCTCCTCGGCCCCTTGCAGCAGGAGCGCGATCAGGTCCGCCCGGTGCAGGAAGTGATAGCCCTGGTCCGGCCGAAGCCGTCCCACCTCCAGCCGCGTCACCGGATCGCCCGTCGGCCCGTCCACCAGCTGCACCGCCTCGGCCCGGACCGAGGCCGCCGCCAGCGCCGGATAAAGCCCGAGTGCGCGCAGGACGCAGGCCCCGTTGGGCGAGATCTGCAGACCCGCCCCCACTTCGCGGATCGCATCCGCCTGTTCCAGCACCGTGACCGCAGCCCCGCGCAAGGCCAGCGCCCGCGCGACCGCCAGCCCCGCGACGCCCGCGCCCACCACAGTGACGGATTGACCGATCAGGCTCATGCGGGACCCCCGAGAAATGACAACGCCGGACCCAGGGGCCCGGCGTCAAACCTAATGCAAGCGCCGGGCAGGCGTCAGTCGTCGCGATGCACCTTCTCGCGCCGCTCGTGCTTTTCCTGCGCTTCCAGCGTCATCGTCGCAATCGGCCGCGCATCCAGCCGCTTCAGGCTGATCGGCTCGCCGGTCACTTCGCAATAGCCGAATTCGCCATTCTCGATCCGGCGCAGGGCGGCGTCGATCTTGGCCACCAGCTTGCGCTGGCGGTCGCGCGTCCGCAGCTCCAGCGCGCGGTCGGTCTCCTCGGAGGCACGGTCGGCGATGTCGGGGACGTTGCGGGCACTTTCCTGCAGGCTGTCGATCGTCTCGGCCGACTGGTCCAGCAGCTCCTGCTTCCAGGTCAGAAGCTTCCGGCGGAAATATTCCAGCTGCCGGTCGTTCATGAACGGCTCGTCCTCGGCGGGACGATAGTCGTCGGGGAGGAAAACCTCGGGTTTCATCGAAACTTTCTCCTTCGCGCCGGATCGCTCCGACAGGTGGGCTTCTGTCATCGACGCGCTCCTGTTGCGGCGGCTCTATCTCATGGCCACGCGATTGTCACTAGCGGTCGCAAGAATTTCTGGGCACAGGTAGGGTTCGGGAAACGCCGCGCGGCAGGATGTTGTAATCAGCATGAAGTTCTCCACAACCGAACACTATGTCGCGTCCGACGACCTGGCCCTTGCCGTGAACGCCGCCGTGCGGCTGGAACGTCCCCTTCTGGTGAAGGGCGAGCCGGGCACCGGCAAGACCGAGCTTGCCCGCCAGGTGGCCCGGTCGCTGGGCCTGCCGCTGATCGAATGGCATGTGAAATCGACGACCAAGGCCCAGCAGGGGCTGTATGAATACGATGCCGTCAGCCGCCTGCGCGACAGCCAGCTTGGCGATGCGCGGGTGCATGAGGTGTCGAACTACATCCGCAAGGGCAAGCTCTGGCAGGCGTTCGAGGCCGAGGGCCGGGTCGTCCTTCTGATCGACGAGATCGACAAGGCCGATATCGAGTTTCCGAACGACCTGTTGCAGGAACTCGACCGGATGGAGTTCCATGTCTACGAGACCGGCGAAACGATCCGCGCCCGCCAGCGCCCGGTGGTCATCATCACCTCGAACAATGAAAAGGAGCTGCCCGACGCCTTCCTGCGCCGCTGCTTCTTCCACTATATCCGCTTCCCCGATGCCGAGACGCTGGCCGCCATCGTCCGGGTGCATTTCCCCGACATCAAGGACCGGCTGCTGACCGCCGCGCTGACGCAGTTCTACGAGATTCGCGACGTGCCGGGGTTGAAGAAGAAACCCTCGACCTCCGAGGTGCTGGACTGGCTGCGGCTCCTTCTGGCCGAGGATCTCGCGCCCGAGGATCTGCGTCAGGATCCCCGCCAGGCGCTGCCGCGGCTGCACGGGGCGCTGTTGAAGAACGAACAGGATGTTCAGCTCTTCGAACGGCTGGCCTTCATGGCGCGCGGGCAACGCTAGCGGAGCGGGTCCTGCCGAATCTCCGCCGACCGCGAATCAGTCCCGCGCCCCTGTCGTGGCCCGGACGACGCGCCGGAACGAAATCTTTCCCGGCCAGGCGGAATAGATCTGGCGACCCGAGCCACTTCTACCGCGAGGTGTAGTGCCCGGAAAATTCGCGGTTTTCCTTGAATTGACACGCGGGGCGACTGGCCCTGACACTGTCGCTTGCGTCCTGCCTCCGGGGCGCGCGCGTACAATGCCGGGGTCCCGATGCGACCGATTCTTGCCACCCTCGCGCTTGTCGCGCTGACCGCCTGCGCGCCGCCCGCGCAGGTTTCGCAAAACTCCCTCGCCGGGGCGGGATTCGGCGCGCTCTCGGTGCGCGGAATACCCGGTGCAACGCCGGCGACCCGCTCGCTCGCCCGGGATTTCATGGACCTCAGCTTTGCCCTCGAAAGCGGCCAGACGCTGGAGATCTTCACCCGGTTCGAAGGCCCGATCACCGTGGCCCTTGCGGGCGATGTGCCGGCCTCTGCCGGGCGCGATCTGGCCGATCTTCTGGCCCGGCTGCGCTCCGAAGCCGGGATCGACATCACCCAGACCAGCGGCCCGGCACGGATCACCGTCGAGTTCGCCCGCCGCTCGGACCTGCGCCGCCTTGCCCCGCAGGCGGCCTGTTTCGTCGTGCCGAATGTCGGATCTCTGGTGGAATACCGGCAGGCGCGCGGCTCGGACAAGGTGGATTGGGCGCGGATCACCCGGCGCGATCGGGCGGCCATCTTCATTCCGGCCGACACCAGCGCGCAGGAAATCCGCGATTGCCTGCATGAGGAACTTGCGCAGGCGCTTGGCCCGCTGAATGACCTCTACCGCCTGTCGGACAGCGTGTTCAACGACGACAATTTCCACTCGATGCTCACCGGCTTCGACATGGAGATCCTGCGTCTGACCTATTCCCCGCGCCTGCGCAGCGGCATGAGCCGGGCCGAGGTTGCCGCCCGGCTGGGGACCAGTCCGGTCGCGATGCCCGACCGCACGCCGCCCGAATGGGTCCAGGCGATCGAAGGGGCGCTCGGGCGGACCGGGACACTGGGCTCGCGCCAGGCCGCGGCCGAGCGTGCGCTGGCCATCGCGTCCGAGGCCGGCTGGCAGGACAGCCGCGCCGCCTTCAGCCATTTCGCGGTGGGCCGCCTGACCGCGGGCAGCGATCCCGGTCGCGCGCTGCAGGCCTTCGACCGGGCCGCCGCGCTCTGGTCGCGCCTGCCGGGGGGCGAGGTGCAACTGGCGCATGTCGACATGCAGCTTGCCGCCATGGCGCTGGCCGGCGGGCTGGCCGAGGATGCGATCCGCCTTGCCGACCGGGCGATGCCCGCGGTCCGGCAAAGCGGCAATGCCGCGCTGCTCGCCACGCTGATGCTGGTCAAGGCCGAGGCGTTCGAGGCGCTTGGCAACCCCCAGGCTGCGGCGGCGCTGCGCCTCGACAGCCAGCCCTGGGCGCGCTATGGCTTCGGCCCTGACAACGTGGTCAAGGCCCGGATGCGCGACATCGCCGCCGTGGCCGGACGCGGCGCGAAAAGCTAGGGGCGGGGGAACGGCCCCGGGAAAGGGGTCGAATGTTCGTCATCGCTGGTCTGGTCCTCGGGGCACTCTACGGCGGCTGGAGCGCGCGCCGTCGCGGCGGCAAGCGCGCCGACATAGCGCAATACGCGACGGTCTACGCCATCTTCTTCGCCCTGATCGGCCTGTTCGTGACGCTCTTCCTCGACCGTATGCTCCTTGGCTGACCGGGGGTTGGCGCATGTTCCTCCCATTCTTCCAGACCCTGCGGGAAGAAGGGGTGCCCGTGTCGCTCCGCGAGTTCCTGGCCTTTCTCGAGGCGCTTGCCGCGGGCCTCGTGATCCATGACGCCGAGGGCTTCTACCACCTCGCCCGCCTGACGCTGGTCAAGGACGAACGCCACATCGACCGCTTCGACCGCGCCTTCGCCCGCGCTTTCCAGGGGCTGGAGGCGATCACCCCCGACCAGGTCCTTGACGCCCTGAACCTGCCGCAGGACTGGCTGGAGAAACTCGCCGAACGCCATCTCTCCGCCGAAGAACGCGCCGCGATCCAGGCGCTTGGCGGCTTCGACAAGCTGATGGAGACGCTGCGCCAGCGCCTTGCCGAACAGAAGGGCCGCCACCAGGGCGGGTCGAAATGGATCGGCACCGCCGGCACCTCGCCCTTCGGCGCCTATGGCTACAACCCCGAAGGCATCCGCATCGGCCAACAGGAAAGCCGCCACCAGCGCGCGGTGAAAGTCTGGGACCGGCGTGAGTTCCGCAACCTCGACGGCGACGCCGAGATCGGCACCCGGACGATGAAACTCGCGCTGCGCCGCCTCCGCCGCTGGGCCCGCGACGGCGCGGCAGAGGAGCTGGACCTCGACGGCACCATCCGCGCTACCGCCGCGCAGGGCTGGCTTGATGTCCAGACCCGCCCCGAACGGCGCAACGCGGTCAAGGTCCTGCTTCTGCTGGACATCGGCGGCTCGATGGACCCGCATGTGCGCGTGATGGAGGAACTCTTCACCGCCGCGAAAGCCGAGTTCCGCCATCTCGAAACCTTCTATTTCCACAACTGCGTCTACGAAGGTCTCTGGCGCGACAACCGCCGCCGCTGGGACCACCAGACCCCGACCTGGGACGTGATCCGCACCTATGGCCCGGACTGGCGGCTGATCGTCGTCGGCGACGCCGCCATGTCGCCTTACGAGATCACCCATCCCGGCGGCGCCAACGAACACTGGAACCGCGAGGCGGGCGAGGTCTGGCTCCAGCGCCTGCGCGCGCAATGGCCGCATCACCTCTGGATCAACCCGGTGGCCGAAACGGACTGGCGCTACACCCAATCCACCGCGCTGATCCGCCGGATCTTCGAGGACCGGATGGTCCCGATGACGCTCGACGGCCTCGCCCGCGGCATAAGAGAGCTGCGATGACCCGCCTCCTCACCCTCTGGCGCGCGCGCCCGGTGCTGACCACGGCCTTCCTCCTCGCCTGCGCGGTGACGCTGTTCTTCGCCGGTCGGCTGGTGGTCTATACGGCCTACTGGGCCACCCACCGCGAGCTGCCGGTGGAACCCTGGATGACCGTCGGCTATGTCGCGCGCTCCTGGGGCCTTGACCCGCGCGCGCTGGACGCCGCCGCCGGTCTGCCCCCGCCCGAGGAACGCGGCCGCCCGAAACCGCTGGCCGAAATCGCCCGCGACCGCGGCGTGCCGGTGGCCGAGGTGATCGCCGAGGTCCGCGCCGCCATTGCCACCCTGCGGGCCGACCCATGACCGACTGGCTGCTGGCGCTGGTGCCGCAATACGGCCTCTGGCTGCTGGCCGCGACGACCTTCCTGTCCTGCCTCGCGTTGCCGATCCCGGCCTCGATCATCATGCTGACGGCGGGGGGCTTCGCCGCCGCCGGGGACCTGTCCCTGGCGCAGGCGCTGCTGGCCGCGCTGGCGGGGGCGGTGGCGGGGGACCAGCTGGGCTACTGGGCGGGCCGGGGCCTTGGCGCGCGGCTTCTGTCGCGGCTCCGCGCCGATCCCGGCCGCGACCGGCTTCTGGCGCGGGCCGATGCGCTGATGGACCGGCGCGGCCTTGTGGCGGTGTTCCTCAGCCGCTGGCTTCTTAGCCCGCTGGGCCCCTGGATCAACCTCGTCGCCGGCAGCACCCGCTATGCCTGGCCCCGCTTCACCGCCGCCGGAGTGGCGGGCGAGGGGGTCTGGGCCACGCTTTACGTCGGCGCGGGCCATGCCTTCGCGGGCAATGTCCAGGCGGCCAGCGACATGATCGGCTCGGCCCTCGGCCTCGTCGGTGGGGCAGGGGCGGTCGTGGCACTGGGCATCTGGCTCTTCTCCAGCCCCGAGGCGCGGAAACGGCGCCAGCGCCCTTTGCCCGCCGGCCCCCGACCCCCTATATCCGGTCCATGACCAAGCTCCTCCTGCCACTCGCGCTGGCCGTCCTTTACGCCTATCTGATGATGCGCTTTTCGGTCTGGCGCACCGGCCGGGTGCTGGACCAGAATTCGCAGCCGCTGACCGATCCCTCGATCACCCGGATGGCCGACCGGCTGGCCCAGGCGATGGACCTGCCCGAGATCCGCGTCCACGTCTACGAGGTGGAGCCGATCAACGGCCTTGCCGCGCCCGATGGACGGATCTTCCTGACCCGCGGCTTCCTGAACCGCAAGGCGCGCGGCGAGGTGACGGCCGAAGAGCTGGCCAGCGTCATCGCGCATGAGCTGGGCCATGTCGCCCAGGGCCATATCCGCCGCCGGATGATCGACTTCACCGGGCAGAATGCGGTTTTCGTGATGCTCTCGGCGCTGCTGAACCGCTTTGTACCGGTGCTCGGGATCTGGATTGCCAATCTGCTTTCCACCGCCCTCATGGCACGCCTCTCGCGCCGGGACGAGTTCGAGGCCGACGCCTATGCCTCGGCCCTGCTGATCAAGGCCGGGATCGGGACGGATCCGCAGAAGTCGCTGTTCCGCAAGCTCGAGGCCCTCACCCAGACCAGCGCCGAGGGCATCCCGGCCTGGCTCCTTAGCCACCCCCGCGTCGAAGAACGTATCCGCGCGATCGAGGCGAACGAGGCCCGCTGGCTCCGCGCCTGATCGAAGGGCTGCCTGCCCGCCGACTCGACCGCTTTCGTCACGCGTCACTGCCGATCCGCGACGAGAAGAAGTCGCAGGAAGAGCCGCAGCAAAGGGCGGCAGGCGCAGCAGCTTTCGCGCCGCTAATCCGCCAGCCGGACCCAGACCGGCACATGGTCGCTGGGCTTTTCCCGGCCCCTCACCGCCTTGTCGATCCCGACCTCCTCCAGCCGGTCCGCCGCCTGCGGGGAAAGGAGCACATGATCGATGCGGATGCCGTTGTTCCGCTCCCACGACAGCTGCTGATAGTCCCAGAAGGTAAAGACCCCCGGCCCCTTGATCCGCGCCCGGACCGCATCGGTCAGGCCAAGGTTGACCATCCGCTGATAGGCCGCCCGGCTTTCCGGCAGGAACAGGGCATCGGTGGCCCAGTTCTCGGGCTTC
>Ga0208242_100699_pt1 | contig 14473 bp, 17 predicted proteins | sample SubbioAug_CSW13A_FD_184825 | JGI IMG/M metagenome (GOLD analysis project Ga0208242, IMG submission 184825) | Serpentinite rock and fluid subsurface biosphere microbial communities from McLaughlin Reserve, California, USA - CR12Aug_CSW13A (SPAdes) | ecosystem: Environmental > Terrestrial > Deep... | reverse complement strand
AATCGGCAAGACTTGACAATGTGGATTTTTCCACGTATCTGCACTAGTTACTTCCTTTTTAACTACCCATGAACATACGGTTTCATGATGAAAAACTTAATAGCCTAGCACATTGGCCGCCAACGGTCTAGGCTATGAGAAGTTGCGTGGTTTAGCACTTAACTTTGCAAGTACACACCAAACTGAAAATCCGCGAGGATTTTCAGAAGTAGGAGAGAACAAGCAATTACTTATAGCCATCTTAAGTTTACATTTCATTAAATTAGAATAATAATCAGAAAGAACAAAAGAGAGGATTAAGGTTAAGATAGCCGTAGAGTTATAAACTCGTCAACATTGATAATCCCCTCTCTTTTCTACTTTTATTTCGTACAGTTCTGTGAGACATCAATCTCGATTTTAAGTTGTTGAAAATAAAGTAGAACGTCCTTTCATTAAATCATTTTCTTATGAATAAAGATATCATATTTTTTGGCATTGACATCAGCAAAGATGTATTTGATGTAGCTGCTTCCAATGAGAAGTATTATCAGTTTAGTAATTCCTACAAAGGATTTAAATCTTTTTTAAAATTATTAGATAACACTAGCCATTGTGTAATGGAGTCTACAGGTTATTATCACTATAGGTTAGCTTATTTTTTACTGGAACATCATATACGTGTATCAGTTGAGAATCCTTTGTCAGTCAAACGCTTTATTCAGATGAAATTATCCAAAATTAAGACGGATAAGTCGGATGCTAAAATGATATGTAAGTACGCTCAACAAGTCACTTTAAATTTATGGGAAGGACATTCAAAAAATCAGCTAGCTAGTTTTCAATTAATGAGTTTATTAGAGGTTTATATAAAACAAAGTACTTCTTTAAAGAATAAAATTCATGGAGAACAAACTTTAGGAACTCCAAGTAAACTAATATTAACATCCTTAAAAAGGAGTTTGAAAAACCTAGAAAAAGAGATGTTATTGATAGAAAAAAAGCTCGTCGAGTTAGTTAAAATCGAACACCAAGAGATGTTAACACGGTTAGAAAGCATTCCTGGATTAGGGCGTAAAACTTCTATTATGTTGATTGTTTTAACAGATGGGTTTAAACGATTTTCAAAGGCTAATGAATTATGTTCATTTAGTGGTTTAACTCCTATCATAAGGCAATCGGGTACTAGTGTAAAAGGTAAATCAAGAATTAGTAAAATTGGTAATAAAAAATTAAGGAACTTGTTATTTATGTGCAGTTTTACAGCTTGTAAACACAATAAATCTTGTAAATCGCTCTATGACAGGATTGTTGCAAAGGGAAAAAGCAAGAAACTTGCATTAATTGCCGTGTGTAATAAACTTCTTAAACAAGCTTTTGCGATTGCTAAATCAGGGTTAATGTATGATGAAACATATCGAAGCATCTTGCCTAATTTAAACTAAATAATTCTTGAAAAATTAATTGTTTTTTAGCACAGTTATTTGTTGTAGCCAGTTATTATTTTTAACTATCCAATTTCTTATCCGTTCAAGATTTTTTAATCCGTTATTTACATTTTCTATTTGTTCATAAAAATCTTTTGTTCGGTCAATTTTTCCCGAAAAAACTCTTATTGAGAAACTTTTGTTATGCTTTTCAAATTTCGCCCATCCAGGAAGTAGTTTTTTTATTTTAAACTCAACTTCTTCGGAAAAATTTTTAAAAGTCGCATCTGTATTTCCTTGTCCAAGCTTGTGATAAAACACTATATTTTTTAATCTATCGTCATAAAGCATTGGCCAATCGCTATTATGTGGAACGATGTCTGGTTTTTTCATTATCAAACTCGGATAATTTTCTTCTTTATATAGCCAATAGGAATGCCAAAAGTTATAGACTGGAACGGAATTTACTGGTTGATAACCACGTCTATGTTTTTCAGATGCGATTTGTAACAAATTACTTTTAAATAAATTTCTTTTTGTTCCTGTAAATATAAGTCTTTCTGAAATTGTTTCGTATGTCAAGTAATTTTCAAAGTCACTTTGGTTTTGGCAGTAGAGTTTTGGTGCAATCAAGATAACGAAAGCATTGTCGCATTCTTTTTTTATCAAATACTCATCTGCACGCTTTATATACCTATTAAATTGTTCGTTTTGAAATGAAGTATCCAATTTGTTTTCTATAAGCACAAATATTTTTTTATCATTTGAATTGTATGAAAATAAAAGATCTGTTTCTCCAAGTCCAAAATCAGAAATACTTTTCCAAGTTCCATTTACAGAAGTCAAGCTAGGAAGGTTTAATTCTCTAATAAACCATTCACAAAATGAATTGTCACTCGATAATTCTTCAAGTAAAATTAAATCGATATCTCTTTCTAAAATTGACTCAACTGGTAAATAGTTTTGTTCCATATTTCGCTTCACAAATTGGCTTAAATTGTGTAGTAGCCAGCTATTTTTATTTAGTATATATTTGATATTCGGCAATTTTCATTTGCAGTCTTTTATTCAAAAATTCATTTTTGTCATTTAACATTTCACGAATCAATTTTGATTCATTCAGGTAATTTTGAATTTTATCTTTGCTCCAATATTTTGGTGGCTTCTGAAGATTTGTGATTCTGTCAGCTAATTTTACCATTCCAACTTCTTTTTCTAATATATTGATACGTTTCAAACTATCAATCATTATTTCTTTTCTTGATGATAAATTTTTATTTTTAGTTAAGGCAAGAACTCCTGAAGCAATTCTATAGTCAAATTCATTTTTTATCTCCTCAAAACTTGTTTCTGTGTCTTCAATAGTATCATGAAGTAATGCTAACTGAATGGTAAAATCTAAATCAAAATTATTATTTACATTGTAAGCTAAAAGTATTTCCATAGCTACATTTGAGATATGCAATAAGTAATTAGATTCCGTTCCAGGAACTTTTTGATTTTTGTGTTTTTCTCCAGCAAACTTAATTGCTTTTTGATAATTTTCTTGAGTCATTGTATTGCAAAATTGATTTTTAACTCCAAGTAAAAGACTCAAATTCAATATTATTTTCTCTCATAAATCTTCCAAACTTTGAGTATGCATCATTTTCGTTAAAACGACTTTTAATTTCTTTCAGAAAAGCTATTTTTTCATCAATATTAACATTAAAAAGGTTCGCTATTTTTTTTGCTTCTTCAAATTGAATAGTATATTGATATTCATAATCTGAGTCTCCCATTAATTCGTTTACAGTTTTCCCAATATCATAACCATCAAAAATCAGCTCGTTCCTGTCGTTAAAATACACTTTCATCGAAATTTTAATATTAGGGCTTTCAAATTCGTAAAGTGTGATTTTTTTCATATGAGATTTTTAATTGGCTACAACGGTTTGCAGCTACACGCAGGTGGGGACTTTTAGCTCTGAACTTGATTAAAAGTACAGAACTTTGATTTAGCACTTTGCTTTCAAAAAAGCACTGAATCCCCACTTGCGTGTAGGTGTTGTTGTAGGTAGTTTTTATACTCGAACTAGTTTTAGTAATGGTTCAAATGAATATAGAGCAGGTCTTCTACCTGATGATTCTTCTAAAGTTCTTAATAATTCTTTATCTAATAAAATTCTAGTAAATCTAGCAGCTGTCGGCCCAGGTATTCCACTCTTAGAAGTAAATCGATTATTTCTAAATATAGGATATGTAAAGATATAGTCTAAAGCATTAACGCTCCATTTTGATGACAATGAATCTGAAAATATAGGTTTCATTTCTTCATATAAACTTCTTATTTTTTCGGCAATTTCTAAATTTTTTATTGCTTGTTTTTCAATTGCACTTAAAAAGAAAATGCACCATGATTCCCAATTATTGCTTTTTGATACTTCTCTCATAGTATCAATATATTCGTCTTTATTCTCTTCCATATATCCACTTATATAAAAGTGAGGTTCTGAGATTGCTCCAGAAGACCATAATAGTAGTGTTATAAGCATGCGTCCAATTCTTCCATTTCCATCTTGAAAAGGATGGAGTGCCTCAAATTCGAGATGCATTAAAGCCGTTTTGATTAAAATTGGGTCTGAACTTTCATTTATATAGGTAAACAAATTTTCTAATCCGTCATTTAATTTTTCTGGACTAATTGGTGTAAATAATACCTTCTGTTTAATTTTATCAGCTAAATAGTTTTGTTCAATTTTATATTTTCCTGGTGATTTTTGTGCTCCTCTACCAAAAGATAATAGTTGTTGATGTAGTGTTTTAATTAAGTGTTGAGAGAGTGGATAACCTTCTTTCATTGCTCTTTGTGCATTCAAAAGCGCACGTTGATATAAAATTGTTTCAAATACCTCAGAGCGAACTTTATTTGCTTCTTCTGAATCATTTTCACTGTCAGCTTCGAACTTTAGTATTTCATCCATTGTACTAATAGTCCCCTCCATTCTTGATGAAATTACCGCCTCTTGATTTCTTAATGGTGCGAGTAAAATTTCACTATTATGCATGTTTTTAAGCATTTGGTCATATCTAGCCAATGCATCAGTTGCTTTTAATAATGAATTGACAATTTTTCCATAATCCAAATTTTGGGGAGGAAATTGGTCATAATGATATTGTACTGAATTCGTAAAATCCATATTTCTATATTTTGATGTAAAAATATGAAAAAATATTTACATCAAAGATTTTTGTCATTAATAAAATATTATTTTTGATATTCAAAGTTGTTTGTTGTAAATAAAATAACATCAAAATTGTTTGTCATTCATATTCTTGTAAAAATGATTGTCAAAAACATTTGATTAACATGAATTCATATCAAAAGAGTTAGATGTAAATATTTTACAAAAAGTGATAGTCTACCGTTTTTATAAAATGTCTTGTCCTGAAATATGGCTACAGGTTAAAAATAGATTTACGCTGTTAATTTATATGCCATATTTGGTGTTTTAAAGTCTAAAGATAGATGTAATCTTATTTGGTTGTATAGATTAATTGCATTTTTTGTTGCCCTTTTTGCGTGATCCACATCGGTAAAGGTCTGGTCGAGATAAAATTCATCTTTTAAGATACCATTTATACGTTCAGCCAAGGCATTATCATAGCAATGGTTTTCTTCGGTCATACTGATTTGAATGTTATTTTTTTGGAGCAATTGTGTGTACACATTGCTGCAATACTGAATGCCCCGGTCTGAATGGTGTATTAATGAAGACTGCTTTCCGGACTGATTCAGGGCTTTCTGAAGTGCCCTTACGCAGCCTGCCAGCTCAAGGCTGTCACTTAGGTTGTAACCTACTATTTTACGGCTGTACATATCTGTTATCAAGGCTAAGTAGCAAAAACCCTTTACGGTTCTGATGTAGGTGATATCGCTTACCCAAACTTGGTTGGGTCTGGTTACTTCTACCTCTTTGATGATGTTCTTATATTTATGGAACCTATGCAATGAATTGGTAGTTTTTGTGCTGTATTTATTTCTTAGTGTGAGCATATTGTGTTTTCTTAAGATATTAAACAGGGTATCTCTTCCTACTTTCAGATGGGCTTTAGCAAACGCCTCTTTCAATGATTTTTCGAGTTTTCTAACGCCTTCTCTGGGAAGGGATTTACGTCTTTGTTGCACTATTGCAACTACCTTTTTTTCGATTTCTAAACGCTTGTCTTCTCTACATTTGTATTTGTAGTAAGCATCCCGTTTTAGAGCAAAGCAGTTACAAATATTGGTCAAAGAAGCAAATCCCTTTGCTTTTTCTTTAGCCTTTATCAGGGCTTGATACTTAGTTTTTTTTAAGTTCAAGAACAGATTTATAGCCTAGTTTTTCGGCAGCTACTTCAAGGTAAGATTCATCTATTAGAGAGTCCATATCCTTTTTAAGTAGTAGTTTTTTAAGCTGTTCAATTTCTTTTTGGAGCTGCTTGATACGCGTAATTTCGTCTTTAGTTTCCACTTTTACTCTGGTGTTCATTAGATCTTTACGGTTGTACTTTCTGATCCATTCGTTAATGGTGGTAGGGTTGATTCCATAAAGCTTCCCTAATTGGTTCTTGTTTAGTTTTCCGGTAGTAAGTTCGTCTAAAATTTTCAGTTTAAAGGATTCTGAATACCGTCTGATTACTTTGTCATTTTTGTACATAATGTTTAAAATTATGTAGCCTTTATTCAGGACGGGTCAAAATTACCTACAACGTTCTCGTATAACCGTCAGTTACGGGTTTATAGTTAGTTTTTTTCTATTAAACACTGTCGTTAGCAATTCCGAGCGGATTCGGACGTAGTTGAATCCGCCGTAATTGCGGCTATACATTGTTGTGGTTTGTATTTTATTCAATTTTATAAGCTATATATTTTTTTTTACCCTTATATCCGTATGATTTTACAAATAATTTTGCTTCAAATTTTATTTCTTTAGCGTTGGTGCCAAAGAAATCATAGTTAAAAGTTTTGTCATTGATAACATAACTTTTATATTCCATACTATCGTTTGTATAAATGCTACTTGTTAAATATCTTCTATTAATATTAAATAATTTTGAGATATAATCTAATTCATCATAAGGAAGACCACATTTACCGTAGGTAAATTTTTTTAATACAATAATTTCGTAATTATTATTGTAATGATTTTTTATACTACAGGAGACAAAGAATAATATTAAAAAATATTTCATAATTAAAGAGGTTTAGATTTTCTAATCATAGTTATTTTGTAGGGATTAAGTTATTGTTAATTGCGGTTATACACTGTTGTGCATTTTTTTTTATTTCCACTCAACTGTAAATTCTGAAATTAAAAAAGTATTAATTATGCCTCCATTAAATTCATGTTCATTTGTGAACAAGGTGTAAAGAAGAACTTTTCTTTTCTTTTTTACTTCTTTTTTAAAGTCATCTATAAGTTGATTTTGTATTGGCATTCATATCTTGTATTTTCCAATATTAAATTCAAGCTCTTTAGAAACCAAACCATTCAAAATCTCTGAACTACCCATTTTTATTTTAAAAACGTTTTTCATTGAATTAAGAACTTTTGAGTCAATTTCTCTTTCGTTTCCTGTAAATTCAGCTAAAAACCTGAATTTATCCATAGCAACATAATAATGTCCTTGAGAAGTGTCTTTTTCCACTTCTTTTGCGTATTCTTTTTCATCCTGAATAATATTTTCTGCACTTTTATATCTATAATTTTTGTCCCAATCCTCAAATCCATTTTGTGAAAAAACACAATTTGAAATTAGGATAAATAGTATTGCAATTTTTCTATTCATAGTCATCATCTGAAAATGTTTTACAACGGTTGGGCTATGATTTCGGCGTGGATAAATCCGCAGGACACGAGCGAAGCGAACTGACGGTAGCAATTATAGGTGTTGTGTGGTGTTTTTAAAATATCGAATAACCAAAAATTATTGATACTGTTTTATATTCTGAAAACCAATAAGAGTATTCATCTAAAATTTCTCTACTTGTTTGATATCTCATCTCTAGTGAGTACTTATCATGTAGTTTGTAGCCAATTCCAAACCCTAAATTAGGTTGAGTTTTAACATCTAAGGAAAATAAAGTTGAATTGTCAACTCTTCTAAATTCGATTGAAGATTTTGAACTAGAATCAATTATAAAAGAGGCGTTTATGAAAATTTTAGAATTGTTATTTAAGAATAAATAATGTCTTAAACCAATAGGTATTTCAATAGAATTATATTTTACTTCCGATATTAATTTTCCACCTGATACGTCGTATACTTCAGTTGTTTTTAAACCCTTAAAACTTTGATAGGTTGGTTCAATTATAACAGCCCATTTGTTTTTATTAAAAGGTAAAATGAATTCTGCTTCAACACCAAAACTAAAACCTAATTTATTTTCAAAATCAGTATTATTAGAACTTGATACCATGTTTTGTATTGCTAACGAAGAATTATTTAATCTAGGTCTTAGTGTTAAATTAAATGTGCCTTGTCTTTGTTTTTCATTATAATTGATAAAGTTTGAATTCTTACATTTATTATATTGTACAAAAAAAGTCACTAAACTAGTCGTTTTGTAATCTAAGTTTTCAACTTCACTCATTTTAAAAGTTGGGCACTTTAAATCATTCCATAATTGTTGTTTAAATCGATTATTTTCACCTACCATAGTAGCTGTAGATTTGTATTTTTTATAGATTAACTGTTCAATGTCAGAGTCATCTAAATTATAAAAAAACCTGACCAAGTTTCCATCTTCATATAAATATAAATTAGCATTACCCTCTAATAATACTTTTAAAAAAAGTTGTTCTTCATTGAAGGTAGGATTTTTGTTATTATCTAAATCCTGAATCTTATTACTTGATCTATCTATTTTTACTTTTTTTCTAATATATTTAGATGTATTATAAATTGCAAACTCACTAACAGAATTGATGTTAGCAGATTTTTTTTCATCATTTTCTAATACTTTATATTCAAAACTATTTGGATTATTTTTCGAATCCAAGTCTTTGATAAAACATTCTGTTTTATTTCCATCATTATCCACAAAATAGCCTTTTTCGAATGAAATTTGACCACGTAAATTAATGCTAAAAATAGCGAAAGCGAAATAGAGTAATTTTTTTTTCATGTTTAATATAAGTTAGTTGATTAATTGTTTAAAATTATGTAGCCTTTATTCAGGACGGGTCATAATAATGCCCAACGGTTGGGCTATGATTTCGGCGTGGATAAATCCGCAGGATTTGTCCGCAGAGAAATCAAGCTGTTTATTATTTTAGTTTTAGAGTTTGCACTAACACCACGCTGAATTATAGCCGGTGTTGGGCGCAGTTTTTATTCTACTCTTTTTTTTGCAATCGACAATTTTTTAGCATATGATTTAGGAAAGTCCGATAACGATTTTTCGATTTTTTCTATAAATAATTCATACTCATTTTCCTCCCACGCTTTGTCGATATCATTCTTAAGCTTATTAAATTGAAGATTACGATTATAGTCTTCCGTTTCTATTGTTAAATCACGCACTAATTCCTCTATAATTCTGCTTTTAAAATTTATTTCTGCTAAATTGAAATGTCGAAAATCCTTTTCTAAGTCTATTATCCAATTCAAAATTCTAGCAGGAAGTTCCGTTCCAAATTCTAATTCAGATTTTAAGTATATTTTTCCAAGTTTAGTGAGAACTGCATTGATTGGAAATTCAATTTCAGAGTCTGTGATAAACCCTAAAGAACAGTAAAACTCATAACTTCTATTCCAGTCAAAACTAAAAGTCAGATAATTGTTTTCGGATGTATATTTTACAAATCCTTTCCATTCATCCCTTTTAGTATATCCAAGCACATTTAAAATAGAATCTAAATGTTCCTCAATTCCATTTTTAAAAACCTGTTCTATATTTTGCATTGATATTTGGTTAAATTGTGCCCAACGGTTGGGCTATGATTTCGGCGTGGATAAATCCGCAGGATTTGTCCGCAAAGAAATCAGGTTATTAATTATTTAGTTTTAGAGTTTACACTAATACCACGCTGAATTATAGGCATTGTTAGTGGCTGGGCTAAATTATTCTAAGAAGAAAACAATTGTACTCACAACTCTTGCTTTTTGAATGAAAGGTTCTTTTGGCATTTCTACAGTTTCTTCATCGTAATAATACCGTCCTGCTATTGAAATTTGACCCTGAGAAGCTGTTTTTATTTTTCCCAATTTTGCTTGCGAATCATTAGCAAACTGTTCACCAGCAATACGAGCATTTTTTGTGCTTTCAGCAATTAACTGAGGTTTAATTGAATTTAAATCTGGAAAGGAATAGTCAGTATACATATTACAAGTCAGATCTTTACTTACCAAGTCCAATTTCATTTGTGCTATTTTATCTTCAATTGATTTTACATCTTTTGATTTAAAGGATATGTTTTGTACAATATTATATCTGTCTATTTTTACTTCTACTTGTTTGCCATTTTGCCATCTTATTTCATAATATTTTTGTTGGTCTGTTACTTCCAATTTGTTAATCGTTATAGTGTTTTTTTCATGCCCAATATTTGACAAGTGAGTAATAATGGCGTTTTTCTTGTTTTCAGATTTTTTAATTATTTCTTGTAAGTTATCACCTGAGAATGAAAAACTTAAAGATACAGTTGCGTAATTTGCGGTCATATTCATTTCTGCTAAACCTTTTACAGTCACTACTCGGTCCTTGTCGCTAAATGTTTTAAGTCCTTTAAAAATAAAAAAGCCCAAAAGAGATAATCCTAAGATTATTGAAAATGAAAGAATAATTGACTTTAATTCAAACTTGTTTTCCATATTTATGAAGATTAATGTTGTTAAATTGATAAGATATTTCTATAAAAAATTTAAAATGATATACTGTTTTATTTCCTATGATAGTTTTTTTGATGAGTTATTTTGGCCTTGCCACTAACGGTTGGGCTATGATTTCGGCGTGGATAAATCCGCAGGATTTGTCCGCAAAGAAATCAGGTTAAATATAGTTTAAATTTTCAAATTTAGTTTTGATGCCACGCTGAATTATAGCCGACTTAAGTTTACATTTCATTAAATTAGAATAATAATCAGAAAGAACAAAAGAGAGGATTAAGGTTAAGATAGCCGTAGAGTTATAAACTCGTCAACATTGATAATCCCCTCTCTTTTCTACTTTTATTTCGTACAGTTCTGTGAGACATCAATCTCGATTTTAAGTTGTTGAAAATAAAGTAGAACGTCCTTTCATTAAATCATTTTCTTATGAATAAAGATATCATATTTTTTGGCATTGACATCAGCAAAGATGTATTTGATGTAGCTGCTTCCAATGAGAAGTATTATCAGTTTAGTAATTCCTACAAAGGATTTAAATCTTTTTTAAAATTATTAGATAACACTAGCCATTGTGTAATGGAGTCTACAGGTTATTATCACTATAGGTTAGCTTATTTTTTACTGGAACATCATATACGTGTATCAGTTGAGAATCCTTTGTCAGTCAAACGCTTTATTCAGATGAAATTATCCAAAATTAAGACGGATAAGTCGGATGCTAAAATGATATGTAAGTACGCTCAACAAGTCACTTTAAATTTATGGGAAGGACATTCAAAAAATCAGCTAGCTAGTTTTCAATTAATGAGTTTATTAGAGGTTTATATAAAACAAAGTACTTCTTTAAAGAATAAAATTCATGGAGAACAAACTTTAGGAACTCCAAGTAAACTAATATTAACATCCTTAAAAAGGAGTTTGAAAAACCTAGAAAAAGAGATGTTATTGATAGAAAAAAAGCTCGTCGAGTTAGTTAAAATCGAACACCAAGAGATGTTAACACGGTTAGAAAGCATTCCTGGATTAGGGCGTAAAACTTCTATTATGTTGATTGTTTTAACAGATGGGTTTAAACGATTTTCAAAGGCTAATGAATTATGTTCATTTAGTGGTTTAACTCCTATCATAAGGCAATCGGGTACTAGTGTAAAAGGTAAATCAAGAATTAGTAAAATTGGTAATAAAAAATTAAGGAACTTGTTATTTATGTGCAGTTTTACAGCTTGTAAACACAATAAATCTTGTAAATCGCTCTATGACAGGATTGTTGCAAAGGGAAAAAGCAAGAAACTTGCATTAATTGCCGTGTGTAATAAACTTCTTAAACAAGCTTTTGCGATTGCTAAATCAGGGTTAATGTATGATGAAACATATCGAAGCATCTTGCCTAATTTAAACTAAATAATTCTTGAAAAATTAATTGTTTTTTAGCACAGTTCTTTGTTGGCAACTGTGTTTTTATTTTATTATTTCAATTCCTTTTGTTACATCTTTAAAAAATGATTCCAACTCGTTTTTTGTGCTGTCAATCAATTCCGCTTTTTGAATTTCATTCCGATTGAGGTCAAACATCCTGATTTTCTTTCCTGAATATGAGAGATAGTTAATGGTTGAATCAATTTTAAAGTTCTCTTCGTAATATGGTTTGTCGTATACGAAATTCAATTTTTTCACGAATTTAAATTCCAGATTTCCGTTTTTGTCCGTCCAATATGTGTAATTCAGTTTTCCAGTTTCTCCATATAACCAAAAGTCAAATACAATGTAATCAAAGTCTTTATCGTGAAATACTTTTAATTCTCCACCATCAGAAGAATGGTCGTTAAGTTCAAAACTATCTGGTGTTCCGAATTCCGCTTTATTTTTCTTAAAATCTTGAAGTAATTCAAAGTCTTTAAGTTCAGAAACAGTTTGTTCAAATGTAACAGTTTCCGTTTTCTTTTCAGATTTCTGCTTGTCTCCACAAGAGTAAAGTCCGATTATTAGTAAAATGATTAAAATTCTGCTCATAGGTTTTTCGGACATTGTTGCCAACGCCCTGCGTGTATGTACAGTTTTTGCAAGGCGGTGGCGTTGAAAACTTGTTTTCATAAGACAGAGAGCCTTAAAAAAGCTGTCAAAGAAAATAACCCACAATTTGAGCCTTGCGAAAATTGTACATGTACACGCTGTTAACAGCAGTACTTTATACGTTATACAAATAAGTTCATCAGTTAGTAACAATTTTAAATTATATTAGTATGAAAATAATAAATGATATGAAAAACACAATCGAAAGACAAAAACAATCTTGGGAAGGAATGTTTTACAGTATTCAAAGAATTGATTTATTAATTATTTCAATTAGCGGAGCTGGAATTTATGTTTGTTTAGAAACACTTAAATTTCTTACTGAGACAGAAAATGATGTTAATTTAATAATTAAAATCTCTGCTGTATTTTTCCTGTTTGCTATAATTGTAAATTTTTTATCTCAAATATTTGGATATAAATCAAATGAAAAAGATTATCTAATGTGTCAAACTGAAATAGAATCAGATTTTAAACCAAATGAATTTCAACAAACACAAATAGATAATTACGATAAAATTTCTGAATGTTATTCTAAATTAACAAACTGGTTTAATTATAGCAGTATGTTATTAATGTTTATTGGACTAATAACATTAATGATATATTTTGTTTTTATTTTTTAGGAGGTCTTGGAACTCCTTTTGATGGAGTCGGTTCTTGTCTTGTTAATGGAACTGGCTTTGATTTGTCTGGAGTTTGACTCGGTTTCGGTGTTTGTTTGTTTTTGTCTGACATGATATGATTGAGTTAATTATTAAAACATTAGTCAACTGCAAAGCAGTTGCAAGGGTTATTTTATTTGATACACGCAGGGCGTTAACAGCAATTAGCAAAAAAGGGAGAAATAAAGCGAAGCGATGTTTCTTTTTGCGTAACGCAACCGAAACAACGAATGTAAATGAGTTGTTGAGGTTGAGGTATTGCTGTTAACGGTGACGTATATGAAACGTTTGGCATTTCGAAGCACTTTCCTGTCAAGTTAAAAGTACTTTTGATACGGGCTAAAATGCTTGATAACCCATTGACTGCCAAATGTTTTATATACGATGTTATGTGTGGTTTTTTCCTTTTCATCTCATTCTAAAATCTACTAAAAAGTCTTCCAAATCAACGTCCGTTTGTGAATAGGTTAAGTCAGTTGTTCCGTTTGGTTGATATAAACAACTAAAGTTCTTTCCAAACTCTTTGTAATAGCTTCCTTGTCCGTCTGGACTGCTTATGTCAATGGCTGATTTTTCTAAAATTATTTTTCCGTAAGTCTTGCCGTCTCTGCAACGAACAAAAAATCCTGCTTCAGAACCTGTCAATTTATAAGTCGTCACATAGCCTGTTGTCGGTGCAATAGTCTTTTCATAAAGTAAAGAGGATTTTATTTCGCTGTCAAGTATTGGTATTAGTCCACCGTTTACAGAAGTTGCGATTTTTGTTGGTTGTTCTTCTTTATTTACAATTCTGAACCAAAGGTCTGTTTGTGTTGTGTCGGAATTGGTAGTTAAGGATTTAAAGTCAAAACCAAATGTCATAGCGTTTTTGAAGTCAAGCCCTTTTCCATTTTTAATTCCTGGAATGCGAACTCTTATAAATGGAAAGTTTTCATTCAAGTCAAGCATTACATTGTCTGTATTCAGTAATGTTACAAGGTCTGGATTTTCTTTTTTCTTAGTAAGTTTCAAATTCACTTCAATTTTATTGTCTTTAAGTTCGTTGTAACTTCTGTTTGGTTGATAGCCTGTTGATTTTGAAGCAACATCAACTTGGTGTCCTTTTTCAAAGTTTGCTTGATATTTTCCTTCATTGTCAGTCGTTAAAGTCTGCTTATTAAATGAAGCATCGTCAATGTTATGGTTATACCAACAAAGAACAACGACTTCTGCATTGGGAATTGACTTTCCTGTTGTTTCGTCAATTACTTGTCCCGTTACAACAATATTTTTCCTGTCTTGACAAGAAGCTAAAGTTATCAAAGCGATTAGTAATATGTTTAGTAGTGTCGTCTTCATAAAATCACACATAACGTTAAGAGTATGAATAGTAGCGTATTTTAATACACCCCTTATGCTGATTTACACTTAACTTTTTATTAGTTATTAATCTTTGTTATATCGCTATCCTAGCTATTATTTATACTTACTGTTGGG
>Ga0208242_100698_pt1:12500-14483 | contig 14483 bp, 14 predicted proteins | sample SubbioAug_CSW13A_FD_184825 | JGI IMG/M metagenome (GOLD analysis project Ga0208242, IMG submission 184825) | Serpentinite rock and fluid subsurface biosphere microbial communities from McLaughlin Reserve, California, USA - CR12Aug_CSW13A (SPAdes) | ecosystem: Environmental >... | reverse complement strand
CACGAACAGACAAAACCATTGCTATGTTCCCTCGTCCCTAGAAAGAGCAAAAAAGGTCGTTGACCTGTTCCCACTTACGTCAGATAACAAAATTGGTAACTGACATCATAAAAAATGACTCGGGCCACGTTGAGACGGTAGTATTGATGTCACGTAAAGATAAATAATAGGCCCGAGAAGGCCTGAAATCAGAGGTTTCCGGACATTCGGTAATAATCGCCGATTGCTGGAAACCTTTCTTTTTATCTTTCATAAATAGTGTAGGCCTCAATAGAATTGTCAGGTTGGGGCTACAGAACTGCTTTTCGCTCTGCGAGTGTACAGAACTGTTGTTTTTAGGATAGGTTGAAGCTATAGAGCTGTTGTAATAATTTTAAGGCGGTAGCCCTGTTATGAACTACCGCCTCGTTGTTTATATTCCTAAATCTTCACGGCCAACATGCTTCTGGAGTATTGTCCGCATACGTTTTACTATATAATTGACAGTCGTTTGTGGCTTGCCAATTAGCTCGGCTATTGCGTACTGAGATTGTGGGTTTAGCAGAGGGCCTCTTAAACGCCTTACCTCAGCTGATGGAAGCGTTGCCACAGATTATAATGACAATTATTAATTTCATCACCAACAATCTTCCGGCCATTATTGCGATGGGTATTGAACTGACTGTTCAGAGGATCTGACCTGCAAGTGCCATTTCAGCATGGTAAAATGTGGATTAAGAAAAGATTTGATAGTAGAAAAGTTGTCCTCTCCATGTGGATAAAAGGAACGAGCAGGAGCTATTGGCAAACGCTAATTCTAAGAATACCGGTGATGAGCTTGGTATGGAGATTAGAAGGCTGCGTGATGAGAAGCAGGCCCTTCAAAATGAGCAGGCATCCCGACAGGATCTGAGAACACGACTCGATGAGATGATGTGTTTCCTTAACGATCTGCCTTGCGAGTTGACTGAATATGAAGAAGATTATGTAAGGACTCTCTTGGAAAAGATAACGGTTTATGATGACTATTTCATTGTGGAATTTAAGTCTGGAATTGAAATCCAAATTGACGAGTAATCGATACAACACTATAACGAAGTGGCTGATGAGATATACCGCTTGCGTGAACTGAGGCAAAATGCATTGGTTGAAAACACAGTCATGTCAACTCGCAGAATATGATGATCTATTGGTGAGACGGCTTATTGAGAAGTTAACAGTCTTAGATGATAAACTGACTATTGAGTTCAGGCTCAGTGCTGAAATTGATGTAGAAATATAATGCATATAACTAACCGCCAGTCGAGGAGAATTATCCTTTATCTGGCGGTGTTTTAATCGTTAAAACCCTCATCAAGTATAAATAGAAAATACATTGCTCGTTCACTTGAATAACTGTTCAAGTATCTATTGACACCAAATTATTGCGGTGGTAAAATAAACATATGAATAGCTGTTCAAGTATTCAATTGAAATAATATCGGAGGTGATAATGTGGCAAGAAAAATTCAACCAGCTGAAAGATGCGACTGTGATGTTATACATGAGGATACTGTTAATCAAGTTCGAGAAAAAATGCCTCAAGAAGAAACTCTATATGATCTTGCGGAGCTATTTAAGGTCTTTGGGGATTCAACAAGAATTAAGATACTCTGGGCGTTAGATGAAGCCGAGATGTGCGTTTGCGATATTGCATTCTTATTAAATATGACCCAATCAGCAATTTCTCATCAGCTAAGAGTCTTAAAGCAGGCTGAACTAGTAAAGAGCAGAAGAGAAGGAAAGATTGTATTCTACTCTATTGAAGATGAACATGTAAAGCAAATATTTGACCAGGGATTAATTCATATTTTAGAAGAAAGAAAGTAAAGGAGGGCCAGTAATGTTAAAGAAGGAAGTAATTTTAGAAGGTTTAGATTGCGCAAATTGTGCAGCTAAAATTGAAGATGAGGTTAATAAATTAAATGGAGTCAAAGCCTATATGAACTTCATGAACAAGACATT
>Ga0208242_100698_pt1:0-5000 | contig 14483 bp, 14 predicted proteins | sample SubbioAug_CSW13A_FD_184825 | JGI IMG/M metagenome (GOLD analysis project Ga0208242, IMG submission 184825) | Serpentinite rock and fluid subsurface biosphere microbial communities from McLaughlin Reserve, California, USA - CR12Aug_CSW13A (SPAdes) | ecosystem: Environmental > Terrestrial >... | reverse complement strand
AGCAATAAGAGGGTTTGATGCTAATCTAGGACCATACCATGATGATACTTTTCATCATGATCTTCACAAGAAATTACAGGCGGATTATATCCTTGCTAATCCTCCGTTTAACATTAGTGATTGGGGTGGCAATCAGCTTATAGATGATGGAGGATGAAATGCTTAAAAAATTGCTCATGAACTTTCGAATGCAATTAGAAATAATATAACTTTGATTGGAGTATTAGAATAAGCGTACGAGCAAGTATGCCAGAGTAATTAAAAGATTATTTAGTAATTATGATTATCCACCAGATAAAGCGGAAAGGCAATGGAAATTGTCATGAGACAAGCTGAGAGTATGGTTGACCATGTATATTCTGAATCATTTTCTAATAGCTAAATTACAACAAAAACTTATTTTTTAAATTTCAACGCAAAGATCCTGTTAAGTATAAACAATTTCAATAATTTATCTTACTGTGTAGTTTTTCGAGGATATTAATGGAATGCTGTTCTGCAATTGGCATTACATGAGTGTAGACATTTAATGTCATGTCAATATTTGCGTGTCCTAATCTTTTTGAAACTACTTCTATGTTTACACCTGAACTAACTAGCATGGTTGCATGTGAGTGTCTTATATCATGGATTCGGATTACTCTAACTCCTGTTTTTTTACATATACGATTTTTGAAGTTCTCTATTGTTGTATCAGCAAGTGGAATTTTATCATCGTAGGATCTAATAAAAATGAAATCGTTCCTTCTAAAGTTAGAATCTTTTTGTCGTTCCATCATATATTCTTCCATTAATTTTAACAAAATTGGATCTAAAGGTATTACTCGAACTGAATGCTGCGTTTTAGGTAGATTTATAACATTTCTTTTTCCTGTTTCTTTATTACTAGCAGACTTTGTAATACTCAAAGTGCCTTTTGCAAAATTGATATCTGAAAACTGTAGTGCTTTGACTTCACCACGTCTTGCTCCTGTAAAATAAAGAGTTAAGAAAAACAACTTGAAAACTCTTTCTCTTGTATCGTTGCTATCAAATCCTTGAATAAATTGATTAAACTCTTCGATTGACCACACTTGATCTTCCATGACTCTTTTTTTAGGATTAGGAAACTTCTTGATTATAACTGTTGGATCATTGAAAACATCAAAGTATAGTCTTCCATGTTTTATGATAGCTTTAAATAGTTCGATAATATCATTTTTGTATTTTGGTGATTTATTGATAGTGACTAAATAATCTGTCCATTCTCGAACATGCAACTTAGTTATTTTCTCCACATCCTTTTTTTCAAAGAATGGCAGTATGTACTTGTTAAGAATTCTTAAATTATTACGAAAGGAAAGCTCCTTAATATACGCTTTACGATGCTGCATGTAATCGTTAGACAAAGTCTTGAATATCATTGTCTCTTTTTGAATTGATTGTACAGAATGGATAAATAGGACCTCAGCGTCCTTTGCTTCTTTTTTGGTTTTAAATCCAGCTTGGTATTTTCTGTGTTTCTTTTTACTTTCAGGATGAGTGTACTGGACACTGAAGCAATAGCTTCCATTTTTTGTTTTGTTTATCGCCATATTTTCCTCCTGTATATTTAAATTATATGGGAGAAACACATGCTTTGTTTGACCAAGAAATGGTAGAAGAATAGCGTCAAATATCGAATAATTTGGAACGATTTTGAAGATTTTTCGTGCAAATGCGTGCAAATCGCGTGCGAATTTCGCTAAAATCCAATCACTTTCCACTACTATAATGTATCAAAAAAGCCACTATTTAGTGGCTTTCTCAGTGTTTTTCTATTCAATGAACAAAGTAATGGTGCCCGAGGACGGAGCGTACGATATATGTTTAATGATGATTAATGATCGTTAATAAAGCTCCTATTTTGGTTAGATTTTAATGATTCTATTATAATATAGTTTAAAGATGATTAATAGCATTTAAAAATTTCGGGCCAATCTTGGGCCAATTGATAATTGAATGCGTCACTGTCAATGATTCATGTAGGTTTTGAAAACTACGCGTTAAATTTGATCTCAAGTGTGTTTGCGGTCGTGATACGAGCATTTAGACTATTCGTCCAGCTATGAAAGAGAAAACTACAGTTGAGAATGTAAGATGAGCTTTTACTGTGGTTTAATCTTAATTGTGTTGAGTTAACAGAGTAACCAAACGTCGTATACGATCCTGAATGAACAGAAGTCATGATGTGATTAACAAAGACGACTTTAAATGAGATGTTTTCTGTTAGTGAGGAATATGAAATCGTATAGGTATTGTTTTCAATTGAGTTTAATATTGTGTCATAGGAAGAGATTTCTTCTTTACTTAAGGTGATGATGGCTTTCTTACCAGAGTCTGAAATGAGTGTCACTGATTCACTTCCTTGTAAGGATTCATAATCAAAGATAACGACATTATCTGAATTCATACTTGATTCTCCATTCGATTGATTGTTTGCATTCTCTTGTGAGGGAGGTAGACTAGATCCCATTAAAAAGAAGGTCAGCGCTGTGATAATACTGATTTTCATTGTTTCTATTTAAGCATGATATGCTTCTACACTTATCATACCTTCACCGGTTCATTTATAGTAGCAACTATCAGTTGCGTTTCGCACTTGTTTACATCATAATAGAAAAAGAGCATGGGGGAGACAAACATGAGCCTAGAAATTGGGAAGAAAATACAAGAATTACGAGTTAAAGCAAATGATTCACAAGAAGCCTTAGCAGCAAAGCTCAATATCTCTCGACAAGCCATTTCAAAATGGGAAAATAATCAAAGTATTCCAGACATTACAATGTTAAAGAGTATGTCAAACCTCTATGGTGTGCACGTGTCATATTTCATCAATGATGAAAATGAACAATCAAATTCACCCCATCCAATAAGATCCTTGTTTCTTCCTGACACATTACTGTATCGTTTTCTTTTAGCTATCGCCAGTCTATTTTCAGTGCTCTTTTTTAGTCTATTTTCACTGTTCTTAACTATTCCCTTGTTTTATATCAACGTGAGAAAGAAAAGATATGTGTGGGCAGGTTTCTATTTCGTTTTAATCATCTTTGGATTACATATTCTGTTTACAATTCTATTTCCTGGGTTAATGCCTTACAAGATTGATGTGACTGTGGATTAAATCGTATAGATAATAGAATAACTTAAGAGGAGTATCCAAACATAAAGTGTTATCACAGAATTCACACCCGTGAGTTCTTTTTGTGTTCAATAAGTGCGAAACGCAACTGATAGTTGCTAGATGCAACTGGGGGTTAATGATAGAGTTTACATGTGGGGAGGTGTTGTGGGATGAAAGTTAAGAAAGGAGAAATTAAATTGATTGATGAAAAACGCAAATGAAAAAGGAATATCTCTATTGAAGATAGTTGAAGTGAAAATGAACTGAAGAAGTTAAATAATTAAGTTTAATATGATAAAATTATCACGAGCGCAATATAGCGGTGGAGGAAAAATGAAGAAGATTGTATTAACAGTGATGATGGCTTTGATTTTGCTGTCAGGTTGTTCACAAAAAGAATTGGATACATTAAATGAGCAAGTTGAAGCATTAACACAAGAAGTTGAAAACTTAAAAGCAGAGCACACAAGTATAGTAGATGAAAAGACCAATCAAATTGATGAACTCACTTCACAACTTGAAGAAGCGAATTTATTTAGAGAGCTCGCGGAAGTTCGAGGTGTAAAGACACACGCAGTTAAAACCACTGTCGACATGAGACGACTTGAGGTAGAGGGACTTCCTTTTATTCTTGAATATCAAGATTTCACTCAAGAAAAACTTTTCTTTTATGCCTCACCAAAAGGACTTGATGTGGCCTATTATAATGATCGACCTAATGAAGCATTGCGCATTGAAGTGTTTGCTAGTGTCCATGTCTTAACAACTGCAGAACTTAATCAAATAAGATCAGATGAAAGTTCAAATACAGTGAAAGTATTAAAGAATCTCAACAATGGTATGGTTGTTGGTCTTATCATCCCTGTAGGAGGTATTGAAGGAATGTGGACTGGTAATGTTGAAGTATTAATCCATGACACAATGAAGTCATTTATCGCAAAATAAGCAATCAAAAACAAGGGAAAGTGTTCAAGTCAACCCTTGTTTTTCATTAGTTATTATTGATGAAACACAATCTTACCATTCACTATGGTCCTGCTAACACGATGTCTTAATAGTTCATCATTTGGTATGGCAACACTTTTTTAGACAAATTGCTTAGTGAGAAATTTTTGATGTTAGACTTCAGAACATATCTGAAGTCTTTTTATAAAGTAAACAAAAAATCACTCAAAGTGATTCTCGTTAATAATCGTTAATCTTAGTTAATGATGACTCAATGATTGTTAATAGTATATCAATATTGATTAATAAGCGGTTAATCATCGTTAATCACAATACATGGTGCCCGAGGACGGAGCGTACAATATTCGTTTAATGTGGTTTAATGATGTTTAATAAAGTCTCTATTTAGGTTAGATTTTAATGATTCTATTATAATACAGATTAATGATGATTAATAGGATTTAAATATTTTGGGCCAATTTTGGGCCAATTGATAATTGAAAGTATTATTAGTAAAATTCAAACATTTCTTTAATTTGCAGTATAACTGATAGTGCTGTCCATTTAAGCGTAGTATGTCCAATATCCTAACTAACAGATTTGTTTATTAAATTATAACCGGTCCATTTTGAATCAGTGCTTTTTGTCAAATTTACATTTTGAAAGTGTACACTTAAGATATTGGTTAAATAATGACATATTCAAGTAATTGAGATTATACAAGATATAATTTTAAACTCTATTGCAATTTCAACATTTCATTGCAAATTACATTTTAATTATATAACCTATCTTTTGGAGTTTAGACAAAAATAAAGTGCTATAGCCGATGCTGTAGCACTTTATTTAGTTGAGAAGGCACAAGAAAGTAACTGGTTAATGGAAGTCTGGTTTGCTTTGCGAAAGTTTTGAT
>Ga0208242_100697_pt1 | contig 14486 bp, 12 predicted proteins | sample SubbioAug_CSW13A_FD_184825 | JGI IMG/M metagenome (GOLD analysis project Ga0208242, IMG submission 184825) | Serpentinite rock and fluid subsurface biosphere microbial communities from McLaughlin Reserve, California, USA - CR12Aug_CSW13A (SPAdes) | ecosystem: Environmental > Terrestrial > Deep... | reverse complement strand
AGCAGCACGATGCGTGCACGCTGCACCAGTCTCACGCTGGTGAGCTTGGAGCGAGCCAGCCGGGTCAACTCGGCTCGCTCTTCGTCGGTCAACACAATCTCGGGGGCAACTCGCACTGGCTCTCTCCGTTTGCTCGTAGTAGAGCATTGGAAATGCACTCGTAATATAAGTTCCATCAAGAATCAAACACTACACTAGCGATTCTCCCGACCCATCCCATCGCACCGGAGGTTCTTTGAAACTGCCTACCAGCCTGCTATTGGGCCTGGTCGCCACCCTGCCTTCATGGGCCAGCGCCGACAACGGCCCGGACCGGCCTGTGGGCGTTGAAACCGCGCAGCGCGCGCCGTTGGTCCAGACCATCGAGGTGCGGGGCAGTGTTACCGCGCCCCGCACCGCGCGCCTGTCGACCGCCGTGGCCGGGTTGGTGCAGCGCATCGGTGTGGAAGAAGGTGACCGGGTGCGCGCGGGTCAGACCATGGCCGTGCTCGACAGTGGTATCGGCCGCATCGACCTGGACGTGGCCACCGCCGCCACATCGGAAGCCCAGGTCGGACTGACCGAGGCGCAGCGCCGCCTGACTGCCGCGCGGGACATCGGACCCGGTTTCTTCCCGGCCGACGAGATCCGTGGCCGCGAAAGCGCGGTGCAGGTGGCGCAGGCCGCGCTGGCCCGGCGCCAGGCCGAGCAGGCCCGGCTGTCTGAAACCCTGGCCCGCCACACCATCCGCGCGCCCTTTGGCGGCGTGGTGGGCAGCCGTCAGGTGCAGGTGGGTGAGTGGGTGGCGCCCGGCACGACGATGCTGGAGCTGATCGATCTGGACAGCCTGAGGCTGCAGTTCGCGTTGCCGCAAGAGCTGTATGGGCGGGTGGGCACCCAGACCGCGCTGGAGGTGGAGCTGGATCGCGATCCAGGCAAACGCTTGCCGGCCAAGGTGCTGGCGATGGTGCCGGTCAGCGACCCGGCAGCCCGCACATTCATGGTGCGAGCCGCCCTGAACCGGGCCGTTTCCCTGACCCCCGGCATGTCGGCCCGGGGCGTTTTGCGGCTTGCATCGGGCCAGGAGGGCGTGCCGATTTCCCGCGATGCCATCAACCGGCGCGAAGACGGCCGGTTCACCGTGTGGGTGCTGGCCAACGAGGCCGGCGCCATCCGCGAGCAGGCGGTCAAGCTGGGCGCGGCCCAAGGCGGGCAACTGGTGCTTACCGAAGGTTTGCGCGGCGCCGAGCGCGTGGTGGTGCGCGGCAATGAAGCGCTGCGCGCGGGCCAGGGCGTGGTGGTTCAGCCATGAGCGCAGCGCCGGGCCGTTCCCAAGACAGCTCGCACCGCAGCCCGCAGGGCGAAGGTACCCCAGTGAGCGCTCCCATCAACCCGCAACCTGAGGCGACCACCGGATACGCCGCCGTGGTGCGCCACGGCACGCTGGTGGCTGTGGTGTCTTTGCTGCTGGCGGTGCTGGGCATACTGGCCTTGGCCTTGGCCTTGGCCTTGGCCTTGGCCCTGGCGCGGCTGCGGGTGCAGATGATTCCCGACCTGGAGACTCGTGTGGTCGAGGTGCAGACCTCCTGGCCCGGTGCCACGCCGCAGGACATGGAAAAAGACATCTTGCTGGCGCAAGAAGAGGTGTTGCGCAACGTCGCCGGCTTGCGCCGCATGAGCGCCACCGCTGGCACCGGCTGGGCCACCATCGAACTCGAATTCCCCTTCGACATCGACCTCACCGAGACCCAGATCCGCATCCGCAATGCGCTGTCGCGGGCCGGCAGCTACCCCGAGAACGTCGGCCAGCCGCGCGTGGTCACCTCGGCTTCCGCGGCCGAGCCCTTTTTGCGCTATGGCATATCGCCCTTGCCAGGCAATCCACAGGGCGTCAACCTGACGCTGATGCGCGACTTCGTCGAGGACAACGTGCGCCCGCGCATGGAATCGGTGCCCGGGGTGTCTGAAGTCAGCATCGGCGGCGGCGCCGAGCGGCAGATCCAGCTCTGGATCGATCCCCAGCAACTGGCCGCGTATGGGCTGTCGGTGCAGGACGTGCGCCAGGCCTTGCGCGCGCAACCGCGATGTGTCAGGCGGCGTTCTGGAAGAAGGCAGGCGGCGCTACCTGCTGCGCACGGTGGGCCGGTTCGAGAGCGTGGACGAACTGCGCGAGCTGGTGTTGGTGCGCCGTGGCGACAGCCTGGTGCGGCTGCGCGATGTGGCCCAGGTGGTGTCGCACCACCAGCCGCTGACCTCCATCAGCCGCTTCAACGGCGAGTCGGTGCTGGGCGTGGCGGTGCGGCGCGAGAACGGCGCCAATGTGATCGCCATCAAGCAGGCCATGACCACTGAAGTCGAGCAGATCAACGCGGACATGCTGACGTCCATGGGCCTGCGCCTGGGCCTCACATCGGACGATGTGCGCTATGTGGAGGCGTCGGTCCGCAACGTGTGGAACAACCTCGCCATCGGCGCGGTGCTGGCGTCGCTGGCGCTGCTGGTGTTTCTGCGTTTCTGGCGCGCCACGATGACCGGTGTGGTCGGCATTCCACTGTGCACGCTGGCCGCTTTTCTGGGGCTGATGCTTGCCGGGCGCACGGTCAATGTGATCTCGCTGGCGGGCATTGCGTTTGCCATCGGCATGACGGTGGACAACAGCATCGTGGTGCTGGAGAACATCGAGCGCCTGCGCCGCCGCGGGCTGGACCGCTGGGCCGCTGCCGTGGCCGGTGCGCGCGAAGTGGGCCCGGCGGTGCTGGCCTCCACCCTGACCACGGTGCTGGTGACGCTGTTCTTTCTGCCGTCCCTTCTGACCGTTTGCATGAAGTTCGCGGAGCGCAAGGGGTTGGCTGGTCCGGCCTTTGGCGACCGGCAGGATCTGACCCGTGTGGGTGCCTGAATTTCCCCGTCCAGCGCCCTGCACTCCCAAGCGCGCAGACCACGCTCTAACCCCCCCCCAGCTTTCATGTTTAGACTTCATGTTTTCCGAAAAAAGGCGCCTTGCCGCCTGAGTGGGCGCTAAGTGTCAAACGGTACCTTTCCCGCCGGGTTGTCCCCGGTTCCCATGGTGTTGGCCGGGCCGATGCTGCGCCAATGTACCCCGACCCGGATGGTTTGCTGGATGGTGGTTCGGGAGCCGGTGCGTCTGCGTATTCAGGTGCGGCCCGACATGGGTGCGCTGCGCGAACAGGTGTTGGCTCCCGGTGAACCCGGTTACCGATTGTTGTCGGCGGGTACCCACTTGCACTACGCGCTGATCGATCTCCAGTTTGACCCCTGCTTGCCCACAGATGCCTGGATTGACTACACGGTGGCATTGCAAGCGCTGACGGACACGGATGGCCCATGGACGGACTGGACGCAATGGGCGCCCGAACTGTGTTACCCCGGCAAATCGTCTCCTGGGTTTGTCCTGCCGTCGCGCGTTCACAGCTTGCTGCATGGATCCTGCCGCAAACCACACCACGCCGGGGCTGACGGCCTGGTCGAGGCCGACCGCCTGTTGAAACGGTTGATGGCGCAGGACGCGCTGGACGTGGGGCCGTGCCCGGCTGCGGATGCGCCCGATGACTTGCCACACTGGCCTTCCGCGCTGGTGCTGACGGGGGATCAGGTGTATGCCGACGATGTGGCCGGACCCATGTTGCATGCGATTCACCAGGTGATCGCGCGGCTGGGCCTGCCCGACGAGCCGCTGGCTGGTGGCGACATGTTTGGATTGGACAGTGCGCAGGCGCTGTATCGCCACCCGGCGGGTTTCTATCGCCGCGAGACCCTGCTGCCCCGGCAGGCGCGCAACGCGGCCCTGATTGAAGTGTTGTTCGGCGGTGTCGAAAAACCGGTGTTCACCACCGACAGTGCCCACAACCACTTGATCACGTTGGGCGAGGTGCTGGCGATGTACCTGCTGGTGTGGTCTCCGGCGCTGTGGCCGCTGATCAATCTGGACCCGCCCGCCGGGCTGGATGCTGCCTCTGCCGCGCTGTACCAGACCGAGCGTGCGGCGCTGGAAGATTTTGTGGTTGGACTGCCGGCGGTGCGGCGCTTGTTCGCTCATCTGCCCACAGCGATGATCTTTGATGACCACGACATCACCGACGACTGGAATCTGAGCCGCGAGTGGGAGGAGGTGGCCTATGGACACCCATTTTCCCGGCGCGTCATTGGAAACGCCCTGGTTGGCTACCTGATCAACCAGGGCTGGGGCAACGCGCCAGACGCGTTTGGCGCCGCGTTGATGGAGCAGGTTCAGGCTGGCGTCCATGCTCCAGGGCACGAGGCGCACAATGGACTCATTGACGGACTGCTCAATTTTGGCCGATGGCACTACACCTGGCCTACGCAGCCACCTTTGGTGGTGATCGACAGCCGGACGCACCGCTGGCGCTCAGAGTCGGCGGCCCGCAAGCCGTCGGGTCTGATGGACTGGGAGGCCCTGACCGATCTGCAGCAGGCGCTCAAAGGGCTTCCGGCCGTGTTGCTGGTTTCCTCGGCGCCCATTTTTGGCGTGAAGTTGATTGAGGCCATTCAGCGGGCGTTCACCTGGTTGGGCCACCCTTTGATGGTCGACGCCGAAAACTGGATGGCGCACCCGGGGGCAGGGCATGCCATGCTCAACGTTTTTCGCCACCCCAAGACACCGCAGCATTTTGTGGTGCTGTCAGGCGATGTTCACTATTCGTTTGTGTACGACGTGGAGTTGCGCGGTCAGGTGCGTGGACCCGATATCTGGCAGATCTGCAGCAGCGGGCTGCGCAACGCCTTTCCGCCCCGCCTGCTCGACGTGCTGGATCTGGCCAACCGGTGGCTGTACGCGCCCCGATCCCCGCTGAACTGGTTCACCCGCCGGCGCAGCATGCAGGTGATTCCCCGCAAGCCCGAGGGCACTGCGCACGGGCGGCGTCTGCTCAATGGCAGCGGCGTTGGCCTGGTCGAGCTTGACGCACAGGGTGTGCCCTGGCGCATTCGGCAAATCCTGCGCGAGGGCCGGTTCGTCGGCTTCTCCCGGCGAGATACCGAGTCGCGCTGGGACTGATCCAAGCCTGGCGAGTTTCAGCGCCGGTGCTGGTGGCAGATCCCGGGCGGGCGTGAGACTGCAGGCGTCTGGTGCGCCAGCCCATCGAAAAACCTCGTGGCATGAGCGGTAAACACCGCCCACCCCAGGCGGCTGGAGCTGCTTACGCCGTGTGGTTTTTGGGTTGGCGCAGCCACACCACCACCAGCGTAACGACGGTCAGCGGGATCACAAAACCGATCATCGTGGCAGAAAAGGCTGGCAGGGCTTCGTGCTGTTGAGCGGCCAGCAGCAGGTAGCCTACGTAGGCCACGTAATAGCCCAGAAACACGGCACCTTCCCAGCGTGCGATTTCACGCCCGGTGACGAAAATGGGCAAACAGGCCAGCGCGACAGCCAGCATGACCCAGATGTCAAAGTTGAGCACCGATGACGCCACCGCCAGGCCGTCGCTGCCAGCCACCAGTCCGCTCAGGCCCACCACGCCGAGAATGTTGAACGTGTTGCTGCCGACGACGTTGCCCACGGCAATGTCGCGCTCGCCCTTGAGGGCCGCGGTCAGCGAGGTGGCCACCTCGGGCATGGAGGTGCCTGCCGCGACGATGGTCAGGCCGATAACCAGATCACTCACACCAAAGGACTTTGCAAAAGCCACGGACGAGCTCACCAGCCAGTCGGAGCCGACGACCAGCAGCGCGAGCCCTGCGACGATCAAGCCGATCTGGGCAGCCCAGTGCGCATCCCAGGCGCCCGGCTGGGCAGGACGCACTTCGTCATTGAATTCCGTCGCCTGTTGAGCGCTTTCCTTTCGCGACTGGATGACCAGAAATGCGGTGTATGCAACCAACAAGACCAGCAAGAGCAGGCCCTCCCAGACCTGGATGTTGCCGTCCAGCGCCAGCACCAGTAGCAGCAGCGAAGCCCCCAGCATGATCGGAATTTCTTGCCGAATCAGCTGGATGTGGACCACCAGCGGCACGATCAGCGCGCTGATGCCGAGAATGAACAGCACGTTGAAGATGTTGCTGCCGACCACGTTGCCAATGGCGATATCGCCTTTGCCTTCAAGCACGGCACCGGTCGAGACGGCCATTTCTGGGGCGCTGGTGCCAAATGCCACGATGGTCAGCCCGACCACCAGTGGCGAGAGCCCAAACGACAGCGCCAACTTGGACGCTCCTCGAACGAGCGAACTGGCGCCAGCGACCAGGGCGACCAAGCCCGCTGCAAACCACAAAGACTGTATCCAGAGCATATTGACCAACCAAAAAGGCGCCCCAAGGGCTGCGGGTGAAACTTAGATGTGCTGTAAAACGAGTTTATTGGAACCGAAATCTTCCTAGAAGAAATTTGCAGGTTGGAAGAAGCTATCTCAGCTTTTGGCTGATACTTCCCTCCACGAATGTGTGGTACCGAGATGAGGCCGAGGTGGCATGGTTGCTGGCCAAACCACGACCGTTCCCGCCAAAAATGCGCCTGTTGGCTGTCTGTCAACATGGCAAAACCGGTGACTTGACCAGCGTTTGCACGGCTCAGAGTCAACCCATAAAACAACATGAAATCTTTGGATAACCATCCGGATGATCCGGCCCGGGGGAAACCATTGTCGCAGGTTCTGGCGGGTCTGGCCCATCAGGGCAACAGCGAGCGCATTCGCGTCAAAGACCTGTTGGATGCTCTTGGGAATCGGGCCATTGGTGCGCTGATGTTTGTGTTTGCTGTGCCCAGCATCTTTCCGGTTCCACCCGGCGTGTCAACCATCCTGGGCACGCCGCTGATCTTTCTGTCGGTTCAGTTGATGCTGGGTTTGCGTCCCTGGCTGCCGGCGATCATCAGCCAACGCTCGCTCAGCCGTGGCGACTTCCAGGCGTTGATCCGCCGGGTTCTGCCCTGGCTGGCCAGGGCCGAGCGCCTGTTGCGCCCGCGGCTCGCTGTGCTGGCGGCACCGCCCCTTGAGTACGTGATTGGGCTGCTGTGTCTGCTGTTGTCGGTTGCGCTGGCGCTGCCCATTCCGTTGGGCAACACATTGCCTGCCTTGGCCATCGGCATTTTGGCTCTCGGTGTGCTGGAAAAAGACGGTCTCTGGGTTTTAGCCGGCTTCGTGGCTGCAGCGCTTGCCGCCACGGTGGTGTCTGGCGTGGTGTTCGCCATGCTCCAGGCGGCTGTCTTCCTTGTTGGTCAGTTGTTTCATTGATGCGCCCGGTTGTGTTCCATTTTTTTCGTGAGCGGTGGCGAGGCAAGACGCCGTTGCCGCGTTTGTTCTGGATCGACTTGCTCGCGACAGCGACCGTGTTGAACTTGCTCTTTGGATTTGTCTCACTGCTGATGCTGGCAAAACGGGTGGACTGGGCATGGGTGTTTGCTGTGCATGCGTTGGTCATCCCTTACAACGCGTTTTTGGTGGTGTCGATATGGCGCCATGCGAAAACACCACCTTGGATGAGGGCTGCATCCGCTGTCTGGTTGCTGGTGGCTTTTGCTATCTGAGTCCCGTCTCAGGGCTGTACCTGCGAGTGTTCAGGTGCTTTGTGGGTGGACATTGCGCTGGCCCAAAAAACATGTACGTCAAGGGTGGAAAATGAGCCGATATGTCTATTTCAACGTTTGACTCGACGTTCGAGCGGTTGGCGCTGTTGATCCCAGGTCATTGGGACAAGGTCATCGTCTCGGTGATCCTCATCGGCCTCGCGCTGCTTTTTTCTCAAATTTGGGCCCGGTATCTGGCCCGCGGGCAGATTTCTGCGCAGAAACGCAGGCTGCACCTGGTGTGGGCGCGCAACATTATTTGGTTCGCTGCCTTGCTCGCGATCATTTCGCTGTGGGCTTCCACGATCGCGGGTTTTGCGCTTTCGCTGGCCGCCGTGGCGGGTGCGCTGTTGATTGTGAGCAAAGAGTTGGTGATGTGCGTGCACGGCTACCTCTATGTCACCTTGGTTCAGCCGTTCAAGGTGGGTGATGTCATCGAATTTGGCGCCCTCAAGGGCCGGGTGATCGACATCGACATGTTCGCCACCACGCTGACCGAATTTGACGCGGCCGGCCAGGCGACCGGGAACGTGGCAGAGTTTCCCAATGGCCTGCTGCTCACCACGCCGCTCAGGAACATGTCGCCAACGGGCACATTCTCCCTGCACCATGTCCGGATTCCCGTTCCCGAGGCGTTTGTCCACGATCTTGACCGGATTGAAATCGCGTCCATGGCTGCAGCCGAGCGCGTGACCGGTCCATGGCGTGACGAGGCCATTGCGCATTTCAGAAAGGTTTCTGAACAGCAGTTCATTCATTTCCCCTCTGGCAAGAACAAGGTGTCCTGGGATTTTTCTAATCCGGAACACCTGGTCCTGGTGGTGAGGGTGGCCTGTCCGAGCGATGAGCGCTCGGGCGTGGAACAGGCCGTTTTTCGAGAAACGTGGAAAGCGATGGTTCCACAAACTTCGCCGCCAGGCGGTGACTGAAGGTACGGACCCGCGATGAACAGCCCGACCTGGCTGTTGACGAAGACGGAGAACGCCGCACACTGAGCGGTCAGCGGCAGCGCAGAGCGCACCCCCTGAAAGCTCAATCGGGCCTGTAACGCCGTCACCCGGACGGTGAGCGCCGCGGTGGTCAAAGGCGTCCGTGTTCATGGGCCTTTTCAGTGGAAAGAGCGCGGTCAACGGCCGTTTCTAGGTTCAATGATGCGTTGCGACAGTGCCACCGGTCGCGGTACCCTCAAGGCTCATGGAAGGGCCAACCCGTCCAGCGACGTCTGGTCGCTGTTCGGCACCCGGCGCTCTCGATCGGGATGGGCGTCGCCGGTCTGTTCCGTGTGAAAAGAAGTGACCATGTTTCAAGGGTCCAGATCGCTGCGATGCACAGCGGTAAAAGTCTGTACAAGGTTTCTCGGAAGTCATTGGCGAAACGTCAGGGTTGTTGCCCTTTGGCGCTCTTCAGTCCTTGGGGCGCACAACAAAAAAGCCCCTGCGCGCAAGCGAGGGGCTTTGTTCTGAGTGGACGCTCACTTCCAGGTGGCGCACGATTTTCTGGCCGGGTTGGCCAGGCTCCGCAACCTGCGGCGCTGGGCATGCCGGTTGTCTCGGCCCGCCCCGCGTTACAGGCCGGCAGCGGCGCGCAGGGCGGCGGCTTTGTCGGTGCGTTCCCAGGTGAACTCGGGCTCTTCGCGGCCAAAGTGGCCGTAGGCGGCAGTCTTTTGGTAGATCGGGCGCAGCAGGTCCAGCATCTGGATGATGCCTTTGGGCCGCAGGTCAAAGTGCGCGTTCACCAGGGCGGCAATTTGCTCGTCCGGGATCACGCCGGTTCCCTCGGTGTACACCGTCACGTTCATCGGCCTGGCCACGCCAATGGCGTAGGCCACCTGGATCTGGCACTGCTTGGCCAGCCCGGCGGCCACAATGTTTTTGGCCACGTAGCGCGCGGCGTAGGCGGCCGAGCGGTCGACTTTGCTGGGGTCTTTGCCGCTGAAAGCGCCGCCGCCGTGCGGGCAGGCGCCGCCGTAAGTGTCCACAATGATCTTGCGCCCGGTCAGGCCGCAGTCACCCTGCGGACCGCCGATGACGAAACGGCCGGTCGGGTTGATCAGGTAGCGGGTGTTGTGCAGCCACGCTTTGGGCAGCACCGGCTTGATGATTTCTTCAATGATGGCCTCGATGAAGCTGTCCTTCATCTTGGTCGGGGTTTCCGACTGGTCGGGGCTGTGCTGGGTGGACAGCACCACGGTGTCGATGCTGTGGGGTTTGCCGTCCACGTAGCGCATCGTCACCTGGCTCTTGGCGTCGGGCCGCAAGAAGGGCAGGCGGCCGTCTTTGCGCAGCTGGGCCTGGCGTTCCACCAGGCGGTGGGCGTAGTAAATGGGCGCGGGCATCAGCTCGGGCGTTTCGTCGCAGGCGTAGCCAAACATCAGGCCCTGGTCGCCCGCACCAATGTTCAGGTGGTCGTCCGAAGCGTGGTCCACGCCCTGGGCAATGTCGTTGCTTTGCTTGTCGTAAGCCACCAGCACCGCACAGCCTTTGTAGTCAATGCCGTATTCGGTGTTGTCGTAGCCAATGCGCTTGATGGTGTCGCGTGCCACCTGGATGTAGTCGACGTGCGCGTTGGTGGTGATTTCGCCGGCGAGCACCACCAGACCGGTGTTGGTCAGTGTTTCGGCGGCCACGCGGCTACGGGGGTCTTGCGCAAAGATCGCGTCAAGGATCGCGTCAGAGATCTGGTCAGCCACCTTGTCGGGGTGGCCTTCAGAGACGGATTCGGAAGTGAAGAGAAAGTCGTTCGCCATATAAACTCCAAAGGTTGCGGATCGGCGTTGCCGGTCTGCAAGAGTTCGGCGAACGCTTTAGCGGAATTTATGAATCGCCCCGCAATTAGTTCAGTAACTCGGCGATGGTGGGATTTTAGATCAAGCTTTTGACGCCAGCCTTCTTGGTTGCTCCAAGGCACCGCACCTGTGGGGCCATGTTTTGTTTGTACTGTGGACGCCTTCATTCGTTTGATTTTTGTGTTGTTGAGCAAGCTGCCGCTGCCGCTGTTGCACGCCGGGGGCTGGTTGCTGGGCTGGCTGAGTTTTTTGTTTTCGGGAAGCTACCGCCGCCGTTTGCTGGGCAACGTTCGCCAGGGCGGCTTCTCCATGGGGGTGGCCTTGGCTTCGGTGGGCGAGGCCGGCAAGATGGTGGCCGAGCTGCCTCGCCTGTGGCTGGGCCGCCCGGTACGGGTGGGCTGGGAAGGCGCCGCGCACATCGAGGCTGCGCAGGCGCATGGCGTGGGGGTGTTGTATCTGACGCCGCACCTGGGTTGCTTTGAAATCACGGCGCAGGCGCTGGCCGAGCGGTTCGGTGAACGCATGCCCATCACGGTGCTGTACCGCCCGGCGCGCCAGCCGTGGCTGCGCGAGTTGGTGGCCAGTGCCCGCAACCGACCCGGCTTGCACACCGCGCCCACCACGCTTGCCGGCGTCAAGCAGCTCATCAAAGCCCTCAAGTCGGGGCAGTCGGTGGGGCTGCTCCCCGACCAGGTGCCGCCCGAGGGGCAAGGTGTGTGGGCGCCCTTTTTCGGTCGGGATGCCTACACCATGACGCTGTCTGCCCGCCTGGTGCACAGCGCCAAGGCGCAGCCCGTGTTGATCTGGGGCGAGCGTCTGAGCTGGGGGCGCGGTTTCCTGGTCCATGTGCGCCCGTTTGACCCCACCCACGCAGCGCCCATGGCCACCGACGCCGCGCAGTCTGCGCAACAGATCAACCGCGCCATGGAAGCCCTGGTGCGCGAATGTCCGCAGCAATACCTGTGGTCTTATGCCCGCTACAAAAAACCCGCTGGCCCCGACAGCGCTGAGGCGGGTACCGCAACGGTAGCCAACGGACGCTGACTGTGCACCGCAAACCATCCTTTATGCCGACTTCTTCCCCAATGCCCGCCGAACCACCAACCCCCGTGGGCTGGGCCAACCGCCTGGGCCTTGGCCTCATGAGCCTGCTGGCGCACCTGCCTTTGCCTTGGATTCGCGCGCTGGGCTGGCTGGGCGGCCGGGTCTTGCATGGTGTGGCAGGCCGCCGCCGCCGCATTGCACGCACCAACTGGGCGCTGTGTTTTCCACAAGACAGTGAAACCCAGCGCAACCGTGCGGTGCGCCAGCATTTTGTTTTTTTTGTGCAGGCCTGGCTCGACCGCAGCTGGCTTTGGGGAGCCGATGAAGCCACGGTGCGGGCGCGTTTGCGCCTGGTCGGCGCCACCGATGAGCTGCAAGGGACTGCCCCCACCGTCGTCTTTGCGCCGCATTTTGTGGGGCTGGACGCCGGTGGAACAGCGCTCGCGCTTTTTGTGCCGAGGGCGTTCATCAGCGTGTATGCCGAGCAGGCCAATGAAGCGGTGGACGGCTGGATCAGGGCGGGCCGACTGCTCTACGGCGCTGTGAAGCTGGTCAGCAAGCACCAGGGGTTGCGCACCGTGGTGCAGGCGGTGCGGGCGTCCGAGGTGCTCTATCTGTTGCCCGACATGGACATGGGGCCTGCGGAGTCGGTCTTTGTGCCGTTTTTTGGTGTGCCCACCGCCACGGTGCCCACATTGCCACGCCTGGCGCGACTGGGGCAGGCCAAGGTGGTGCCCGTCATCAGCCGCATCACCCCGCAGGGCTACGACGTGGAGGTGTTGCCCGCCTGGCCCGACTATCCGGGGCCAGACGCACAGGCCGATACCGCCCTCATGAACCAGCGCCTGGAAGCCATGATCCTGACCATGCCCGAGCAGTACTACTGGGTTCACAAGCGTTTCAAGACCCGTCCGCCGGGGACGCCTTCGGTTTACGACAGGGAATGAACCGCCCAGTCTCTCAGTCGAGTGACTCGGGTTCGGGTTCCTGGTCAGGGTCCAAGCTGGGTTCGACCGGTTCACTCTTCAGTTTTTTGGCGGGTGCATGGGACCATTGCCAGAGCAACTGAGCCACTTCGTCGAGCCCCTGCTTTTTCAGCGCCGAAAACAGCATGGCTTCACCGCCGCCGCTTTGCAGCTTGGCAATAGACAAAGCCTTGGCCGCTTCTGATCGACTGAGTTTGTCGGACTTGGTGAGCAGCACCAAAAACTTCAGACCAGCCTGTACGCGAGGCCTGATCACGTCGAGCAAAATTTCGTCCAGCTCGGTCATGCCCAGGCGCGGGTCGATCAGGAGCACCACGCCCGTGAGGTTTTCGCGGGTCATGAGGTAGTTGCCCATCACGCGCTGCCAGCGCAGTTTGGCTTCACGCGGCACAGCGGCGTATCCGTAGCCTGGCAAATCAGCCAGCACCGCGTCGTGCACGCCCTGTTTGCCCAGCGAAAACAGGTTGATGCTCTGGGTGCGGCCGGGCGTCTTGGATGCAAAGGCCAGGCGCTTTTGCTGCGTCAGCGTGTTGATGCAGGTCGATTTGCCGGCGTTGGAGCGTCCGACGAAGGCGATTTCAGGCAGACCAAGCGCTGGCAAGTGCTCCAGCTGGGGCGCCGTGGTGAGGAAGCGCGCGGTGTGCAGCCAGCCATGGGCGATCTTGGCTTCCACTGTGGCGGGCACCGGGTTTATGCCAACGTTGGGTGGTTCGGCGGTGGTGGCAGGGGCGTCGTTGGACGGCGAATCGGCGGCGGGGGCTGGAGTGTGGTGTTGGGTCATTTGGAGCTTTTTCGGTAGGGCATTGTAAAATTGTCCGGCTTAGAACAAAACTACCGCGAATCTCTTCAACCGAACCCGTCGCCACCGACGTTAGCCCAGACATGAAATTGCCTGTTTCACTCCTTTGCGCCGCTGCCGCCGCAGCCCTGTCGTTCAGCGCCCATGCCCAGTCGGCCAAGCCCGATCTGGTCAAAGGTGCGGCCTTGTACGGCCAGATGTGTGTGGCCTGTCACGGCGCCGACGGCAATTCGAGCACACCGATCAACCCGTCGTTGGCACAGCAGCATCCCGAATACCTCATCAAGCAGTTGCAGGAATTCAAGTCTGGCAAGCGCGATAACGCCATCATGAAGGGTTTTGCTGCGGGACTGTCCGATGATGACATGCGCAACATCTCCTTCTGGCTGGCAGACCAGAAAGCCAAGACCGGCTTCGCGAAAGAGAAAGACCTGGTCCGCATGGGCGAGCGCATTTACCGCGGCGGCATTGCCGACCGCCAGATCGCTGCTTGTGCAGGCTGCCACAGCCCCAACGGTGCCGGCATCCCGGCACAGTACCCCCGTTTGTCGGGTCAGCATGCCGAGTACACAGCCAGCCAGATGAATGCTTTTCGCAACGGCACGCGCAACAACAACGCCAAAATGACCGGCGTTGCAGCCAAAATGAACGATCTTGAGATCAAGGCTGTTTCCGACTACATCGCCGGACTGCGCTGAGCTTCGGTCCGGGTCAAGTCCCCTCGGTGGGCGTGGATATAAGCGATCGTTAATATTTAACGTCACAATCTGAAAGAGTTTCTTTTGCATTGAACCGCTGACCGGAAATCACATCACATCACATCACATCAGGGCGAGTTCTGGAGCAACCAGACCGGCTCCATGACGAATTGCATGGAACTTGACACTCAGCACCAATGCGCGGTGAGGGCGTAAGGCTGGCGGATACTGCTGCCTATTTAACTTCCTGCGACCTGTATCCAGAGCCCTCATGAGTCTGAGCACCGAAGCCCTGTTCATTGCAGCCCTGGGGCTGCAAGCCCCTTGGCGTGTGGAGCGCGCCGAACTCAACACATCCAAGCGGGTCATTGACTTTGATGTGGTCTGCACTGAGCAACGCATGACCTGCCCGCATTGCGGCGTGCTGGACCAAGGCATCCACGAACGCGTGCGCCGATCCTGGCGCCACCTGGACTTCTTTCAGTTCGAAGCCTGGCTGCATGCCGACATTCTCCGCGTGGCCTGCAGCGCCTGCGGCAAGACCAGCCAGGTGCCGGTTCCCTGGGCGCGTGAAGGCAGCGGTTTCACGCTGCTGTTTGAAGCCTTGGCACTGAGCCTGTGCAAAGAGCTGCCGGTGGCCCAAGCGGCGCGGCAC
>Ga0208242_100695_pt1 | contig 14500 bp, 8 predicted proteins | sample SubbioAug_CSW13A_FD_184825 | JGI IMG/M metagenome (GOLD analysis project Ga0208242, IMG submission 184825) | Serpentinite rock and fluid subsurface biosphere microbial communities from McLaughlin Reserve, California, USA - CR12Aug_CSW13A (SPAdes) | ecosystem: Environmental > Terrestrial > Deep... | reverse complement strand
AAAGGTTGCAGGTTCAAGTCCTGTCGAGCGCGCCATGAATTTACGTTGGGGTTGTAGCTCAGCTGGAAGAGCGCTACGCTGGCAGCGTAGAGGTCGAGGGTTCGAGCCCCTTCAGCTCCACCAAACTTTAAAAAACAAGTCGAAATTTGTCGACTTTTTATTTTCTTTTCACACGTATATCACAATGATTGTGTATGATAATTTTATACAAGGAATTAATACTAACTTTATCATTTTTCTTCCTTACTCCTAAACAACCCCCTTGTATCAACCACCATAAAAAAATATGGTGGTTTTTTTCTTTTCATATGCTAAAATTATAAATAAATGTGCCGACTTAGCTCAATTGGTAGAGCAACTGATTTGTAATCAGTAGGTTGCGGGTTCAAGTCCTGTAGTCGGCACCATTATTTCTCTCACTAGCTTATCAGCACTGAATAAAACGATCAAATCAATTATTTCTCACATCAATAATCAAATTATCTTTTAAGAAAACTTAAAAGTTTAATATAACATTTGCGTATGATTCTTAAGGGGAATGGACTATGAAAAAAGATGATCTTGATTTAACACCAATCATTGAGAATGTCGTTTTAAAGACCATTTTAAATAATTCTACAGACACGATATATTTCAAAGATTTGAAATCAAGGTTCATCTACAACAGTAGAGCACATGCTAATCAACTCAATGAATTAGATACGTCGATGTTTTTAGGTAAGACAGATTTTGACTATTTCCCACCTCAGTTTGCGAAAGCAGCTTATGATATCGAACAGAATATTATTAAAACTGGTCAACCTCAAATAGGAGTAATTGAGAAATGGGATAAACCAAATGGAGAAACACAATGGTTAATGTCATCTAAATATCCACTCTATGATGAAGAAAACAACATAATTGGAACTTGGGGAATATCCAAAGACATTACTAAACTTAAAGAAGCAGAAGAGCAATTAGTTAGACTCAACAATGAACTTACAGAAGCTAACCATCGATTGGAAATTTTATCCATTCGCGATGGATTATCTGGTTTATACAATCATCGCCATCTTTTTGAAACGTTACAAGTAAATGAAAATCAACGCATTAGGCACATTAATCATGGCCAAGAAATGATTTATTCACTTGTTGTATTTGATGTGGATGATTTTAAAAACATTAATGACACTTATGGACATCTTAGTGGAGATAAAGTGATAAATCAAATTTCTGAAATCTTACTTAAGAACACACGAGCATCTGATATGTGTTTTAGAACGGGTGGAGACGAATTTGCTATACTTTTAAATAACACATCACTTCAATCCGCTTTCACTGTCGCTGAACATTTACGTGAAGTTATCTCTCAACATCATTTTAATCTTGGTGAAAGATCAATTCATCTCACCATTAGCGCTGGAGTATCAACATGCACCCAAGCCAACTCCATTGATGAGTTTGTAGGTCTTGCGGATACAAGAATGTATGTTTCAAAGAACAATGGAAAAAATAAAGTTTCAAAATAAGATACAACTCATTTGTAAGCCATCTTTTCGACTATATAAAAACATTAGATTTATGCTAGTATGAATATTATCTTAAATTTTTCACACAATAGTTTCATTTTATATGTATAATAAGAAATAAGAAAACGGTTTCATTATCGTCATTAAAGGAGGTCAATGTGGTAGACATCAGAGAAATAGCAAGACTTGCAGGCGTATCCACAGCGACAGTATCAAAAGTTTTAAACAATTACACTGAAGTTAGCGATGCAACAAAAGAAAGAATTTTAAAAATTGTTGAAGAAGTAGGTTATATTCCTAATTCGAGTGCACGTGCACTAAGTACTAAACGAACGTGGTTAATTGGGATAGTCTATTCTGAACATCTCCATATTGGGCTTGAGCATAATTACTTCTCAGGTGTTTTAGAAGCATTTAAACGTGAAATTGAGCAATTCGGATATGATGTTGTCTTTATTTCAGGTGGAGATATTGGGTATCTTAAACGTTGTCAAGTCAGAAATGTTGATGGTGTATTTGTTGTAACTGCAGACATGGCTGATACGGATTTAACTGCTCTTTTTGATAGTGATATCAAGTGTGTAACCACCGACGTACCTTATAATTCAATTCCATTAGTCTATTCAGATAATAAACAAGGCAGTATGCTTGCTACAAACCACTTATTAGAACTCGGTCACAAAAAAATAGCTCACATTGGCGGTCCACTTTCTACTTTGGCTGGATCTGAACGTCTAGAAGGATATAAAGAAGCTCTATCATTAGCGGGAATCCCATTCAATTCTGATTATTATATTGAAGCGATGGAGTTTGATAGCCAATCAGGATATGAGTGTATGAATCAATTGTTAGATTTACCTCAACCTCCTACTGCAGTATTTGTCATGTGTGATTTATCAGCTTTAGGCGTTTTTAAAGCCATCAATGAGCGAGGACTCAAAGTTGGTGAGGATATTTCAGTAGTAGGTTTTGATGATATTGAACTCGCTTCACATACACATCCATCACTAACTACAGTACGTCAAAACAGAAAAGCGATTGGACGAACCCTAGCACAAATCCTAGATCGTAGAATCAATAATAAAAAGGTTGAAGAGAGAACACTGATCCCTACAGAACTCATTGTTCGATCATCCACATGCAAAATTAAGTAAGAATGAATAAATTCTTACTTTTATTTTGTATAGATGGTTGTAAGCGCTTAACCAAGTGATATAATAAAGGCGAAAACGATTTCGTAAGGAGAGTAAGATGAAAAATCGCACATTGATATTCGAAGAAACCTTTAATGAAGGTACACTTCCAAACGATTCCACTTGGAACTATGATGTTGGAGGAAAAGGTTGGGGTAATGGTGAATTACAATATTATACCCATGCAAATCCTGAAAACGTAATAATTAAAGATGGGAAACTGATTATTACAGCTGTTAGAAAAGAAATGGAAGGTCATCCAATTACTTCAACTCGTCTAGTAACTCGTGGAAAAAAACATTGGTTGTATGGTCGATTTGAAATTAGAGCAAAAATGCCAAAAGGAAAAGGGACTTGGCCAGCCATTTGGATGCTAGGAATTGATGAAGAGAATTTAGGATGGCCACGCATGGGTGAGATTGATATCATGGAGCATGTTGGGCGTGATCAAGATACAGTTCATTTCAGTCTACATACTGAAAAGTACAATCATCCTAAGAAAACTCAAATTACATATGTTTCAAAAATTTCTAATGTAAGTGATGAATTCAAGACTTATGTGATGGATTGGAGTGAAGATCAAATTTCATTCGAAGTCGATGGTCAACATTATGCAACATTCTATAAAAAGGATTATGCAGATTCATGGCCATTTGATAAACCACATTACCTCATTCTCAACTTAGCGATGGGCGGTGGATTCGGTGGCCAAGTTGACATGGACTGTTTACCTGCAACTCTAGAAATTGAATCCATCAGAGTATACCAATAAGCAAATGAAAGGGTTGAAACATTTCTGAATATTTTTTGTAAGTTATTCAAATTTATAACACAAAACTCAAAAATGAACCAATCAAGGTGTTAGCGCTTACAAATTTAAATATTTTTTATGTAAACGCTTTAAAAAGTAGTTGAAAACGTTTTCGTAGCATGCTAATATGACATTAGAAGACATCCACAGGAGGGATAAAATGAAGAAGACAATCGTTTTATTATTTTCACTCTTCACTATGGCTTCCATCTTAACAGGCTGTGCTCCAGGTTATAAACAACTGGATTCTGCAGTTGAGGGCGAGATCACAATCATGCTCTGGTCTGGTGATGGAACATTCATGGAAGACATTGGAAGAAAAGATCTTGCACCAGAAGATTTGAAAGGACAAAACCAAGCTGCAGCTTATGCTGTTGCGAAGGCTTTCAATCAACTTTATCCAAATGTTAAAGTTAACGTATTTGCTAAGAGTGGCGGACCAAATGACAATGGCGTTACTTGGCAACAAGAATTAGAAAATTTCAAAGCTGAATATGGCAAATACCCAGATGTATATGCTAGTACAGACTTAGTTGGAGATATCTCAAGAGGATTAGTTGCTGACTTATCCCAATTCTCTAATGACCCACTTTACAAATCATTCAATACATCAGTTATGGGAATGATGAACTACTACGGTTTCCAAGCTGGGGTTCCTCAATTCTTACAACCTTGGGGTGTTTATGTTAACAAAGCTCTTGCTGAAGATAACAACTTAGACGTTCCTAATGTAAACTGGACAATTGAAGAATACACAAGTTTCATTACTAAAGCTGATGGAGTTAATTTCTGGGGTGCAATGGACACAGAGTTTGATTTCATTCGTACAGGATCCACTAAATTTGAACAAATGATGTTCAATTATGATGGAACTGGCACTTATGTTGACTTGAACTCAGATGAAATTAAAGACCTTATTGATTACATTCCTCGTTGGTCACGTGTTGCTATTTGGCCACAAAACGATTTAGGTAATGTACCTACTGAAGTTATGGATGCTAACTGGTGGTGGTCACACAAATTCTTCATGGAAAACAAACTATTAACCAATGGTGGAGATCCATGGATGATGGGTGACTGTGCTAATCCAGATCCTAATCACTGGGCAGCATGTAAATCTTCTGACTGGGATATCTATCCTCGTCCATCTACTGACTACCAACCAAACACTGTAGGTGTTGTTCTTGACCCTCTAGCTGTTTACAATGTATGTATGGCTGATGGAAATGCTGAATGTACAGAAGAAGAAACTGCACAAACTAAACTTGCTTACACATTCGCAGCTTTCTGGGCTGGTGACACTCGTTCACTACAAGCTCGTGCTGATCAAATGTTCTTAGATGGAGAAATCCTCAAGACTGCACTTAATGACTCATTCCCATTAGTTACTGGCGAAGAATTCGACAAACAAATGGAAATTTGGTTCTCTGCACCTAACCACCAACGTTTTGAAGATCCTAACCGTATGCCTGGTTTCCACGAAGTCATTCGTATTTGGAAAGCTGGACAATTCTGGGCAGTTTCTGACAAAGCTTATCCTTGGACTTACAATTTTGAAGGTGCAAGCCGTCCAATCCTATATGAATGGTTAAACTCTTGGAATCCTGAAGTAGCTGGTGCTCGTCGTACTGATGCTAACTGGGCTGACAATGTTAAAGCTAAATTAGGTGATTGGAATACTGCTTTCAACCAACGTTTTGAAGAATCCTCAGCAGCATTAAAACAAGGATTAATTCAATTCTACGGTTACGAAGCATCCGATTTCGAATAAAAATCATGAAGAGGCATAATGAATGCCTCTTTTTTTACGAAATTAACGAAAACGTTTTCTTTACATCATGTAAGCGCTTTGATAAAATGAAGGTGGGTAACGTGCATTTTAATTCTATGCACAAATAAACTATGGAGGATAAGCATGAAGTATAGAGCAAAAGGATTCTTGGTGATACTCATAGGGATGCTAATAATGAGTGGATGTGTTGCTACAAATATCAATACACCTCCATCAAGTCAGCAATCAATCTTAGCTTATCAGCGATTAGCCACCATGTTACGTCAAGGACGTGTAACACACATGGATTTTTGGAGCGAAAACGTTGTTGAGGATTTAGAGAATGATATTGAAGTCATGCTTGATGATATTCAAACACTTGAAGCAATGGAATCCATTAGCTTTGAATTATCATCCTCCTCTGTAACTAAAGCTCATTTTGAAGCTCTATTAAGAGTTCGTGAAAGAACATTAATCAATCCTATCTTAAGGATTGAGGTTAATGGGGAAGTTCCTTTTCGTGAATCAGCAACAGTCGATGTTGCCATTTTATGGCGAGATGTCACGAAGAACTTCACTTTAGATAGTTATGGTGATGAATCACTGCCTAACCAAGAATCGGATAATACTTTGCGCTGGATTCCGTTCTTCAATAACACCTATGCAACAAGTCGTCCTTTATTCTATCAATTGAGTGAAGGTGTTAACGTGATCACAATCACTAACGTCTCAAGTGACCCGATTGATATTTCGGGTTTTAAGGCGTCAACACCCTGGGAAATTCCTTCCTATCAAGCACCATCAACTACTCCTAGTGATTCGATTGAAGAAAGAATTAATGCGATTGCTTATGTTTCAAAGAACTCTTCGTTTGTTCGACTAAGTTCACATCCATCTATCTCAGTATCACCATTTGATCCAGTGGATAAAAAACTAAATGTCATTGATGGCTTATCCTGGAACAAATCTGGGCAGGCCGTTGACTATGAAATTATGGTTCCCCAGAGTGGATATTATCAACTTGCTTTCCATTACAATAATCAAAAGCCAGACTTTTCAGTCTTTAGATCAATTGCTATAAATGGCACCATTCCATTCAAAGAAGTAGAATCGTACGCATTTAAACCAACCACAATGGGACGTTGGGGAATAGAAACACTTAGTGATGATCAAGGAAATCCTTATTGGTTTTACCTTGAGTCTGGGAAAAACATTCTTACCTTAAGAGCAGAAAATGCTCCAATACAATCCTCCTTGGATACGCTTCAACTTATGATTGATCATATTAATCAATTTGCTTTGGATATTCGAAAAATTACGGGAAAGGAAGTGGATCGTAACCGTACATGGAAATTGACTTCATTCTTACCTGAAACTGAATCTGTTTTAGAGTCATATGAAATCTTATTGGAAGCTGTGCTTCATGATACGGCTCAATATGCTCCGAATGGACTAGGCTCTTCAACTCTTTCTTACTTACAAAAAGCGTTATTTAAAGTAAGAAAGATGAGAGAAAAGCCAGATGAATTACCACTTTATCTTGATGATTTATATTCACAAACAGGTTCGGTGACTGAAATGATTGGGCTAAGTTTAACTGAGCTTGCCAATCAATCGTTATCATTGAATGAGATTGCAGTTTCTACAACTCCAACAACCATGGTTGCTGAAGCGAGTATGATTGATAAAACAATCTCAGGACTTCAAGCTTTCATTGCATCATTCACTTCACAAAAATATGTGGCGCAAAAAGATCCAGAAGCATTGAATATTTGGGTTAACCGCTCCATTACTTATGTGGATACCATGCAAAAATTAGTGGATGCTGACTTCACACAAAAAACAGGAATTAAAGTAAAGATTTCAGTTATGCCTGATGTTAACCGACTTATTTTAGCAAATGCAGCCAATCAATCTCCTGATGTCGCTCTTGGATTACCATCCTATATGCCGTTTGACTTCGCGATTCGTGGTGCAGCCTATCCACTCAGTGATTTTGATGATTATTGGGAAGTTGCTTCAACCATGGCTCCAGGAGCTTTTGTTCCTTATCTTTATGAAGGAAACGCATATGCTTTACCAGAAACGTTAGATTTCCACACCTTAATTTATCGTACAGATATCTTTAATGGTTTAGATTTGTCTGTTCCAGATACTTGGCGTGATGTCTTGGATTTACTTCCAGAACTTCAGCGATATGGAATGAATTTCTACTACTTAACAGCAGGTGGCGGAAGCTTAAAATGGTTCTATCAAACTAGCCCATTCATTTATCAATACGGAGGTTCACTTTATGATGAAAGTGGATATCGATCAGGTATCGATTCACCTGAAGCCGTAGCGGGAATTCGTTTCCTTAGTGAACTCTTTACAACATATTCAATTCCTGAGCAGGTTCCATCATTCTATAACTCTTTCAGATATGGAACACTCCCTATTGGGATTGCAGACTTTGCCACTTACTTACAAATTAAGAATGCTGCTCCTGAACTAGCAGGTCAATGGGCTTTAGCTCCTTATCCAGGAACCATGAACAATGAAGGAGAAGTGGTTCGTTGGGACATTGTCAACGGGACGTCAGGAATGGTGTTTGCGAACACAGATAAACCTACACAAAGTTGGGAATTCATGAAATGGTGGATGGATACAGAAACACAAACCAATTTCTCATATAATCTACAATCCACGTATGGACCTGAGTATGTATGGTTAAGTGCTAACTTAGAAGCTGTAGCTAACTCACCGATTGAATACGATGATAAACTAGTGATTCTTGAACAATCCAAGTGGCTGAATGACGTTCCTAGAACCCCAGGCCAATACATGCTTGAGCGTGGTATGTCAGACATCTGGAATACAACTGTCTTTGATGGAACCCCAGTTAGAATCGCAATCGATAGACAAAAACAAACCATTGATCGTGAGATTCGACGAAAAATGATTGAGTTTGGATTCTTAGATATCAACGGTAATGTCATTCGAGAGTATAAAGTGTACGATGTGAATTGGATTAGTGAACAAATTGAGAAAGCGAGAGGAAACTAACATGACCCAAGCAAGACAACTCATGAATCAACTTGCTCGCAAGAAAGAAAACGGCACGTTGGGTGAATGGTTAGCCATTTTTTGGTTATTGCTTCCCTATGCATTGATGTTTTCATTGTTTGTGGCTATTCCTGTCGCTTTTGCGATTGGTTTATCACTAACGTATTTCAACTCCATTCAGTTACCTGAATTTCAAGGGTTACTAAACTACATTACCTTATTAACACAAGATGAAATCTTCTTAAAGTATGTTTTACCTAACACCTTCAAGTATTCACTTATTGTGGGTCCTGGAGGGTATTTCCTTTCATTCTTCTTAGCTTGGATGCTTGCTCAAATTCAAGTCAAACCACGTACCATTTTAGCCTTAGCGATTTATACTCCTTCCATGGTTGGGGGAGTCTTCATTGCGGTTGTATGGCGAACATTGTTTTCTGGAAACGAGGCAGGTTACATTAACGCATTACTCATTCAATGGGGTTGGATCACTAAACCTATTCAGTTTCTTCAAGACCCAGCTTTCTTAATGAATATCATGATTGTGGTTGGTTTATGGAGTGCAATGGGGATTGGTTTCTTAGCCATGCTTGCGGGGATCATTAACACCAATGAAGAATTGTATGAAGCAGCATACATCGATGGGATTAAGAACAAATTTCAAGAAGTAATCTATATTACCATTCCATCCATGCATTCTCAAATGCTGTTTGGTGCCGTTATGGCGATTGTAGGCGCATTTAACAGTGGTTGGATTGGAGTTGCCTTATCTGGTTCAAATCCAACCCCACAATACGCAGGACAACTCATCATTAACCATATTGAAGACTATGGATTTCAACGTTATGAAATGGGCTATGCGGCCGCAATTTCAGTGGCTTTACTCCTTATGGTGTGGGGTTTCTCAAAATTGGCATATCGCCTATTCTCGGATCGATAGGAGGGGAAACAATGGCATTTCAAGGTACAAAAATCAATCCTAAACGATTTGATAAATCTCAACTTAAATTTTATTTTTTCCTTATACCAATGGCTTTATTCATGGTGCTTCCCGTTGTGTACATTATCAACCAAGCATTCAAGCCACTAGATGAATTATTTATGTTTCCACCACGCTTCTTTGTGATTAAACCAACCTTTCAAAATTTCAGTGATTTATGGCGAACTTCCTCAACAACTGGGGTTCCTATGACACGTTATTTATTCAACTCGATTGTAGCGACATCACTGACAGTATTTTTAACCATCATGGTGACAGCTGGTGCAGGTTATGTTTTATCAAAGAAAACCTTCAAGGCAAAAAACTGGTTATTCAGTGTTAATCAATTAGCGTTAATGTTTGTGCCAATTGCAGTGGCAATTCCACGCTATCTCATCATTAAGCAAACAGGATTAACGGATAACTTTCTAGCACACATCTTGCCAGCATTGGCTATGCCAGTAGGATTATTCTTAGTTAAGCAGTTCATGGACCAAGTGCCAGATGCAGTTATTGAAGCTGCTCGACTGGATGGAGCTAATGATTGGCAAATCCTCAATAAAATCGTTATTCCACTAGTCAGACCTGCGTTAGCAACCGTAGGAATTTTAACTTTCCAAGTGTCGTGGAATGCGACTGAAGCTTCCAGTTTATACATTACGAATGAAACACTTAAAAACTTTGCTTTTTACTTAAGCTCTCTTACCAACGCTTCCAACTCCATTGCGGGTGTAGGGATGGCTGCAGCAGCAGGGTTAATCATGTTTCTTCCTAACTTACTCATCTTTATTCTTTTACAATCCAAGGTCATGAACACCATGAGCCATTCAGGAATGAAGTAAGGAGAAACTATGAAAAAAATCATTAAACTAGGTTTCCTTCTCCTCTTACTAACATTAAGCGTCTCATCAATTTTTGCGACCTCTGCCACTTCCAGAACACGCACACTTAATGCGAAGTATGAAATTGTATGGACTCAAGATGCGTATTTACCAAAACGAACATTAACTAATCTAGGACTATCTTCTCCTCAAGATTCTGTGATGGATGAGAATGATCATTTATTCATTGCGGATCGTGATAATGCACGAATTGTACAATATGACACAAAGAATGACACAATTGTTCAAATCATAAAGCATCCGGACATGAGAACTCCAACAGGGGTTACTTTAGCTACTGATGGTGATATCTATGTCGCAGATCCAAGTGCTGCTGTGGTGTTTCGTTTTAATCGAAGTGGTGAGCTCATTGAGTTCTTTGATCGTCCAACAACGGCTTCCTTTGCGGATACAACGTATAAGCCTTTTAAGGTTGCGGTGGATAATCGACGCAATATGTATATTGTTTCTGAAGGAGTTTATAATGGGGTCATTCAATTATCAAATTCGGGTGAGTTCTTAGGATACTTTACTTCGAATAGAGTGAACTTAAACTTTACACAAATCCTTCAAGACATCTTCTTTACGGAAGCACAAAAAGCGTTGTTGTTGGGCCGTGTTCCTACAACCTTTACGAACGTCTATCTTGATTCTAAGGGTATTGTGTACACCACTACGATGGGCACAAACATGCATGGGGTTAAGAAGCATAATACTGCTGGACAAAACATGTTTGCTAATCAGTATACATGGGGTCCAAACGACTTAATTGACTTAACCACCGACAATAAAGGCATCATTTACGCCGCATCTAAACAAGGTTTGATCTTTGTCTACACCAATGATGGACAATACATTTTCAGTTTTGGATCAGCTTATGGTAATTACGATATTGCGGGATTGTTCAGTTCAATCTCATCTATATCTGTAGATTCACAAGGTCAACTGTGGGTACTTGATAGTGAGAAATCGTTCATACAATCCTTTGAACCTACAGAGTATGCAACTCAAATCTACAGTGCGATTGATTTATTCAATCAAGGTGAATATGAAGGCGCTACTGTTTTGTGGGATGGGGTACTAAGACTCAACCAAATGTCGGTATTAGCACACAATGGTATTGGGATGAACTACATGTACACCCAACAATATGAAGATGCTATGTTTCATTTTGAAATTGCAGGTAATCGATTCTATTACTCTCAAGCGTTTTGGGAAGTAAGAAACAGTTGGTTACAATCCAATTTAGGATATATCCTTTCTGGATTGATCGGTTTATCGCTAGTGATGGCAGTGACGAAAAAATGGCGTCGTAAACATGATGTATTAAAACCGGTCAAGAAATTCTTGCATAAGGTAGCTTCCATTAAGATTGTAAGTGATGTTCTCTTCATGTTTGCCTTCCTAAGACATCCTATTGATTCCTTCTATGACTTAAAAACAGGGCAGAAAGGATCAGTTAAAGGAGCTCTCATCATCTTTGCGCTCTTCTTCAGTATCTTCCTATGGTATCTCTTAGGAAAAGGGTTCATCTATCAAATGGTGGCCATCGAAGACATTGATCTACAATCCATCGTGGTTGGGTTCTTCTCAATATTCTTCCTAGCTATTTTATGTAACTTCTTAGTTTCTTCCATTAATGATGGTGAAGGTAGTTTCCTTCAACTTGTGAAGATGGTTGCATATAGTTTAGCTCCAATCATGATTGCTTATGTCGTGATTATTGGATTAAGTTATGTCTTAACTTACAATGAAACCTTCTTACTTCAAATTGTGGGTCAAGGTGCAGTTATATGGACCGGATTGAATCTCTACTTAGGAATTCAAGAAGTACATAACTACACTGTTAGAGAGTCGTTACGAAGCATTGTCTTAACCATTGTATTTATGTTAGTCATTGCCTTAATCTTACTTATTGTGATTATCATGACTGAACAAGTGTATATGTTCTTCGAAGCCATCTTTAAGGAGGTGATACGTAATGTCTTCAATTAAAAAACTGTTACTTGCGATTATAGGCCTTATCTTATCTGTTTCCACCATTATGGCTTCACTGTATATTCCTACACCTCAAGACACAAGTTTACCTCCAGAATCCATTACCTATGATGATTTGCAGCCTAATGAATTTGAATTGTTATATGAGACAAACAACTTAGCGTATTACTATCGTGAAGATCGTGATATTATCGCCATCAAAGACAAACGTAATGGTTATTTGTGGAAAACAGGACTTGATATTGAGTTCAATCGTTATCTTGAAGAAGCGTGTAATTTAGTTCCAGATGAAGAGAAAGACAACTGTGATCCACTGGAAGATCGTTTAAATACAACCTATACAGGGATTGCTAATTCTTTACTTACCATTGAATACTATGATGTCTCTTCTTCGATTCGTCGTTTATCCAGTGCATCTGATTCTGGAGTAACATCTAAGTTGGCAACAGTCAATGATGATCCTTCACATCGTCGCTTAGATATTGACTTCACTAATTTAAACATCCAAATTAAACTTCACATTCATTTTGATGATGAAGGTATTCGATATGACATTCGTCCTGATGAAGTAGGTGGTGGAGGGATTGATTCCTTAGCAGCCATCATGCTAACTCCTTTCTTAGGAGCTTCAGGTGGTGCAAAAGCCTATTGGGATCCTGAGCAGCAATCCTATCGACGTATTGTTCCAAATCCACCATTAGACGGGTATGTTCTTGTTCCTGATGGACCAGGAGCTCTTATTCGATTTGTTGACCGAAATACCAATCTCACTTCCTATGTAGGGAATGTGTATGGTGAGGATTTAACCGAAGCAGATTACTACTATGGTTGGGAAAGTTCCTTTCTACCTGTAAAAGCACCGTTGATGCCTGTGTTTGGGATTGCTCATGGTAATCGCCAAGCAGCATTTGTAGCTTATGCAGTGCAAGGGGGTGAGTACATGAACATCATTGTCTCTCCTGAAGAAAACCTTACAAACTATACGTTTGCGTATCCTCGATTTGAAATCAATAAATTATTCCACCAAGTTTACAATAAACAAGGGGATGGTTACTTCACTCTTATGGAAAATCGAAATGAATTTGATATTTCCATGAGATATGACTTCTTAGCTAATGATGGTAGTGAGGATGGACTCCCAGCAGACTATGTGGGTATGGCGTTGAAGTATCGTCAGCATCTGCTTGATAACGATCAACTTCCTTCAACCATCAATCATGAAGAAATTCCAATTCGTTTAGACTTTGTGATGTCAGACATTAAGCGCAGCGTTTTCGGGTTTGAGGATGTCATCGTAACAAGTGCAAATCAAGTGGGTTCAATCCTTGAGGATGTGAAGACATTGGGCATCAACAATGTGAGTAGTGGACTTCTTGGTTGGCAAAAAGGTGGAATCACCAACGGTCATCCTGGGCGTGTTTCTTTAAAAGGAGCGATTGGTTCACGAAATGATTATCGTTCGCTCATTCAAATAGCTAAAGACTTAGGATTCGATTTATCACCAGTTCAAGATTATGTCACAATCAATCGTGATCAAGTGAATTACTTTAACACGGCTGCCAAACACATGAACGGGTGGTACTTAGAATATCGCTTGCGTGATGTTATGCCAGTTTCAAATTTCGGTTATGCTCGTCCATCGGTGAGTGCAAAATGGTTACTTGAACAAAGTGGTCGATTAACTAGTCTAGGATTTGATTCATTAACAGTAGAGGGTATGATGTCGATTCTCATCAGTGAAACATCAAACAATAATTCAGAAGTTCATAAAACAATTGACCGTTTCCAATCGACATTTGATAAAATGGATGGCTCGATGCAAATTGCAGCCACAACACCGAATGATTATTTATGGAAATACGTCAATCGCTTCTTACAAGCCCCTGTTTATTCAAGTCAATTCTTAATTCAAACTGATACAGTACCATTCTTACAAATGGTCATTAACAATTCTATGGACATGTTTGCTCCATACTCTAACTTCTCCTTCTATACACAAAGTGATGTGTTACGCATGATTGACTATAACCTATCTCCATCTTTTGTGTTAACCCATGAACCGTCTTATCAGCTTTCTCTAACCAACTCAGCACGTTTCTATTCCACCGAATACAAAGAATACAAAGATTTGATTCAAACCATCTATGGTCAAGTCAACAATGTGCTTTCAGAAGTTGTCAATGCTCAATGGATTGATCGTCAAGTGGTTGAAAATGGGTTCATTAAAAATGTGTATGATAATGGCAAAATGGTTTTAATAAACTACACCAATCAAGACATTATCTTTAATGGAACAGTGATTGCACCTTTAAGTGCA
>Ga0208242_100694_pt1 | contig 14529 bp, 16 predicted proteins | sample SubbioAug_CSW13A_FD_184825 | JGI IMG/M metagenome (GOLD analysis project Ga0208242, IMG submission 184825) | Serpentinite rock and fluid subsurface biosphere microbial communities from McLaughlin Reserve, California, USA - CR12Aug_CSW13A (SPAdes) | ecosystem: Environmental > Terrestrial > Deep... | reverse complement strand
TGTATCATTTAAGGGCATCATTTAATGATCCTTTCTCATGTGTTTCGCAACTCTATGATACTCGGTTTCTTTAAATGGTGCTTTTCTTTTATTCTATTGGGTGGACGACTTCATTTTACAATTTGCCAAAGAGAATAAAGATATAAAAAACACATTAAGTCTTAATCAACCCATCTTCTTCAATAAGGCAGAAGACTTTTTATCATCATCTTCAAGTTTAATCAATGTGATAGATAATATGTTGGCAGTACCAATATTTAATAAAGAAAAACACGTCGCAAGTATTGCATTCTTTAATCGTAATGAAGGATTTAATGAATTTGATGCTCGTCAAATGTTAATTACATTAAGAGCAGTATGGTTACTTAAAGACTTAAAAGATCAACTAAGTATCAACTCATTTGAACAAGTTAAACTTAATCAAATCTTTGATCAGATTCCGTTATATATTTGTGAGTTTGATAAAAATACGGTATTAAAATACGTCAATCAAAAATACTGTGATCATATTGGACTACGAGCTAGTGAACTGATTGGCCGGCCGTTTGTCGACTTTATTGAGGGTGATGAAAAAGATGTAATCCTAAATCAAGTTGCACGGTTAAGCATTGAGTGCCCAACCATTCAATACATCCATAAAAGTTCTTTTCCGCGTCAAGTTGAATGGATTGAATGGATAGATATGGCCATATTTGACGAACAAGGTGAAATCTACACGTATTATTCACTTGGATTGGATGTTAGTGATCGTAAAAATCTAGAGATTAAAGAACAAGAAGAACTTACCATGCTCCGTTCACTCATTAATTCTCATAAAGCTGTTATGATTTTCATTAATCCTGAACATGGAAAAATCATAGATGCCAACCCAGCAGCATGTACATTTTATGGTTACTCAAAAGAAGAACTTCTTCAACTACGAATTCATGATATCAATATGCTTCCACTTGAAAGAGTGGATCAACTTGTCTCTGATGTGACCAAAGAATCTCAGGAATTCTTCACTTTTCCACATCGACTAAAGAGTGGAGAAATTCGTATGGTTCATGTGTATAGTTCTCCCATCAAGATCAAAGATAAGACCATACTTTATTCGATTATTTTTGATGTGACTGATAAGGAACTTGCCCTTAAGGAAATTAATCATCTTGCATACTTTGATTACTTGACAGGACTTCATAATCGACGTTTCTTTGAAGAGACTTTTATTCGGTTTTCACATCAAAATATCTCAATGGGATTATTACTTGCGGATATTAATGGTCTTAAATTAGTCAATGATCATTATGGTCATCGATGTGGTGATTTCCTTATCAACAAAGCCGTTGAACATATTAAGAAATATCTTCCTTCCGTCGATGTATTTGCTCGTATAGGGGGAGATGAGTTTGCGATTTTAATCAAAGATATCACTCATGAGGAGTTATTTGCTCTCTCAGATCGACTTGAAAAAGAACTTGAAGTTGAAGTAGAATATCTTGATCAAAAATTGTTTCTTTCTGTATCCTTTGGAGTCGCACTTCAAGATCAAACTCAAAATACTCTTGACACTTTATTTAAGGTTGCTGAATCTATGCTACAAGAGCGTAAGAGTTACAATATTAAATCATCTCGAAGTCATATGATTAATGCCATGATGAGTACGCTCTTTCAAAAATCAGAGCGCGAACAAAGTCATTCAATTCGAGTCGCAAATTATTGTGTCGCGATTGCAGAACATTTATCAATGACAAAGGAACAAATTAATAAGTTGAGGATTGCAGCGACGCTCCATGACATTGGAAAAATAGTCATTGATGAAAAGATACTCAATAAAACCGAACGCCTTACCGTAGAAGAGTGGAAAATCATGAGAGAACATCCTAGTAAAGGTGCGAGGATTTTAGAAGATATTGAAGAGTACAAGGATATTGCTTACATTGTTGAAACTCATCATGAACGATATGATGGTTTAGGCTATCCTTTAGGTTTAAAGGGTGATGATATTCCATTCAAGTCACGAATTATTGCGGTAGCAGATGCATTTGATGCGATGACACAATTTAGAACTTATCGAAATACCCTTAGTTTCACTGATGCAATCGAAGAATTAAAACGTAGTTCAGGAACTCAGTTTGATCCTGAGGTTGTGGATGTCTTTGTTCAGTATATTAATGAAGAAGAACTAATCTAGGATTGCTTTGATTAAGGAGAAATGATTTCGGTGAAAAACATTGTCATGGACAATGTTTTTTGCTCCTTTATTCTCATCAATGTTTATCGCGAAATCTTTGGTTTCATATCATAGTGATGTGAAACTTTACGTCGTTCATAAAGCAGATTATCTGCTTCACGAATCATTTCTTCCAAGTGTTGATGTTTGCTAGAATCATACACGCATAAACCAAAACTCATATTAAAATTGAAATCTTGATTAAGCTCAACATTTTTTTGTTTCATCATTTCATTGAGTGTTGCTTCTAGTGATAATTCATTGTATTGAGAAAAGTCTTTGATGAACACAATAAACTCATCCCCACCAATGCGAGCAACAATGTCATGAGGAAAGAATTGATTCAATAAATCACTTGCAGCTGCGATGATAATATCCCCACTAAAATGACCATAAGTATCATTAATCAGTTTTAAGTAGTCAACATCACCATAGAGTAATGCAGGTTTCAGCCCTTTTGAAATACTTTCCCTAAATTGTGGCTCGGAGAAATGAATGAAGCCTCGGTGATTGTAACTTCTAGTGAGTGAATCTTTAAAACTAAGATTCTCAAGCTCAAGTTTGTAAGATTCAATTTCTTTCTGCATTTTGATTCGATTCAATGAAATATTGAGTAAGTCTTTTAATGATACAAACCGACGATCTTTAGCAGTTGATGTATTACATACTATGTAACCAAACGAAACATCTTCGACTCTTAAAGGGTAAACATAGAATACACGATTTGATGTTTCCTCTTTAATCACATTAGGTAGAATATTCTTGGTGTCAAACTCAATATTCTCATAAAATTGTCCATTGATGAGCGATAAAAAGCATTTCATTTTAGTCGGGAAATAAAACTCTAATGGATTACCTATTTGAGCTGAGGTATCATCCATCAAACAAATATGGAATTCAAAACCTTGGTAGTGACCTAGCAATGCTTTTAATTGTTTGCCTAACTGATCTAAATCATTAGTATATGATAATTGTGCTTGTAGTTCGAGATTATCCATTAAAGTGTGATGAAGTTGTTGGTATTTTTCAATATATACCTTCTTTTCAAAATACTCTTCGCTTGCTGCTTTTATTGGGGATGTACATCCACACGATTCACGTATGACAAGTTCTCCAGGCAGCACTATATTGTCGAACTTGCCTTTGCGAATAATGTCAAGACTAGAATCGACCATATTTATAAAGCCTTGATTAATAGTTGTGAGAGGAACTTCGATAAGTCTTCCTCTTTCATTATCGTCAAAACCTACAAGTTTGACTTCATGAGGTACTTTAATATGATGAGATATTAAAGCATTATATGCTCCTATAGCCATCTCATCATTTGCACATATGAATGCTTCAGGAAGGGGTTGTTTATTTAAACATATCTCATTTACGATTTTAAAACCAAATTCATAGGAGAAATCACCTTCAAAAGAATCAAGTAACTGAATATCAAGTTCTCTAAGAAAAGCTTGTAGTCCTTCGAATCGATCCTTTGCATCTTGATTAGTGAGTGGACCACCAATGTACATGAATCTCTTGAGACCATGATCAATAAGATGATTTGTGGTTAATTGAATTGAGTGATAATTATCCAGACATACTGAAGAATAGTTTTCACTTCGCTCACCAATGGAAACAATCTTATTGCTGTCAAAGTCTTTTAAGTAATGATCTAGTTTTGCTTGTCCATGATAGGGAGTTAAGGTATTTTTGAAAATTAATATGCCATCAAACTGATTACTTCTCGCAAGATTAAAAACAATATTTTCGTTTCGTTGAGATTCATGAGGGGAATTAACTGGTTTTCCAACAAATAAAAATACTTCATCATTTGAATTTCTAAATGAGTGTTCAATGTGGGTGGTAATGGTCTCTAATCTTAGATATAGAAATTCAGCCAATAAGAATGCAAACCTGTGCTTCATGAGTCTCCTCTCGAATTTATTTAAAAACACAATAAAGATTGTTTATCATCATTGCATTGGATGATTGAGTTAATTATTTGAAATAACTAAAGATGAGTTGAATACAAGTGAAAAGTAATCAGAAAACGACATGATTTCATGAATGAGAAGATGACAGAACAATTCTATAATAAAAAAAGCGCTTTCACAATATCATATAAAACATAAAGAACCCAATATGGTACAAATATAGTAAATACTGTAGAAGGAATTTAATTTAAGCATCGTTAGAATATACTCATAAAAAAATCACTCTGTAGTCAGAGTGATTGATTATCTCAATAAGTTAAGCTTGCATGGATTTGATGAACCAAATATGTTTCTCATATTTTGCGATTTCATCTTCCATGACTGCGACGACAGTAAAATCATTCTTCGCATCAGCTTCACCACGAATCGAAGTTGCTAAACTGATAAGACCTTCGAAATCTTCCTTCATAATTGACAGCATTTGTGAAGTGGTATACGATTCATTACCAAGTTCTTTAACTGTTGTTAAGCTTAATACTTCCTTCAAATTACCAACTGGGAACTCACCTCTCATTTTTATGAGTTCAGCCACTGCATCATAAGATTCGAAGAAACCTTCATAGGCAGTTTCTGAGAATTGGTGAAGTGGAATAAATTGTGGACCCACAACATTCCAATGTAAGTTGTGGAATTTGACGTTAAGTACTGCAAGGTTTGCGACATAAAGATTTAAAGATTTGATCATAGTGTTTTCCTTTCATCACAGGGTTTCTGTGAGCATTGACTCATGTTCTGAACATGCTTTGCATATTCCATAGAAATATACATCCTTATGTTCAATCTTGAATTCATTTAAACCATGAATCGGTAATGAAGACAAATCAAGATCGAAATTAAAGATTTGTTGACACACATGACATTTAAAGTGTCCATGTTCACTCAGTGCACCATCATAACGCGCTTCATTTTTCCCCATAGTGATTTTTCTAATAAGAGATGAATCAAGTAACACATCAAGTGTGTTATAGACTGTCATCTTTGATAAAGTAGGGAAATCCTCAACTAAATGTTGAAAAATCTCATCCGCAGTAGGGTGAGTATTGGGTTGACCTAGACATTCAAGAATTCGAATACGATAATTCGAAGGTTGGACTCCATGGTCAATTAACAAGTTTTTGAGATGTTCACGTGTATATTTCATAATTATAATGAGTATAAAATTATATTAAACCTATTTTTATAATATGTCAAGTTTTAGGCTTGCCCTTACATCGCTGATTGGAATTTCGAACGGCTTCATATGCTTAAACACAGTGATGTTTTCAAAACCACATGATTCAATTTGATTGAGTGCTTCTTCATAATGTTGTGCGATTTTTTCTGGAAAGTGAGCATCAGATCCTAAAGTAATGATGGATCCTCCTAACTCTTTATACCATTTTAAAATTGTAGGATGAGGAAAGGCATGTTGAAAGATATCATTAAAACCAGAAGTGTTGATTTCAATGCCTTTACCTTTTTCAATGATGATTTTAAGTAATTGGCATATTTCATCTTTTACATCCTCAAGATTAACTTCATTGAGGGACAAATCATATCGTTTAACAATATCTAGATGACCTACAACACTAAACTCATTCATCACTTCACAGCACCATGCAAACTCATTAATATATGCCTTGTAAGCTTCTAAAGGTTTTAATCCATGGTAAAATGCTTGGGTATACAAGTCTTTCTTATGAGTGGTGTGCATACTTGCAATCACAAAATCAAACTGTTCTTTTTGAATCACTGCTTCAGCTTCTTTGATAATATGAGGTTGTACCCCACACTCAAGCCCATAGTAAATATTAATCTTAGGTTTGTAGAATGCTTGTGCTTTAAAAATAGCTTCTCGTCGTGCTTGATGATCTAAACTAAAAGTAAAACGTTTGTCTTGATAATCCAAATCAAGATGATCAGTGATAGTGTAATGCTTTATTCCTTTTGAAATGGCAGATTCAATCATTTCATTTAAAGGAATCTTACAGTCCTCACTAAAAGAAGTGTGATTATGACTATCAATCATGAGTTTTCTCCTTGCATTGCTTATGTGATTTAATTATACTATAAACAAGCGAAAGGATGATGTGACATATGATCTATACTTCTATCCATCATCATGGTCAAACCAAATCCATTCTTGCCTAAGGCAAGCTTTTTGCGCTTGATCAACATAGTACCACCGTTGCGCCATGCGTAGCGGTGTTTTTTTATTAAGAAAGAGAGAAAGAACATGACAAATACTAAACCATTAGCCCAAGGGATGTCGATTAAAGGACGTGATCAATATTCCAAAGAAGATGCATTAATTTATGGGACACTCAAGCTTTTTGAAACGTATGGATACGATGTTATTGAACCACCCAGCATTGAATATTATGATGTTATGCATGCCAGTGGAGTTAGTGCTCAACAAAGCATGATTAAGTTTGTAGATCCTATGGGTGATATCATGGTACTTCAAGCCGATCCGACCATCTCTTTATCTCACTATATGAGTAAACAATCCAATAAGTCACTGCGTAAGTTTGCCATGGTTTCATCCATCCACCGTGCATATACACTTCAATCAAAACGTCATGAGCACTTCAAGCAAATTGGAATCGAAGTCTATCATGATGATGAGATGTATGATGAGGAAGTCATTGAACTTGCTTTAAAAGCTCTAAAACAAGCTCAAGTGGAGGATGTCGTCTTTGAACTTGGTCATGTTGGATTTATTCCAGCCTTACTAAAATCTTTAAATCTATCTGAATCAGAAATTGAGTCATTGATTCAAATCATAGCGAATAAAGATGGTCCTGCCATGAAAAAGGCTATTAATACCTATCCTCAATCGACTCAAGATGTCTTAAATCAAGTGTTGACATGGTTTGGTCCAAAGGATCAAGTCAACAAACAATGTGAGAATGTGAATTTAGATGCGAACTGTTTAGCCATGATTCAACAACTCAATCAATTAATTGACTACGCAACATCACTATTGCCTTCAATTCAAATTATTATGGATCTCACAACGGTCAAGAAACAATCATATTACAGTGGATTAACACTGAGTGCTTATAGTAATGAAGTGACTCAACCTATTCTTAGTGGCGGTCGTTATGAATATCGCATGATAGAAGAACGTGATGTAATGAAGGGCATTGGCTTTGGATTAGATGTGTCTTTGTTAGCTCGTGTGTCTTCACTTCATCCGCCTTCATTTAAAAACATTGCGATCAAAGCGAATATTAACGATAAAGAACGAGCGTTTAGAAAAGCGAATGAATTACGAACTTCAAATAAGCGCGTGCATGTCATATTTTCAGAGGATGTGGATACGTCCATGATGGATGAAATCATCATCTTAAAGGAGGATTAAACGATGATAACGATTGCGTTAGCTAAAGGAAGATTGGCTCAAAAAGGCATACAGCGATTGACGCGAGGGAATATTCTATTTTCAAGTTATGATGAACAATCCCGCAAGTTAATTTTTGAAAGTGATGATGGTCAGGCTCGTATTGTGTTTGTGAAGGCCATGGATGTCCCCATTTATGTTTCAAAAGGGATTGCGGATGTAGGGATTGTAGGAAAGGATGTTCTTTTAGAAAGTGATGGCGAAGTGAATGAACTCACTGACTTAGAATTTGGAGCTTGTCGCTTGTGTGTATGTGGATTAAGTCCATTACCCACTGATCGAAAACCTGTTATTGCTTCAAAGTATCCAAAAGTATCAGAACGATACTTTAATGCCCATGGCATCGATGTAGACATTATTAAACTAGAAGGAAGTGTGGAGTTAGCTCCTTTATTAAAACTATCAGATGGGATTGTGGATATCGTTGAAAGTGGTTTAACGCTAAAAGAAAACAATCTTCAAATTCTAACGACCATTGTATTGTCCTCCGCACGATTGATTGTTAATCCACGCTCATATAAAACAAAACATGATGCCATGAAACCAATCATTGAAGCGATATCTCAAGGAGAATCATTATGAAAATATTGACTTCATCACAATATCGAAATGACAATACCATCTCTTTATTCCAAGAAGATGAGATTGAAAAAAGTGTAAAAACGATTCTTAATGATGTGATTACTCGACAAGATCAAGCATGCATTGATGCGACTTTAAAGTTTGACAAGGTCAAAATGACAAAGTTTAAAATGGATCCAAGTGACATGCAGAAGCGATTTGAAGAAGCAGATCCAAAACTTGTTGAAGCTCTAACATTAGCAAAACAACGTATTCAAGCTTATCACACCCATCAAATCGAAAAATCTTGGGAAGTGGTCGATGAGGAAGGTGTAGCTTATGGTCAAAAGATTACCCCGATAGAGCGAGTTGGAGTGTATGTTCCTGGAGGTAAAGCAAGTTATCCAAGCACCGTTCTCATGAATGTTATTCCAGCTCAACTAGCGAAGGTGAAAGAGATTGTGATTGTGTCTTCTCCAAATGAATTTGGTGAAGTTGCCCCAAGTGTGAGCGTCGCAGCCACCTTATGTGGCATCACTGAAGTGTATGCGATTGGGGGAGCACAAGCCATTGGAGCACTAGCCTTTGGCACCCAAGAAATCAAAAAAGTAGACAAAATTGTCGGACCTGGAAATGCCTACGTTGCGAAAGCAAAGCAACTTGTCTTTGGTCATGTTGGCATTGATATGATTGCAGGCCCATCAGAAGTATTGATTGTTGTGGATGAAAGTGCAAAACCTACATGGGTTGCAGCCGATATGCTTGCTCAACTTGAACATGACACGATGGCTAAAGCCATAGTCTTATCTCAAAATGAAAGCATGTTGGAAGCAATTAAAGAAAGCTTTGATTATCAGCTGACTCAACTACCTCGTCAAGAAATCCTGTCAATATCAAAAGAGAATGCCTATGGTCTGCTTGCCTCGTCATTTGATGACATGGTTCAAATGATGAATCAAATCGCAAGTGAACACTGTGAACTTCATGTGAAGCAACCATATCATTTTTTATCACATGTTAAAAATGCAGGATCAATTTTCATAGGAGATAGTGCTGCGGAAGTCTTTGGAGATTATGTGGCGGGGGTGAATCATACTTTACCCACATCCACGACCTCTCGATTTGCGAGTGCACTGGGTGTCCATGATTTTATTAAACGAAGTGCAACCTTGTATTATCCAAAACATGTGATGACCTCACATGCGCCACTTGTCCATACCTTGGCTCAAAGTGAAGGGTTATACGCCCATGCGAAAGCTGCTATGATACGTTTAAAGGAGAATCAACATGAATAAACCTCTAGCTTATGTAGAGAAAAACACTTACGGTAAAATTAGGCTCCATGCGAATGAATCACCTTATAATAATCTTCCATTACTACTTAAGCGGGCTCAATCTTCGTTAACTTCTTTACGAATCAATGAATATCCATCTTTAAATGCCACTTCTATAAAAGAGAAACTGGGACGTAAGTTAGGCCTTCAACCATCTTCTCTCATCATTGGAAATGGCTCAGATGAACTCATCACCTTAGTGATGCAGAGTATGTGTGAGCCTCATGATAAAGTCGTAACTCATGCCCCAACTTTTTCGCAATATGCCTGGAATGCATCACTGCTTCAATTGGATTTGATTGAAGTCAAAGACAAGCCAGGATTTGAGATCAATGTCAGAGGACTCATTGATGCATGTCAAAGTTATTCGCCTAAATTGTTAATATTATGTACTCCAAATAATCCGACTGGATCACTTCTATCAAAAGCACAATTACTTGAAATCATTGAACAAACATCATGTTTTATTATGGTGGATGAAGCTTATTTTGATTTTGTGGATCAAGACTATCAAGAGCTAGTGTTATCATCATCACGAATGATTTCATTAAGAACATTTTCAAAAGCATATGGCTGTGCAGGCATACGATTTGGATATGGCATAGGACAAATGGAAGTGATTGAAAAACTTAATCAATCACGTCAACCTTACAATGTGAATGCAATCACTCAAGTGTTAGCTCAAGTGCTTCTTGATGAGGAAGAATTGATTCAAAATCAAGTGAAGCAAATGCTTGCAAACAAAGAAAAGATAATTAAAGTATTAAAAGAGATTGGATGCACCCTTGCACCATCCACAGCCAATTTTATCTTCTTTACTCATCCACACATGGATGAATTAGAGAGTAAACTCTTTGATGCAGGGTTTGCCATTAAAAGCTTTGCATCAAATCCACTCACATCAGGATATGCTCGGATGAGTATTCCTGATGAAGATGCATGCCCAATGCTTATACAAGCATTAAAAGGAGAACACACATGAATCCAATCATTATAAAGAGAACAACATTAGAAACCGATATTACACTCACATTTAATTTGAGAGGCGAAGGACGTTTTCAAGGAACATCCAACATTGGTTTTTTTGATCATATGTTGACACTACTGTGCAAACATGCGAGTTGGGATATTCACCTCTGTATGCAAGGAGATCTTCAAGTGGATGATCATCATAGTATTGAGGATGTTGGTATTGTATTAGGGATGGCTTTGGCCAAGGCACTAGAAGATAAAACCTCATTATCACGATATGGGGATGCATTCCTACCGATGGATGAAGCTTTAGCCCATGTGATTGTCGACATCAGTGGACGATCTACTTTTGTGTATGATGTAAAGCTTGATAAAGTGATGTTAGGGAATATGAGTTCTGAAATGGTCAAAGAGTTCTTTAAGGCGATTGCTCATCAAGCTGCTTTAACGCTTCACATGAGACTACTGTATGGGGATAATACTCATCATTGTGTCGAAGCTTTGTTTAAAGGATTTGCACAAGCTATGAAAAAAGCATCAACATTTGATTTAAGTATTGTCGGAGTGCTTTCATCAAAAGGAGTCCTATGAGTTCACAATATGTCATGATTGATTATGGAGTAGGGAATGTCTTCTCTTTACTTCATGCCCTTAAAAGAGTGGGTATTGAATGTACATTGACCAGTGATCCTTCTATGATCCAACAAGCCAAAGTTATACTATTACCAGGTGTAGGAGCTTTTGAAGATGCAATGAATCAACTCAAACAACGTCAACTAGATCGTGTACTCAAACAAGTACGACGTGATCAGTGGTTAGTTGGTATTTGTTTAGGGATGCAACTTTTATATGATGTTAGTGAAGAGTTTGGAGTTCATGAAGGATTAGGACTATTAAAAGGTCGTATTATCAAGTTTGAATCTCAAACTTTAAAAATCCCTCACATGGGTTGGAATAAATTATCATCTCATCAAGAAGTTCATCCTTTACTTAAAGACTGTGATCATCAAGCTTTCGTTTATTTTGTGCACTCATATTATGCGAGTGAATGTGACACTGCAACACTTGTTGCGACAAGTGATTATGGGGTTGATGTCCCTGCAATTGTCATGAAAGATAACATTATTGGGTTTCAACTCCATCCTGAAAAAAGTGGGGTGGTAGGGGAACAACTTTTAAAAAATCTTAAGGAGGTGTGTGGATGATTGTTATAGGATCAATGGATTTTTATCAAGGACAAGTGGTTCGCCTTACTCAAGGAGAACTTAACAGTGTTCATCAAGTCAAATCAGATGCCAAAGTATGGTTAAACACACTTCAAAGCCATGGACTACAACGCCTTCACTGTGTCGATCTTGATGGAGCATTTAAATCAGGTCAAAATATTGACATTATTTCCTCAATGATTTCTAATGCTACATGTCCTGTTCAAGTGGGTGGTGGGATTCACAGTATGGAAGCCATTGATTTGTGGATCTCAAAAGGAGCATCCCATGTGGTTTTAGGAAGTGGAGTCTTTACAAGTGAAGGATTACTTGAGAAGGCATTAGAAAAATATGGTGGACAAATCATCGTTGCACTTGATGTGCTCAATGAACAAGTCATGATTCATGGTTGGACTAAGAAAGTAGAAGAAGATTTGTGGAGTATTCTTAAGCGGTTTGAAGCATTAGGTGTTCAAACAATTCTCATGAGTGATGTTAGTAAAGATGGCATGATGCAAGGGTCTAATCTTGATTTATACAAAAAAGTAAGTCAGTTCACAAGCATGAACATTCAAGCCTCAGGAGGAATTAAAACACGTCAAGATGTCTTGGATTTAGTGCCATTCAATCTTATGGGAGTAATTGTAGGAAAAGCTTTTATTCACCAAACTTGTGATCTAGATATCTTAGGAGAAACCTTATGATTTCAAAAAGAATTATTCCATGTCTAGATATTGCGCATGGAAAGGTTGTGAAGGGAATTAGATTTGAGGGTGTTAAAGAGGTGGATGATCCAATCACACTTGCTAAGCGCTATTGTGAGGAAGGAGCTGATGAGTTAGTGTTTTATGATATCATGGCTTCTTATGAGGAGCGAGCATTATTTCTTGATGTCGTGTCTTCAGTTGCTGCTCAAATCAATATCCCATTTATGGTTGGAGGAGGAATCCGCACCCTTGACGATATGCATGCATGTCTTAAAGCAGGAGCAGATAAGATCTCCCTTAATAGTGCAGCGATAGACAATCCAAATCTTATTCAAGCAGGTGCACAACGATTTGGTTCGCAATGTATGGTATTATCAATGGATGTTTTAGTTGAAAATGATGGATTTGTGAGAGTAATGAAAAAAGGTGGACGTGAAGCCACTTCTCTTGAAGCTTTCACATGGGCACAACAAGGAATTGAACTAGGGGCAGGAGAAATTGTTCTTAATGTGATTAACCAAGATGGCACCAAAGAAGGATTTGATGTGAATTTAACTCAAGCTTTTGCATCTAGGTTTTCAGTTCCTATCATTGCCTCAGGAGGTGCAGGACATGCAAAGCATATGGCCGATGTGCTCGTGGCGGGAGCTGATGCAGCTCTTGCAGCATCAATCTTTCATTTTAAGGAAGTAAGTATTCAAGAAGTAAAAGAAGCCGTAAGAAAGGCAGGATGTATCGTGCGATGACACCTTTTGAAAAAAATGAATTAATTCCTTGCATCGTGCAAGATGTAAACACTAAACAAGTTCTTATGATGGCATACATGAATGAAGAGTCTTTTAAACTCACGAAAGAAAGTGGTTTTGCGACATTTTTCTCACGCTCACGTCAATCATTATGGGTCAAAGGAGAAACTTCAGGAAACACATTAAAAGTTGAAAGCCTACAATGGGACTGTGATGAAGATACATTACTTTGTTTAGTCACTCCACATGGACCAACATGTCATAGCGGAAAAGTGAGTTGTTTTGATGAAACCATGAGTGAATTTAAGGCAAGTTCAATCTGGACTCATTTGTTTGATACCATTAAAGATCGCCAAGCCAATCCTAAAGAAGGAGCTTATACAACTTACTTATTTAATAAAGGCCTTGATAAGATGCTCAAAAAGGTTGGAGAAGAAACAGCTGAGATTATAATTGCGTCAAAGAATGAGTCTAAAGATGATTTAATTGGGGAAATTGCAGACTTAGCCTATCATTTAGCAGTTGTCATGGTTGAAAAAGGAGTGACCCTTGAAGAAATCGAAGCAAAACTTACTTCAAGAATAAGATAATTGGACTTTCTTTTGATACAATAAAAGCATAAGAAAGGAGTGTGTTATGGAACTACATCGTCTCATTCCATTTGTGCCAGCTAAAGATTACTATCGATCCTCAGAATTTTATCAAGCGATGGGATTTACGCAACTATTCATTGCGCAAGAATTCTCAGAAATGAAAAGCAATCACCTCAGTTTTTACTTACAAGATTTTTATGTGAAAGAATTAGCGGATAATCTTATGTTTGAAATCAAAGTTGAGCATCTTCATCCATTTCATGATCATATGAAAACTATTGTGGCTGCTTTTCCAGAAGCTAAAGTATCAGACATTGCGACTCGAGATCATGGACTTGAATTCAATATTTGGGATCCTAGTGGGGTGCTATGGGTTGTTGTAGCGGCCAATAAATACGCGTTATGATGTTTGAAGTTGTTAGAAATCTGATTGAAGATGTGAATCAAGAGCAAAAAGAAGCAATTTATAAAGCATACTTGAATCCAGAAAGAACTCATATTAAATCGTGGCCAGCATCGCATAAGAAAGCATGCATTATTATGGAGTGGGTAGGGACATTTTTTAAAGAAGATGTTGTTTATTCTGAAAAAGAAGTCAATGCTATCTTAAAAACTATATTTCCTGACTTTGTCATGATTAGAAGAATGGCTGTGGATATTGGATTATTATCAAGAGAACCTTCCGGTGCAACTTATCGAAAAAGAAGGGGCTGTAACGAAATAAACATTCAGACATGATGTTTATGGAGTGAACAGCTCCTTTTTTGTATTTTCATTTAGTCAATGATGATGTATAGGCATACCTTCGTGTTTGAACTGTTAAAAGAACGAA
>Ga0208242_100693_pt1 | contig 14554 bp, 11 predicted proteins | sample SubbioAug_CSW13A_FD_184825 | JGI IMG/M metagenome (GOLD analysis project Ga0208242, IMG submission 184825) | Serpentinite rock and fluid subsurface biosphere microbial communities from McLaughlin Reserve, California, USA - CR12Aug_CSW13A (SPAdes) | ecosystem: Environmental > Terrestrial > Deep... | reverse complement strand
TTCGGAGTGATGAATCCTTTAAAGGTCCCAGGATATGGATTATTTCCTGCAGGATCCATGGTGAAGTCTCTTATAGAAGCTTCATACAGTATCGCATCTGTTTTTTGATTCAATTCAGGAAGTTGTTCTTCATGAAGATCCACATGACAAGTTTGATGATCAATGACCACACTCACTTCACCATTGGCTTTAGACGATTGACCATAAGGATCAATGGTTTCAATCCAACGCCCATTACGATACACCAAATAGGTGTATTCCGCTAAATGAAGATTGTCTTCAACTTCAAAAGAATAGATTCCCTTGTCTTGTTTGATACAGTTGAACGTTCCTTCCAATAAAGGATGTTTTACATTGATTTTCACTTCCCAAGCAGTGGGTGCCCAACATTTAAAGATGGTTTTTGATTCATTGACTGTGACACCTAAATCATCCCCTTCATAGGCATACATTTGATCAAAAGCATCTTTTTTAACCACAAGTCCAATTTGAAGAGGTGTGGCTAAACTGTGTTCTTCCACCACCTCAATGCGTTCACCAATAGGAATGGAGGTATGATGGGTTAAAACATATTTCGCATAATCATGGGAGGTGCTTTCCACGGTTTTAATGGTCAGTTTCTGCAACTGTCCAGAAGCGTCTTTCAAATAGAAAAAATCACTTTTCCCTTGATAGTATTGTTTAGATAAATAAATTGTGATGAGATTGAAGTCATCTAAATGAGCTTCAAAACGTTTAATTTTTCTCATATGGTTCACCTGCGTGATTAATCATACCATAAAAGCAGGTGAATTGTGTTGTGTAAACAACTCTAAAACCATAAGAAAACCTTGTCTTTCGACAAGGCTTCTTCTTAATGAATGGGTTTAATCTTCCAGATTTCATTGGCATATTGTGCAATGGTACGATCAGAGGAGAAGAACCCACTTTTCGCAATGTTCACTAAACACATTTCAGCCCAGTATTTTTGATCCAAATAACGTTTCTCAACTTCAAGTTGAGCTAAGCGATAGGCTTCAAAGTCAGCCGCTAAGAAGTATTCATCATTACGGTACATGACTTCATCATAGATGGCTCTGAATTCATCGACTGAATCACTCCAGAAGTTAGTGAGTAAACTTTCCATGACTGCTTTTAAACGAGGTTGTTTGTTCACCTCTTCAAAGGCATTGTATCCACCTTTTTTCAACTCATTCACTTCTTCAACACTTAATCCAAAGATCACTGTGTAATCACGACCCACAAGTTCATCGATTTCCACGTTTGCGCCATCAAGTGTTCCTAATGTTAGTGCTCCATTCATCATGAATTTCATGTTACCAGTACCTGATGCTTCTTTCCCTGCTGTAGAGATTTGCTCAGACACATCCGCACCATTCATGAGGTACTCAGCCACAGAAACGTTGTAGTTAGGAATGAAGACGACTTTAAAGAATTGGTTATATTTAGGGTTGTGGTTGACTTTGTCTGCTACCGCATGGATTAAACGAATGACTTTCTTCGCAAAGTAATATCCAGGAGCGGCTTTAGCCGCAAAGATGAACGTACGAGGATGCATCGTAAACTCAGGATTGGAATCAATCTCAAACACTAAGTTCATGATGTTTAACACATTGAGTAATTGACGTTTGTAGGCATGAAGACGCTTCGCTTGGACATCAAAGATGGAGTTTGGATCGACATCCACACCTGTCCACTCTTTGAGTTTGGCTGCTAAGATGGCTTTACGTTCTTGTTTGACCTTAAGGAATTTCTTTTGAACTGTCGCTTTCTTCGCATAAGGAAGCAACTCTTCTAGTTTGCTTGGCTCATACACATATTGATCCCCAATCAAATCCGTAATGAGTTCATGAAGTTGAGGGTTAGTGTAGGTTAACCAACGACGATGGGTAATCCCATTGGTTTTGTTGTTGAATTTAGAAGGATACACTTCATAGAATTCCTTCATAACATCATTCTTAAGTATTTCAGTGTGCAAGCGTGCTACCCCATTGACGGAGAACGATGCCACCACACCTAAGTGAGCCATATGAATTTGACCATCTTTGATGATCGCCAATTGATACACCAAGCCATCGTTGTTAGGACGAATTTGTCTTAACTCGTGAATGAAACGATTATTGATTTCTTCAATGATCATGTAGATGCGTGGTAGCAGTTGTTGAACAAAGTTCACTGGCCATTTCTCTAACGCTTCCGCTAACACGGTGTGGTTGGTATAAGCCACTGTTTGAGAAGTAATGTTCCATGCTTCTTCCCATGAATACGCAAACTGATCCATGAGAATTCTCATGAGTTCAGGAATCACTAAAATAGGGTGAGTATCATTCATTTGAATCGCAATCTTTTCATGGAAATTGGATAGATCAGGATACACACGTAAATGGGCCTTCACTAACGATTGAAGTCCTGCAGACACAAAGAAATATTGTTGTTTAAGACGTAAGTAACGTCCATGTTCAGTCGAGTCATCAGGATACACGTTTTGTGTGATTTCATTGACTTCATTAATGTAAACACGGAAGTCTTTGTGTTTAGGTAAGATATCACTTGCTTCAGCACCCCATAAACGTAAGGTGTTGGTGGTTTGTGTATCTTTCCCTACCACAGGCATGTCATAGGGAATCGCACGCACATGCTCAGCGTCCACATGGTCAAAGATCACACGACCTTTTTCATCTTTACGCATTTCCACACGACCCCAAAACTTAACATCAACGCCATGTTTTGGTTTGCGGATTTCCCATACGTTACCCAATTTCATCCATTGGTCAGGAACTTCCACTTGAGCTCCATTCACGATGAGTTGTTTGAATAATCCATATTCATAACGCAGACACACTCCATGCCCTGGAAGTGCCATGGATGCGAGTGAATCCAAGAAGCACGCAGCTAAGCGTCCTAATCCACCATTACCTAAGCCTGCATCAGACTCAAGCAGTTCAAGTTCATGTAAATCAATCCCTAGATCATTAAGTCCTTCCTTCACAGTAGAATAAATGCCTAGGTTTTGTAAGTTGTTGGTCATTAATCTTCCAATGAGAAATTCCATTGAAAAATAGTACATTTGTTTGTCGCCTTTTTTCGCGATTTCTTCTTTGTTGCCCTTCCAATGAATGGAAGCATAATCACGAACCATGTCACCAAGGATCATGTAGCGTTCACTCACGTGAGATTGTTCTAAAGAGCGTCCATATTTTTCTTCGATGCGCTTGACAAAGTCACGCTTAAAATCGGTTTTGTTTTGAAACATAATTTCCTCCTCTAAACCTCTGCTATCATACCAAATTATCGCTTGTGTGACAAATGTTAATGTTACTTCTTCAATTCAAAGTAGATTGCCGCAAATGGTGCAATTCGAATATGAATGGAATGTGGCATGTGATGTGCAGGAGTATCACTGCTCATCACTGGTGTGAAATTACACATGTTGCACCCATCATAAATGTCTTTTTCAGAGTTAATGAGTTCTACGTACTGACCATGATAAGGAACACCCAAATCATAGTGATCATACGCTTGTGGAGTCATGTTAAGCACCACCACAATCGCACTCACCTCATCCTCACGGATAAAGGAATAGATGGATTGTTGTGCGTTGTCCGCATCAATCCATTTGAATCCTTTTGGATCATAATCATAACGATAAAGTGCTGAATGATGGAGTAACACTTTATTTAAATCATTAAAGAAACGATTGAATGAATAATGACGAGAATACTGAAGTAAATGCCAATCCAATTCTTTGTTTTCATCCCATTCTCTAAAATGGGCTAATTCATTGCCCATGAAGTTCAGTTTCTTTCCTGGATGAGCCATCATGTAGCCAAAAAGATTCTTCACCTGAGCAAACTTCTGTTCATAATTTCCCCACATTTTATTGATGATGGTGCCTTTACCATGCACTACCTCATCATGTGAAAGAGGCATGAGGAAACGTTCTGAATAAAAGTATGCCATGGAGAAGGTAAGTTGATGATGATGATACTGACGATAGATTGGATCTAATCCATAATACTTTAAGGTGTCATTCATCCACCCTAAATCCCACTTATAGTCAAATCCTAACCCATGATACAGGGTCGGGGTGGTCACACCAGGAAAGTCTGAAGAATCTTCCGCAATCAACATGACTTGTGGAAAACGTTCATGAAGCAAGTAATTCATGCGTTTAATGAACGCCAGTGCCCCTTCATTGGCCCCACGTTGCTTATTCCCTTCCCAAAACAACAAGTTCGCAATCGCATCAAAACGAATACCATCAATGTGATAGGTTTCACACCAAAAGGAAACCGCAGAAAGCAAGAAACTGCGCACATCATCTTTCCACACATCAAACATCATGGTTCCCCATTGGGAGTAAGCATCTTCAGGTTTAGGATATTCATAGAGCGGTGTTCCATCAAATTGAATGAGTCCAAATGCATCACGAACAAAATGTGCAGGAACAAAATCCATGATGACACCAATATCATTCAAATGAAGTTCATTGATTAAAGACATGAGTTGTTTAGGTGAGCCATATCGAGATGTAGCTGAGAAATAACCTGTGGCTTGATACCCCCAAGATCCATCAAAGGGATGCTCATTAAGAGGCATTAACTCCACATGGGTATATCCCCCTTGTTTGAGGTAAGGAATTAAGTCGTTTGCGATCTCTTCATAGTTCATCCAATCATAGCCATATTTTTTGCGCCATGATCCAAGATGAACTTCATAGATATTGAGAGGTTTATCAAAATTCTTTTCTCTTCTCGCCATCCATGTGATATCACCCCAAGAAAAATCTTTTAGGTTAACCACAAGGTTCCCCCATTTAGGTCTCATTTCAGTATGAAACGCATAAGGATCTGCTTTCTCTACCCAATGACCATAAATGGTTTGAATGTTAAGTTTATAAAGATCCCATTCGACGATATTTGGCACAAACAAAGACCATACACCACGATCATCAATCTTTTCACAGTAATGTTTTCCACCATTCCAATGATTAAAGTTACCTAAGATTTGAACGGCACGTGCACTAGGAGCATACACCGTGAAACGTACCCCACTGGTGCCCTCATATGCAAAATGCGCACCAAAAACCTTATGTGCATCCAAACAATGTCCTGAGAAAAAACTATCGAGTATTGAACTTTTATTCATATGTGCCTCCTGGTTCATTTATTAAAAAACACAAGGAAAAACCTTGTGTTATGACACAACTGATGCCATGGATGATTGTAGTTGTTCAAACAGTTGCTCTGCATCAAGTTGATTTTCTCCCTTAACACAGTAATAGAACTTACATTTAGGTTCTGTTCCAGAAGGACGAACCGCCACCCACGATCCATTGTCTAAGAAATACTTTAAGACGTCCGCATTGACAAATCCCACAAGTGGTGTTGTAACTTCATCAATGGTTTCAGTCAAACTGAGGTAGTCTTGTGACTTAATGACCTTCAGTGGTCCAATATGGGTTAAAGGATGTGCTCTTAATCCTTGCATGATGGCTTTGATTTTAGCACTGCCTTCAATGCCTTTCAAAGTCAATGAAACTTGAGTATCATGATAATAACCATGACGTTGTGTGAGTTCATCAAGAACATCAACTAACGTTTTATTCTGTGTTGCGTAATATGCTGCAGCTTCTGCTAAGATCAAACAGGCTTGAACTGCATCCTTATCCCTAACAAAAGTCTCCACAAGATATCCATAACTTTCTTCAAATCCTAACACAAAGTTTTTTTCTTTGGTTTTGGAGTATTCTTCAATTTTTTCCCCAATAAACTTAAATCCTGTTAATGTCTTTTCTACTTCAACTCCATAATGTTCCGCAACCATTTGAGGCAAATCGGATGTCACGATGGTGTTGAAGATGACACTCTTTTCTTTAAGAAGGTGTTTTTCTTTTAAAGTGCTTAAGAGGTATTCAATGAGTACCGCTCCGGTTTGATTACCACTTAAGAGTTGATATTCTCCTTTATGTTTCACCACGACTCCCATTCGATCTGCATCAGGGTCTGTGCATAATAAGAGATGTGCATCATTTTCTTTGCCCACTTCGATGGCACGCTCATAGGCAATTGCTTCTTCAGGATTAGGAGACTTCGTATTTGAGAAAGCAGGATCATGAATGATCTGATCTTCCACATTGATGATGGTATACCCACTGTGCTCTAATACTTCTGGAACAACTGGAAATCCTGCACCATGCACTGAAGTAAAGACAATTTTAATGTCTTTGTTGACTTCAGGGCGTAAAGCAATATCCATGACCTTCTTTTGGTAGAGTTTATCAATGCTTTCATCCACTTTTCGAATCAGTGGGCTTAGATAATGATGATCAGCCACCACAATGGCTAATTCATCTTGAATGTTGCCAATGGCTTTAATGACCATATCAATATCATGTGGAACAAGTTGACAACCAGTATAATCATAAACCTTAAAGCCATTGTATTCTTTAGGGTTATGAGATGCGGTAATCATAATCCCACCTGCACAATGAAGTTCACGTACCGTAAAGGATAATTGAGGTGTGCTTCTTAAGGATTCATACACATAGGATGTGATGCCATAAATGGCCAATGTGGCCGCCGCTTCATAGGCAAACTCTTTAGACATATAGCGATTATCATACGCGATGGCCACCCCTTGAAGATGCTCATGTGTGGATTGAATGTGTTTAATGTAGGTGACAAATCCTACGGTTGCTTTGCGAATGGTGACTAAGTTAAGTCGATTCGGTCCTGGCCCTAATAATCCTCTCATTCCCGCTGTTCCAAATTCCACATCCGCACCAAAACACTCTTCAATCTCTTGAGGGGTTAAATGGAGAAGCTGGGATTGAGTATGAGAATCTAAAACCGCATGTGTTTTCCATGCTTCATAGCGATTGTTCATGTCCGTTTCCACCTTTGTTTTTTGAAAAAAAAGAAGATGAGACATCTTCAATTTTATGCACGCTTATTGGATGACGTTTTGAGTACGTAAAACATCAACGATTGTAGCGAGTGCATGATCTTCATCATCACCATCGCAAGTAATCGTGATTTCAGATTGAGTTGGAATGCCTAATGACATCACACCCATGATTGATTTCATGTTCACTGAACGACCTTTAAAAGCGACTTTAACTTCACATTTGAACTTGCTTGCTGCGTTAACGGCAACAGTGGCAGGTCTAGCGTGAAGCCCTACTGGATCAACAACGAGTACTACAGCTTCTTTCATGTCTCTACCTCCGACTTGTAATTTCATTTTACTCGATTCTTTCACATAATACAAGGAACACTTCTTGCATCGAAGTGGAATTAAGGTTTTATCTATTCCCCTTTATTTTACTTATGATATACTACGAGAAAGGAGACAGTTTTATGCCACTAAGAAAATACTCGCTTTTCATTGGTTTATTGGTGATGGTCAGTACCATAGCACTGATGAGTCATGGGATATTCAACCTATCTCAGCGTGCTTTTGAATGGAATTTAATGTACTCATACATTCTACTTGGACTCATCCACGGGGTCATCGCATTGGGTTTTGCTTATTTTAAAAAGGCCATTGGTTTAGTCATTTATTTCCTGGGTTATGTTGGTGGGTTCATCGTTCTATTGGACGCATTAGCTAAACCCAATGAAGGTTTCTTACAACTTGCCGCATTGTTTTCTGCATTCATCATCATGATTATTGCGGTCTTTGCGGGAATCATTGTGGAACTCTTTATCGCATTAGCTAAAAAGAAAAAGAAAAAACCTGAAGACCCTCATTTGTCATAAGGAATATTCTGGTAAAGGGTATACGAGCGATAGATTTGCTCAATGAGTAAGGCTCGTACCATTTGATGGGGAAACGTCATGCGAGACATTGAAAAGCGAATGTTAGCTCGTTGTCTCACCGCTTGATTGTAGCCATGAGACCCACCAATCACAAACACGCAGTGCTTACCTTGATTGAAACTTGCTTCAATGGCTTTGTGGAAATCTTGAGTTGATCCTAAAGTGCCATGAATATCCAAAGCAATGACCACATCTGTGGGTTGAATCTGCGCTAATATCATTTGACTTTCATCATCCACCATCATCTGTGGATGATTTTTATGTTTGGACTCTTTAAGTTCAATGATGGCTAACTGATATGGTGTTCGCAGTCTTTTTAAATATTCATCAATCATGGCTTGGGTAAACTTTTCTTTAATGGATCCTACGCAGATAATCTTAATCATACTTTCCCCCTAAGGTCACTTCAAACTGCTTTGCACACTGTAACTTGATGTGAGGATAATCTTCAAACCAAGCTTCATGATGTGCTTTTAAAGCCAATGATAAGGTGTTCGCATCTTCAGAGATATGCGCAAGCATCACTTCCTGTGTTTGAGGACCAATCAATTCTTTCATGATCCGAGCAGAATCATCATTAGACAAATGTCCGCTATCTGAGAGTGTTCTCATCTTCACACTGTGTGGTCGAGATGACGTCATCAGTAAGGCAGGCTCATAATTGCATTCAAAATAATAGAAATGAGCATTATGAAGTAGTGCTATATCATCGTTTTTTAAATACCCTGTATCAGTAACACACACTATTTTGCATAATTGAGTATGAATAATATACCCAACATTAGGAACATCATGAGAAAGATAGAAGGGCGTAATGACACACTCATTGATATCAATGCGATCATGCAAAGAAATTTGAGTAGTATTAACTCCTTGGATGGGTTGACATGCATAGATAGGGCGATGAGCAAAAGTTTTAATTTGTTGGATATGATCACTGTGAGTATGAGTAATGAAACATGCATCAATGGAATCAATGGAAATCCCGTTATTCTTTAGGGCTTCCATAAGATATCGTTTTGGCCCTCCACAATCAATTAAGATAGTGGACTCTTTAGTTTGAATAATGGATGCATTGCCTTTAGAACCACTCATGAGAGATATGAATTTGAAATCTAACATCGGACTTTGGTGCATGGATTAATGTTTCTTCCTCCATAAGTAATCATGAAGTGAACGTGTGGTCCAGTAGTACGACCAGTCATGCCAATCTTTCCAATACGCTCTCCTTTTTCAACCGCGACACCTGGCGGGAAATATGCCATGGCATCTAAATGTGCATAATAGGTTGTGTATCCATTGTTGTGATTAATGCGAATCCAATATCCTGATCGAATTGGATCATACCCACGGGATTGAACAACACCACGATCGGCTGCCACAATATATCCAAAACGCATGTAATTATCAACTAAATCAATGGCTTCATGCCCTGAGTAACACAAATATCCACAGATGATTCTAGGATTATCCACAGGCATTCTAAAGTTACCACTACCAATACCGGGTATGACACGTGTTCCATATAACACCACTTCTCTGACAGGTTCTTTGGTCACACTTGATTTCAACTCTTGTCCACCCATTAAAACACCATTCACATACGTTTCAAGATACAAGACATTCTTAGTCCCAGTTCTTTCTTGCGTTGAAACACGTGTCATCCCTTCACGCATGGATGGATCAGGTACAAACATCGTGCTTTGAGGATAAACGATTTCTTCTGCTCTTCGCTCTTTAATCACAACCACTTTGATTGGAGAATTAAAGTAGGTGACATTAAGTTTCATCCCCGGTTCTAAGATTTGATTGTAAGACTTAATCTTGTCAGCATTGATGGACATTACTTGTTGAGGAGTTAAACCATTAAAGTAAGCCACTGCTTCAACGGTATCAAAAGGTTGAACTTCATACGTTTTGATTTCAGTTCCATAACCATAACTGAAGAAATAAACTATCTCATTAACATTTTTTAAAATGTCTTGAGCTTTAGCGCGTCCTTTTGATATCTCAATGGTTTCTGAAACAATCAAATTAAGATCGCGATAACCATAGGTGGATAATTCAGGTGCTTCTTCTTTTTTAATGATTCGATCATACGATTCTTTGGTGATGAAGTTGAGAAGATACTGTTCACGAGCTACTTCAAAATCTTCAATTTTATTAACATAAATGGTATAACCACTTGAAAAATCGATTCTGGTTACTTCAATGGAATAAAGTTCATTTGCTTCTATGAATCCTACAATGTCTAAATCAATGTTAGTTAACTTGTATTGAATCAAGTCATTAACTAAAACCACTTCTTCACTCAACAAAAGTTGTGCCTGAGGGAAATCTTGTGCATAGACTAGATCATAAGTATTGGAAAGCAACTCATCAATCCCTGAAGTATCCTCCATTATGCCAACCAACTTATCTTTATAATACACTTTGGTGACTGGCATGGGATTGGCTAAACGATGTTCAATGGATTGTGTAATCAAAGCACCAGAAAGTTCCACTTGTGTCAAGCGGAAGTCTTGGTGTGGAATAATCCTGACACCTGATATAGTAAAGGTCAACACAAGTGAGAGTGTTGCCATCAGAACAAGGGTAGCCACTTTCTTGAACATCTTATTCTCCTATTCTTCTAATACTAGATTGTAGAAAGCATTAATATTTCGACTAAACGCCAATTTAATTCTTCTTGTGGGTCCATTACGATGTTTCGCAATGTCCACTTCAACTTCTTCTTGAGCCTGTTCAACATCATTTTTTTGATAGTACTCATCACGATACAAGAACATGACTAAGTCAGCATCTTGTTCAAGTGCGCCAGATTCACGTAAATCTGACAACATTGGTCGCTTGTCTTCACGACGCTCCACTAAACGTGATAACTGAGATAACGCAATGACAGGGATTCTCATTTCTCGTGCTAGTCCTTTAAGGGCACGAGAGATTTCAGACACTTCTTGTTGGCGGTTTTCACTGTTTTTGGATGAGGAGGCATTAATAAGTTGAATATAGTCAATGATGACCATGCCTAATCCTTGCTCAGCCTTAAGTTTTCGACATTTAGAGAAGATTTCAGAAACCTTCATTCCAGGGGTATCATCAATGTAGATGGGTAGTTGACGCAAGTCATTGGCCGCTTCATTCAGTTTATTCCACTCTGCATTGTTCAAATAACCAGATCTTAATTGGTTACCAGGAATCGCAGCATTTGCTGACAACATACGCATAATGAGTTGTTCAGCTGGCATTTCCAGTGAGAAAATCGCTACAGGTTGATCGTTATGTCGAGCCACTTGTAACCCAAGGTTTAACGCAAATGCGGTTTTACCCATCGAAGGACGAGCAGCCAGGATGATTAAATCTCCTTTTTGTAAACCATTCGTCACATTATCCAACGCCTTATAGGATGTCTTCATTCCTGTAATGTTGGTTTTGTTGGAAGACATACGAGAAATGGTTTCCATTACTTCATTAATGACTTCTTTTGGATTTCTAAAATCAGTGGCACGACGATTACGTGTCACTTGCATAATGAGTTTTTCAGCTGAGTCCAGCACTTCATCCAATTCTTCTTCTTGATTAAATCCACGAGAAGCAATGCTTTCTGCAGTAAGAATCAATGAGCGAAGCATCGCTTTTTCAAGGATGATTTGTGCATAGTATTTTATGTTTGCGCTTGAAGTTGATCCTTCAAGTAACGATGTAATGGTCTCAACTCCACCAATTCTTCCCAACATTCCCATATCATCTAAACGTGAAAGCAAAGTGGTCGCATCCACATTCTTGCCCGATAAAACCACTTGATTCATTGCATTGAAAATAATGCCATGCGTTTCTAAAAAGAATGAATCATGCATTAAACCCAGTTCATTGACTGTCTTAAGTGATTGTGGATAAACAAGCAGAGAACCTAATAGAGCTTTCTCCGCATCAAGATTATGTGGAAGCGTTTGATTCATATTATTCCTCTTTCACTGCACAAGTGATGGTGACAGTCACATCTTTATGAAGTTCAATGTTTACCTTATGCATTCCTAAGGAAGCAAGAGGATCACTTAAGATTTTGCGTTTATCAAGTTTAAATCCCGCTTGCTCAAGTGCTTCACCAATTTGCTTAGTTGAAATTGAGCCAAAGGTCTTGCCTTCTTTACCTGCTTTTAAGCTGAAGGTTAATGTAATGTTTTCCATTTTCTTCTTAAGCTCAACTGCTTCAGCTTTAATGGCTTCTAAACGAGCTTTTTCTTGGTTTTGATTTTCTTTTAGATCATCTAAAGATTTGCTATTAGCAATCACAGCTAAATTTTGACGGAACAAGAAATTCCTAGCGTATCCATCAGAAACTTCTACAATTTGATCTTTTTTTCCAACGTTCTTCACATCTTTAAGTAAGATGACTTTCATGTATTTCCTCCTGTTTCAATGTAGTGTTGAATACCTTCAACACACTGCTTCTTCATTTCTTCAACACTGATTTGATCTTTCACAACAGCAGCAGCAGTAAAGTGTCCACCACCACCCATTTTTTCTAATATATATTGAACATTAAACTTTCCACGCGAACGAGCTGATATTGCGACTTGATGCTCACTAACACGTGCAATCACAAAGCTAGCTTCAATATCAGAAACACCTAGCAATCGATCTGCCACCATTGACATTAATGGTCGAGGCAAAATCTCATCATCATATGGAACAATAACAACTCCATTATCCACATATTGAGCGTGATTAAGTACTTTCGTTTTAAGTTCAAACTCGTCGTATGATTCCTTAAGAAACGCATCTGCATCACCAGGTTCTGCACCTAATGAGCGCAAGTAAGCAGCAGCTTCATATGTTCGTGAACTGGTTTTTAATCTAAAGCGGTTAGTATCCACCATCATTCCAGTTAGCATGATTGTGGTTTCAATTGGAGAAAGAAAATTGCGAACTCCCATGTATTGCATAAGTTCACTGATCAGTTCCACAACACTGGATGACCATGACTCAATGTATACCAAGGTAGGATCAAAAGTGAAATCTTTCCCACGGCGATGATGATCGATGACACAAATGTGCTTCGCTTTATGAAGTAATTGCTCCCCATTGGAATGTTCAGCCAAATGATGATCCATCATAATCACTAAAGTGTGATCTTGTAAAGATGCTATTGCTGCAGTCTCACTGACAAAGGTATGACGCGCTTGAAGATGCTCTTGATGAAGTTCAAAGGCATTCTTCATCATGGTTTCAATTCCACCTGACACGACAATACTTGATGGCTTATGATGAGCACTGCAAATGCGAGACATGGCTAAAGCAGAACCCATGCAATCAAAATCCATTTCCTTATGACCTACAATGATCACATTGGATGACTTCACAATCAATTCTTTAAGCGATTGGGCCATCACACGCACTTTAACTTTATTGCGACGCTCATTGGCCACTACTGTTCCACCAAAATACTGTGTCTGTTTACCAACTTGTTTAATGGCAACTTGATCTCCCCCACGATTTTGCGCAAGTTCTAAAGCTTGGTTGGCTAATTCTTCCAGTTCATTAAAATCATTGGTGCCTTTCGCAAAAGCCATAGAAAGTGAAATTGCTAAATCAAGTTTAGTAGCACCTTCACGTATTTGATTCAAAATCTCAAAGCGCTCTTCAAGGATAATCTTAAAAATCTTTTCGTTAAGCACCACAAGGAAACGATCTGCTTTAACACGACGCAAAAACATCCCTTTTTTCTTTGCCCATTCAATGACTGGTTGACGAATGGAGGCATCAATATTCGCAATGGTATGTTCTTCTTGGTATTGAGTTGATTCTTCATAGTTGTCAAAATGAATGTAGCCAATGACGACCGCATTATCATTCAACGCTTTTTGAATTTTTTGTAAATTACTAATATCTTTAAAGAATAGAGTGTTATTGAGTCGATGGACATCATAAGTTACATCATCCAGTTCAATGGTTAAGTTTTTTGCCTCTCCACTGATAATTTGACCAATCTGCGGATGAATGCTGGTGACTCTTTGCCCTATCCAATCGTAATTGAACTCATCAAAGAACTCACTGGTGTAATCAACAATGTATTGTTCATCAAAGGATAAGAAACCAACCCGTCCAATATCAAGGGCTGATTTGATGTTCGAGCCTACCACACGGGTAAGCTGAAGGATTCTTTCCTTCATTCCATGGGACAAAACTACAATTAATGCAACAATAATGATGAAGTTTGCGATACCAATGATGGAGAGAATTAACCATAACCATTGTTCTAAGAAGAACAACACAAAAAGAGAAACAATGAACTCTCCTGTCAAAAAATAAACGAGCTGAAGTTTTAATTCTTCAAGTCTTTCTATCATGGTTTACTCCTAACCATCGTTGCCTTAAATGAACAAAACTGTCCAATAAACCAACGATTAACATGATATCTAACCAAATGGATGGAATCAGTAACAACAACAAAATTAAAATCAAATAGAAGTATTTAATCTTATAAGTTCTTTTTAGTATTATAACAAAATTCAAAGCATTATACACTATGAGCATGACACCACTGACATACAAAGCAATGGCAGGAATCAGCAACGTTTCTGACTTGGTAGCAACCAAATATGGATATGGGATAAGACAAAGGAGTGCAATCGCTGCAGCCCATTGTGGCAGTTGAAAACGTTGGGTACTTTTAGGTGGTAACTCCATAATTTTAAAGCGTGTGACTAAAATAAGCGCAATGAGATAGA